>Ga0209402_10004120_pt1:7500-13431 | contig 13431 bp, 4 predicted proteins | sample ArcticOcean_MG_C_3_FD_187437 | JGI IMG/M metagenome (GOLD analysis project Ga0209402, IMG submission 187437) | Marine microbial communities from western Arctic Ocean - ArcticOcean_MG_CB8_126 (SPAdes) (version 2) | ecosystem: Environmental > Aquatic > Marine > Oceanic | place: Arctic... | reverse complement strand
CACCGCCACCCATGCCGCCGCCGCCGCCGCCGCCACCCATGCCGCCCGAGCCTCCGCCCTGAGGCGTTTGCACAGGGATGACCAAGTCTGCGACCGGATAGACTCGAGTGCTCATCATCTCCTCAGCCCTCGTCTCGGTCGTGATTCGCATCACTTCGTCCTGGATGACGTAGGTCAAGGCCATAGGTTCGAGGATGATCTTCAGGGCGCTGCGGAGCGAGATGCCCGACAGCGACATGTTGATCGGTTCATCCGGCTGGATCCCCTCGTCCAACAACGCCTGGTCATCGAGAATGATCTGGATGTTGTGTTGCTGCTTGAGGTAGTCGACGACATCGGTCAACGGCAGGTCGACGAATTCAAACTCGGTCTCGTCGTCCAATGCCCGGACGATCCGTTCCTCGACCTTGCTGTAGTTGTGCAGGTCGACACTGGCCCACTTCTTGCGTTCCTCGGTCAGCCGACGCCAGACAGCTGCGTCGGGGTAGCGGATCGGAGGCTCGTCGGGGAAGGGGACATGGGAGAACTCGACCTGCTCGAGTACACCCAAGAACCGGTCGGCGCGAAGGTTACGGAGATGATAGGCCATGTCCAACTGGCTAGCCGCCTCGGCGGAAAACCGTGCGGCCGTCGCTGCTCCATTACCAGGCCGCAACTCCAACGCACCCTGGGCCACGTCCTCGGCTTCGGCAAACGCGTCGCGGTTGCCTCGAGGCGCTTCGACGTAGAGCAGATGAGCCACCTGCTTGAGCAGACGCTTCATCCGTTCGTCGTCCCGCTCCAGGTCCGTCTCGATCCGCATCTGACTCTCACGGGCCGCCACAGACTGCTGACGCTCCTGCCTCTGATTCTCGAAATGCTCTTCCGATATCTCGACAAACCGCTTCAGGTTCGACAGCCGACGCAACAGCTCGGTGCGGACGGCTGGATCGATGTCCGTCGTGCCACGAACCGTGCCCAGGCCACGCTTGATCTGAGTCAAGGCCGCTTGAGGCTCGGTCGCCGCGCGGGCTCGAGATTCCTCGAGCAATCGCTCGACCTGCAATTGCAGCTTCTGAGTGCGGATCAGGATCGCTTCCTGAGCCTGCTGGATCGGATCGCTTGTCTCGGCCGTGCCCGCGGCCGGTTGAGCGGCCGGGGCCGGCTGAACGACTGCCAACGTGGTGTCGCCGATTCGACCGGCCGATTCGGCCTGCACCGACTCGCTGGCCCCCAACAGCACAGCAGCTCGGACGTTGTCCGGGTCCAGACCGCGAACAGACAGGCCAATCCGCTCGGCTTCATGGAAATTACGAATCCGCAGAGCGTTTTCGCCCTGGCGAAGCAAGCCGTCAAGATGCGAATCGAACTCGTGACGGGCCGTCTTCAACATCTCGCGACCAGCCAACGCCACGGTGAATCCGTCGGTCGACTCAGCACCACGGTACAACATCGCCAGAAATGCGTTCCCCGCCTCGGCCGACAATGTGCCAACTCGCCACTGCACGTCGGCCGTGCCTTCGGAATGAGACATCCAGCCCGAGACGATTGTTCCGGCCTGCAACTGACCGCGGCCGACGTAGATCGTCCGGCGATCGGTCCGCAACGGCAACGCTTCAGCCGGCAACAACGTGATCCCCTCAGGTGCACTCAGCTTCGACGGGTAGGTCACGCGAGCGTGAATCGAGGTGGAAATGCGACGGCCAATGCCGGCGTCGTCCGACTTGCGACCGCGATCGACCAGCACTGTGCCGCCGGTCTGCTGAGCCATCACGCCCAACACCTGCAGGTCCAGACGCGGACCGACTCCGTAACTGTGGATCGGCACATGACGGTTGCGGAAACGAGTCAACAACGTCTTCATGTCCGCCACATCAACCAAGTCGGCACTGCTCATGCCGTCGCCGATGTAAAGCACGCTGCCAGGTCGCTTGGCGGAATTTGTGGTCAAGGCCGATGCCGCAGTTTCTAGGGCCGGCACCAGACGAGTCGCTCCCAATGGGGCACGACGGCCAAGACGCGTGACCGCATCACGCACGGCATCCGAATCGATGGCACTGAAGGTCGAATTCAATGAGGTCGTCTGTACGTCGACGGCAAACAATCGAACCCGGTCGACGCTCTCAAGCGAACCGAGTACGCCCGCCAGGACCGACAACGATTGGACACGGTGCGAACCGGTCTGGCTGGCCGACGTGTCGATCAGGATCACCACGTCGTGACCCGACACCGACCGAGACTCGCCAGTTGACTCGGGCGCCAACAACGGCAAAGCGAAATACGTCTCGCCGTCCGGGGCCGTGTAACGCACGACATCGACGGTTCGGACCGACGCTGCCCGTGTCACCGTTGAAGAGGTCACCAGGACAAGAGTTGCCAGGATGGACCACAAGGACGCTGTGCTTCTCAACCGCATGCCGTAACTCCCGAGTTCAAAGGCGAAACGATCTCGCTCGTTGGAACGTTCTGTAAACTGCTCGGTCCGGATCACGTCTCCGGATCGACAACTCGTCAAAACTACTCAGCCAAGATGTCTCAGATAGGTCTGTCGGACGGGATGGCCCGTGGGAAAACTCGACCCTCTTTGCCGAAAGGCGAAAGCCGGATTCTCACCAACCATTGTAACTCGTTTCTCGGAATGACGAGAAGAAAAATCCGCAACACTTCCCGCCTTTCGCCCAAATCCCCCGTCTCCCCCCGCCCAACACCCTCCGTCTCCGACCAATCGTTGCGTTCGGTCCTCGGGTCATACCCGTCGTAACGACCAACAACACCCGCTACGACTCACACCGCTGTGTCGATTGCCACACCTGTACCGATCACCCCACCCCCCCCAGCGCAGGGACTGGCTCATCTGGCTCCCTCGGGGCCAAAGGCGCCTGTCCCCACACCAACCTCACCGAACATCCGCATCCAACCCAAACTCGGCAATCTTCTTGTGCAACGTATTGCGATTGATCCCCAACCGAGCCGCCGCCTTGGTCTGTACCCCGCCACAAACATGAAGCACTTCACGAATCACCTGGCGTTCGACCAGCGACATGATCCGCGAATGCACCCCCACGGTATCGCCCATGTCGCTCGCCCCGCTTGGCCCGCCCGGCTCATCCGTTTCGTACGCATCCTCACGCAGCCCCAGTGACACCAACTGGCTGCAAAGCCGATCGAGAGCCCCGTCGGCAGGTCGGCCGATTCTCTGGGGAGCCAGGCCGCGGAGATGCGACGGGAAATCGGCCGGCTCGAGCGTCTTGCCGTCCCCGAGCACCAACGCTCGTTCGACATAGTTCTCCAACTCTCGAACGTTGCCCGGCCACGAATACCCGGCCAACAAATCGAGCGTCGCCTCGGAAACCACTGGCAACTCGGACTCGGACTCGGACTCGGGATCCGCCAGCCGAGCCAGGAAATGGTCGACCAGCAGGGGGATGTCCGATCGACGCTCCCGCAACGCAGGCAACAGGATCTCGATCACGTTCAGACGGTAATACAGGTCCTCACGAAATCGCCCCTCGTCGATCTCCTCGATCAAATCGCGGTTCGTCGCCGCCACAATGCGGCAATCCACACGAATCGTCCGCGTGTCGCCAACCCGCTCGAACTCCTGCTCCTGCAACACTCGCAACAACTTCACCTGCAGCGTGTAGCTGACCGAGTCGATTTCGTCGAGAAACACGGTGCCGCCATGAGCCGCCTCGAATCGACCCGTGCGGTTCTCGTGAGCACTCGTGAAGGCCCCCTTCACATGCCCGAACAACTCGCTCTCCAACAGATTCTCACTCAACGCTCCGCAATTGACACGCACGAATGGACCGCTCGCTCGTGGACTCAAACGGTGGATCGCCCGAGCAATCAGTTCCTTGCCCGTCCCCGTCTCACCGGTCAACAGCACCGTCGTCAATCGACTCGCCACACGTCGCGTCAGACGGTAAACCTCGAGCATCGAATCGCTGCTGCCGATCACTCCGTCCAAACTCACTCCGTCGCCTCGACCACTTGTCACCGCTCTCAGCCTCCTGCCAAACCACTCGTTTCAAAACGCTCCAGTTGCTCCAACTCCTCCCGATCAAGCCCCTCGACCCACGAACGCCGTCAATCCCAACAGCCGCTCGCCAACCTGCCGACATTCTAAGCATTCCCCACGTTCCGCGAAAGACTCACCCGCGACCGTAATCGCCACATTCCCGACAACACACAGCACCCAACCCCATCATGCTCAGACACCAGTCAGCTGTGCCTACACAACAAGCCGATTGGCGATTATCTGGAGAATCGTCAGGAGGGTGAGTTGTGTTGCGAGTCGGAAAGGGAGTGTTCGAGCGGCCTGTCGAGGCAGGGTGGACAGAGACTCAGGGATGCGCCAGAATACCCGCTCCAGTGTGGACGGGCGCATAGCTCAGTTGGTTAGAGCGCAGCTCTGATAAAGCTGAGGTCCGTGGTTCGAATCCACGTGTGCCCACTGGAGCCGGCCGGGGAGGCACGGCGTTCCAAACACCGTGCCTCCCCCCCGGACCCGGCCTGCGACCCGGCTTGCTGCCCAGATCGGCAAACCGGTACCACACTGACAAGCGATCAGGACTCCAAACGGGGGACGTAGCTCAACTGGGAGAGCGCCGGCTTTGCAAGCCGGAGGTTGCCGGTTCGAGCCCGGTCGTCTCCACTCACGCCACTAGGGACCGGCTCCACCTGGGAGCCGCTACAGGCGAATCAGATGACGTGCCTGTCCCACTTCTCGAGCGCCTACCCCGCCTGCGACCGCGGATCCGCCCCCTGAGGATTCTCAAACCGCTCGCTTGACGGTCTGCGGCCGATCACCTATTATGGCCGGGCCTACGCTCTGTTCCAACTGGGAACAATACGAGTGAGGCAGCTCTTTGACAATTTGGTAGATCTTCGAGTGGCATCTTGAAAAAAACCTCGATGTCGTTGGAAACGGCGTCTCGGGGATGCACTCCCTGTCGGATCACTCGATCAAATCGCACTCAATCGCAAACGTCTCATTTCGATTTCCGGAACGAGTCGCGAGCGTTGGATTCGAAACGATCGGGCCGGCGATGTGGGGAGGGTGTTCTAAAGAGCCGTCGTTTTCCTGCGTGTCAGAGAAGTGTTTTTGGCAACGCTGGTGTTGGAGTCGAAACCAGATCTCGGGCCTGAAGCAAATCGCTTCAGACGCGACAAGATCTGCCTGACTTGGTTCCGCGGTCGCAGTGACCGTTTGGAATTACAGTTGGTACAGAGATTGATTCGGTTTGGCTAGGCATGGCACCAGCAAACAGGGTTGACCGATTTCCGGTTCGAGGCGACACGATCGGAGTTCCCAGGGGACTGTTTCTTGGGATATCTGTGAGTGACGTGTTCGAGCCAGAGATCATTGTGGTCAAGCGACAAAGGGCATGTGGGGGATGTCTAGGCGTCAAGAGGCGATGAAGGGCGTGGAAGGCTGCGAAAAGCCCGGGGAAGCTGTCAAACAAGCATTTGATCCCGGGATTCCCGAATTACCGTACGTTGAATCTATAGGCGTACGGGGCCAACGCGGTGAACTGAAACATCTCAGTAACCGTAGGAAAGGAAAGCAAATGCGACTTCCCGAGTAGCGGCGAGCGAAACGGAATCAGCCCAAACCATCCGGCTCCGGTCGGGTGGGGTTGTGGGGCCACAATAGTGTGAAGGTGGAAGCTAGACGAACTGACCTGGAACGGTCGGCCAGAGCGGGTGACAGCCCCGTAGTCGAAAGTGGAATCCTCGCCAGTGGTACCCCGAGTAGGTCCGGTCACGTGGAACCCGGACTGAATCTAGGAGGCCCATCTCCTAAGGCTAAGTACTCCTTGACGACCGATAGTGGACCAGTAGCGTGAGCGAAAGATGGAAAGCACCCCTTCCAGGGGAGAGAGACAGAACCTGAAACCACATGCCTACAAGCGGTCGGAGCAATCCTCTTCGGAGGGGAGTGACGGC
>Ga0209402_10004120_pt1:0-2500 | contig 13431 bp, 4 predicted proteins | sample ArcticOcean_MG_C_3_FD_187437 | JGI IMG/M metagenome (GOLD analysis project Ga0209402, IMG submission 187437) | Marine microbial communities from western Arctic Ocean - ArcticOcean_MG_CB8_126 (SPAdes) (version 2) | ecosystem: Environmental > Aquatic > Marine > Oceanic | place: Arctic... | reverse complement strand
GCACTCGGAAAACACGACCGATCACGTCGACTGCTCAATTCGATCGTCGACAGCCGTGATCCGCGGATCGCCAGTCGAGCCCGGCTTGTGCTGCGTGAATTGCTGTTCCTGCAATTGGCTTCAACCGATTCGAACTTCGACAGCCCGGCCGCCGGGTTGCTGCAGCGGCTCGGTCAATTGGCCGAAACGCCCTTGGACACAGCACGGGTCCTGATCCACGAGGCTCGCTGGCACCTCGATCAGGACGATCCACTCCTCGCGTTCGCATCGGCATCACGACTGGCCTCGCTCGACACGTTCGGATCGGGAACACCCGACACCCAAGGCATGGAAATCACTACCGATCGCGACGGAGTCCACACCCTGAGCCGCCGCAACTGGATCACAGCCCTCTCGCGGCAGTCGCTCCGCATGGCTCGGACCCGCGACGCGGTTCCCGATCGGTCACTGCTGCTGCGGCTGAATCGGGATGCGGCTGCAGTGTCGCGTTCGAAGTCTATCGACGAACAGCTCGCTTTCGTACGTCGCCACGCCGGCAACCCGGTCGCCGACGCAGTCCGCCTGCAGGTCGCCGACCGCCTGGTCAACCTCGGTCACTTCCAGCAGGCCGAACTGTTGCTGTTGGCGATCCGCGACCGAGGTCTCGCTGGACGGCGATTAGCGGCCACGATCGCGTTGGTCAACTTGTGGAGTCGACTCGGGTTGCACGAAGAGTGCACTCCGCTGTTCGACGAATTGACCACCGGCCGACTGGCTGATGTCGCCGGCGTCGACGGCATTAGCGGAGCGGTCTGGGTCGCCGATCGGCCGGCCGACGACCTGGCCGTCTCGGCCTGGCGACGCCACCGCCATCCCACTCCGGCGGCCACCCGAGTCGCGATCACTCGAGACGCAACGATCTCGTCCCATTCCGAATTGTCACGGACCTACCAGCAGTTCCGCCGCCGTTTCAACACATCGGAACGTTCGACATTCGACCTGCTGGAGACCTACACCGATTCCACCCGCCGAGTGGTCCTGGTCGACCGCCAGGTCGGCATCCAGGCCGGCTACATCGATCTGCCGCCCCAGTTCAGTCTCCCCATCTGGTGGCACCAGTCGCAAAGCGGCCACCTGCTGCCGCTGGGGTCGCATTCGTCGATACTCGGCCTGTCACTGCTCCATCGAAGCCAAGCTCGCCCGCTGTGGACCCGCACGTTTGCTCCGCTGGCATCTCGCCCCGAAATGCTCCGCGTCGGCCCCTCGGGACTGCTGGCCGTCACCTTCCAATCCCGACAACACCTACTGGCCGTCAGCCCTGTCGACGGCGAGCTGCTTTGGCGACGCAGCGACCTGGAATCCGGCAGTGGTAGCTTTGCCGATGCCGCTTCAGGGTTCTTCGGCGATGACCACGTGCTGGTCGTCAGCCGAGCCGATCGGATCGGCCACGACGTCTACGACACACTTACCGGACAAACGCAACGCCACTCCCGGTTGCCAATCAACTCACGGACCAGGCGACGAGCCTTCGGACGCCACCTGATGTACGTCACGGTCGAGACCAATGGTACTCAGAGAATTCGTGTCTGGGACCCTCGAGACGACAGCACGGTGATCGACGAACCGCTCAAGGATCGCATCTTTCCGGTCGCCACTCCCGACCATCATCTCGCATGGATCGACGCCAGCGGACGACTCAAGGTGCACGATCTCCACAAGAACTCCCGCCTGCTCGACCTCAATGTCCTCGCCAAAACAGCACCTCGAATCAGCTCGATCAAGGTCTTCCGCGACCGTGATTGCTACTACCTGGCGATGCTGCCAACTCAGGGAGTCGCAGCCCCCAGGCCGAGCAACACTCCGGTCTATTTCGTCGGCGACACACTGCTGCCGGTGACTCACGTCCACGGACAGTTGCTGGCCATCGACATCGATCGGAAAGCAATTCGTTGGAGCCGCACGGTGGCGTTGCGGAGCGTGATTCGGTTCCGGCACGATCACCTGCCGGCTCTGGTCTTGCTCGGACGGACCCGAGACCGGGGCAGTGGAGGCATCCAGCGGATGCTGATCGAGTTGATCGGCACCAGCAACGGACGCACTCTGCTGCTGGACGACAGCCTGCCGACAGATCGGATGGTGTTGGCCTGGTACGACCCGACCATCCCGCAACTCGAGATGCAGGGGCTGAAGAGCCGAATCACGATCGGGTTCCAGGCCGACTGATAGGGATCTCAGAGACCGGCCTGTCAGCGGAGGGCGGTTTGCACCAACTTGCCACGACGTGTATTCTCTCGCTAACCGCACTCCATTGCGGCCATGCGGGTGTAGCTCAGTGGTAGAGCGCGACCTTCCCAAGGTCGATGTCGAGGGTTCGATCCCCTTCACCCGCTCTTGCCTGCACAGCCAGACGATCTCGCCACCTGCAGGACCCGCCGCCGCTGCCGCCGCTGATCCTCGGGATTGACCGGCATTTGGACAGGGCATAAACTGACCGCCTATGGGGTCAATCCGCAGCAGCCCG
>Ga0209402_10004119_pt1 | contig 13432 bp, 10 predicted proteins | sample ArcticOcean_MG_C_3_FD_187437 | JGI IMG/M metagenome (GOLD analysis project Ga0209402, IMG submission 187437) | Marine microbial communities from western Arctic Ocean - ArcticOcean_MG_CB8_126 (SPAdes) (version 2) | ecosystem: Environmental > Aquatic > Marine > Oceanic | place: Arctic Ocean... | reverse complement strand
ATACAATTATAATTAATAAACGTTTTCTATTCTGGGTTTGGAATCTCTACTAAATATTTACACTTCACATCATTATTAAACTTCTGATACTTAACAGCAGTTTTATATATATACCCTCCATATTGACCCATTTCAAGGTTTTAGAGTCAAGTAGAGCGATTCCCTAAATAGTTTGTAAGGCTCTTTTAGAGTCGGTTCTTGCCAGGGGTAACGTCTTGGTTAAGAAAATACCTTTTCTCTGTACCAGCGTAGTTCTTCAATACTTTCTCTGATATCAGAAAGTGCAGTGTGTTCACTCTTTTTTGACGGCGGATCTAGATTCTCGTACCAGCGGGCGACAAGTTCTTTGATTGTGGAAACATCTATCATTCTGTAATGCAGGTAGCTATCAAGGCCTGGCATTTCTCTACGGATAAATTTTCTGTCTGTGGCGATTGAATTTCCACAGATTGGTGACTTGCCTTCATCCACCCATTCCTTCAGGAAGTTGACCGTAATTTGGTCTGCTATATCGATCGTTATGGATGATTCTTTAACCAGTTTGAGTAATCCAGATTTTGTGTGCTGATCCCTAGACCACTCGTTTATGTTTGCGAGCTCTTCTTCAGTACGTTGAATTGCAACAACAGGTCCGGCAGCAAGTTCGTTCAAGTCCGAGTCTGTAACCAAGGATGCGATTTCGATTATTACATGTCCGTCATCAAGACCTGTCATCTCAAGGTCAACCCATACAAGATTCTTCTCTTTATCAATCATCTCTATATTTCGCTGAAAATAGCTATTTTATTTTTCATACTGAATATGCCCATTTTAAAATAAATGATTCAAAACTAAGTTCTCAGACGCTGAAGCTGGTTCTTTATTTTTAGAGTCTGAATTTGGAATCTCTATTAAAAATAGTTCAGTCTCTTTCACCAGTATAAAAATTATCAGATAGAACATAGTGCGTCATGTATTCAAAGAAAAGAACCGCTATCATTAGTGATGTGTATTTTCTTTTCATATCCTAAAATTACCCAATAAAAACTTTATTATTTGCGTCTTTAATAGATAACTTTGAATGGGCTGAAGAGTATGAAAAGAAATTTGGATTATACAAAGTTCGTTTTATAACTCAAAAAAGATCGCTTAGAGAAGGTTCAAAAAGATACAAGTATATTGTATCCAAGTTTTCTAATAAATGATTTCTATGGTTTCATAACTTTACCAATTATTGAGTCGTTAAAAAAAGCTTAGTAGTAAAAAATTCTAAATAATTTGAAATGCTTCTAAAGTAGATGTATTAAAAAATATTAACTCTTTTTAATTTCAGTAATCACACCAGGAGGAATTCATGAATAAAAAGATCAAAATGAGTGTCATATTTACTTTAATTATATTTACAGCGGCATGGGCAGAGAATGATTATAAAATGCCGCCGAAGGCAATTGCAGATCTTGTAGATGCACCTGGAACGCCTGGCGTCAGTGTGTCTCCAAATAAAAAACATATCCTCATTCTGGAAAGAGCCAGCCTCCCATCCATCGAAGAATTATCTCAGCCGGAATTACGGCTGGCGGGACTGCGGATCAATCCGGCCACCAACGGCCGGAGCCGAACCCGGTATTATACGGGCATGATTATTCAGGATTTAGGTAGCGGCGTACAAAAACGCGTGAAGGGGCTCCCAAAAAATGGCCGCATTTCGAATGTCAGTTGGTCACCCAACGCAAAACACATTGCCATGACCGTGACCCATGGCGTCCAGATTAATCTTTATCTGGTCAAAGCAGCCAGCGGCCGTGCATCATTATTATTAAAAACACCCTTAAATGCCATTTATGGTTCTCCTTTTTCATGGCTGTCAGATAGTAAAAGCATCCTGGCCAAAACGATTTTGAGTGGCCGCGAGGAACCGCCCCGGCCATCATTGGTGCCCCAGGGGCCTGTAATCCAGGAAAATATGGGAAAAATAGCACCGGTGAGAACCTATCAGGATCTATTGTCCAATGCCGACGATGAAGCATTATTTGCATATTATATGAATGCACAAATGGTTCTTGTGAACCTGAAAGGAAAGGCGAAAAACATTGGCAAGCCCGGCATGATCCGGTTTGCGGAACCTTCACCTAATGGAAAATATATTTTAATGAAAACCATTCATCGTCCTTTTTCTTACCTGGTGCCTTTGTATCGATTCCCCATGCGTGTTGACGTATTGGATATCCATGGAAAAACCATATCGGTACTTCGGGATATGCCCTTGGCGGAATCGCTTCCCAAGGGGTTTGGGGCAGTCCTCACCGGACCCCGTTCATTTGGCTGGCGCGCAGATGCAGGTGCCGTCATCTATTATGTAAACGCACTGGATGGCGGAGATCCAAAAGCAGCAGCAGATTTCAGGGATGAAATATTTACCATGGATGCACCCTTCAATCAATCGGCAGAATCCTTAATGCAGTTAGATCTTCGTTATGCAGGTATCATGTGGGGGAATGATCATATTGCCCTCGCTTATACCCGGGAATGGGGCACCCGACGAACCACCACATGGATGATGAATCCCGACAAACCAGCCATGCCCAAAAAGATTATAGATAGATTATACGAGGACCGCTACAGCGACCCCGGTTCACCCATGCTGCATCGGAATAAATACGGGCGGAATGTCTTGCTGTTTAGTCAGGATGGTGAAACCGTATTTTTATCTGGCGTCGGTTCATCCCCTGATGGAGACCGACCTTTTGTGGATGAATTCAATTTAATGAATGGTCAATCCAAACGGTTATGGCGATCCGCCTCTCCCTATTATGAACGGCCCGTAACCATGATTGATGGGGGAAAACAGGTGGTCCTCACCAGTCGCGAAACCACGGAGGAACCGGTGAATTATTATTTGAGAAATATGGCGGACGGATCCGTGGATCCAGTCACAAACTTCACCCATCCTTATCCCCAGATGAAGGGTGTGTATAAAGAAATGATTACCTATAAGCGCCATGATGGCATCGATCTGTCTGCGACCCTCTATTTACCGCCGGGGCGGAAACCGGGTGATGGTCCTTTGCCATTGCTCATGTGGGCCTATCCCAGGGAATTCAAAACAGCGAAAGCCGCATCCCAGGTGGTGGGATCACCCCATCGCTTTGTCCGGATTAGTCCCACATCCCCACTCATTATGTTGTCCTACGGCTATGCGGTTTTATCCGGTCCCACTATGCCCATCATTGGGGAAGGGGACAAAGAGCCGAATGACACCTACATTAAACAACTGGTATCCAGCGCACAGGCCGCTGCCGATGAAATGGTCAAACGGGGAATAACGACTCCAGATCAAATGGCCATTGGCGGCCACTCTTATGGTGCATTTATGGTGGCGAATTTGCTTGCCCATTCTGATATTTATCAAGCAGGAGTTGCCCGGAGTGGTGCCTATAACCGTACCCTGACTCCCTTTGGCTTCCAGGCGGAGGAACGAACGTTTTGGGAAGCACCGGAAGTCTATTTTGCCATGTCACCCTTTATGCATACCCAAAAAGTGAATGAACCGATTCTTTTGATTCATGGGGAAGCGGATAATAATTCAGGCACGTTTCCCGTTCAGAGTAAACGGTATTACCATGCCTTAAAGGGTCATGGGGCCACAGCCAAGCTGGTGATGTTGCCACATGAAAGTCATGGATACCGTGCCAGAGAATCGGTGATGCATATGTTGTGGGAAACGGCGAACTGGCTCGATACCTATGTGAAAAAAGGAGAAAAAAAGTAAAAAGCGCCTAAAGTGCAAATTGTTAAAAGTTTTTCAAACCTTATTAAAAAGGAAGAATATCAAATGAATAATAATAAAATAATCCAAATGTTAGTTCACTCACTTCTGTTATGCAGTTTTTTCCCGGTCGCCGCACAATCATCTAAAGATATTTTTGCCCAACTTGATTCCATTGCTATTATCGATAACAAAGTGATGATGCCCATGCGGGATGGTATTCGCCTGGCCACAGATATTTATCGGCCGAAAACAGATGAGCCTGTCCCGATTATTTTCTCACGGACACCTTATAATTTTAACACCTGGCGGGATGGTGAAAAAAACACCCGTACCGCCAAACGCGCTTACGAGACAGTGAAAAGAGGCTATGCCTATGTCATTCAAAATGAAAGAGGCCGGTTTTTTTCCGAGGGAGAATGGGACATTTTAGGTACCCCTCTAACGGATGGATATGATGCATTTTCCTGGATGAAAAACCAGGATTGGTCCAACGGTAAAATTGGGACCTATGGCTGTTCGTCCACAGCTGAATGGCAAATGGCTGTGGCTGCCCTGGATCATCCGTCTCATGCGGCTATGGTTCCCATGGGTTTTGGTGCCGGTGTGGGCCGGGTTGGAGATTATTATGAACAGGGGAATTGGTATCGAGGCGGCGCCCAGCAGATGTTGTTTACCTCATGGCTCTATGGCGTAGAACACGACAAGTTTAAGCCCAGGATTCCTGCCGGCGCTTCTCAGGAAGATCTCATCCGTATTTCCCGTTTTTATGACCTGGCGCCAGAAAATCCGCCTGTCGATATGTCTGAAGTGCTGGCCCATTTGCCCGTGTCTGATATTCTAAAGAATGTGAATGGTAAATCAGAGATTTATGATAAAATGATTTTGCAAAAGCCAAACGATCCAGCCTGGTATACGGGCGGTTTATATAATGATGATATGGGTTTCGGCGTACCCAGTTTTTGGTTTTGCTCCTGGTACGATGTGTCCATCAGTCCAAACCTGGCATTGTTTAACCATGTCAGAAATAATATCAGTGACCCGGCTGTTTCGGATAATCAATATTTAGTGATTGCACCCACATTACATTGTGCTTATACCCGTGCCACAGAGAATACAATTGTGGGCGAACGAAGTGTTGGGGATGCCCGTCTAAATTATGACGAACAGATTTATAGTTGGTTTGATATGTGGCTTAAAGGGGAGGAGAATGGATTTAAGGAAAAAACGCCTCGGGTTCAATATTATACCATGGGTTCCAATCAATGGCAGCAGGCAGACCAGTGGCCGCCCAAATCTGCTGAAATGACCCCATTCTATCTCACGAGCAAGGGCAGTGCCAATAGTTTATATGGAGATGGAAAATTAGGCAAAACGAAACCGGGTAAAAAATCACCCCAGGATTCCTTTACCTACGATCCCATGAATCCTGTTAATTCCTATGGTGGGAATGTGTGTTGTTCAGGCAATGCTGTAAAAGGCGGTGCATTCGATCAGCAGCATATGGAAACGCGGAATGATATTCTTATCTATACATCAGCACCCCTGAACAGGGGTATAGAAGTGACCGGATTTATTGAAACAACACTCTATGTGGCTTCGGATGCCAGAGATACGGATTTCACCATTAAACTCATTGATGTCTATCCCGATGGACGGGCATATAATTTGGATGAAACGATTCAACGCGCCCGATACCGGAATGGATATGAGAAAGAAGAATTCATGAAAAAAGGAAAGGTGTATAAAATCGAAATGACACCCATGTCAACCAGTAACTATTTCGAAAAAGGACATCGTATCCGGATTGAAATATCCAGCAGTAATTTCCCCAGATTTACGCGGAACCTAAACACGGGTGGCAATAATTTTGATGAGTCTGAGGGTGTGGTCGCCATTAATCAGATTCATCATAATGCCAAATATCCTTCCCAAATAAGATTGCCGATTGTAAAAAATTAGGTCTGGATAATTTTCCTGGAATAATCTTGTGGAGGTAAAGATTAAAGAAGTCATTCAAATATGACATAGGAAGGAGATGCGGTCCCCAATAAAAACAGTGATTAAAGACACAGGGCCCCGGATGCTTCTTCACCATCCGATTATGACGATTCGTCACTATTTTGACGAGGCCATGCCAGAGGTAAAATAAAAACTGCCATATTATTATATCGATGGTTATTGGCATTGTGAGGCTTTCCTGGGGAGCTTTTATGTATAGGTCAACTATTATTAGATTGGGCATATGAATAATATGTTTGGACTTAATCCAGTCAATTTCAATTTTAAAATCACACTTTATATTTTAATCTTTTCCGGCTGCACCAACATCATTAAGCAGCAGGATCAAATTTCATTTGAACCACAGGCCACCCGAAATTATAAAAAACATTTTTCAAGTAATAAAGCCAATCTGGATCCCATTGAAGGGGTCTGGACGGAATATGGAGTGGGCACTCTTTCCGAAGATGGAAAAGTGATCCAACGGAAGGAAATCCAAAAACGGGCATCCTGGATCATTATCAAGAATAAAGGAGAATACCAGGTGCTGAATGAATATGGAGAGCAGAATAAGTTTATCGCCTCCTTTAAAAGGACCTCTCAAAAAAATGCATATATGTTTAACGCTTTTTATTCCGAATCGAAAGACCGCATTAAGGTAGAAGCCATATTGGTTAATGGCAATCGGTTAGAAATGGCCTACGATGCACCCCCCGGCATTTTTGAAGAAAATTATAGGGAAATTCTGGACACTATTCATATCCAGGATCCTGATAAAAAATTAACCCTCCATTGGCAATTTAACTGGCTGAAAAGCTTTCCAAATGATTAATTGGTGTAGGGGAGAGGCATGTTTACCCGCCGATAGGCGTGGCCTCTCTACTACATTATATCCATGATAGAATCTCTAATTCTCATCTTAGCCGCTTTTCTCACATCCATGCTCTCGGCTATTATTGGTATGGGCGGCGGTGTAACGTTATTGGGCATTATGGCAGTGATGATTCCGGAAGGCTATATGGTGGTGGCCCTTCACGGCGTCATTCAATTGGTAAGTAATGTGACCCGGACTGTGGTGTATCGCACACACCTGCATGGGCCCATTTTCAAACAGTTTGTGACCGGTGTGATTCCCGGTCTTCTTTTATCAGCATTGATGATTGTTGGGTTGATGCAATGGATTGGCGTTGAATCGGCCAGCGAAATAAAAATAGATTTCCTGAAACCCCTCATCGGGGTCTATATCCTGTGGTTTTTATTCCTGAGAAAAAAAGGGAAACCTGTGGCTGAAAATGCATTCGTTTGGATGGGAGGTCTCAGTGGGTTGGTCACGGTTTTTATCGGAGCTGCGGGACCGTTAATTGCCCCATTTTTTATCAATAAAGATATGACGAAAGAAAATATCATTGCCACAAAAGCGGCCTGCCAGGCCGTGGGCCATTTAGGGAAAATGCCCATATTTATATTCCTGTTTGGTGTGAACTATTTTTCAGAATGGTCCGTCTTACTTCCCTTGGTGGTGGCCGTATATATTGGAACCACACTTGGGAAACGCATGCTGGGGAAACTGCCCGAATCTACCTTTCGCATCCTCTTTAAGGTCGCGTTGACCCTGATCGCAATCCGCCTGATGGCCATTGAACTTTTCCAATTGATATGAAGATTGCCGTCATTGGGGCCGGTGCTTTTGGTTCATGGACAGCATTCCACCTGCAAAAGGCAGGGCACCATGTGACCCTCATTGACCGCCATGGCCCGGGAAATCCCAAAGCCAGTTCCGGTGGCGAATCACGGATGATCCGCAGTATTTACGGCAAAGGACATCAATATATCCAATGGTCAGCCCGATCTTTGACCTTGTGGAAATCCTTTCAATCCCAATGGCAGGAGGAACTCTACCTGAAAACAGGCATCCTATGGATGTTTTCTAAATCGGACGATATCGCAAGGGATGCATTACCGGTGTTGGATCAGCTCAACCTTGAAGTAAATGAATTATCAAAAGGAACAGTAGCCAAACGGTTCCCCCAAATTAATACTGAGAGTATTAAAAGCTTTTTTTACGAACCGGAAGCCGGTTTTTTAAGGGCCAATCACGCCTGCAAAGTGGTGGTGGATCAATTCGTCAAATTGGGTGGTGATTATGTAGAAAAATGCGTGAAACCACCCGAATGCGCCCATGGTGAACTGCGCGAAATAAAAATGGATGATGGCACTACCATCCAGGCGGATCATTATATTTTTTGCTGCGGTCCCTGGATGAGGACTGTGTTTCCTGATGTGATTGGCGGTTTGGTTCAATCCACAAGACAGGAAGTATTTTTCTTTGACACACCACCTGAATTTATGTCTGGTCACATGCCCATGTGGGGCCATCTCGGTGATGGTTTTCGTTATGGCATTCCCGGATCAACATTCCACGGATTTAAATTCGCCGATGATAATCGTGGAGCAACATTCGACCCCGAAACGGGTGACCGCAATCCAAGTTCAGCGGGAATGGAGGCAGCAAGAAAATATGTATCCCTTCGATTCCCAGGATTAAAGAATGCTGCGATTATTGACACAAGGGTTTGCCAGTATGAAAATACACCGGATGAACATTTTATTATTGATCGCCATCCGGAAGCTGAAAATGGTTGGCTATTGGGCGGTGGATCAGGTCATGGCTTCAAAATGGGGCCCGCATTGGGAGAGGTCATGGCAGACCTCGTTACTGGACAAAAACCGATTAATCCGTTTTTTGCATTAAGCCGGTTCGATGGACATTCTTTAAGTGATGTTAACCTTTCCTAATCGCTGGATTTTAAAACGATTTGAGATTTAATTCCTATCCAGCAAATGTTTCCCCATAAAATCTTCCGCAAATATAAATGCCGCTTTCCGGCTATCAGGATTTCCCCCATGGGTGGGACCGCGATCCGCACAAAAAGCGAGACCAATTTTCTGAAGAGTAGGATTGGTCATGGGGATATCCATAAAATTCATAACCACGACCCCATCCGCCCGCATTTTTAATCGGCAATCCGTAAAACTATAACCGGCCTCATCGACTCGGGGTGGCGTTGAACTATCAAAAGAATGATGTGAATCTTCATATACCGTGATACCTATATTGGTGCCATTCCCTATCATATCCGGAACCAGATCTTCACAAGCCGCTGCCGGTGTCCAATTATCCACTTCACCAATAAGGATATGCATGGGTGCGTCTGTAAATTCTAAATTTTCAGGTACAATGAAACAGGGAGGATAAATAGCCAGATGGGCGGCAAACTTTAAATCGGGATTCATTGCATTTTTAGCCGGGAGCCAACCAGAAAAAAGCGTCACACCGCCCCCAAGACTCCATCCCGTAATGGCCACCTTATCCTTATCGATTCTGGGATCCTTCGCCAATTTTTCAAATGCCCGGTACACATCCAGCATCATGGCTGCCATGGTGACTTCCACCTGGGAACCCACGGTCGATTCAATACCTCGGCTGGCAAAACTATTAACTTCAAATGTGGCAATCCCCATTTCTCGATACATCTGAAGATATTCAGAATGATGATCCATCCATCCCAGGCTTCCGGCCACACCAATCACGAGGGGTACTTTTTTATTCCCCATCTGATCCGGCATTTTGAGAACACCATATACTTCTTGGGGTTCCTGCTGATCCAAGGCAGAAAGAACATCATTAAAACCAAAAGGGTTTGCACTGGTAAATGTAATGGTTTCTCCCTCATTTGAATAGAGGAAGGAAAGAAAAATACTGAAAATAATAGATCGCTTAATCATGAAAATTTTCTCCAGTTGTTTGTGGAAAATAAATACAATATGTTCAATAAATTTCAAATATTTTTGCCTGATTTTCCGTGATGCCATTATCGTGAATCACTTGGACACGAATCGTATGATTCCCCTTAGATAATGTGGGGAAATCCCCCAGCCACATATGCGCATTGATGGGCATTGTGTCAACATTTGGGTATAGGTCGGGATACAGTTGAATGAGTCGGTTCATATAAGGGTCTTCGGCAGTCACCGCTTTTTTTAGCCATATTTCATTTCCGTCAATGGTACAGGATACGATTGTTTTAGGTCCACCGAAAAACACATTCACAGACAGAATGGATGTATCCATAGAAGCAGTTGTCATTCTATCCGAAGGGCTGCTGATTCGGAAGGTTTGGTTCGGATCGCTTTTGCCTGGCATAAATTCATAATTGAAATGGTTTTTAGAAAAATCAAACATAAAATACCCGTTAGGTGTGCCGTCATAATGAAAGCCATAGGGAACGCCGTTGGCCTGGATGGGACCATACCACCAGGCGCCGCACCCGGCACCCAGGTTCAAATTGCGAAACTCAGCTTCACCCGTCCACCCGTGGTCCGCTGTTAGTTCCATATTCTCTAAGTAATGCATATGGCCGGCAAGCGCCAGAATTTTATTTCGACCATGTACCATTTTATACAGTTGATCTCGATTGGTCAATTCAACCCGTTTTCCTTTATATACATCGGATATAATGGGAATATGGCTTAGAAAGACTATTTGTTTATCTGAAGAAACAAGAGACAGATCATTTTGTAGCCACGCTGTCTGATTGTCATGGAGTTTCCCAAGGTATGATCCTTTTTTATCTTTTTCCACATTCCATCCTTCATAAAACACCGTATTTAAGGCAATAAAATGAACGTTGCCATATTCAAACGAATAATAATCGGGACCAAAATAGGTGAGCCAGGTTTCTTTGGCCAATGAATCGGATGGGGCTCGATAATTGATATCATGATTCCCGAATATATGCCAAATGGGTATTCCCAATCGGGAGATTTGTTCAAGATAATAGGGGTAAAGGGAAAGATCATCGTACATGATATCCCCAAGGGGGACATAAAATTCAGCATCTTTCTCCGTCAGCATTTTATTTAAAATTTCATCCCGGAAGTATCGCACTTCTGCCGAGTCTCGGGGTTGGGGGTCTCCACTGATAATGGCTCGGATTTTATCGCTGCGATTCTTGGATTTATATAGAGGGAAAGTCAGTTTTTCTGGCAAGGGAAGCGGATCAGTAAATCCTTTATATTTTAGGTAGTCCGGGCCTTTCTTCAGTCGAATATTTTTATAATACTGTGGAATATTATAGTCATTCACCGGCACCTTCCATCCAGAAGGCTGCATGATAAAAATCACATCATTGCTATCGGACACAATGTGAAAAACCCCTTTCCGATCGGTTAAAACAATATCCCTTCCGTTGGAAACCGGAATATCCTTGATGCCTTTTTCACCGGAATTTTGAATACCGTCTTTGTTCTTATCATGGAAGACAGATCCGGAGAGTTGCACCTGGGCATCCAGGAGTGGAAATGCACAGATTATAGCAACGATAATAGAAAATGCTAAACGGTTCATCATATTTCCTTTGAGTTGGGTGACACCTATATTGGATTTAATCAAAATTTGATTGTTAATTTACTACAATCACGAATCAATTAATAAATCCATAAGTGGACTGATTTTAGTGAATTACTGACTTATTTAAACCGAAATTCCCAGGCTAATTTTGGCCCAATTATTACGAATATAATACATTAATTCCTGATCCCTCTGGATCCCCTGTGACAGGCGGGAATAAAAGGGGATCCAAGATATTAAAAAGGTCTCTTAATAATGAGAAAAAATAATTTTAGAAATATTGCAATTATCGCCCATGTTGACCATGGTAAAACCACACTCGTTGATGGACTACTGCAGCAAAGTGGCACCTTCAAATCCCACCAGAAAATAGAAGAGCGTGTCATGGATTCAATGGATCTGGAAAAAGAAAGGGGGATTACCATCACAGCCAAGAATACGGCTGTCCAGTTCAAGGATGTAAAAATCAATATTATGGATACGCCTGGCCATGCAGATTTTGGCGGAGAGGTGGAACGAAGTTTAAACCTGGTGGACGGCGCATTGCTGCTGGTGGATGCCAGTGAAGGTCCGTTGCCTCAAACACGGTTTGTTCTGAAGAAAACATTAGAAAAAAATCTGCCGGTTATTTTAGTCATCAATAAAATCGATCGGTCTGACGCACGCATTGATGAAGTGCTCAATGAGGTCTATGATTTATTTATCGATCTGAATGCAACAGAAGAACAGATAGAATTCCCCATATTGTATTCCAATGCAAAGGCCGGGATTGCCCATAACGAATTAGACGATGACTCCACGGATCTAACGCCCTTGTTTAATGCAATTCTTGAACATATAAAAGGACCTGTTGCAGATGATAACTATACTCCGCAATTTTTAGTCACCAACCTGGACTACGATCCTTACGTGGGCCAGGTGGCTATTGGCCGATTAAATAACGGGAAATTAGAGATGAATCAATCCTATGCCCTCTGTAGTGCTGATGGTATTCGGAAGAGACAGAGATTTTCTGCACTATATACATTTATTGGACTCCAAAAAATCCAGGTGGATACCCTGGAAGCAGGTGATATTATTGCGGTTGCGGGCATAGATGGCGTCACCATCGGTGATACGATTTCTTCAAATGAAAATCCGGAACCACTTCCTCGGATTGTGATTGATGAACCCACCGTTTCCATGCTGTTTTATGTGAATAATAGTCCCTTTGCCGGCATGGAAGGAAAATATCTCACCTCCCGCAATATCAGTGAGCGATTGGAAAAAGAAATTCTTGGGAATGTATCTCTACAGGTGCATGCAACCGATCGTACAGACGTATTTGAGGTGAGAGGGCGAGGCGAATTACAAATGGCCATTCTGATCGAAACCATGCGAAGGGAGGGGTACGAATTTATGGTCTCCAAACCTCGGGTGATTACCCATGAAGAAAATGGAAAAGTGATGGAGCCCATGGAAAAAGTGTTTTTGGATATTCCCGATGATAAGGTGGGTGTTATTACAGAAAAATTATCTGAACGAAAAGGGCGGATGACTAATTTAGTGAACCACGGTCATGGTCGTGTGTCTATGGATTTTGCGATTCCATCCCGGGGGTTAATCGGATTTCGCAGTCAGTTCTTAACAGATACACGGGGTGCTGGAATCATGAATAAACTATTTGATGGATATGCCCCATGGTTTGGACCCATCCCCCAGCGGAGTAGTGGTGCAATGGTCGCTGATCGAAAGGGGAGAATCACAACATATGCCTGTTTAGGCATGGTGGACCGGGGAGAGTTATTTGTAGAAGTGGGTACAGAAGTTTATGATGGTATGATTATTGGTGAGCGTAATCGCACCGAAGACCTGACATTAAATATTACGCGCGAAAAGAAACTGACTAATATGCGGGCAGCCGCTTCGGACTCCACCGTAGTCCTGCGTCCACCGAAAAAATTATCCTTGGATCAATCCATTGAATTTATTGCGGAAGATGAACTGGTGGAAGTAACGCCATTATCTATCCGGTTACGGAAAATGGAATTAGATCCCCATAAACGATTGGCTGCGAGCCGAAAAGCAAAATATAGTAGTTAATCAACGATCAACTTGTCGAGAATTAGATTTTTTCATCCTTTCTGATACCATTATTCACCATTAATTTGTAAGATGAAAAAGTGGTCTGGATATCGTTCTGAAATAGGTCAGAAAAAATTTGATAAATATAAAAAATAGAAACAATCAATGAAGCGAGTTTCCTTATTTATTTTTACCCATCTAAGCTTTTTGTT
>Ga0209402_10004098_pt1 | contig 13502 bp, 15 predicted proteins | sample ArcticOcean_MG_C_3_FD_187437 | JGI IMG/M metagenome (GOLD analysis project Ga0209402, IMG submission 187437) | Marine microbial communities from western Arctic Ocean - ArcticOcean_MG_CB8_126 (SPAdes) (version 2) | ecosystem: Environmental > Aquatic > Marine > Oceanic | place: Arctic Ocean... | reverse complement strand
CGCCGGGACGTTGTAGTTCCGGCTGGACAGCTCGGGGTTGTACCACGCTCTTTCGCGTAGGTCCACGGGAAGTGCGGCGCCAGCCAGCGCCCGACCCGCGGCGCGACCCTCGATAATCCGAGTGATGTATCCCTGAGCCACCGCCGCCGTGTTGGAGTTGGTGCCGTCGATGAGTACCTGGATGGGCGCGCCACCGTCCCCCAGCCAGGCTTGGGCGTACCCCCGCGGAATCTCCAGGCCCAGGACCGCATCCCCGTGGTCCAAAGCACGTACGAGGTCTGCCGGTGCTTGGGAACGCCCCGTCACATCGAAGTAGCCGGACGCGACGATCGCGGACACCAGATCCCGCGACTCACGGGTGTTGTCGTGATCGACTACGAACATCGACGTATCTCGCACATCGGTGGAAACGGCGTATCCAAACGCCAAGAGCTGACGAAGAGCAGTATGATCGGTAGTCGGACTCCCTCCACGACTGGAGCCGTGTCCCCCAGATCCCAGTAGAGAAGCCACAGGTGCTCACTCACCGAATCCGCGGTAAACGCGATGTTGCCCAAAGCGATCGCCACAGAAACCACGAGCGCCAGCGTGAGGGGCCAAAGCCACAACATCGACTTCTTGCGTCCCCTCAGAGCCCCGATCCCCAAGCCGAGAAAGGAGCTGATCAGGATGAGGTTCGGGAAGTAGGCAACCACTCTGACCTGAACGGGGAGCCAGCGGATGAGTGCCAGTTCCTGGAACAAGACGATGAAAGAGGCTACCACGATCTCGAAGCCAGCACGCCGCAGGGAGGCGGAAGAAGCGGTCATATCATGCAATGTTCTCGCTGCACGCGTCGCCGAGCAAGCCATTTCTTTCAACCGTGGCCGTGGGAATCATGCCGCCACGAACCCCGGGGCAACGGGAAACCCGATCCAAGCCCCGGACCTGGGTCAGCTCCTAGAGCTCGTCCCCTTCGGGCCCCACCCAGTCAAGGCCCAAACGATGACCACCGCAGCCACGATATGCATGAGCATGAGCACTCCGACCGCTGCAGGAGTTCCCCCCGGAATGGCACCGGCAGCACCGTCGCTCAGAAGCCACAGGTCCGGCGGGAGCGACAGAAGCAACACCACTGATGCGATCCGCCGAAAGACGGACTCCGGCCGCTGCGCCCGTCTACGCACGATCGCGAAGACACCCGCCGCTCCAATTGCGCCCACCGCAGTGAAGAAGATCGTCGGGCCCGGTGTGGCCAATGGGAGAAACTCGGGCGGAATGTCGAGCATGGTTACCGCCACCCAACGAACCACGAGCGTTGCGATGATCGAACCGGTGAGCCCCTTGAGGGCAGCCATTCGCAGTTTGTCCTTTCCCGCCACGTTCGTCGCCCCCGGCGCTCGAGTTTGTTGTACTAGCCCGAACTCGCAGCCACATCGAGGACGGTGTACCACAGATACTGAACCAAGCTCAGCAAAGAGCCCTCCAAGATGCATTCGTTTGCGAGTCCCCGAATCGAGACCATCGTACTACGCTCCTAGTGCGTCGCCGGATTCTCATGGGGGGTAAACTTGAGGGGGCAACCCTGGGGCGTCAAACGAGGCGACTTCTACCGGCGCTCGAGCAAGAGAGGGAAGGGGGGCTGCTAATCCATCCACATCACCCCGTTGGCCCGTCAGGCTGGGGCCCGTTGCTCGACCACCCAATAACATGACGATCCATCCCATAGGAGGAGAACGAAACGGCACACAATCGGAACGCATGGCGTCTCCCTTTGGGTTCCCGCCCGCGCTCGCAGCGCGTAATGTCCCGGACGCTCGTCAGCATGAGGAGTTCCCACCAACACAAAAGGAGCCGGCGTGACCACGGTCGAACAGTTCGGTGAGCCGAATCGGACTCCCATCCCGAATCGCACTCCCATCCAAAAGTTGGGGGAGGTAATTGCGGATCGGGTGGAGCGGTGGATGCCCAGCCCCTTCTTGTTCGCGATCCTGTTGACGTACGTCGCCGCCGGGGCAGCGTTCGTCTCGGAGGGATCGGCCGCGATCGAGATCGCCCAGTCGTGGTACGGGGGCTTCTGGTCACTACTGCAGTTCGCCATGCAGATGGTTCTGATTCTCGTGACCGCCAATGTGGTGGCGCACCATCCGCGCGTGAGAGGTTCGATCCTCGCTTTGGTGCGGATCCCCAAGAACGGGGGCCAAGCCGCCGTCCTTGTCGGCGTGGGGTCCATGGTGACCGCATGGATCTCCTGGGGTCTCGGCCTCATCTTCGGAGCGATCCTCGCGCGTGAAATGGGGAAGTACGCCGCCCGAAAGGGAATGCCCGTCCACTATCCCCTTCTGGCCGTTGCGGGATATATGGGGATCAGCCTCACCTGGGGATGGGGGTTGTCGAGCTCCGCGGGCCTGCTTCAGGCCACCGAGGGGAACACATTGATGGAGTTGGGCTTCGTCGATCGCGTCGTTCCTTCGACGGAGTGGGTTTTCCACCCCTATCCGCTGGCCCTCACGGCGCTGGCGCTCACGTACGGCTCGATCATGCTGTACTTGCTGAGTCCGCCGAAGGAGAACTGCAGGCCGATCGGGCACTACGTGGATCTCGGCCCCCATGAGGACCCGGATGATCGTACGCCACCCGAGTCGAGGGCCACAAAGCCGGCTTTTGCCGACCGAATCGACAACAGCCGAATTCTCGGTGGTGTCCTTGCTTCGATCGGCGTCGTGGTGTTTCTGAGCGCGTTCTTCACACGGGGCCTGGCGGCGCTGGACTTGAACAACTTCAACTTCGGCTTCCTCATGATCGGCCTCCTCCTTTACGCCAGCCCGACCAGGTACCAACGCGAGTTCTACGAAGCCGTAAAGGGGAGCGCAGGTGTGATCCTGCTTTTTCCGTTCTACGCGGGCATCATCGGGATCATGACCGGGACCGGATTGATCGATTCGATCATCGAGTCGCTACTCTCGATCGCCACACGGGATACGTTCGCAGTGACGGCCTGGATCACCTCGGGGGTGCTCAACGTCTTCGTACCATCCGCGGGCGGAGAGTGGGCGATCATCGGTGGACCGATGATGATGGCTGGCGCCGAATTAGGGGTTCCGCACGGCCAGACGATCGCAGCCTACTCCGTCGGGGATGCGCACACGAACTTACTGAACCCATTTTGGGCGATTCCGCTCCTGGCCATCACTGGCCTGCGAGCGCGCGACATGTTCGGCTACGCCATCACGATGATGCTTCTGCTCATCCCCTTTCTGGCGAGCGTACTCTACTTTCTTCCGTACTGACCTCACCCGTGTCCGGAGGCGGAATCAGGCGCCGCCGCCCGCCGATAGATCTCCGCCCCTGGCAGCACGGACCAGATGCTCCGCCGCCCGGAACGCGAGTGCCTGGATGGTCATCGTGGGGTGATTACGCCCGCCGGTGACGAGGTTGCTCCCGTCGACGATGAACAAGTTGGGCACATCGTGCGCGCGGTGGTATCGGTCGACCACAGAAGTGTTCGGGTCGTTGCCCATTCGGCAGGTGCCTCGGTTATGCGCACCGCCCGTGCTGTCGCGGACCGGACCGGCCCACACCGATTTGGCCCCCGCCGCCTCGAGCACCTCGATCGACTTCTGTCTGAAGAACTCCATATTCTTGATGTCGTCGGGGTGACTCTGGGACGTGATACGCATCGCCGGTAAACCCCACTCGTCCTTAACGTTGGGGTCCAGATCCACACGATTCGTCTCTAGCGGCAGCTGGCTGGTGAAGCAGGAGATCGACATCTTGTGTCGTGATTCATCCCTCAGCGCTTGTTTGTAACCGGCGCCCCACCGGGGAGCGTCCGGGCTCAAGCCCCCGAGTCCGTAGCTGATCGGAGTCGCGTAGCCACGGGAGGTCATGCGGCCACCGCCGTAAAAGCCCCGGTTGGGATCGGATGGGACGTAGTCTACGATGCCCGTACCTGAAACGACGCCCTTGTAGTCGTTCAGCGGATGCTCGAACAACGCGCTCGCCCCCCCGCCCCCGCCGAGCATCAAATACTTGCCCACCACGCCATTCGAGTTGGCGAGGCCATCGGGGAAACGGGACGACTTCGACATCAGCAACAAACGAGCCGACTCCCCCGCGTTCGCGGACAGCACGACAGCTTTGGCTGGCTGAAACACTTCCTGCTCTTGGGCGTTGAAATAGGTGACGCCTGTGACCTGACCGCTGTTGTTCGTCGTGATTTCACGGACGTAACTCCTGACACGGACCTCGCAGTTACCGCTTTCCACCGCGATAGGGATCACAGTGACCGCAGAACTCGACCGCGCCTTCACGTGGCAGCCGAAGCCGGAGCACATCCCGCAGTTAACGCATCCCATACGGCCGTTATGCGCTTGGGTAATGATGGCGAGTGGGCCGGGCACTACGGTCAAGCCGAGCTTGGCCGCCGCAACGTGGAACAGGGCGCCCGAGGACTTCATCGGCACGGGAGGCACCGGATATTCTCTCGACATCGGCGCGAGGAACGGCGAGTCAATCCGCTGCCCGGAGATGCCCATCTCCCACTCCGCTTGGGTGTAGTAGGGCTCCAACTCCTCGTACGTGATCGGCCAATCCGCCAAGCCCGTACCCGCAATCGTTCCCACCGTGCTGGCCTCGTTGAACTCCCACGGCAAGTGGCGCCAACTGCTACCCCCGTACGTGACCGTCCCACCCCCGACGACACATCCGTACGAGTGCCTGCCCGCCGTGGCCTCGTCGCGGTCGGTCCGGCGGAACGTGTTCCGCTGCGTCGACGGGTTGCTCATCAGCCGGTCTTCGAGGTTCGGATTCCGATTGAGCAACTCGTCCTTCGTGTAGTCCCTTTCGTGCCCGTACTTCCCCCAGCCCCCTTGCTCCAGAACCACCACCGAAAAGCCGGCCGTCGACAGCTGCTTGGCCATGATACCTCCGGCAGCCCCGGAACCGATGATGACGAAGTCGACCTCTTCTTGTGGACTGTACTGTCTCATTGCGTTTCTCCGGTTCCGAAGCCTATCCGCGGGATTGGGGGAGCGCGTCGTAGTAGCCGAACGGCGCCTCGTGGTTGAGCGCGTCGTCGTAACCAAGTAGTTCCCAACCGACTTTGTCGTGATTGCCGCCGTGTACGGGACTAGCGAAGAAGCCGGTGATCGTATGAGTCCGAACCAAGTTGAAGAAGGGGGTCTGCTCAATGGAGAGGAGAACCTGCATCTGCTGGTCGAACGTCAAGTCGGAGAATTTGTCAGCGCTCGGAAACTGCTGGCGTGAGGTCGCCGCCAGCTCCGAGAGACCTTGCGTATAGTCTGCTTGGCGTCCGCTATCGAAGGTCACCAGCGCTCTGTCGATAAAGGACACCACGCGGGCTTCCCGCGCGCCCGCCGTGTGGTCGGTCGGAATGATCTGCGAAGCCATCTCCTCGACTTCGATGGCCTGGTCGCGAGTGAAGAACGCGAACTCCGCGGGCTGCCCGGACTTCGCCTCCTCGAGCACATACTCCTCGGCCGCCAGAATGCCGGGGTAGTTGGCCGCGACCCAAACACCGCCAAGGCCAGATACTGATTCGATAAGGAACGAACGCCGTGATTTTCCTTGGGTGTCCATGCTCTCTCCCTTCGCTACGTTCCTGGGTTCAGACCACGCGACCACAGGGACCGATAGGACCACATGTGGCCGATGTCAAGGTGTGGAGCGAGGTCGGGGGCCACGACGGGTTGTACTCCGCGATCAACTCTGTTGCAGTCGAGCATGCCTTAGACACATTCTTGGTGTTATGTCCCATCAATGGTCCCCAACCCGCCGACGCACATTCATGAAGGTGCTGGAGACGACACTCAAGCCGACCGTCAAGACGGTCTTCCTTTTAGGCACACAACTTTTGATGGCGTGCGGGGGCGGACCGACCGTCCCGACTCTGGTTACGGGACTCGACGAACCGGAGGGTCCGGACGTCTTCTGGACATCGGTGTCGATCGGCGAGGGAGCACTTTCCGACTTCAGCTGCGGCGTCACTTCCCCCGGACCCGCGTTCTGCTGGGGATCCTGGGAAAACGGCCAGTTGGGCAGCGCCCCCAGCAACGCCCCCGCGGGAATTCGGTCGCCTCTGTCGGTTTCTGGCAGCGTCGCGTTTGCATCGATCGCAGCCGGTTGGAAACACACCTGTGGGGTCCCGGAGGCTGGCGCCGCCTACTGCTGGGGGGTCATCGACAGCGCGCAACTCGCGCCTCCTTTTGTGACCACCCCACAGGAGGTTCCCGGCGGGCTCGAGTTTACCGCGCTCACGTCGGGCGACTTCATCACGTGTGGCCTCACGGCGGATGGCAGTGCGTACTGCTGGTCCGCCCACGGGGTGTCTCCAAGCGCGGTACCTGGCGGGTTGGCTTTCAAGAGCATTTCGGCCGGAGGAAGCGGGTTCGTTTGCGGCGTGACGTTGGCCGGAGCCGGGTACTGCTGGGGAAACAACGACTCCTTCCAGCTCGGGACCGGTACGTAGGTGGACGTTGCCGAACCCACCCCCGTCTCGGGTGGACTCACGTTCGAGATGGTTTCGGCCGGCCACCAGCACGCGTGCGCCATCGAAGTCGGGGGCGCGGTCTACTGTTGGGGAGCGGTGACCGTCCACGTGCCCTCCGACCAACAAATCGCCGGCGGGCCGGTTCCAGCTCCACTAGGAGGCGGCCAACTTTTCGCAACGGTTTCCGCCGCACTCGATCATGCGTGCGGTATGACGGTAGGCGGAGCCGCCTACTGTTGGGGTTCGAACAATTTCGGTGAGTTGGGTGACGGTACCGGAATCTCGAGTAACTATCCGGTCGCGGTGTCGAGCGGGCAGCCGTTCGTGAACGTGGAGGCGGGGGGCAGCAACTCCTGTGCTACCACGACCGCCGGTCGCGCATACTGCTGGGGGCTGAACAGCGTCGGGCAGTTGGGGGATGGTTCGGCGCCCGCCGCATCTCCGTTCGAAGACTTCAGCCGAACGCCTCTACGTGTGAGGAACCCACCCGCGTAGAGGCGGATCGTCCGGCCGGTGGCGCGACGCGGTCACGGCACTAGCTTCAATTCGGGTCGGATCGACGGCCTTGATCTCGTGACCGAAGCCCCCAAAAGGATAACAACAAAGTGTTCGCTTTGATTTCCCCCGCGAAGAAGCTCGAAACCGAAAACGAACCCCCGCTAGGGGACTTCACGCTGCCTCAGCAATTGGACAACAGTGAAGAGCTCGTCGAGACCGTCAAGAGTCTCGGAAAGAGCCGGCTGAAAGCTCTCATGAAGCTGTCGGACGCGCTGACCGAGCTGAACCAAACTCGTTTCGAACGATATTCCACACCCTTCTCTCCGACCAACGCCAAACAAGCGGTCTTCATGTTCCGCGGGGACACCTACGTCGGACTCGACGCGGACACGCTGAGCAAGGACGACCTCACGTACGCCCAAAACCATCTCGGCATTCTTTCGGGCCTGTACGGGGTGCTGCGGCCGCTCGACCTCATTCAACCGTACCGCCTGGAGATGGGCTCGAAGCTTTTCACGGGACGAGGGAAGAACCTCTACGAATTCTGGGGATCACGTCTTACCGACGCCTGCAATGCGGTGACCGCCGCTCACGAAAATCGTACGGTCGTCTCTCTCGCTTCCGCCGAGTACATCAAAGCGATCCAGCCCCACGAGCTCGCCGGTCCGTTCGTCACGTGTCACTTCAAGGAAATGCGGGACGGCACGCCCAAGACCATCGGGCTGGTGGCTAAAAAAGCTCGGGGAAGGATGGCCCGCTTCATGGTCCAACATCGCGTGGAGGACGCGGACGGTTTGAAGGCGTTCGGGGAAGACGGCTACGCGTTCCAGCCGCAACTGTCCGGCGACGAGGACTTCGTGTTCGTACGCGGATGAAAGCCGCCACCGAGGCGGTGAGGGTCGTGCGCACGGGTGCTACGATCGCGACCCATTCGTGATTCCCGAGGAGCACAGGGTCTTGTGGAGGCCGTCGCCCGAACGGGCGGCGAACTCCGTACTTTCAGACTTCGCAAAACATTACGGACCCTACGTGGGGCAAGCCTCCTTCGAATACGACGGACTACATCGGTGGTCGATCGAGCAGCCGGAAACTTTTTGGGAGAGTGTCTGGGAGTTCGGCAATGTAATCGGTGAGCCGGGAGAGACCGTGTTCGAGCCCGGTGTCGATATGCGTTCGGCCCGGTTTTTCCCGGACGCCACGCTGAATTTCGCGGAGAACCTGCTCCGCCGTTCGGGCGAAGGTGAGGCGATTGTGGCCTTGGGGGAGGACGGTCGATGCCGGCGAGTCAGCTGGGGCGAACTCACCGCCGAGGTCGGCGCTTTCCGCGCCTGGCTGGAGGAGGTCGGTGTCCGTGAGGGCGACCGCGCGGTCGCCGTCTTGCCCAACATCGCCGAGACGATCACCGCGATGCTCGCGACCGCCGCCCTTGGAGGGGTGTTCTCGTCTGCGTCCCCGGACTTTGGAGAGCAGGGCCTTCTGGACCGTTTTTTACAGATCGAGCCCAAAATCCTCATCGCCTGCGACGGCTATCGATACAACGGCAAAACGCTCGACATTCGCGACCGAGTCCTCGCCATCGGCGAACGATTGCCCAGTGTGGAGCAGGTCGTGATGGTGCCGTATATGGATCTCGGTGTGCCCGAGGGTATGCTCGATTGGCGTCGGGTTCTAAAGGCCCGACTCGGCACTCCCGTTCGGTTCTGCCCATTACCGTTCGATCATCCGCTGTACATCATGTTTACCAGCGGTACGACCGGCAAACCGAAGTGCATCGTACATGGCGCCGGCGGAACGTTACTGCAGCATCTGAAAGAGCATCGCCTAATGGTGGGTCTACGCCCCGACGAAAGGGTGTTCTACTTCACGACCTGTGGCTGGATGATGTGGAACTGGTTGGCGACGGCGCTGGCCTCTGAGGCGACCCTGATGCTGTTCGATGGGTCGCCGTTTTATCCCGACGGCAACCGCCTGTTCGATTTTGTACAAGACGAAGGGGCGATGTTTTTCGGTACCTCCGCCAAGTTCATTGACCACGTGAAAAAGGCCGGGCTGAAGCCGGCGGAGACGCACGCGCTACCCCATCTCGAGACCCTCGCGGCGACGGGCTCGCCTTTGGTCGCGGAGAGTTTCGACTTCGTCTACGAGCACATCAAACGGGACGTGGCTCTAGTGTCGATCTCGGGCGGGACCGACCTCTTGGCGTGTTTTGTTGGGGCGAACCCACAGGGCCCGGTGTACCGAGGCGAAATTCAGGCGCCCGTCCTCGGAATGGCGGTCGAAGTCTGGAACGATGCTGGAGAACGCATCGTTGAGGAGCGAGGCGAGCTGGTGTGCACACGGCCTTTTCCTACGATGCCCCTCCGCTTCTGGAACGACCCCGATGGCGCGCGCTATGAGGCGGCCTACTTCACGAAGTTTCCAGGAGTTTGGTGCCACGGCGACTTTTCGGTGGAAACGCGGCACGGCGGCTACATGATCATGGGCCGCTCCGACGCGGTCCTGAATCCTGGGGGCGTACGCATCGGCACCGCTGAGATTTATCGGCAAGTCGAACAGCTCGACGCGGTACTGGAGGCGGTTGCCGTGGGGCAGGACTGGGAAGGAGAGGTGCGAGTAGTCCTTTTCGTGGTCCTGCGTCAGGGTGTGGAGTTGACCGAAGGGCTGACAAGTGAGATCAAGGCGCGGGTCCGAGCTGGTGCAACACCTCGACACGTACCGGAGATCGTGTTGTCGGTGGCCGACATTCCGCGCACGAAATCAGGAAAAATCACGGAGCTCGCGGTTCGTGACATCATCCATGGGCGTGAAGTAAAGAACGTAGAGGCGCTGGCGAACCCCGAGGCCCTCGAGTTTTTTCGGGATCTGGACGCGCTCGGATAACACTCAGTTCGACATTCCCGATGATGTTTGGCATGGGGACCATGGGGTGGAATTGTTTACGGGGGGCGCGTAAGCTCTGACATGGACCAAGGGACCTCAAGTGCCGGACGGCTTGAAGAAACGGCCAACGCAGGGAGTCGCCTCGTCTCGTCTTTTGTCGGCGTGGCCCTGGGCCTGTGCGCGATCGCGGCGCTGGTGTGGGGAGTGGGGCGGGGGTTCCTCATGAGGGTGCCCTTGGTACCGGACCCGGCCTGGGTAGGGGATTGGGCGCGGAATTTGGTCTCTGCCTCCAGCGCTCAGGAGTTGGCGCTCGGCGGATTGATGGGCGTCTTCATGGTAGCCCTCCTTTTAGCTGCGAGTACCGCGGCTGTCTGTGGTGCCTTGCTCCTGGCGGAGGAGCGGATTGCGGCGACGCGGTCCGTGGCCATCCGGGCCGCGCTTGGAATCGGTCAATGGCCTCTCGTGGTTCAGCTTGCGCGGGGAGCGGGGGCTCGGGGACGTCGTGCCGGTGCGATCGCCTTTGGCGTGGCACTGGCCTGTGGCTTCGCGATTCGTTGGACTTGGCCGGATCAAGTACTCGACTGGTCTTCGCTCGATCTGGCTTTGGCCGTCGGTGCTGGTTTGGCCGCCATGGGCATCGTGGTTGCCATCATCGTCCTCCCTGGGCTCGCGATCTGGAGACACAAGCGTCTCTTCGCCTTCCTCTCTAGGCAGAGCTCCGCCTTTCCGGACCGAGGTGAATCTTTCGGGCGGGACGTGGCCGTCGTGTGCCAAGTTGCCGTCGCGGTCTCGGTACTGGTGTTGATCGGCGGCTTCGTCGGCTCGAGCCCGGAGCGCGCCGGTGTGGACACCTTCGGAGAGGACACGGTCGCGATTCCGATGGAGATCGCGGCTTCCCTTACCGAGCCAGAGCGTGCGCGGTTTTACGAGTCGCTTCTTGCCAGCTTTGCCGAGCGTCCGGACTTCGAGGCGGAGAGTATCGCCACTCCAGGGGCGTTGATCGGGCTGGGGGCCAACGGCATCATGGTGACGGATTGTGGCGAATGTATCATCGGGCAGTTACACGTGCCTCTCAGGACCCTTCAGGCCGACCATCACGCGGTCGGCCCGGGATTTTTCGGGTTGGCCGGCTATGAAATCGTCCGTGGTCGTGACTTTACGAACGCCGACGCGTCGGATGGTGCCCGAGTCGCGATCGTCAACAGGGCCATGGCGGACGAATACTTCGAGCGAGGTGATGCCGTCGGGAGGGCGGTCCAGATCGGACGCCCCCTCAGCGATTGGTACGAGGTCGTGGGCGTCGTGGATCAGCCTAGGGCCGCCGCGATGGGAGCCCAGTCGTCTCGAAGGCCGGCGCTCTATTTGTCGGCGCTTCAGGTGCCTCCGGCCCGCTCCACATTGATCGTGCGACCGACTTCTTCCACGGAGATCGATCCCGAGCGCATCGCGGAGCTCGTACCGTTCGGTGCGGTGGCTGGCAGCACCCAGACGGTCGCGAGCGTTCGCCGGACGTCGTGGGTGTGGCAAGCTGACTTGCTGGTTGGAGGTTGTGCCCCCCATTATAACCGACCCGCGGGCCGCCGGGACCTTCTTCGAAGCGGTTTTCCACTCAGACTATCCGGATTCCATCGTTTGCAGACCACCAAAGCGGAGGGGACAGGCGCCTCGTGACCCGAACTGCTTCGGTGGCGCATCTCCGCATGGCGGCCTGTATGACGGCCGCCTGTCTGACGGCCGCCTGTCAGCCGGCACCGGCCGGTCCCTCTGCTGACAGGCCCACCCTCGCGGTTCTTTTGGTGATCGACCAGCTGCGCCCCGACCTCTTGAGCCGGTACGACCACCTGTACGTGGGAGGTTTGCGGACGCTCATTGACGAGGGGTACCGCTTCACAAATGCGACCCACGATCACGCAGTCACCACGACGGGCCCCGGCCACACGACGCTGTCCACGGGCGTCTACCCGACGCGCCATGGCATCGTGGGGAACGCCTGGCGTCAGTTCGAAGACGGCTTACTACGACCGATGTACTCCATGGAGGATCTGGACAGCCCGATTCTTGGCGAATCAGAGTTGCCTGGGAGGTCCCCGGCGAACATCGAGCGTCGCGGTATCGCAGATTGGATCGCCGACCGCGACCCGGATTCGAGGGTGGTCGCGATCTCCAAGAAGGACCGGGCGGCGATCGGGATGGCCACGCAAGCGCGGGGAGAAGTGTACTGGGTGGTCGAGCGCGGCAGTGGATTCGTCACGTCGGAATATTACCACTCCGAATACCCGGCATGGATCGAGGATTTTAACGCCAATCTCATGCCGCTCGACTATTCGGACACGCTGTGGGAGAGCCGTGTGCCTCCGGAGGGGCGGTCGCTGACCCTTCCGGATACGTCCGAATGGGAGTTGGAAGGTCGGTTCGAACCGGGGTACACGGCCTTCCCTCACCGGGCTGGCGACCTTGTGGACGCTGCCGATCCGGGCGAGGTGAACTATTGGAGGTGGCGCTATACACCTTTCCCCGACCGAGCCGTGGTGTCGTTGGCCCTCGAGGCGATTGAGGAGTTCGAGCTGGGGCAGAGAGGGAGCGTGGATTTTTTGGGAGTCTCGCTGTCTCAAACGGATCTCGTGGGACATCGCTTTGGACCCCGTAGCCCGGAGCAACTCGACAACCTTCTCAGACTCGACTCGGAGCTCGACCGACTGTTTTCGTTTCTCGACGATGAGGTCGGTGCGGGGCGCTGGGTCGTTGCGATGTCAGCGGACCACGGAGTGCTCGGCATTCCCGAGGTTCTGGCGGAGGAGGGTGTCGACGCCAGACGCCTCACCCGCGCCGAACGTCAGGAGATACAAGAGCGGATCCGGGACGCGCTCAAAGGGGCAGGGGAGGATGGGGTTCCCGAAGACGAAGCCACGCAGGACGCGGTAAAAGCAACGCTCGTCGCGCTCCCGTACATCGCGGCCGCATACACTTTCGCCGAGGTGGAGCGTGCTGATGCGCCTGATTCGTTCCAAGTACTCTTCGCACATTCCCACTCGAGGACACGTGTGCTGGCCCCTGCTGCGTTTGCCGGCGTATACGTACGATACGAGCCGAATACGCTCACCTCCTTTGCCAGTTCGGCGACCCACAGCTCGCCTTACTATTACGACCGTCACGTCCCCCTGATCTTTCTCGGGGGGACGATTCGCTCCGGAGTTTCGACGAATCCGGTGGCGACGGTGGACGTGGCTCCCACGCTGGCCTGGCTGACCGGTACACCGGCCCCGGACGATCTCGATGGCAGAGTTTTGGAGAGCGTGGTTCTCGACTCTCCCTAACAGGTTGTCCCACCCAGCCATGGACGACTTTGGCGACTACGATGGGGTGGTGGTGACGGGGTAGGTCGGGATTCCATCACAGACAGTTACGACGGCCCGCGTGAGAAGGCCAAAATATCTTCCCTATATTGTCCTGTAAGTCATTGTCTTTATTACAGATGAGGAGGTTATGATGGCCAACCACCCGCGCGACGACGAGTCGGACGTTCTCCTCGACCTCGGGGACGAAATCGCCACGCTGGCGGCCCACGTGCACGCGGCCACCTACCATCTTCTCACACTGATCGCCGAATTCGACCGACTCCGGGGCTGGGAGCCGG
>Ga0209402_10004087_pt1 | contig 13523 bp, 12 predicted proteins | sample ArcticOcean_MG_C_3_FD_187437 | JGI IMG/M metagenome (GOLD analysis project Ga0209402, IMG submission 187437) | Marine microbial communities from western Arctic Ocean - ArcticOcean_MG_CB8_126 (SPAdes) (version 2) | ecosystem: Environmental > Aquatic > Marine > Oceanic | place: Arctic Ocean... | reverse complement strand
AAAGGCGTTAATGTTCCTGATGTTATTTTGCCAGTAAGTTCACTAACTAAAAAAGACCAAAAAGATTTAGAATTCTGTTTAGGCCTAGGTGTGGATTGGGTCGCACTTTCTTTTGTTCAACGAGCGGCTGATATTACAGAGACAAAGAAAATCATTGGAAATCGAGCCTGGGTCATGGCTAAGTTAGAGAAGCCAAGCGCCTTGGAGAATCTTGAAAAGATTATATCTGTAAGTGATGGCATTATGGTTGCACGTGGTGATTTAGGTGTAGAATTGCCTATAGAACAAGTGCCTGGATTACAGAAATCAATTACTAGAGCTGCTCGCAGGGCAGGTAAACCAGTAGTTATAGCAACACAAATGCTTGAGTCGATGATTGAGGCAGTAAGCCCAACCAGAGCTGAAATTTCTGATGTTGCTACAGCTGTTTTTGAAGGAGCTGATGCTGTAATGCTTTCTGCAGAATCGGCTATTGGAACTTATCCCGTAGCAGCAGTAAGTATGATGGATAGAGTGGCAAATTCTGTAGAAGCGGATCCACAATACCGTTCAATTATAGAACGCGATGGAACTAGACCTGAAACAACTAGTGCTGATGCTATTACTCTTGCTGCACGACAAGTTGCAGAAACCATAGATGCTGCAGCGATTATTTGCTATACAAAGTCAGGGTCCACTGGTTTAAGAGCTTCACGCGAAAGACCTAAAGTGCCCATCATGGTACTTACTCCAAGTCAAGATACTGCTAGACGGATGGCGCTAGCATGGGGAGTTCATTGTGTGGTGACTGATGATGTTCATAGCTTTCAAGAAATGGTGGAACACGCAACTGTGATAGCTGATAATGAGTGCTTTGCTAAGTTTGGTGATCAAGTAATTATTACCGCAGGTGTTCCTTTCGGTACACCCGGAAATACGAATGTCCTTCGCATTGCAACAATTGGCAGTACATACAAATAAACCTTTATTCAGCGCTTTGTTTGCGTTTTATGAGGTAGGTAAAACTTGCAAATGCTAAAAAAGCCGCAAAACAAATAAGAATAGATACAGGTAGAGCCGATGTAGAAGGCAGCATACCTGCTAATTGGGCAAAACAAGCACCAATTGACATTTGTATAAATATAAGAAGACCCGATGCTGAGCCAGCAATAGAAGGCTTTACACTAACTCCCCCTGCCTGTGCGTTTGGCATTGATAAGCCGTGGCATGTGGCCATTAATGCTCCAGGGCCGAAAATAGCCCAAGGGGTTTTAGATCCCATTAATATAATTGCTAGCATAGATAAGCCAATTAATAAGCTGATTAAACTTGCAAGACTGATCATTTTGTCGATACCAACTATTGGGGTGATCTTTGTGCTTAAGAATGTACCGATCAAAAAACCAATCATGATTAACATAATAAAAAAACCAAAGTCTGACGGAGGTCTTTGGTAGTAATCGACCATAACAAAAGGTAGACCTCCGGCAAAAACCATAAACATTCCTACCCCAAAGCTGGCATAGCCGGTGTAAGCTAAAAAGTTGGTGTCTTTTATGAGAACTGGAAATGCGATAGCTATTTCGCTAAAAAAATTAACTCCAGTTTTTATTGTGGCCGTTTCTTTATATCCAATATAAGTAGAGATAAGAGCTATAATTCCTATTAGGGTAGTGCAGATAAATACCGTTTGCCAACCATACAATTTGGTAATAAAGGCCCCTGCAATTGGAGCAAAAATCGGAGCTAAGATTATTATGGACATCATATACCCAATGATTTGTGCAGATTGCTCGCGACTATAAACGTCTCTGACTATGGCTCTACTAATTACCATACCAGCAGCCCCCCCGGCTGCTTGCACTACTCGTCCTAGTATTAAAGTCTCAATATTAGGAGACCAGAAACACAACAAACTGCCTATGACAAAAATAGACAGTCCGGTTAATAATACAGGTTTTCTACCGAACCTATCAGCAGCTGGACCATAAGCAATGGTGGAACATGCCATAGCAAATAGACCAAGTGACAAAGAAAGCTGAGTTATACCGCTAGTCTGCATAAACTCTTTTTCAATTTCTGGTAATATAGGAAGCAGTATGTGGATTGAGATAGGCGCAAGACCAGACATTAATGCAAGCAGAGCGACAAACTTTATATTTATAGGCATTATTTTCTATGAAAAGTTGAAATTAGTAACTCTGAAGTATCGAATAAAATAGAACTTAGGTTAACGTGAGTGGAGCCCGCGTCGATCGGACGCGGTTTATATATTTAGCTTTTTTGCAATTATAAGAAAATATTATGCACTTTTAACAATTATGTACATTTATTCACTGGATTAACGGACTTATAACTATCTACAATACTTTACTCAAACAGTTATTTGTTTAACCTACTAGATTGTAAAGCGTACTTAATCGTCGAACTACGACGAAGGGGATATGTAAAATGAGTAAACTGCACGTACCTAATAATACTGGTACTCGTAATCAGAAGCTACTTTCTTGGATAGAGGACATGGTAAGCCTAGCTAAACCTGATAGCGTTCACTGGTGTGATGGTTCGGAGGAGGAGTATAAACTTCTTAGTTTAAAAATGGTTGAATCTGGAACATTAATTCCACTTAACTCTGTAAAAAGGCCAGGATGTTTTCTTGCACGATCTGACCCAAACGATGTAGCTAGAGTTGAAAACCGAACTTTTATTTGTTCCGAAAAGGAAGTTGATGCTGGTCCAACAAATAACTGGATGAATCCAGAAAAAATGCGACAAACTATGAACGAATTATTTTCTGGAGCTATGCGCGGTAGACGAATGTATGTTGTTCCTTTCAGCATGGGGCCTCTGGGTTCACACATATCGCACATAGGAGTGCAGCTAACTGATTCCCCATATGTTGCAATGAGTATGCGTGTTATGACCCGTATGGGGCAGTCGGCTTTAGATGTACTAGGCGACGATGGCGTCTTTGTTCCTTGCATGCATTCCGTAGGCGCACCCCTAAGAGATGGACAGGAAGATGTACCTTGGCCTTGTAATGAAACTAAGTACATAGTCCAATTTCCTGAAGAAAGGTCAATTTGGTCTTATGGCAGTGGATATGGGGGCAATGCTCTTTTAGGTAAAAAATGTTTTTCACTGCGCATCGCGTCGGTTATGGCACGTGATGAAGGTTGGTTGGCAGAGCATATGTTGATTTTAGGTTTAGAATCTCCAAAAGGTGAAAAAACCTATGTTGCTGCTGCTTTTCCTAGTGCATGCGGTAAAACTAATTTGGCTATGCTTATTCCTCCTGCAGGATATGAAGGGTGGACCGTGAGCACTGTAGGAGATGATATTGCTTGGATTAAACCAGGAGAAGATGGTCGTCTTTATGCAATTAATCCTGAAGCTGGTTATTTTGGAGTTGTACCAGGCACCTCTATGAAAACAAACCCTAATGCAATGAAGATGATGGAAAAAGATACAATCTTTACAAACGTTGCTCTCACCGATGATGGTGATGTGTGGTGGGAAGGAAAAGATGGAGAACTGCCAGATCATTTAATTGATTGGAAAGGTAATGAATGGACACCTAATAGTAACCAGCTGGCTGCTCATCCCAATGCCCGTTTCACTTGTGCGACTGTTCAATGCCCAAGTGCTGATCCGGCCTGGGATGATCCCAATGGGGTTCCAATAAGTGCTTTTATTTTTGGAGGTCGTTTAAGTAATACATTTCCCTTGGTATATCAGGCACGTAGTTGGGAACATGGTGTTTACATGGCTGCTACTATGGGGTCAGAAGCTACAGCAGCTGCTGATAATCAAGCAGCAATTCGTCGGGATCCAATGGCAATGCTGCCGTTTTGTGGGTATAATATGGCCGATTACTGGAAACATTGGTTGTCTTTAGAAAAAGAGCTTTCTAATGCACCTAAAATTTTTCGTGTAAACTGGTTTCGTAAAGATTCTGACGGAAACTTCATATGGCCAGGTTTTGGTGAAAATATGAGGGTCCTGGAATGGATTGTTAATCGTGTTAATGGTCAAGGTTTTGCTGATGATACCCCCATAGGTATTATGCCAAAGTACGAAGACATTACATGGGAAGGCCTGGATTTTTCTGTAGAATATTTTTCTGATATTATGACTGTAGATACCGAGGCGGCTATGCAAGAAGCTAATGCACAGGAGTCGTTATTTAATGATTTTGGTAACAGACTACCAATAGAACTGGAAAACCAACGCCAAGACCTTAAAGCGCGTTTAATTGAATAATATGATCAATTCATAAAAGATAAATTTGAAGTAACTATTTTAATATTAAAAATAAATTATTTTAAAAGGTTGGATTTGAATAGTTGCTTTTATATCAGTCTATAAATGTTATGTTTACCATTTTTAAATTGAATGTTTGGCATCAGGGTCTGTCAGAAACTAGCTTGAGTGGGATGTAAATGATTGATAAAGATATTAAACGGGAAGATGTTTTTTTTTATAGTGATGGGTTTAAGATAACTGCCCATCTATACAGACCTTCCCATTGGAAAATTGATGATGAACCATTGCCAGCAGTTGTTTGCTTAACAGGTTATACTGGTCGAAAAAACGTGGCAACAATAGATATTCCTAGAAGACTGGCCCGCGAAGGTTTTGCTACTTTGGCTCCTGACTATGTTGGATATGGAGAGGCTGAGGGGCCACGAGGTAGGAACCGACCCCTTGAACAAGCACAAAATGCATATGATGCCGTTACTTATTTAGAAACAATAGAGGGTATCGATTCAGATCGTATTGGTGTCTATGGATCTAGTTTTGGTGCGGCAAACGCTGTTTGGGCAGCAGCTTTTGATCGAAGAATGAAAGTAATAGTGTCAGCGGTTGGCGTGCATGATGGCGAACTCTGGCTTCGGTCAGTTCGCTCAGCTTATGACTGGTTCAAATTTCGCGATATGGTACGCGAAGAATCTAGGAAACGAGTTATATCCGGCGAGAAAAGTATGATTTATAGGTATGATGTTTATCCTAATGACCCAGATGCTGTTGAAAAGCCTATTATGACTTTTGAGGAACATGGAGCCGAAGATGTTACTCATGTTGATGTTGAAAGTGTAGAGGCATGTTTTCGTTACAAGCCGGATTGGGTGGTTGATAAAATATCTCCTAGGCCAGTCTTATTTTTTTCTGCGGAATATGATTCTATAGTTCCACCTGAAAATATACACAAAACTTATGAAAATTGTGGCGAGCCAAAAAAATTGGTGGAATTAAAAGGTGCAAGACATAATCATGTTTATGAATTCTCAAATTCTGATTATTTTGAGGTGGTAGCAGGGGAAACAACTGAGTGGTTTCGACAATATCTTTAAATTATCATTAGATAATATAATTGCTATAAAGTTAAAATACGGAGATTATGAGCTGTGTCCGTTGCTCTAGAAACTGATTTTAAGATAGCACCTTATATTGCTCGCTGCATTGCTGATGAAGAGATACCGATAGTTGATGTTGGCGATTATCTGAATGGTGATATTAAGGCCCGTGAGCAGTTAGCAGTAGATCTGAGAGCGATACAAGAAAGTCTTGGTTTTTTTGTTATTGTAAACCATGGTGTATCACAGGATTTAATTGACAGTAGTTTTGAGCAAGTTGCCAGGCTCTTTGCTTTGCCGCTTAAAACCAAGATGAAATACCAGGTTGGCTATCATCACATTGGCTATATACCTGATCGGGCAAGTTCTGTACGTCCTCATGATGTTAAGATATCAGAGTCACATAAAAATCATAAAAAAGACGTAAATGAGGGTTGGGCATTTATGCGTGACCGTTTGCCTGATGACCCTAAGGTGCTAGCCAATATCCGTCATCGTAGTACTAATAAATGGCCTGATGAACTTCCAGATTTCCGACCTATTCTTTTAGAATACCAAGAATCTATGACACAGCTAGCTTTACGTATGCTGCCGGCTTATGCGTGTGCTTTAGAAATGCCAGCAGATTATTTTGATGATAAATTTACATTGCCTGAGTTTTATAATCGTTGCTCTTGGTATCCTCCAAGTGTCTTAGAAACAAATTATCTGTCAGTCGGCCCTCACGCGGATCATAGTTCGATGACATACCTACCTTTGATGGATGTTCCTGGTCTTGAGGTAATGGCTCCTTCAGGAAAATGGATGGAGGTGGCACCATTGCCCACATGTGTTTCTCCTGGGGATCAGCCTAAATACGACCCAGTTGCGTTTCATGATTATCAAGTTAGCTATTTAGATGGTAACTACTTTTACCTTAAGGATAGTAATTAAAACTATAGTTTTAGAGGTATTAATATTTTAAATAATTAATTATTTAAAAATGGACTATACTCAAATAAGTCAATAACGTAATTGACAAAAATAAATTGAAGTAATGAGCATATATAATCAATTGGGAGAAAAGAATGTCTAAAGTTAAAACTGGTTTAATGTTTGCTATGGTTTTTAGTATTGGCCTGGCTAGTTCAGGCTTTGCTGCTTATGCAAAGACACTAGTGGTAGCCGCGGCTAGTAACCCTGGCGGTCTTGCAGTGTTTGTGGCACAGGATAAAGGATTCTTTGCCAAAAATGGTGTCGATGTAAAAGTTGAAATTAGAAATACTGGGTCAGCACTATCAAAGGGACTACGAGCTGGAGAGTTTGATTTTGCTCCAGCGGCCTTCACCAATTTACCGGCAGCTCTTGAACGAGGCCTAAATGTTAGAGGTATCGTTGGATACGTAGGCGCTGCATATTCAAAAACGACAGCTGACAAAGTAATGGCACTTGTTGCAACAAAGTCTTCTGGAATAAATAGCGTTGCGGACCTAAAAGGCAAAAAAGTAGCAGTGACATTTGGTTCAACTGGTGATGCCTGGCTTCTGCAGGCACTAAAAGAAGTTAATTTAACGAGAAATGATGTAGAACGTATAAATACACGTCCACCAAGCTTGGTTTCTGTACTTGATACGGGCAGTGTTGATGCACTGGTAGCATGGGAGCCATTTAATTACCGGGCCCTAAAGAAAGTTTCTGGATCAAAAGTAATTAAGAGAGGTGGAGACTTAGTCTGTTTTTGTGCATATCTGCATGGTAAACCAGATAGTGTTTATAAGGATGAGGCAGCAACACAAAAATTTGTGGACTCCATAGCAGAGGCGGCTGCTTACGTCCGTAATCCTAAGAATAGAGAAGAAGTAGCAGCTATTGGAACAAGATTTGTTAATATGACAAAAGAAGAGGTCTTAAGCGGTCTTGATTATTGGGTATACGATCCTCGTATTGGTCCTAATACAGCAAAAGCTTTTAACGGTGCGGTTGATTTATTAATATCTCAAAAGAAAATGAAGAAAAAGTATGATGCTTCTAAGTATCTAGATTCTAAATTCATTACATCAACGATGAAACGCCATCCAGAATGGTTTGCGGATCTAGGTAAGTAGGTGTTGATGATTTAGTTTTATAAACAGTTTGTTAAATCTGTGGCGGGCGCAGTTTCTCTGCGTCCGCCCATTTAATTGGAAGTAATATGTCGGTCGAAGCTAAACTTATTGTTGAGAATTTAAGTCACCATTATCCTGATGAGTACACCGGAGAGTCGGTTCACGCCTTAGAAAAAATAAATTTACAGGTTTTTGAAAATGAGTTTGTGGCAATTGTTGGCCCTAGTGGATGCGGTAAAACTACGCTATTGAATATAATTGCGGGCTTGCTTCCTTATCGTGAAGGTCAGGCTACTGTTGATGGTGTTTCTATTGAAGGCCCCGGTCCTGACCGAGGAGTAGTTTTTCAAGAACACGCTATTTTACCATGGAGGACTGTTTCCAGAAATATAGGGCATGGTCTAGAACTCCAACGTGTGGCGAAAGATGAAATTAGACAACGGGTTCAAGAATATATTGACTTAGTTGGTCTTACAGGTTTTGAAGACCGTTATCCCCATGAGTTATCAGGCGGTATGAAGCAAAGGGTAGCGGTAGCTCGTACTTTGTGTGCAGATCCAATAATTATGCTCATGGACGAGCCTTTTGCTGCTGTCGATGCGCAAACCCGAATTACGCTACAAGACGAACTTAATCGAATTGTAATGGCAACTCGAAAGACAGTTTTATTTATTACACACTCTGTTGAAGAAGCTGCTTTTCTAGGTGACCGATGCATAGTTTTTTCACGTCGGCCAGGTGAAATAAAAAAAGAAATCAAAATTGATATACCCCGAGAAGAAAGAGTGTGGAAAGATATGGCAACAAATCCTAAATTTACGCACGCAAGAGACGAGATACTCAGGCTGGTTCGTCAGGAGGTAACCACTGATGATGAATGATAGGTCATCGGTTTCTCGTACACATAAATTAAAAAAATTTGTTACAGACGGGGCCGGAAGATTAATTATATTTATGACCTGCGCAGTCTTACTATGGGCGTTCTTTTCTGTTTTTATAATTGAACGGCCAGACAGATATTTGCCTTCGCCTCTAGCTGTTATACTTTCATCCGCAGATATGATCTATAAAGGGTCCTTGTTGAGTTATTACTCCGATACGTTAACTCGTCTCATATTTGGAGGCGTAGTAGGTATTTTAATAGGTATTCCAATTGGACTGATGCTTGGTTTGAACAGAACAATTGCCGATATGTTTTATCCACTAATGAATTTCTTTCAATCGGTCTCGGGTATTGCTATTTTCCCGGTAGTTGTAATCTGGTTCGGTAATAGTGATACCACTGTGATGATTGTTATTCTCTACACTAGTTTTTTCCCAATAGCTTTCAATGTACTCTCAGGGGTGAGGGCAGTGCCCGTCCGTTACATACAGGCAGCGAGAACATTAGGAGCATCAAGATTACAGATAGTGCGTGATGTTTTACTTCCTGGAGCAATGCCTTCTGTAGCAGTTGGAACGCGTTTATCAGTGGGATTTGCTTGGCGAGCAGTAATTGCTGGAGAAATGTTGGCAGGACGTCCAGGTCTTGGAAATATGATATTTTCGGGACAAGAACTTGATAATACCGCCATGATACTTCTTGGTATGGTTATGATTGGCATAACATGGATAATACTTGATCACTATCTTTTGCGACCTCTTGAAGCTGACACTATCGAAAGATGGGGGCTTGTACAAAGATGAAAATGGTGAATGATTTCTCTATTGCTTTGCAGAAAAAATTTGGACGCCAGAGATTACGCAAACTAATACTGGGATCTATTCCTTTTGTTGTTATAATTTTTGTGTGGGAATTGAACACCCATTATGTTTGGTTAGACCCTTTTGAAATTCCCTCTATTGCTGCAATGTGGGAAGCAATATTTTGGTTGCAGTCTGACTGTCCTGACTTTATGGCTGCGATGCAGGGACATAACGACTGTAATCTCTCAAATAATATTATGTCTTCCGTAGGAAGGGTTATTTTAGCAGCATTTGTTGGAATTCCTTTAGGAATTGCCTTTGGGATTCTCGCCGGGGTCAATCGTACCCTTTCAGGATATTTAGAACCAGTTGGTATATTTATGAACTCTGTTTCTGGTATAGCGTGGATTCCACTAGCTATAGTTTGGTTTGGAGTTGGCTGGGAGACCACCTTATTTATAATGTTAAATACAATATTCTGGCTGATCTTTTTTAATACAATGATGGGTGTCCGTGCGGTACCAAAAGTTTTGGTGCAAGGAGTTCAGACTCTTGGGGGGTCAAGGCTGGATACTGTAAAATCTGTTTTTCTTCCTGGAGCTATGCCATCAATCATTACAGGTATGCGTATGTCTCTAGGTTTTGGATGGCGTGCTCTTATAGCTGCTGAAATGATTGGAGGAGATAGTGGATTAGGGTTCATGATTTTTGTATCTGCTTCAGAGTTTAAAAGTGAAGAAGTTTTTTTGGGTGTTATATTAATTTCTATTATTTACTTAATATCAGATCGATGGTTGCTAGTTCCACTTGAAAAATGGACTATAGAGAGATGGGGATTAGTATGGAAGCCAACCTGATATGACTACTCAAGAACTTGATGAAATTCGTCCTTTAAAAAAGCGTCGTGTCTGGTATCGGCGACGTGACATTCTTTTTATTGTGTTTATATTTTTAATTTGGATATTAAGTAACGGTTACGAGCAATTATCCGGTCCATCAAGAATTACTGAGAAGTTATCGGTGGAGCTCCAGAAAAAACCTAAATACCTTGATTTATTAGTGACGGCTAATTTTCCTCCTGAACGATTCCATACTAATGTATATAACACATTAGGAATTCAAAGAGGCACTAAGGGTGCAACAACATTATTAGTAAAAGTTACTCCTTCCGATGTGCGTTGGATATCTCAGCAATACTGGATAAAACGAATAGATCTGGCAGAAAAGAAATTGAAATAGATTAGACTTTAGTAAATATAGTAAGGTTATATTTCATGAAATCCAAGATTCTATTTTGGCATATACTGCTTCTACCTCTGGTCCGTTTAGACCTGGCATATCTTTTTTAACTGTAAGTCCATTTGTGGATTGTAAATACGCAAGGTAACGATAACCTTCTGGAAACTTAGCTAGTAAATCCGCATCTAAAGAAACTGATTCTGTATTATCTACCGGGTCTAACCGGTCTTTTTCATAGATACCTTTACGCCATACAAGTCCCCACTGATTGTTTCGTTTCTCGAATAGATCGCAAAACCTTATTGTACATACCACATCACATAGTATGTTGTGAATTTTTGCTCTTTGACCAATAGTGGCTCGGGTTTGTGCAGCAGCACGGTTTCCATTTATATCTACCGAACTTCCTCCCATAATGTGTTGCACTGATAGTCCACTTTGATGTGATGCTTTTGCTTGATCAATAAATTCATCTATTGGTCCTTGAAACATAGTTGCGGCCATATATCCGTCGTCATGCCACAAAGATCTAAATTTTTCCCAGTTTCCTGTATCTCTACATATAGCCCATTTCTGTATTATTTCATTGATTATTTGTCGCTCTAGAAACTCGTTAGTCATACTGATACCCTCTTTTATAATTGTGAGCCAATAATTAACCATTTATGAAAAGTATGATTATCCAATTTTATATTAGTCTTATAGATATTCTATATAAATAATTAAAAACCAGAAATTAATCCAATAATATTATCTAAGAGTTATAAAATGACAAACTTGAATATTAACCCACTTTCTCTATTTGATATATCTAACAAGTCAGCACTGATTATAGGTGCTACTGGTACTTTTGGTACCGCTGCTTCCTACGCTCTTGCAGCTGCCGGATGTAAGTTAACAATTGCAGATAAAAATATAGAAGGTCTACATAAAATAGCTAAAGAATTAGAAATGAAAAATTTACAAGTAACCATTGTAGACAAATGGCCGGACACGGAAACTAATGCAAAATTAATTGTAGAAGCAGCAGCTGATGCCAATAATTCATTGGACCTTATGTTTATCGCGCTGGGTACAAATAATGTAGGTTATATTGAAGATCAAAAATTTGAGGATTGGAGAAAAGTAATGATGGCCAACCTTGATTTATATTGGTTGGCCTGTCAGGCAGCTGGTCGTCAGTTTGCTAAGCAGAAAAAAAATTCTATTCGAAATAAAGTTGTGGTTGTATCTTCTACTCGAGGACGCCACGGCTTACCAAATGGTTATACAGGGTATTGTGCTTCTAAATCTGGACTTGATGGAATGGTTAAGGCTCTGGCTTGTGAATGGGGCGCAAAGAATAGCAATATAAATGCTATTGGACCGACCGTATTTAGATCACCCTTAGCTGAGTGGATGTTTTCTGATGAAGAGCCTGGTAAATCAGCAAGAGATAAGATGTTAGATAGGGTGCCTTTAGGAAGACTTAGCCATACCGACGATTTAATTGGAGGTTTAATATACTTACTGTCTCCTGCGTCCGAATACGTTACAGGTCAAACACTATATATCGATGGCGGCTATACTGCAGAATAGATTTTGGGGAATTAACTAACTTATTATGAATAGCGAAAATCGATAGCTAGGCATCTATAATTATTACAGGTTATATTTTTAATATAGGAACAAAAATTTAATGCTAATTCGGTTAATAGAATTATATAAAATTAAATGACTAAGGTAAGGAACGATCCTGGTACATCCTTAGGAAACTTACGCGGAACTGGTTGGATGATTCTTACTGGGTTCTTCTTTGTAGGAGTGACTGGTTTAGTGCGTTATTTGGGCACAGATATGAATCCTGTTCAGACTGCTTTCATAAGGTATTTTTTTGGTTTTGTTCTTATGATCCCCGTTTTCTTGCGCCTTGAAAAACTAAGACCTTCTTCAAAAACTTTGGGGCTCCATGTGTCTCGTGGCTTGCTTCACGCGATTGGTGTATCCTTATGGTTTTTTGCAATGGCAAGAATACCGATAGCTGAAGTAACTGCCCTGGGTTTTTTATCACCTATATTTACTACTATAGGGGCAGCTTTATTCTTGGGAGAAAAATTACGTATTCGACGTATTGGAGCTGTTTTGATTGGATTTGGTGGGACGTTAGTTATTCTAAGGCCTGGTTTTGAGGCTATCAGTATTGGCTCACTAGCGCAGGTTGCTGCGGCTCCGGTATTTGCAGGATCATTTTTAATAGCCAAAAAGCTCACCGAATCTGAATCTAGTACATCTATTGTTGCCTATTTATCAATTATTGTTACAGTGGTTCTTTTGCCACCAGCATTATTATCCTGGAGGCCTCCTACTTTTACTGAGTGGAGCTTGCTTTTCTGTGTAGCAGCACTTGCCACTGCGGGACATGTAACTCTAGTAAAAGCTTTTGAAAGTGCAGAAATAACTGTTACGCAGCCAGCCCAGTTTCTGCAGTTAGTTTGGGCAACATTACTAGGTCTATTAGTGTTTGGTGAGCAGCCTATTATATGGACTTGGGTTGGAGGCGCCATTATAGTTGGAAGTGCTACTTATATAGCTCACAGGGAAAGTCGTAATCCTAATTAGGTTTATATCATAAGTTCCAAATTAAATTGTATGATATAGCCAAGCTAGAATTTGAAAGTCACTTTCAGTAGTATTAAAGAATAATAAGGGGAGTTATATGCAAAAGCTCGATGTTACGGTTGAGAACTTGGACAATGGAGGACTTATTCCAGCTGAATTTGCATTTGGGGTACCAGCCGAAGATGAATTATTTACTTTTGGTCCAAATATAAGTCCTGAAATTAAATGGAATCCTGGACCTGAAGGTACGCAGTCCTATTGCATAATAATGCATGATGCATCCGTGCCAACAGTTTTTGATAATGCTAACCAAATAGGAAAGACTATTTCAGAAAATCTAGCTAGAATGGATTTTTACCATTGGGTGTTGATCGACATTCCCAAAGAAATAATTTGTATATCCAGGGGGGCAGAATCTACTTCTGTTGTAGCTAAAGGAAAACCAGTCGGTCCTGTTTCTTATGGTGTACGTGGAGCCAATGATTTTGGCATGTTTATGGCCTCTAATGAAGAAATGGCTGGAAACTATGGTGGTTATGATGGACCGGCACCTCCATGGAATGATGAAATAATGCATGAG
>Ga0209402_10004076_pt1 | contig 13558 bp, 9 predicted proteins | sample ArcticOcean_MG_C_3_FD_187437 | JGI IMG/M metagenome (GOLD analysis project Ga0209402, IMG submission 187437) | Marine microbial communities from western Arctic Ocean - ArcticOcean_MG_CB8_126 (SPAdes) (version 2) | ecosystem: Environmental > Aquatic > Marine > Oceanic | place: Arctic Ocean... | reverse complement strand
CGACTGCCATGACGCCAAATACAAGTGTGAGCATTGCGAAGATGTACGCCTGGATAACGCCCACAAACAACTCCAGACCCATGAACGGGATAATCCCGATCAGCGGCAGCAAGAATGCCATCGCTATAAGCAAAATTTCACCGGCAAACATGTTACCGAATAGCCGGAAAGTGAAACTGATAGTTCGTGTCAGTTCACCGAATCCCTCAAGGACTCCTACGAACATAGCGATAGGACCCTTCTTCGGGTTGACCAGGAACTTACCACCGTATCCACGGACACCCAGCGCTCGGAAGCCCCAGATCTGAACCGTGAACATCGCAACTATGGCGATCGCAAGCGTGGTGTTGATATCGGTTGAAGCACCGCGGAGATAGGGAACGAGCAGACCAGCGGTTTGACCGGCGAAATTATAAGATTCGCCATGGCTGCCAGTGAAATCGTCCTCACCAACTTTACTGTCATGCAAGGCGTGCTTGAATTCTTTGTATTCAGCATTCTCTCGGTAATCGACGCCAGATCCAAATACTGCCTCAATATCATGCAATGCAACAGGGTCCAGCGGAACAATGGCACTTAGCGGTACTCGCTTTTGTTCACCACGCCCCAGCGGTACAAATACGCCGTCGAATGCAACAAATGTTTCGCCCTGACTGTGACCAACGACATCAACGATGGCAGCAGCCAAGTACATTTCGTGGACTAATTCAGGGATGAGATCGGCTTCGATTTCTTCGTCCGACATTTTCGGATGGTCGCTGCGAAGTGTGTCCATATCAGCGTGCAGAATCGATTCAAAATTGGCGGCGTACTCAGGATTGTCGTGCTCTAACTCTTCGACTTCAGTTTCGGCATGATGGTGAGCCCACTCTTCGATCTTCTCGATTCGACCGACTGATCCAACACCGGGGAGAATTCCAACCCAGTTGATGATCATTACTACAAGGAAAATCGTGGTAACAAGGGCGAGGAATCGGCGACCTGCCTTGGGGGTGCCGCCAGCGACGCCATCGACAGTGTTAGAGAAGAATTCGTAGATCATCTCCATCAGGTTCTGCCAACCGGAAGGGACATCTTTGGGTTTTCGGCCTGCTCGCCATGCGATGAATAGCAGGATGAGACCGCCGACCCAGAACATGATCGTCGAGTTAAGGAGTGGGTAGCTGCCAATGAAAGCAACTCGCTCGGCCGGGATCGAAATGAAGGGAATCGGGCCACTCAGGAAACCAAGTCCGAAGGATGCACCGAGTGCTCCTCCAGCTACGGAGACCAGAAGCACCGCAATTGCGGCGATGGCTATTACAAGTAGTTTGGGACTAGAAAGAAGCTTTCCCAACCGCTGTATACCTGATTCTCTTTCGTTCTCTAGTTGGCTACTATCGCCCTCTTCGTATCGCGCTGAGAAGCCGGATCATGCCAACAAATGCTGTTAGCACGCCCAACGCCAGCCCAATTATTGTGAGGACAGGAGCCGTTTCAAATTGTCGATCGAGCCAATACCCGCCGTAGGCTCCCAGGGCGATTGCGATACCGACAAACCAGCCGATTCCGCCTACTCTCCCCAGCAACGCAATTGTTGCGGGCCAGCCACTATTCGCACGCGTCGTACGTTTTGGTGAACTACTTGAAGAACTACCGTTTTCGTCGTCGTTATTAACCGACTCTGGTTCGTCCGACAAAGGCAATCCCCTGCTCTAAATGACCGATTGTGCATGCTATCACGAACGATCCGAAATCAAAACGTAATTCCCGCCTAAGTGGCTCGTTTCGCAATCCAGTTTTTCGCCCTCTCACCCCGCAAAGTCTAAGACACAAACTTGAAACAACACTAAAGACGAACTTTAAAGAAAAAGCCCCGCAAGATACGGGGCTGATATTCGACCGAACGGATTGAGCGAATCTGCCGGATCAGCTGCCCGCAACCGGCTCATCGGGCTCAGATTTACCGTCATCTTTTTCCATATCTCCGAGATCCAGCGACTCGATAAAGTCGGCGAACGCTGAAAGCTTTTCTCGCTCTTCCTCGCCCACAGGACCGCCCGCTTCGCCAGCGTGGTCATGCGGATCGCCATCGCCCACTACGGCCATTCCGCTGTCTTTATCAAGACGAACACCACACTTCTCCATTACCTCGGGTGCAGCGAATATCTGAACACCGGCTCGAACAGCCAGCGCAAGTGCGTCGGAAGGACGAGCATCAATCTCAACGGTTTTGTCACCCTGCCGAACCACGATCGTGGCGTAGTAGGTGTCGTTCTCCATACTCGAAACGACGATGGAATCGATTGTTCCGCCGAGGTCCTTAATAGCGTTGTGCAGGAGATCGTGAGTCAAAGGACGCGGAACCGAAACTTCCTGGAGTCGAACAGCAATCGCGTCGGCTTCGGGTGGGCCGATCCAGATCGGCAGGTAACGGTCGATGTCTTTCTGCTTGAGAATTACGACGCGCTGATGGTTAAGCAGGCTAACCCGAATGCTATCTATAACAAGCTCCATCATTTTGTGAGCCTCCATCGCTGCGTCGGTTCAGTCCTGCCCTTTAAGGCTGGCTTGATCCTAATTGCATTCCCAAGTTCGATTCTCATACCCAGGTTCCCGTAGCCAAGTTCCTGAACGTAGATGCAAGGTTACACCGAGCTCCAGTTTCAGAGCAGTCGAAACGTCACTTATACCGATGATTCCGACGGCTCATCGAACTCGCCGTTACTCGTAGCATCATCGGTTTCTTCCCGAGCAAACGTCCTGCGTTCAGCGTCCCGACGCGAAAGCATCATCCTGCGCTCGCACGTCAAGCACTTCATTCCAATGTCGGCACCAATACGGTAGACCTCCCAGTCGCTGCCCCCGCACGGGTGCTTCTTCTTGAGAGTTATACGGTCGCCGACCTTAAAGGGAGTTCCCGACATTCATCCAACCTGCCCGCAATTCACAATGATTACTCGCCTTGTTTACTCGATGGTTAGCGTTTGAGCAGTGTGCCCATTGGGCTTCAAGGCATCGTTCAGCTGGGTTTTCAGCAGTTCAGCGGCTTCGTGAGCTGCTATATCGAAACTCTCCGGATTGCTCGATGCGTAGATTATTCCGCGTGACGAGTTCACGATAAATCCGCCGCCTCGTGTGTTCGCTCCAGCACGTGCGGTTTCTTCAGCAACCCCGCCCTGTGCGCCGACGCCCGGAATGAGGAAGTGCGGAGCCTCGTGTCTCGACCTCAGTGCTCGTAGATCGTCTGGAAAAGTAGCCCCGACAACAAGCCCTACGTTTTCAGTATGGGCCCAACGATCGGACATTTCTGCCACTCGGTCGAACACTTGAACTCGCCCGTCTGTCCCATCTACCACTACGTCCTGAATATCCCTTGAGCTTGGGTTCGATGTGCGACAAACGATGTATACGCCCTTACCCGGGTACTGCAGAAACGGCTCAACCGAATCGCTTCCCTGATAGGCGTAAATAGTTGCGATGTCCACGTCCCAAATCTCGAACATGGCAGTGGCATAAGCCGTTGCTGTGGTCGAGATATCACCGCGTTTACCGTCGCCGACGATAACGTGATCGGGCGCAACGTCTCTGATGTGCTGGATCGTCTTTTCGAGAATTTTGAAGCCCTCGATGCCCATCGCTTCGTAGTACGCGAACTGGGGTTTGAAGGCGGATACGACGTCTTTAGTTGCATCGACGATCGCGCAGTTGAACGCCAGAATGTCGTCGATGGGCACACGTTCGGGAGTCGGGTCGAGGCCTACGCAAACGAAGCTTTCCATTTTGGTTGCTGCGGCATCGAGCCTTTCGAACATCGTCTGCAATCGGTACCCCCTAGCGTGGTGCGTACGGTCCTGGTGCGTACGGTTTTCGTTACTGAAATTATCGCATACCAACCACTGTTCGCCAGTAGAAGAACAGCCGATTTCCTGAGCGAAGTCATCGGAGTCGAGGGATCTGGTGGGGAGTCGCGCTGAGCAGTCCAAGACCAGGCAATTCGATGACCGCCGAAAGCACTCCCTGCTAGAGCGTAGAAAGATACTAAAATAAATTCAGCATGACAGCGGGCTATTGCCCGGCATGACCCCAAAACGGGAAACGTAGCGACCTCACTCCCACGTATCCTCTAACTCACAATGCCAAAGAATCCCGCTACCGCAGATCTTCTCGAAATCTACAACCGCCTTCTTCGGAAAACAGGCCACCGGAACTGGTGGCCAACCCGCCACGATTCCGGAGGAGACGAGGGCTTCGAGATCGTTGCTGGTGCGATCCTGGTGCAGAACACCACATGGAAAAACACCGAACGAGCGCTCGCCAATTTGCACAGGCTGGAAATCTGGGGATATGAAGCCGTTTATGAAGCAGCCAACAACGATCTGGTTGAAGCTATCCGATCGTCGGGCTACTACAACACGAAGACAAAAAAGCTAAAAGCATTCGCCAGCGTAATCGTCGAGACCTACGGTGGATCAGACAAGAACCTGTTTGCTTACGATCTTCCCGAGCTACGAACCCGGCTGCTCGACATTTACGGAATCGGCGAAGAAACAGCCGACGACATCATCCTCTACGCCGCTAAAAAACCAAGCTTTGTGATGGATACATACACCCGCCGTATCGTCGACCGACTCGGCTGGAAGGTCGATGGGGACAAGTACGCCGATTACCAGAGGCTGTTCGAGTCAAAACTCGGATCACCAAACTCAGAGCCAGACATAGACCTGTGGGGTGATTTTCACGCCCAGTTAGACGGTCATGCCGCACGAGTCTGCCGCAAACTCAATCCGCTGTGCGGAGAGTGCACACTGCTGGATCTGTGCCCTACAGGCAAGAAAGTCCTAGGCGTCGAACACATCGACACTGCTTGATTTGAATACCAGGAACACTTCGTTTCCAACTGCTACTCCGAGATCATTGAGAGCGTTCTCGGTTAGCTCGACAATGAATTTCTGACCGATATCGACTTCCGTAAATACCTTGCCCTGATTTGACCATATTTCGGTCACGCTTCCTTTAAGGATGTTTCGCGCCGAAATGCCGGAGGGCCGAGTTGCGGCAAGTATGATCTGGTTTGCGCCGAGCGATATGACGACATTTTCACCGGGATTCTTGTTCTGGTGGCGGGTCGATATTTCAACATCACCAACACGAATAGTTGTCAGGTGATCTGTCGAATCCCCTATCACCCCATCGAGAATATTCTCGAAGCTGTCGATATCTCCACCAGCGGCAGCCGCACCTAGTAGCAGTGCCGAGGGACGATCAAAACCTTCGACTCGTCCTTCACGCAAGAGCATCGCCTGTGACGCTATGGAAACGACTTCCGATATCGAGTGCGACACGTAAACCATCGGAATGGCGAACTCGGCATGGACACCCTTCAAATAGTTGAGAATCGATCCGCGCCTCGCGGCATCAAGCGACGCCAGGGGTTCGTCGAGTAGCAGCAATTTCGGCGAAGTAGCCAGGGCACGGGCGATCGCAACACGCTGGCGTTCACCGCCGGAAAGCTCGGGCGGCTTGCGATCAAGCAGGTGAGAAAGCCCGAGAAACTCTGCCAGGTCAAGCGGGGCGAACCGCCTTTCGCTCTCTGCGATCAACTTCCACCCGAACTCAATATTCCCTCGCACATCTAGATGCGGGAACAACGCGCCGTCTTGATAAACCGTTCCGATACGACGTTTTTCGGGCGCAACCCAAACCCCTTGATCGCTCGAATAGACCGTATCTCCGTTGACTCGGACACTCCCACGGGTCGGCCGCAGTGACCCCGAGAAGCAGTTCAGCAGGCTCGATTTACCGGCACCTGAGGGACCAAATACCGCCGTAATGCCATCGCCGAATTCGCCCTCTACAGCTAACGAAAAGCCTGCACGATCAAGCTGTACGTCGAATGAAATCATCTGGCACGACCGTTCGAATTCGCTGCGCCGTTCGCCGAACCGCGCTTCAGTAACCAGTTGTGCACAGCGAGCGCCACCACACCAAGTACCACCGAAACGAGCGCCAGTCTCCACGCCGCTTCAGTATCGCCAGAGGAAATCCGAGTGAATATCGCCGAGGGCACAGTCTGCGTACGACCCGGAATATTTCCGGCAACAATTATCGTTGCACCGAACTCCGAAAGCGCACGCACGAAGCCGAGCAGCACTCCCGCAATGACGCCTCGATACGCAAGCGGAAGCGTGATAGTCACAAACGTTCGTACCGGCCCCGCACCGAGACCGCGTGCGGCGATTTCCAGCCTTGGATCAACACCCGCCAACGCCGCCGTAAAAGATCGCACTACGAGAGGCAGCGATACGATGGCAGCAGCCAACGCCGCCGCAATCCACGTGAACGCCAACGTCGATCCGAACCATGATTCGCTCAACTGCCCGATCCAGCCGTTAGTCCCCACCACCCACAGCAACGTGTATCCGATAACAACCGGCGGCAGCGCGAGCGGAAGTGAAACGATCACATCGAGGGCGAACTTGCCTCGGAACTGTTTACGCACCAATAGCCACGCAACGAACATTCCAAGCGGCAGCGTCACTGCAGTCGCAACAAGTGCGATCTGCAGTGATAACGCGACTATGGAGATATCAGAGTTCATAAATATGCGACCTGAGTAAGTCCGCTAACCACCGGGACTACCCGGTCCGATAACCGTCGTAATAATTTCGAATCCAGCCGATTCGAACACTTCTCTAGTTTCCGGTTCAATGACGATGTAGTTTAGAAAAGTCTGTGCAGCGTGACCATTACGGGCTCCTGCTATTCCGGTGAAATAATATCCTCCACCGGCGCCATCGATATCCATGACTATATCGACCCGTTCTGAAGTGTAAGCATCAGTTCCATAGACGATCCCGTATTTCGCATTGCCCGATTCCACCGCTGCCAATGCTGCACGGACGTCGCTCGTGAAAATAAGTTGGTCTGCGATTTCCACTGATACGCCTGCATTGCCCAACGCTTGCATCGCATATCTCCCTGCTGGTGCGAGTTCAGGATTGGCGATCGCAATACGTTCGCCAGGAAATACCAGATCAGAAAGCGAATTGATCGGCAAAGTACCAAGCCCGCCTACTACGACCAGACTATTCGTCACGCGCCCCGGAGCACCATCTGACAATCGAAGTCCCGCTTCTGCAATCAATCGCCCCGGTTCATCGCCCGCGAACAAAACCCCATCTGCGGGCGCACCCAGCTTAACGATCTGATTCGCCAGTGCAATCGATCCACCAAAGCTGAAATTCACCCTTTTCCCAGTTTCGCGCTCGTATATCTCAGCCGATTCGGTTAGGACGTCCGACAACGAAGCCGCTGCGAAAATAAGAGGCACCCCATCGTCCGAGTTCCCATTACAGGACGCCGCGACGCCTACGAAAAAAATCGTCAACACCAATTGAACTATGCGTCGAGTCAACAAACGGAGGTCATTTCCTTAAGTGAAAAGGGTAAGCTCTGATAGAATTTAAAAGTTACGGTTGCCTGCTGCAACCTGTACAACGAGAACGAAATTGAACCAGCGCTGCGAACGCAGCGAATCACGAGGCACTAATTTGGTCACAGCGAGCGAAGAATACTCCTTCACGAGCTTCTCCAACCTACCTTTCTACACCAAGGTCAACGAACGTCTGCTCGACCTCGCTGAAGTCGGCAAGCAACGAAAAATCGTCGATCTGGGTTGTGGCACCGGTGGAATCACCAAGCTTATCCTCGAGCGATTGCAGTCGGCAAAAGACACCGTCATATACGCAGTCGATCACTCCACCACCGCGCTGAAAGCTGCCGCTGAAGAAATCGGTGAACGGAAAGACGTGGCTATCAACTACGTTCACTCGGAAGTTCAAAATCTCACAGGTGCCGTGAAAGAAAAGGTTGACGCAGTTGTTTACTGCAACTCGATTCACTACGTGCCCGACAAGCCGGCTCTGGTCGCTCAGATAAAAGAGAAGCTTTTACCGAACGGAATATTTGCTTTCAACACTTCGTTCTTTGAAGGATCCCATCCGGAAGACAGCCATGAGTTTTTCCGAAAGTGGATGATGCGATCACTTCGCATTCTCAAGCGAGAGCATGGACTCTCAGCCAATAAAGCGGCCAAAGTGGAATCGCGTGTTCAGCTCAAAGCAAGTGACTACATCGATCTTGTAGAAGACGCTGGATTCAACGTTTTGGTGAACGATTTCAACCGCGTTGAAGTACCCATTTCTGGTTGGCACCACATCTCTGGATTCTCCGACTGGATCGAAGGCGTAATGCCTGGTGTCCCGCTCGACAAAGGTAGAGAGGCACTCCAGAAGGGTCTCGCACAAATCTGGGAAGAGATGGAACTAAAGACCATCCCGAGAGTCTGGCTCTCAGTGAGTGCTGCCAAGGCATAGACCACCTTCTAAATGACAATAAAACCCCTGTCGCTGGCAGGGGTTTTATATTTGAATAGCGTAATTCGTCGCCCGCATATTGTTTCCCATTTTCAAATCATCTACGTGTTTACACGCATGTGGTGTAGATGAGTACGATTACACTCCCGAACAAGTATATTTCAGCAGATCTAAACGGTTTCTAAGCATGAGTCTTTCGACGTCAAACATAGGTAATCAACCGCTCCGTTCGAGCGATGAATTGTTGACTCAACTATCAGAAGCCAGGCTCGAGTCGAATACCCGTAAAAATCTACTGGAGTTGTCTCGACTGGTCAGCTCGGTGCAGAGCCTTCAAGACGTTGAATCCGATTTTGGAAACATCATTCTGTCGATTACGAACTCCGACAGAGCCACCGTTTCTCTTCCCGGCTCGTCAGGCGCTTTCGCGGAAAACATACTCGTATTTGGCGATCCGAAACCAGAATCTGGAATAGAAGAACATGTTCCTCCGCTCGATTCTGACACCGCTAGTTGGTTGCAATCTGAAACAGCGTATGTAGTTGACGATAAAATAATCGCTGATTCCGAAATCACCCGTTGGTCAGAACAAGCTGCGGTAAATTCTGGATTCCATTCCACCCTGGTTGCTCCGATCCATTGGCAGGGTGCAACGATTGCCGCACTTACGTTCCGGTCTCATCAACGAAATAACTTCAGCGATTCACACCTTGCTGTCGCCAATGCAATTGCGAATCAAATAGCTGGTGCGATAGCCAATCAGATCGCACATCAGGAAACTCTAGAACAATCAAGAATCCGAGATTTACTGGCGCGAATCGGCCGGGTGATCACAGCTTCACAGGATATAGACGCAACGTTTGAGGAATTGGCAGCGTTAATAACTGAACTGATTCCATCAGAGCGAATCAGCTTGATAACCAATCGTCCTGGGACTGATCAGGCAATGGCCCGCCACAGCTACGGGCGAGAACTGTTTAACCTGCCGCCGGGGGATATACCGGCAGACGACGGCCAGCTCAACGCAGTGATATTGCGAACCCGATCACCGTTCGTCGTCGATTCCAGTATTCCAGATATCGAAATGGCCCTCAGAAAATCGCATCGGTTAGCTGACCCTGTAGATCTCGCCGGTTGGATGATCACCCCCTTGTTCTGGCGGGACGAGTGCATTGGCTCACTACATTTTCGCTCTGAAAAATCGGATTCTTACGCCAGTTCAGAACTTCAACTCGCAGACGAAATCGCTACCCAAATCGCGGGGATAGTGGCCGGAACCGTTGCTTACAAAGTACTTCTAAGAGAAGCCAGAGAGCGGGAAGCGCTCTCGAATATCAGCCGGGCAACCACATCATCGAATAACCTCAACGAGACTTTTAGTCGACTCTCCGAATCTATATCAGAGCTCATCCCCTGGGATCGGATTGCAATCACCACTCTAGATTTAAACGGAGATGGAAAAAATTACATCTACCAGGCGGGTGTCAAGTACGACACGGACATGATCAGCACATTTCCCTTTGATATCCGGGATCAAATGGAAATCTTCGATGTTGATCCGACTCCAATACTCATAGGCGAAAGATTAGAAGCGGACTTCCCAGGATTGAAGAGAGCCGCAGATCTCGCCAGAACTGCGGGATTGAACAGTTGGTTGCTTGCGCCGCTCTTCTGGAGCAACGAACAGATCGGACACATTCATCTGCGTGCTACGGAAATCGATGCGTACGATGCAACCCACATACGCTACGCCGCTCAAATATCCGATCAAGTTAGCGGTGCTATCGCAGGAATTCTTGCGAACGCCCAGTTAGCGAAACAGGTGAGCGAGCGAGATGCGCTGGCGGAAATAAGTCGAGCCATCACGGAATCGCAAGATATCGATGAGGCAATCGGGCCATTTGCTCGATCTGTGTCTAGGCTCATTCCCTGGGACCGCATCGCAATCATCGCTTTACCAGCCCCGGGGCTGCCCAGAGACTTCACATTCCAAGCGGGCGTCACCTTTGACGGTTACCAACCCGATGAAGTTCCCTTCGATAACAAAGAACTGTTCAGTGCATTTACCGATGATCCGACGCCGATCATTGTTGGCGAAGATCTGATATCAAATTCCGAGCCATTCAGGGCAGCACAGGATCTCGCCGCCGCCGCGGGTCTCAATAGTTGGCTACTCGCTCCGTTGGTTTGGCATGGTGCGCAAATTGGGCATATGCACTTTCGCTCAAACAAGCACGAAGCCTACGATGAATCCCATATCCGTCTGGCTGCCCAGGTATCCGACCAGATAAGTGGAGCAATCGCAGCGCATATAGCCAACATTCAGATGTCCAGGGAAGCGCTTATCCGGAATGTTCTGGCTGTATTGGGAAGGGTCATCGCCTCGAGCGGTGATCTTGGCGCCGCCATATCCGAAATAGAACGACTGAGTTCAGAAATCATTGAATTCGACGGGTTTTCGATCGCGTCGTACAACGCCGAGCGTCGTACTGTCCGTCGATTATTCGCCCGGGGTTTATTCCTGCTTGAAGATACTGCGCCAGAAGAATTCTCGACCGACGAATCGGCTGCATCTACCGCTATCCACTCTGGAGTACCGATCAGACAGGAATTTTCATCCGTAGAGCAACTCCGTGACTTCCCGAGTTCGGTAGAGGCGTTTGAGGCGGGCACTCGTGCATTCCTGACCGCTCCGCTCATTTCTAATGATGAAACCGTTGGCGTAATGCAGTTCCGAAGCACATCGCCAGAGGCGTTCAGTGAGGTAGAAGTCGATAACTCACAGCGGCTCGCAGATCAGATAGCTGGAGCTCTTGCGAATTCGCTCGCGAACGAACGGATCCGACTTCAAACAACAGCACTCGAATCGGCCGATAACGCTATTTTTATTTCCACCCCTCAAGGCATCATCGAATGGACGAACTCTGCGTTCTCACGCTTGAGCGGTTGGGCTTCGAACGAAGTAATCGGATTACCCACTTCAATCATGAAATCTACCGATCCGCAGAATTGGGGTCAGGACGTCAAGATATGGAGTGCACTGGACAGTGGAAAGTCGTGGAGTGGAATCCACATAAACAGGCAGAAGGATGGCAGTGAGTACCCAGAAGAGCTCACCGTCACTCCTGTGCTGAATCAAGACGGCAACGTTACCCACATTATCGGTATCAAGAAAGACATCACCGAACGCCTTCTCTCAGAAGAAGCGCACGAAAACTCACTTCGCATCGAATCGGAAAACCGAGAACTTCAACGTCTGGCTGGTGCCAGAAGTGAGTTCCTTTCTACCGTTTCACACGAGCTGCGCACGCCGCTCACCACTGTTTCTGCGTTCGCCGACATCCTCTTCAACAGCAAGTCCGAAAATCTAACAGAACGTCAACGTAAACATATAGAACTCATTCGAAAATCATCCACGCAACTTGGCGTACTGATCGATGATTTGTTGTATATATCTCAGGCAGATACCGGGCATCTTGTACTCAACAAGGCTGTCTTCAATGTCGCAGACATGATCGATGAAGTGGCCGGTAGTACGGCGGTACTGTTCACGCATCGAGAGCAAAATTTTAAGATCAAAAACAAAGTAAAGAATCACGGTTTACTGGGTGATCGCTCACGTGTGATCCAGATATTGACCAATCTGTTTACGAATGCATCGAAATTTTCTGATGAGGGCTCGACGATTAACTTTCAGGTGGAAATCAAGCGTGAGCAAATTGCCTTCACCGTTAAAGACCGTGGCTCCGGAATTTCTAAATCCGATCAGGCGATGATGTTTAGCCCGTTCTTCAGAGGCACAAGTGACCGTTCATCGCAACCCGATGGTAGAGGCTTGGGTCTGGCAGTTGTCAGGTCGCTGGTCGATCTTCACGATGGCTCCATCGTCGTCAACAGCAAATCTGGCAAGGGAACTGAAATAACCGTCACACTTCCCGGCGTAACCTCGGACATTTCCGAAGACTAACGGAATCGGACTCGGCCCCGGGTTCAGGTTCAGGCGAATCTGGCTTGCGTAAAATCCACTGGAAAATCCGCGGAACTACGTGGGCACGCGAGACCGTCGTGTATGCACCGGTGCCTGAGCTACTCGCCGTCTAGATACTCGGCGAGAGTTTTGATGTTGTAGCCCTGCCCACCAAGAGCACCCGCAACAGCTCCCTCGGCTTCGATCGCACAGCGGGCGGTATCGATCGAAGTGAAACATGGGATGCGTTGCATGACTGCGGCTCGACGAATGTGAAATCCGTCCTGCATCGTCGAACGATCGCCCGTCACAGTATTCACAACAGCGCTAACCGTTCCATCCTCGATGATGTCGACAACCGTCCGGCCACTACCGCCCTCAAGGCGTTTTTCGACCTCGGTGACCTCGACACCCATGGCTCGAATCATCTCGGCGGTTCCGCCGGTTGCGTAGATCTGGTGTCCTGCCGCATCCAGAGTGCGGACGAGACCCAACGCATCAGCCTTGTCAGGATCAGCAATGCTCAACAGCACCGCCTCACCCTCTGGCACATTTAGTCCCGATCCGAGAAGAGCCTTGGTCACGGCACCATCGAACGTGGTATCGATGCCCATCACTTCACCGGTCGACTTCATCTCTGGGCCCAAAAAGGTATCGACCCCAGCAAGTTTCGACATCGAGAACACGGGAGCCTTCACTGCAATCAGGTTTTTCTTCTTCGCAAGTCCGCCCTTGTAGCCCTGTTCCTTGATCGTCTTGCCCCGCATTACATCCGTGGCAATTCGCACCATGGGAATTCGGGTTACTTTAGAGATGAACGGAATCGTCCGTGAAGAACGAGGGTTCACCTCGATAATGTAAATTTCCGGGTCGCCAGATCCGCTCCCAGGTCCACTTCCAGATCCGGCCGCAGAACTACTTCCGTTGAATCCACGGTAAGTCCCGCCTCCGGCAACCACGAACTGGATGTTCATCAGTCCGACGATTCCCAGGGCCAGTCCTATACGCCTGGTGTAGTCGACAATGGTTTCGACTTCCGCTTCGGTAAGCGACTGCGCCGGGTAGACCGCCATCGAGTCGCCAGAGTGAACACCCGCTCGTTCAATGTGCTGCATGATCCCGGGGATCAGCACATCCTCGCCATCACACACGGCGTCGACCTCTACTTCAAGACCTGTCAGGTAGTGATCAATCAGGATCGTCTGGCCGGGGAACTCTCGCATCGCCATTTTGA
>Ga0209402_10004074_pt1 | contig 13560 bp, 11 predicted proteins | sample ArcticOcean_MG_C_3_FD_187437 | JGI IMG/M metagenome (GOLD analysis project Ga0209402, IMG submission 187437) | Marine microbial communities from western Arctic Ocean - ArcticOcean_MG_CB8_126 (SPAdes) (version 2) | ecosystem: Environmental > Aquatic > Marine > Oceanic | place: Arctic Ocean... | reverse complement strand
AGAAATTAATTAAGAGTGTATTGCTCTTTTATCTATTGATAAAGCTGCTTCTTTTACTGCTTCTGAGAATGTTGGGTGTGCATGACAAGTTCTTGCAATATCTTCAGCACTTGCACCAAACTCCATTGCAACTCCAATTTCTCCAATTAATTCACCTGCATGTGGACCAATAATATGAGCCCCTAAAACTTTGTCTGTTTTTTCATCAGCTAGAATTTTAACAAAACCTTCCGCTTCATCAATTGCTTTAGCTCTTGAGTTTGCCATAAATGAAAATTTACCAATTTTATATTTCATATTTGCTTCTTTTAATTGCTCTTCAGTCTTACCTATTGAAGCAACTTCTGGCGTTGTATAAACAACACCCGGAATAATATCATAATTAACATGTCCTGATTGTCCTGCAATATTTTCGGCAACTGCAATACCTTCATCTTCAGCTTTGTGCGCTAACATCGGTCCTTCTATTACATCACCGATTGCATAAACATTGTCTACATTTGTTTGAAACTTTTTATCTGTTTTAATTCTTTTCTTTTCATCTAATTCAACACCAATTACATCTAAATTTAAGTTATTGGTATTTGGTTTTCTACCAACAGATATAAGTACGACATCACAATCAAAATCAATTTTTTTTCCATCTTTATCAGAAGTTGAAACAGTTGCACCTTTGACATTTTTTTTAATACTTTCTACTTTAGTTTGCATATGGAAATTAATTCCTTGTTTCTTTAAAATTTTCATAAATTCTGTTGATACTTCTCTGTCCATTCCTGGTGTAATATTTTCAAGAAATTCAACCACATGCACTTCAGCACCTAATCTAGACCAAACAGATCCCATCTCTAATCCTATATATCCTCCACCCACAACGACCATTTTTTTTGGAACTGCATGTAAAGTTAGAGCTCCTGTTGAAGAGACAATTATTTTTTCATCAAATTTAATTCTTGGCAGTGAAACAGGGACAGATCCAGTACTAATCACTGTTTTTTCTGTTTCTATAATTACTTCTTTTTTTTGATCATCTAAAATGGAAATTTTATTTGCTGATTTGAAACTTCCAGTTCCTTTAAAATAAGTAACTTTATTTTTTTTAAATAAAAACTCTACACCTTTGGTTAAAACAGTGACTACTTTATCCTTATTTTTCATCATTTTCTCAAGATTAAGTTTGACCTCACCAACCTCTATCCCAAGTTTAGAAAAATTTTGCGCTTTATGATAATTCTCTGAAATATTTAATAAATTTTTAGAAGGTATACACCCAACATTTAAACAAGTACCTCCCAATGACCCTCTAGATTCTATACATGCAGTTTTAAGACCCAATTGCGCCAATCTTATCGCGCACACATAGCCTCCTGGTCCTCCACCTATTACTACTGCTTGAAATTTTTCTGACATTTAAATATTTAAAAATAATCTTCTTGGATCTTCCAAATTTTCTTTAACCATTTTTAGGAACGAAACAGATTCCTTTCCATCAATAATTCTATGATCATAAGATAATGCAAGATACATAATTGGTCTAATTTTAATTTCACCATCAACCACCATTGGTCTTTCAACTATATTGTGCATTCCTAGCACTCCAGATTGAGGTAAATTTAATATTGGAGTAGATAGCATTGAACCATAAACACCTCCATTACTGATAGTAAAAGTTCCACCCTGAAGATCTTCTATAGTTAATTTACCATTTCTTGCTTTTTCAGCAATAGTTTTAATATTTTTTTCAATATCAGCAAATGATAATTGATCTGCATCTCTTAATACTGGAACAACTAATCCTTTTTCCGTACCAACTGCAAAACTTACATTATAATAATTTTTATAAATAATTTCATCTCCATCAATTTCAGCATTAACAGATGGAAACGTTTTTAAAGCAGCAACACAAGCTTTTATAAAAAAGGACATAAACCCTAATTTAATGCCATACCTGCTTTGAAAATCTTCTTGATTTTCTTTTCTCATTTCCATTATGCTGGTCATGTCAACTTCATTGAATGTTGTTAGCAGTGCAGCATTTTCTTGTGCTTGTTTTAATCTTTTTGCAATTGTTTGTCTGAGTCTAGACATTTTAATTCTCTCTTCTTGACCATACTTAATTTTTCTTTCCGATGGTTGTGGATTAACTCCCATCATGCCAATCAAGTCTCCCTTGAGTATTCTACCTTCTTTTCCTGATCCTCTTACTTTTTCTAAATCAATTTTATTTTCAGCTATAATTTTTCTAACAGCAGGTGAAAATGTTTTATTGCCTGCGTTGGTTGAGTCAGGTTTTTTTTCTTTAACTTCGTCAGTTAATATTAAAGGTTCTTCTTCTGTAGACTCTTTTAATTTTTCTTCCTCAAAAACCTTTGGTTCTTTTCTTTCTATTTCTAGGTTAACAACATTGTTTTCTACTTTTTTAGTTTCAATTTTTTTAATTTCTTTTTTTTCTGAGGGTTTTTCTCCATTTTGGCTTACAGAACCAAGTAAAGCTCCAACTTCAACAGTCTCTCCATCTTTAGTGTTAATTTCTGACAAAATTCCATCTACAGGAGATGGAACTTCTAAATTAACCTTGTCAGTTTCTAGTTCTACAATTGCCTCATCTGCTTGAACAGCTTCACCTTCTTTTTTAAGCCATTTAGCAACTGTCGCTTCAGTAATACTTTCTCCTAAAACTGGTACTAAAATTTTTTCATTCATTTTTATTCAAAAACCTTATTAATAATTTCTTGCTGTTGTGAAACGTGTCTTTTTGCATACCCTGTTGCAGGAGACGCGTCTGGACTTCTTCCTATATAAGAAATTTCACTATTATTAGCGTTTATAGTTTCTAATGTCCATTGTATATAATCTCTCACTGAAAACCACGCACCCATATTTTTAGGCTCTTCCTGACACCAATAAAATTTAGCATTGTTAGCATAAGGCTTAAGTTCTTTAACCAAAATTTTTGCTGGAAATGGATATAACTGTTCAATTCTAAACAATATTACATCGTCTTTCTTTAGCTTTTCCCTAGCACCTAATAAATCAAAATAAATTTTACCCGAACACATAATTACTTTTTTTATTTCAGAGCTTTTTTTCAATGTTATAAAATTTTTTGATTTTGGATCTATAGCATGATCCCAAAGTATTCTATGAAATGAATTTTCTTTACTAAAATCTTCTAGATTAGAAACGCAATACTTATTTCTTAATAAAGATTTTGGTGTCATTATAATTAATGGTTTTCTAAAATCTCTATGCATTTGTCTTCGTAATGCATGAAAATAATTTGCAGGTGTTGTACAGTTCATTACTTGCATATTATCATTTGAACATAATTGCAGAAATCTCTCTAATCTAGCTGATGAATGCTCTGGTCCTTGACCTTCATAACCATGCGGCAACAACATAACAAGTCCTGAGGCTCTTCTCCATTTTCTCTCTCCTGATGCAATGAATTGATCAATTACAACTTGCGCACCATTAGCAAAATCTCCAAATTGTGCTTCCCAGAGTGTAAGTGTGTTTGGCTCTACTAAACTATAGCCATACTCAAATCCCAAAACTGCTAGTTCAGATAAAAAACTATCTACTACTTCAAATTGTTTTTGATTATTTGAAATATTGTTTAAAGGTATATAACGACTATTATCTTTTTGATTTCTTAAAACTGAATGTCTCTGACTAAATGTTCCTCTTCCAGAGTCTTGACCAACCAATCTTACAGGATAACCTTCTTCTAACAATGATCCAAATGCTAATGCTTCAGCTGTTGACCAATCTATATTAGATCCACTATTAACAGCCTCTTTTCTAGTATTTAATATTTTAACAATTGTTTTATGCAAATTTAGTTCCTCTAAAGAAGAATTAATTTTTTCTGAAATTTCTAAAAGTTTTTTTGTATCAGCACCAGTCACTCCTCTTTTATCTTTTCCTTTTTCAGGTTTGTATGCTGACCATGTGCCTTCAAACCATTCAATTTTTGGCTTGTAATCTTTTGCATTTTTAAATTGATCATCAAGTAAATCTTTAAATTTCCTAATTGAATTTTCTAAATCTTCATTGGAAATTATTTTTTCTTCTATTAAATTTTTTCCATAAACTTTTACAGTTGATGGATGGGATCTAATTTTTTTATACATTAGAGGTTGTGTAAAAGATGGTTCGTCTCCTTCATTGTGACCAAATCTTCTGTAACAAATTAAATCTACAACTACATCTCTATTAAATTTTAACCTAAACTCAGTTGCTATTCTAGCCGCATAAACAACCGCTTCTGGGTCATCTCCATTAGTATGAATGATTGGTGCATCAACCATTTTTGCTACGTCAGATGGATAAGGAGATGAACGAGCAAATCTTGGACTTGTTGTAAATCCAATTTGATTATTAACTATAATATGAATTGTACCTCCAGTATTGTGACCTGGTAGTCCCGACATAGCAAAACACTCTGAAACAACTCCTTGACCCGCAAAAGCAGCATCACCATGAATCAATATTGGTATAACTTTATTTCTTTCTTTGTCCTTATGAAAAAACTGTTTAGCTCTAGTTTGTCCAAGAACCACTGGATTAACTGCCTCTAAGTGAGACGGATTATCTGTTAAACTAACATGTACCGAATTTCCATCAAATTCTCTATTCGAAGATGCTCCTAAATGATATTTAACATCTTCAGCACCCTCTTCAGGTGACGCAGCAAATTCTTCTGCAAACTCATTAAATATTCTTTTATATGATTTTTGTAATACATTAGCTAATACATTCAATCTGCCTCTATGAGACATGCCAATTTTAACTTCTTTAACTTTTGACTGACCACTAATTTTAATTATTTGTTCTAATGCAGGAATTAAACTCTCACCACCATCTAAACCAAATCTTTTTGTTCCTACATATTTCGTATGAAGAAATTTTTCAAAACCCTCAGCTTGTATCAATTTATTTAAGATTGCTTTTTTACCATTTTTAGTAAAATTTAAGTTATCTTTAGACTTTTCAATTCTATCCCTAAACCACTTTCTTTCAGTTGGATTTGATATATGCATGTATTCATATCCAATTGGTCCACAATAAGTTTTTTTTAAAAATCCTAATATCTCTTTTATATTTGAATTTTCTTTATTGATAACTCCACCTAAATAAATATTTTTTTGATAATCTTCTTTTTTGAAACCAAAAGAATTAGGATGAAGCTCATCCAAGTAATCTGACTCTAGTAATTCTAAAGGATCTAGTTTAGCAATTAAATGTCCTCTTTGTCTATACGATCTAATCATCGAGACAGCTTTGATTGAGTCTTCGTTTGATTTAGAAAAATTTTTTTGATTTACATTTACTTGTGAAATGCCATTAGATGAATTCTCTTCTTCTTGATCAATTTTTTTTTGCAGCTCATCTATATCAATTCTATTTTTTGAAGGACCCCAAGATGGACCGTTAATTTCTTTAGCAATAGTATTTAATTCATCTCCTATTCCTTCAAAATAATTCTGCCAACTTTCTGGAAGATCGCTATCTTTGTTAATAAATTTTAGATACATTTGTTCAATAAATGCATTATTAGATTTGTTTAAAAATGAAGTTTTTTCGAATTCAAGATTTGATGATGACATCTGTTTATTTAATATAATCCTCTAATATTTTTTTTCAATTAGACAGTTTATTAAACAAAGTTTTGCCAATTATTGACGGAGATTTAGCGACAGTAATTCCAGATTCCTCCATTTTTTTAATTTTATTCTCAGCACCACCTTTTCCTCCAGAAATAATAGCTCCTGCGTGTCCCATTCTTCGTCCCGGAGGGGCTGTTATTCCAGCAATAAATCCAACTATAGGTTTTTTAATTTTATGGTTTTTTACAAATTCTGCTGCTTCTTCCTCTGCTGTACCTCCAATTTCACCTATCATTAAGATAGACTCTGTCTCATCATCATTTAAAAATAAATCTAAACAATCAATAAAATTTGTACCATTGATTGGATCTCCTCCAATACCTATACATGTCGATTGTCCTAATCCATTTTCAGTTGTTTGAGCAACTGCTTCATAAGTTAAAGTTCCTGATCTAGATACAATCCCAACTGTTCCTCTCTTATGAATATTTCCTGGCATAATTCCAATTTTGCATTCATCAGGTGTTATTATTCCTGGGCAATTAGGTCCAATTAATCTGCTTTTTGAACCATTCAACTTTTTTCTAACTTTAAGCATATCTTGTATTGGTATGCCCTCTGTAATACAGACAATAAGATCTATAGATGACTCTATAGCTTCAATTATAGCACCTGCAGCGAATTTCGCAGGAACATAAATCATAGTTGCATCAGCACCAACTTCCTTTTTAGCTTCTGATACAGTATTAAAAACTGGACGATCCAAATGGTTCTGTCCTCCTTTTTTTGGAGTAACTCCCCCAACTAGATTTGTTCCATATTTTATTGCTTGTTCAGAATGAAATGTGCCATGCGAACCAGTAAAACCTTGGCAGATAACTTTTGTATTTTTATTAATTAATACAGACATTTTATTTTATAGCCTCAACTATTTTTTTAGCAGCATCATCTAAATTATCTGCTGAAATTAACTTTAATCCTGAATTATCTAATATTTTTTTTCCTTCTTTAAATTTTGTTCCTGCCAACCTAACAACCAATGGAACATTAATATTAATTTCTTTAGCAGCATCTACGACTCCTTGCGCAAGGACATCACATCTCATAATCCCACCAAAAATATTTATTAAAATACCTTTAACATTTTTGTCTGAAAGAATTATTTTAAGTGCTGCAGAAACTTTTTCTTTTGAGGCTCCACCACCTACGTCTAAAAAATTTGCAGGTTCTTTTCCATATAGTTTAATTATATCCATGGTAGCCATTGCTAAACCTGCTCCATTAACCATACAACCAATACTTCCATCTAACTTTATATAAGCAAGATCATGTTTACTTGCTTCTATTTCTGTAGGATCTTCTTCATTTAAATCTCTTAACTCAACAATTTCTGGATGTTTAAATAAAGCATTATCATCAAAATTAACTTTAGCATCTAAACAAATAATTTTTTTTTCTTTAGTTAAAATTAATGGGTTAACTTCGATCATATTAGCATCAGTAGAAATAAACATGTTATATAGTGATTTAACTGTTGATATTGCTTGTTTTTTTGCATCATCATTTAAATTAAAGATTTCAATTACCTTTTCACAATCTGTGTCTAAAATCTCACCACCAATTTCAATCCTTGTTGTTAAAATTTTTTTGGGTGTTTTATTAGCTACTTCTTCGATATCCATTCCACCTTGATCACTTGATATGAATGCAATTTTTGAGTTTGTTCTATCAACTAAGCATGATAAATAAAATTCTTTATCTATGTTCGAAGACTCTTCAACATATAATCTTTTAACTTCTCTGCCTTCTGGGCCTGTTTGGTGTGTCACAAGAATTTTACCCAATAATTCTTTAGCGGCAATATCTAATTCTTCTATAGTGTTTAATATTTTTATCCCTCCAGCCTTACCACGTCCTCCAGCATGGATTTGTGCTTTTAATACAAATTTTTCTGTCTTTAATGACTTTGCTTTTTTAACTAATTCATCAACTGTAAAAGCAAAAATACCTTCTGGTACAACTGCTCCATATTTTTTTAAAATTTGTTTTGCTTGATGTTCATGAATGTTCATTTTTATTTAGAAAGATCAGGATCAATCTTAGATGCTACTTCCCATAGTGCTTTAACAGCGTCTATTGAATGCATAAATTCTTTTTTTTCTTTTTCATCCAAATCTATTTGTTCAATTTTCTCAACACCATCTTTTCCAATTACTACTGGTACACCAGCATAAACATTACTAACGCCATACTCTCCGTTTAAATGAACTGCACATGGAAGTAATTTTTTTTCATCTTTTAAATATGCTTCTGCCATCTGTACTCCTGATGCTGCTGGTGCATAAAATGCAGAACCCTTTTCTAAATATTTAACAATCTCAGCACCACCATCTCTGGTTCTTTGATTAATTTCTTCTAGTCTCTCTGATGATATTTTTCCCTCTTTAACTAGATCTAATAATGGTTTGCCCGCAACTTTTGTAAATCTTGGTAAAGGAACCATTGTATCTCCATGACCTCCCATAACCATTGCTTCAATTTCTTTTACAGAAACATTTAACTCTAAAGATAAAAATAATTTAAATCTTGAGCTATCTAAAATTCCTGCCATTCCAACTACCTTATTTGTCGGTAAACCAGAAAATTTTTGAAAAGCCATCACCATAACGTCTAGTGGGTTTGTAATACATATAACAAATGAATTGGGTGCATTTTTTTTAATTCCTTCTGCTACTTGTTTAATAATTTTTAAATTTATACCTAATAGATCATCTCTGCTCATACCTGGTTTTCTTGGTATACCAGCAGTTATTATAATTACATCTGAATCTTTTATATCTTCATAATTATCTGTTCCTGAAAATCTTACATTAAAACCATCAACAGATGATGATTGAGCAATGTCTAAAGCCTTACCTTTAGCTATGCCGCATGCAACATCAAAAAGAACTACTTCGTTGGCTACTTCCTTAGTACCAATTAAGTGAGCTAAAGTGCCTCCAATTTGACCTGCACCTATTAAAGATATTTTTTTCATTCTTTCTCCTTATTTCATTGTTGGCATAACAAATTCTGCATTAGATCTTATTCCAGAAGGCCATCTTGATGTTACTGTCTTAAGTTTTGTATAAAATTTAATTCCTTCAGCTCCGTGCATTGCACTATCTCCAAATAATGATCTTTTCCATCCACCAAAACTATGGAATGCCATTGGTACAGGTATTGGAACATTAATTCCAACCATACCAACTTGAATTTTGCTAGCAAACGTTCGGCCAGCGTCACCATCTCTTGTATAAATACTTACCCCATTACCATATTCATGATCATTAATTAGTTTTGTTGCTTCTTCAAAAGTTTTAACTCTTATGACTGACAAAACGGGCCCAAATATTTCTTCTTTGTAAATTCTCATATCTTTTTTAACGTGATCAAATAAACAACCACCTATAAAGAAACCATTTTCATATCCTTGAAGCTTTATGTTTCTTCCATCGACAACTAATTTAGCACCTTCTTCAACACCTAGATCAACGTAACCTTTTACTTTTTCTAAATGCTCTTTGGTAACTAATGGACCCATCTCAGATGTTTTGTCCATTCCAGGCCCTACTTTTAATGCCTCCGCTTTTTTTGATAAACGTGCAACTAACTCATCGCCTATATCTCCTACAGCTACTGCTACTGATTGAGCCATACATCTTTCTCCTGCTGATCCATATGCTGCACCCATTAATCCGTTTACTGCACCATCAAGATCACAATCAGGCATTACAACTAAATGATTTTTTGCACCTCCTAGAGCTTGAACTCTTTTTTCATTTTTTGCAGAATTTTCATAAATATACTTTGCAATTGGTGTTGAACCTACAAAGCTTACAGCTTTAACATCTTTGTTTGTTAAAATTGCATCAACTGCCTCTTTGTCTCCATTAACAACATTAAAAACGCCATCTGGCAGTCCAGCTTCAGTTAGCAACTCTGCTAATCTTAGTGGACACGATGGATCTTTTTCTGATGGTTTTAAGATAAAAGTGTTTCCACAAGCTATAGCAATAGGAAACATCCACATAGGCACCATTGCTGGAAAGTTAAAAGGTGTAATACCAGCAACAACTCCAAGCGGCTGTCTCATTGACCAACTATCCACATTTGTTCCTACATTTTCTGAAAATTCTCCTTTAAGTAGATGTGGAATTCCACATGCAAACTCAACAACTTCTAGTCCTCTTGTTAAAGAACCTTTTGCATCTTCATAAACCTTGCCATGCTCTAAAACTATTAATTTTGTAAGCTCTTCAGTATTTTTTTCTATTAACTCTTTAAATTTGAACATTACTCTTGCTCTTTGAAGAGGAGGTTTTAATGACCAAGTTTCAAAAGCTTTTTTTGCTACTTCTACAGCTTGATCAAGGTCAGTTTTACTAGCTAATCTTACTTCTGATTCTTGCTCGCCTGTTGCTGGATTAAAAATTTTGCTTTTTCTATCAGATGAGCTTGAAATTAGCTTTCCGCCAACGAAATGTTCTAATAAATTCATGAATGGTGTTATTTAAAGGGGTAATTAGCTTGTTGCAAGCATTTTTTTTAATTCAGCTATAGCTTTTGCTGGATTTAATCCCTTTGGACAAGCATTAGTACAATTCATAATAGTATGGCATCTATATAGTTTAAGTTCATCAGCTACTTTTTTTAATCTCTCTTTTCTTTCGTCATCTCTACTATCTACTATCCATCTATAAGCTTGTAGTAAAACGGCAGGCCCTAAATATTTATCACCATTCCACCAATAGCTTGGACAAGAAGTAGAACAACATGCACACATGATACATTCATATGCACCATCTAATTTTTTTCTATCTTTTTTAGTTTGTATAATTTCTGTAGTTTCAATTTTTGTATTTGTTTTCAACCAAGGCTCAATTGATTCATACTGCTTGTACATTCCACTTAAATCTCCAATTAAATCTTTTTTAACTTTTAAATGAGGTAGTGGATAAATATTTATATCTCCTTCAATTTCTGAATGAGGTTTTGTGCATGCTAAACCATTTTTTCCATCCATGTTCATTGCACAAGAGCCACAAACACCGTGTGCACACGATCTTCGATAAGCTAGTGATGGGTCAATTTCGTTTTTAATCTTATTTAAAATATCTAATACTTTTGAAGGACAATTATCCATATCTACCTCATAAGTATCTACTCTTGGGTTTTCTCCATTTGAAGGATCCCATCTATAAACATTTACTTTTCTAATATTTTTTGATCCAGTTTTATCTTGGTAATAGTTACCCTTTTGAACTTTTGAATTTTTAGGTAAATTTATTTGAACCATTAATAAACTCTTTCTTGTGGTGGAAAGTATTGAACTTCATTTGTTAAAGTTGTTTTGATAACTGGTCTATAATTAATCTTAGTATCTTTTCCATTACACCAAACAATAGTGTGTTGCATAAATTTTTCGTCGTCTCTTTTTGGAAAATCTTCTCTGGCATGTGCCCCTCTGCTCTCTTGTCTATTATAAGCAGAATCTACTGTAGTAATTGCCTGTCTTATTAAATTATCAAACTCCAGTGTTTCCACTAAATCAGTATTAAAAATAAGAGATTTATCTTTTACAGAAATTGAGTCTATTCCATCATATGCTTTTCTAATGTCATCAACACCTTCTTTAAGTGTTTTCTCTGTTCTAAAAACAGCACACTTTGATTGCATAGTTTTTTGCATTGAAAGTCTAAGCTCTGCAGTACTATTTTCACCGTTAGAGTTCCTTAATTTATCAAATCTTTCTAAACATTTTTTTGTCTCTAACTCTCCTATATCTTCATGTGGAGTTTCTGGTTTTACAAGTTCTGCAGCTCTCTTTGCGGCTGCTCTTCCAAATACAACTAGATCAATTAAAGAATTAGAACCCAATCTATTCGCTCCATGAACAGAAACACAGGCGGCCTCTCCAATCGCCATTAATCCTGGAACTGTTTTGTTTGAATCATTTCCTGTTAATACTTCAGTCTTATAATTAGTTGGAATACCTCCCATATTATAATGAACCGTGGGAACTACTGGTATTGGCTCTTTAGTTACATCAACATTTGCAAATAACCTTGCTGCTTCTGTAATTCCTGGAAGTCTACTTTCAATAATATTTTTATCTAAATGGCTTAAGTGTAAGTGAACATGATCTTGCTCTTTACCCACACCTCTTCCTTCGTTAATTTCAATTGACATTGATCTACTTACTACATCTCTAGAAGCTAAGTCTTTAGCTTTTGGTGCATATCTCTCCATAAATCTTTCACCTTTTGAATTAACCAAATAACCACCCTCTCCTCTAACACCTTCAGAAATTAAAGTTCCGTGTCCATAAATTCCTGTTGGATGAAATTGTACAAATTCCATATCTTGTAGTGGCAAGCCTGCTCTTAAAACCATTGCATTTCCATCTCCAGTACAAGTGTGTGCAGAAGTTGCAGAATAATAAGCTTTTCCATAACCACCTGTTGCAATTATTGTGCTGTGAGCTCTAAACCTATGAATAGTTCCGTCATTTAAGTTCCACGCTATAAGTCCTTTGCATTCGCCATCTTTCATTAATAAGTCTAATGCAAAATATTCAATAAAAAACTCCGTATTATGTTTTAAGGCTTGTCCATAAAGAGTATGAAGGATTGCATGACCCGTTCTATCAGCAGCGGCACAAGTTCTTTGAACAATTCCATTGCCATAATTTTTTGTCATTCCACCAAAGGGTCTTTGGTAAATTTTACCATCATCTGTTCTGCTGAAGGGTACTCCATATTTTTCTAATTCAATTACTGCTTTTGGTGCTTCCTTACATAGATATTCAATACTATCTTGATCACCCAACCAATCTGCACCTTTAACAGTATCATACATATGCCAACGCCAGTCATCTTCTCCCATGTTTCCTAACGCAGCTGAAATTCCACCTTGAGCAGCTGATGTGTGACTTCTTGTTGGAAATACTTTTGATATGCAGGCAGTTTTTAGCCCTGCCTCACTTAAACCAACGGCAGCTCTTAACCCTGAGCCACCTGCTCCAAGGACGATTACGTCATATTCATGATCTACAATTTTATAAGCGCTCATGTATTTAAATTAAATATGATTATAATTGTAATTAAGGGCATTATTATAGCAAATATATTTACAGCTTTGTTTGCGGCATTTTTGATTTTTTCATCCTGAATATAATCCTCAAATATCTCACTAATGCTTAAAGCTGAGAAAAAGTAGGCAAAAACCATTAATAGAGAAACTAAAATTTTAGACGGTTGATTTGAAAAAAAAGCAACAACATCAATGTAATCTTTATTAAAAACTGAAACTAAATTTATAATAAACCAAGCCATTAAAGGTACCAGCACTACTGAACTTACCTTTAAAAATAACCATTTTTTAGTTGCTCTATTCATATTAAATAAATTGCTTTCCTAGCAAGTAAATTAAAACTGTTAAAACAAATGATCCAATGATTACAATCAACCCTGTTATCTTTGTTGTTTTTAATTCAAAACCATACCCTAGATCCATAATTAAATGTCTAGCTTCACTTAACATCTGAAAACTAAATGACCATGTTAAACTTAAGATTATAAATTTTCCAAAAATAGAGTTTAAAAATACTTTAGTAAATTCATAGCTATTTTCACCTAGCAATAAAGATGCAATCCAAAAACAAATTACTGTTAGAGCAACTATATTTATTATTCCTGTAATTCTATGTGAAATAGATACTAAAGAAGATATGTGCCATCTATAAATTTGAATATGGGGTGATAAAGGATTATTATTTTCCATTAAAATTAGTTTTAATTAAAGTTTCGGCAATTTCTACAGCATTCAAGGCTGCACCTCTAAGTAAATTATCAGAAACAATCCATAAGTTTAATGAATTCTTGTTAGTTTTGTCTTCCCTTATTCT
>Ga0209402_10004065_pt1 | contig 13583 bp, 11 predicted proteins | sample ArcticOcean_MG_C_3_FD_187437 | JGI IMG/M metagenome (GOLD analysis project Ga0209402, IMG submission 187437) | Marine microbial communities from western Arctic Ocean - ArcticOcean_MG_CB8_126 (SPAdes) (version 2) | ecosystem: Environmental > Aquatic > Marine > Oceanic | place: Arctic Ocean... | reverse complement strand
TTTAATTGATTAATTGATAAATTGTTATAAGAACAGCCTTGATCATCTCTCCAATTCATTTTATGTTTTCCTAAATCAGGAAAATATCCTAAATAATTACTAATGTAAGCATATCTTTTAGTAGACTTGACTATGTTTTCAATAAATTTTACAGGATCATAGACATGATCAACTACTGAATGTGAAAAAACCATATCAAAAATTTTCTCAGGTTTCATTTTAATGAAATCTCCACAAATAAAATTAAACTTTGAATTTTTTTTACAGTAATCAACACATTGTTGTGAAAAATCATTTCCAGTATACTCTATATCTTTAAACAATTCTGCTGTTTTGACAGGATACACTCCAGTACCACAACCAACTTCTAAAACTGATTTTACATCCGATTTTTTCTTAAAATATTCCATAAAATCATTATGTGAAGCAAGATCATAATGAAAGCCATCATATGTATCAGGATTAGCATCAACCCAATCTTGATGTCCATATTTAGATTTACCAATAATTCTAGTTTTTAAATTTCTAACAATCGTTTTAAATATTTGTTTAATATCCATAGTTGCAAATCAAATAATAACTAAATAAAAAGTTTGTAATTATCACATCTTTCGCACATAACAAATCTATTTTTTGCCAGTCACACTAATTCCACTTTCAATTTCTTTAAAATGAATAATTTTTAATTTAGATTCATTATACCATTTTTTCACTTCTGCAGGAGTATGTCTATATGCATATTTTGGGTAATACCAATCAAAATTAACTCCAACACTTCGCTCAAAATTATCAGAAGGATCCCAAAAGCATTTTAAAAAATGCCAATAAATAAATCGCTGAACATCATATGTTCCCGCTTTAACTCCAAGTACAGGAATGTCATTAGGAATAGTTATCTTCTTATTTAATTTGGATAAACTTTTTCCTAAAATTGCCATGTCTTTTGAAAAAGATATACAATCTTTTTCAGTCATATTTACAGTTGTTTTTCGAATGTGATCATCAACATATTCACGTACAGGCGCTTTTTTGTTGTAAACATAAATTGAGATTACCCCAGAATTACTAAGGAATTTTGTTAAATATTTGAAAGAGGTTCCCGTGTTTTTTGTATGATGTAAAACCTGATCAGAATAAATAAAATCAAAGAATTTTTTGTTAAATGGTAGTACTCTAAGATCAGCTTGTAAGAAATGAATATTAGATGTTTTTCCATATTTTTTGTATGCAAAATCAATACTTTCACTAGCATCTAATGCAAAAACATGAGAATTTGAATTTGTAGAAAGCATTTTAGCAGAATTTCCAATTCCTGTTCCTGCATCAAGAATGAATCGTTTATCTTTCAAAAATTCATTAAATTGTTTGTGTGATTTCCAACCATATCTTTCAAAAAACCATTTTTGTTGAAAATCTATCCAATCTTGAGCCTGATGATTCTCATGATGTAATCTCCATTTTGCAGAGAAAGCATCTTCTGTTTTTACAAAATTCTTAGTTTCATCTTTTACAAATCTTGGAATTCCTTTAGTAATTGAAAATACTTCTTTGCATTTTTTACAAGTAAGTTTACCTTCTAATATTTCAGTTTTATTTTTTTTTCTAATTGATATTGACAATTCTCCTCTACATGTGGGGCAAACAAGAAATTCTAAAAGTGTGTTTTTCAATAAAATAAATAAAAAACTAGTATTAATAAAGCATTGACTAAAATTATCACATATAATTAAATTTTAAAAATTATTTAATTTTTATAATGTTAAAGTGGTATAATATATGATGAAATTATTAATTGGAGGATCTCCATCAAAGATTTTTCATTTAAAGGAGTTTCAAAAAGCATTGATAGATTTAGGAGTAGAATGTAAATTGGTAATTGATACAGATATTTCTAATGGTTTTCCTAGTAAAAAAATTTCACATTGGTTTCAATCAGAAAAAAAATTTAACCGATTAATTTCAGAATTCAAGCCAGATTTTATTTTTGTTGATCGACAAAGACATTTTGCTCGTACAGCATCAAAAAAAAAAATTCCTCTAATTATCCATTTAAGAGGAAATATTTGGAAAGAATTAGAATGGGCAAAACATACAATCTATAAACCATTTTTAAAAAGAATTGCATTAGAAACTTGGATTTCCATTTCTAAAGAAACATTCCAAAAATCATCATTAATCGTCCCAATTTGCAAACATTTGGAGGATATTGTCAATGAAAAATATCCAAATAAAAAAACGGGTGTAATGTATCAAGGAATTTCTCCAACAATATGGTATCAAAAAAACGGAATGTCACTTAAGCATCCTTGTGTTGGATTATTACAAGGTGCTGTAATTTGGGGAAAGGCTAAAGAAATGTTATCTTTAGAAAATGTTTTAAAATCAATGCCAGATGTTACATTTTACTGGGCTGGAGATGGTCCATATAGAGAGAAAATTCTTTCAGTATTAGACAAATATCAAAATTTCGAATGGTTAGGTCCTTTGGAATATCCTGATAAAGTTCGAGAATATTTATCAGAAATAGATGTGTATGCATTAGTCAGTGGAATAGACATGTCACCACTTACATTACAAGAAGCACAGTTAATGAAAAAACCAGTTGTTGCAACAAATGTAGGAGGAATTCCAGAACTTATGGAAAATAATATTACAGGTTATTTAATAGAAAAGGGAAATTCAGCAGAATATATCAAAAAATTATCATTATTAGTTAATGATGAAGAAAAAAGAAAAACCATGGGAGAATCTGGAAGGAAATTTATAGAAGAAAATTTTAATTGGAATAAAATTGCAAAAGAATTTTTAAGAATTATAAAAAATATCTAATTTGAAAGTTTTGTAGAAGATTTCATTTCTTTTGTGATAAATATTCTATACCAAATTTCTAAAGATAAAATGCCTAATAATTTATTGACATGACGTATATCTAAATCAGTTTTGTTTGAATATTTAGATACCCATTCCTGATTAATCCAACCATCTTTTATGACATTGCCATTTTCTAAATAATAATCAAAAATTTTCTTACCATAATTTTTCCATAAATTTAATGTATTTACAGAAAAACCTAATTTTGTTTTAGAAATTAAATGATTAATACCAAAATTATTTAATAATTTTCTTAGATGAATTTTTCCAATGTTTTGAGATTCATTATATTTATTCTGATAGTCACAATGGGATAAAAGTTGAATTAAATCATTTGATAAAAGCGGTGAAATAGATTTTAATCCAAAATGATTATTTAGTGAATTGTTGACATGAGAAAAATTATATCTTAACTTTCCATTATAGTCGGCTAGGAAAACCTGCCCTAGAAGGTTTAACGAGTTATCAAAGAAGGGCAATAAAATTGAATAAATTTTATCCCAAGAAAAATTTGATTTATTTCCAAATACTTCATTTTGATCAATTACCCAATCACGCTCATGGCAATTTAGGTATGCTTTTATTTTTTCAATTGGTGTGGAATTAGGATGAATTTGAGATAGAAATTTTTCATATCTGAACGTATATCCTCCAAAAATCTCATCACCACCATCTCCAGAGGCTAAAATTTTAGATTTTTTACTCGCAAATTGTGATATAAAATACCAATGATTATCCCAAAAGGGCATCTTAGTAATTCCAATAGCTGAAGGTAAAATTTCTAAATAATTATCTACTTCAAGTATGTTATGTTCTGCTCCAAAATGTTCTGCAATTTTTTTGGCATCTTGTGTTTCATCAATACTTTCTGAAAATTTTATTGAAACAGCTTCAATTGTGATATTTGGAAATAATTTTCTAATATATCCAAGAACTAAAGATGAATCAATGCCACCACTGAGAGAAATTGAAATAGTTGAATTAGAATCATTAAGGTTTTGTTGTAAATAATTTTCAATTTTATTTTCAATAATTACTTCAGAAATTATATTATCATTAGGAGTAAAATCTTTCCAAGTTAATTCTGGTATTGATGAATTTTGTGATGGAACATAACGAAGAGTTAAGATATTTGATATAATATCTGAAATCTCTGAATTATTATAATTTTCCTCTGCCAAGTCCACGATAAATTAATCCAGCATTGATTGCTTCATGTTGATCTAAAATACATCTTGTATCAATAAAAATAGGACTTCGTAGTTTAGATTTTAAAAATTTAGGTTTAATGTCATGAAATTCTTTATGAGGAGTAACAAGAATTACGCCATCAGAATTTGAAAGTGCATCAATGAGATTTGATTCCGTATCAATTCCAAAAATGTTTTCTGATACAAAATAAGGATCATAGATTCGAATGTTTACGTTTAATTCTTTTAATTTTTCAATAATTTTTTCTGCAGGTGAAATTTGGATATCTTTTACATCAGGTTTATACGAAACCCCTAGTAACAAAATGGTAGACTCTTTAAGAAATTTATTATTCTCCTCAAATGCATCAGACAGTAATTTTACTACATGCAGAGGCATACTTTCATTGACTTCTCTTGCAGTTTCAACTAATTTTAATGACAAACCAATTTCTTTTGCAGTATTCAAATATTGATATGAATTCACAGGTAAACATGGACCTCCAACTCCAGGTCCAGGATAATGAACTTGAAAATTATACTTTGTTTTTGCTGCATCTAAAACAGTCATCACATCAATTCCTAATTTTTCAAAAAGAATCGCTAACTCATTTACAAATGCAATATTAAGATCTCGAAATACATTTGTTGTGAGTTTTACAGCATTTGCAGTTTTACAATTTGGCATTGAAATAAGATCAACTGTAAAAACATGACGATAAATTTTCATTATCATCTCTTTTGTTTTATCGTCAATTGCTCCAACTAATCTTGGAAGTTTTTCAAAATCATTTAAAATTTGTCCAGGATTTGCAGTTTCAGGACAAACACCTATAGCAAAATCTTTTCCAGCTTTTAATTTTTTATCATCTCCCTCAATAATTGGAATTAATATATTTTCAACAAATCCAGGTTCAATAGTACTTTCTATAATTACTAGTGTTCCCTTTGAAAGAAAATCATGTAATTGTTTTCCAACAGATTTTAGAGCAGAATAATTTGGTACATTAGATGAATTCATAGGAGTTGGAAGTGATAATAAAATAACATCTGAATTTGATACTGTACTTTCAATTTTTGAAGTTGCTTTGAATTTTTTTTCTGATCTAACCTTATCAAACATTACATCATATCCTGGTTCATCCTTTAGAGGAAAAAGCCCATTGTTGATTTTTTCAACAAGATTTTCATTGATATCCATTCCAATTGTATTGAATCCTGAATTTGCAAAAGATAAGGCTGTAGGAAGACCTATTCGACCAATTCCTATTATACAAACTTGTATATTTTCAGATTGAATATTATCATTTAATTCTTCTTCAGACATTTCAATTATTGTTTTATTCATTTTATTTACCTTGGATATTTTGATGGATGTTTATTTGTTATTTAGGGTTATGATTCATAATTAAGATTTAAACATGTGCTAAGAAAAAGGGTCTTGTGAGATTTGCAGTTACAGGCGGAGCAGGATTTATTGGTAGTTACATAACCAAGATACTTTTAGAAAAAAATCATGATGTTTTAGTACTTGATAATATGCATACAGGAAAAAAAGAAAATTTGCATGATTCAAATAAGTTAGAATTTTGTCAAGTAGATGTTAGAGATTATTCATTACTTGAAAATCATCTACAAAATATTGATGGAATCTTTCATGAAGCAGGATTAACACTAGTGCCAGAATCCTTTGAAAAACCTGAAGAATATTATGATGTTAATGTGAATGGTACTGAGAATATATTTAAAATTTCAAAAAAAATTGATGTTAAAGTTGTTTATGCAAGTAGTTCAAGTGTTTATGGTAAAACTGAAAAAATTCCTATTAAAGAAGATGATCCTAAAAATCCCATAAATCCGTATGGAAAAACTAAAGTTGAAAAAGATAATCTTGCAGAAAAATATTCTAAAGAAGGATGCTCGATTATTGGATTAAGATATTTCAATGTGTTTGGTAAAGGTCAAACAGGAACATATGCAGGAGTTATTACAAAATTTTTAGAGTGTTTAAAAAATAAAACTGCTCCAATAATTTATGGTGATGGTAAACAAGTTAGAGATTTTGTATCAGTTGAAGATGTAGCTAGTGCAAATCTTCAAGCAATGTTGTCAAACACAAAAAATGGTTTTTTTAATATTGGAACTGGCATCCCAACAACAATTTTAGAATTAGCAGAATTAATGATTAAAATTTCAAATTATAATATCAAACCAATTTTTAAAGACACTAGAAAAGGAGATGTCAAACTAAGTCAAGCAGATATATCCAATACCCAAAAATATTTGGATTGGCACTCAGAAATTAAATTAGAAGCGGGTTTGAAAAAATTCATGAATTAGATTTTATGACTTTATTTAATTAGATTTTGATAAAGATTTACATATTTTTGATAAAGTGATTCCCAAGTATAATTTTCCATAATAAATTTATGAGCATTTTCAGATAATTTTTCTTGTAGAATTGGATTTTTTAGTAATTTATTTATCTCATCAAGTAAAGATTGAGAATTTTCAGGTTCGATTAATATTCCAGTCTCTTGAGATTTTACCAATTCAGATATACCTCCTACATTTGTTGCAATTACTGGAATTTTTAGATAGAATGCCTCTTTAATTACTTGAGGAATACTTTCCATTCTAGAAGGAACAACTAAGATTGTTGATTTTTTTAATTTTTTCATTGTTTCATTCCATGAAAGTTCAGTGCAATAAACAACATTTCCTTCAATACTTTTTTCAATCTTTTTTAAAACATCTATTCCTTTTTCATAGCTATCTCGGCCAATGTAAATAATTTGATCTTTTTTCTTCTCAATATTTGGCATTTCTTGAAATTTTGATGTATCTAGAGGAGCTGGTAAATGTATAAAATCAATTCCTAATTTATTTTGATAAAAATTCTGAACATATTTTGAATCGGTAGTAAATACATCAGGGATTTTAAATGCTTTGTTTTCAGCTTTCTTTCCAATTTTACTGATAGTTTTAGAGTGTATTTGCTCTATTTGTTGACCATAAATTCCATGTACAGATAAAATTTTTTTCTTTGCATTGATTTTTTTCATAATAAATGCAGAAGGTATATTCCATGCATGAACAACATCATATTTTTTAGAATTTAGTATTGCTTTAGAAATTCCAAAAATTGTGAATGAAGGATTTTTTAAATTTTTTATTGGAAGATGAGGAACTTTCATTAATTCAACTTCAAATCCATTTTCTTGTAGTTTTTCTGCAACTCTTTTTGCATGTCCACCTATTCCACCTTCATATCTAGGAGAAATAAATAAAATTTTCACAAAACAAAATTAGTTATGGATCTATTAAGGTCTTGGATTAAACATTAAAATGAAATTTTAAAAATATAATATAAAAAATTAATATTATTTTAGCAGTAAAAATTTACTTTTTATTTATATATTCCTAATATCAGTAAATCCTGGCTCTTTTAGATTTTTTTTGTCTCTGTATTTTTTCGCTTCATTAGCTAATCTTGTAAAATAATAACCAAATTGTTCACTAGAGGGATCATTTTTTTCTCTTTCATTTTTTTCTTTTTTTATATGATTTTGTAAGGCAATCCAAACCCTTCTAATAGAATCTGAATATAGTCCAAATAATTTATCTTTAATATCAAATTCTTCGATAAGAAAACCAATTTCATCAAAATCACCATATAATTTTTCAATATATAATTGAGTTTTATTATCTAATAATCCATTATTTTCTAATTTTTTATCAATATATGCTTCATAAATTTTTTTGCGTGCAATGACATTTTCATTATTTCGTAAAATTTGTAAAATTTCAAGAAATACAATTGTTTGAGATTCAGATAGATTCATCTTTTTTAATTTAAAAAAATTTAATTAAATCTTCCATTAGATCAACTAATTCATTAACTGCTTTATCATTGTTAAAATTTTTCATAGCATATTCTCTACCATTATTTGCAATTGTTTCCCATTTTGGATTATCAATATCATTTAGATATTCTTCAAATTTTTCTTTATAATTATCCTCATTTATGAAAACTGCAGTTTCATTATCTTTAAATCCTAATTTTGAACAATAATTTTTTTTAGTGACTTCCATAAATGTAAGGCAGCCAGATGCAGGTATCTCAAAATATTTGATCACCAGAGTATAACTATCAGCAGCTATAGACGCTCTATATTTTTGTAAAAGAAGCGTGTATTTATCACGAACATATTCATGTTGTAATGTAGGTGTATAATCAACATAAGATAGTTTGTTACACAAAGTTCTTAATTTATAATAATGTAAGGCATTTTTATTTGGATTACTAATTGAATTGTATATTCTAGAAAAAAACTTTAGATTACCAACTGCACCTGAATTCAAAATTTTATTTTTAATCCTTTGTTCAAAAGGAATAATATTTTCATATAGACGTGGTTCTAAACCAAGAAATATTTCTTTATATTGAAAATGTTTGGGATAATATTTATAAAAAAACTCTTTTGGTAACCAATTAAAATATGCATTTATCTTCCACTTTTTGTGATATTCTTCTCTGGGGAGATTTTCTTGAGGATCACCAATGCCTGAAATTACAGGAATTCCAATTTCATCTATTCCTATTATATCAGGGGTTGATTCAGTGTCATTGATTAGTAAAAGTACAATATCAAACATATTCTTAAATTTTGTAATATCGAACTTCTCATCACATGCAAAATAAGTCACCATAATTCTAGAATTTCTTTTTAATGCATTCATAAAAAAATTATAATGAATTGAAGCCCAAAATTCACCAGTTAATAAAGGATAATTTTTTTTATAAATAAAGGCAACTCTGATTTTTTCTCCCATTTTTATTATGATATTTTTTAATTATTCTTATTTTAACGTTGAATTAATTTTTCCTAAGTAAAAAGTATATGAAGGGAGATTTGAATTAAATATCAAATGGCAGGTGCAAATAATTCTAATTTTAGTGAAAAATTAACTCCATATCTACAACAACAACTTATTAAAACAAGTGAAAAATATGGGATCAATTCTGAAGAGTACAGGGCATTTGAAAAACAATATTTAAAATCAAAACAAGAAGATGAAATTAATCATGAAGATCGTTTAAGACATTATCAAGCTGAAGTACATGTTCACTATCAAGGAAAGCCGCTAAGAGGCGTTGAGCGATTATATCGTAGAACAATTCTTTTAGAACCAACAATGGTTTGTGCCGCTCATTGTCGGTGGTGTTTAAGAGGTCAATATCCTCAATTTAGTCTTAATAATGATGAGATTACTAATTTTGCAAAATATGCGGGTAGTGAAGAAGTGAAAAATGATCTGAAAGAGATTCTCATTACAGGCGGAGATCCATTGATGATTCCAAAACGATTAGAAGTAATTTTTTCTGAAGTACAAAAACATGCTCCAAATATAGAAATTATTCGTATTGGAACTAGAGTTCCCGTACAAGATCCTCATCGAGTTAATGATGATTTGATTAAAATTTTGAAAACAGCAGCTCCATTGAAATTAGAAATTGGTACTAACATTAATCATCCATCAGAATTAACAGTAGAAGCAAGAAAAGCTTATTCTGATTTATACAAAGCAGCATTCAAAATTTATGATCAATCAGTTTTATTGAAGGGAGTAAATGATGATATTAATGTCTTAAGTAAATTATATGATGCATTTAGATATCTCGGAATTGAATCACATTATCTCTTTCACTGTATCCCAATGCAAGGTATGAATCATCATAGAACATCTGTTCAAAGAGGTCTAGATATATCCGAACAACTTGTTAACTCTGGTATAGTTTCAGGAAGAGCCAAACCTATGTTTACGTTAATGACAGATTTAGGTAAAATCACTTTACTTCCAAATACTATTTTAGATCGTAATGATAAAAATGAAATTTTAATTCAATCTCGTTATACCATTGATGATTTTAAATATAGAAATCCCTCTTGGGAACTTCCAAAATCATCTATTGTAGATGAAAATGGATACTTGAGAGTATGGTATAGTGATGGAAGTGATGGAAATGGTGATTCATCACAAAAATTTGATGCTGATAATTATTTCTCTGTGCCAATCAATAGAATAAATAATTAATTTTTCATAATATCTTTTGAGTTTACTTTATTTTGTAATTATTTGTTCCAATTAGATAAAGCATGTGCAGCAACAAGCCACATTTCTACATCATTATAAACTGGAATACCTTTTTCTTCAATAAGTTTTGAAATTTTTTGAGTGTATGGTCCACCATAACAACCAATTATAATTGGTTTTTTTCTATTTTTTGATAAATCATAAAGATAATTAATAATTACTTCTTCAAGAGGATCATCTTGGAATACAAACCATGGCATTACAATATCCACATTTGGTTCATCTATGAATGCTTGAATAATGAATCTATAATCTTCTGCAGTTGCACCTCCAGTAATGTCTATTGGATTTCCTTTTTTTCCAATAATATATGACGATGAAAAATGATTTTGGATTTTTTTAATCGTTTCTAAAGATATTTTTCCAAGTGATAATTTTTTCTCTTCAAATTTATCAAAGCTTGCAACAATAGGTCCTGCACCATTAGTACACATAGCTACTCGATTTCCTTTAGCACTGGGTTGCCATGCAAGTGCTTTGGTTACTGCAACTAATTCTTGATAACTGTCAACGGAGATAATTCCTGCCTGCTTGAATGCACCCATGATAATGGCATTTGAGCCTCCAAGTGAACCTGTATGAGATGCAGCTTGTTTTACACCAAGTGCAGTTCTACCACTCTTCCAAATTACAATAGGTTTTTTCTTTTCTTTCATTACTTGTTTAGCCGTATTGATGAATTTTCTTCCATCTCCAAAGCCTTCAACATATAACGCAATTACTTTAGTTTGAGGGTCATTTGCAAGATACCAAATCATATCTGCCTCATCAACATCGGAACGATTTCCATAACTTACCATCTTTGATAATCCAAATGAGTCTGCACTTTCCAAAAAGCTAATTCCTATAGTTCCACTTTGTGATAAAAGTGCGACAGGACCAAACTTTGGACGAATCATTTTTGTTTGATTAAAAAATGTACTGTCTAATCTGTTTTCTCCATTAAATATTCCAATACAGTTTGGACCAATAATTCTAATTTTGTGTTTTTCAGATAATCTTTTTACTTCAGCTTCATATGTGGCTCTTTCTCCACCAAGTTCTTTACCTCCACCAGAAATTATGACAACATTATGAACTCCCTTCTTTGCACAATCTTCTAAGATCATAGGAGTTGTTGACAAATTAATTGAAATCACAACAAGATCAACACTCCCAGGAACTGCGGCTACTGATGGATAGCATTTCTGTCCAAATATTTTGTCTACTTTTGGATTAATTGGATAAACTTTACCTTTGAAATCATAATTAACAAGGCGATCTAAGATGGAGTTTCCAATTTTACCAGGAGCTGTAGATGCACCAACTAGTGCAACAGTTTTTGGAGTAAAGAATTTCTCCATAAATTCTTTGTTTGGTTTTACTTTAGAGATGGAATTTTTCTTTACTTGATTATTTAGAATAATTTTTGCATCCACTACAAAGTAGGATTTTGGATATACAATCACAGGATTAAAGTCAATACTGTCTATATAATCTGCATTTTCTACACCTAGTTTTCCAATATCTGTTAACATTTTTGCAACCATGTTCAGATCAATTTTTTCACTTCCTCTGAATCCGTTGAAAAGTACTGCACCTTTTAGTTCATTAATCATTGATTTTGCATCAGCAGTTGAGATTGGAAGCATTCTAAATACAATATCTTTCATAACTTCTGTCATTATACCTCCAAGTCCTACCATAATGACAGGACCAAATTGAGAATCATTTTGAATACCTACAATTAATTCAATCCCTTTTGAAATCATTTTTTCAAGAAGAATTCCTTTAACTTCAATTCCCCTTTTTTTAGAAAATCGACCATACATGTCAGTAAATGTCTTTTTTACATCATTGACATTATCTAGTCCAATTTTAATTCCACCAACATCAGTTTTGTGTAAGATTTGTGGAGATACTACTTTCATTACAAGAGGAAATCCAATTTTTTTTGCCTGTTTTACTGCTTCTTCAACAGAGGTTACAAGTGCAAAAGGAGGAACTTTAACACCATAAGTTTTGAGAATTGTTTTTGATAATTCTTCGGTGATAACTTTCTGATTGGTTTGAATGATATCTTCAATTTTTTTTTGGATCAAATTCAATTCTCAGCATTCAAAAAATAATCTAACACTCATTAAAAGATTTAAACATTTTTTCTCAAAAGTTTGGCTGGAGAACCAATAATTACAGAATTTTTTGGAAAATTAGATCTAACTAAACTAGAGGTGCCAACAAGACAATCATCGCCAATTTCACAACCCATGTCAATAACACTATTTGGGGAAATGTGGCAATTTTTACCAATTTTTACTCTACCACAAATAATACTTCCAGCTGATACATACGAAGATTTTCTTATAATTGAATTATGACCAATATTAACAAGAGAGTCGATTTTAACATGATCTTCAATGATAGTTTGATCTATGGTAGATTTTTCAATAGTACAATGTGGACCAATCCAAACATTTTTTCCAATCAGAACTGAACCTAAATGTGGAAAGTGAAATAGACCCTCATCATCAAAAATGAAACAAAAACCTTCACTCCCAATTACAGTATTTGACATAATAACAGAATTTGAACCGATTTCAGTTTTACCATATACAGATGTATTGTTAAGAATTTTCACATTATCTCCAATTTTTACATTTTTTCCAACATGACAATATGGACCAATATACACATTTTTTCCAATGATAGATTTTTTATCAATAATTGCAGTATTATGTATGCCTGGCATAAATTCTTCTTTTGCAAAAAATTTCATTATTACACGAGAAAAATCAAGACGTGGATTTTTTGATTGGATGATTGGAACATTGATTTTATTTTTAAATTCATCAGTAGTAATAAGAACAATATTTCTAAAACTTTCTAATTTTTTAAGATCATATTTGACGGTGTCTTTTAATTTAAATTTTAAATTACTTTGTTTAGAATAAAATAATATGGAATTATTTTTAACGTTGTTAAGAGAACTTACAGAAGTAATGTTGAAATCTTTACCAGAATAATTACTTTTTAAAAAAGCAGCTATTTTTTTTACGGATATTTTATTTTTTTTTATGTCATACACGATAATATACTATAAACTAAATTAAGTATTTTAATACTTCATTCTACTAAAAAGAAATTATATATTTTAAAGATTTTGAATTAATTAAAAAATCAGTTTACGTTGTAGCTTGTTCTGCAGCATGGAATATCTCACTTTTTGCACAGCCAGCAGCAAGTTCATCACCTGCACCGCGTCTCATGAGTCCTCTGTATAGACCATCTTCTAGTTTGACGCCTTCTCTCTCTTCCCATTCCTCTACAGTGATAGAATATTTCTTTTGAATTCTATCTCTATACCATTCTGGTATTACATTAAAT
>Ga0209402_10004056_pt1 | contig 13598 bp, 9 predicted proteins | sample ArcticOcean_MG_C_3_FD_187437 | JGI IMG/M metagenome (GOLD analysis project Ga0209402, IMG submission 187437) | Marine microbial communities from western Arctic Ocean - ArcticOcean_MG_CB8_126 (SPAdes) (version 2) | ecosystem: Environmental > Aquatic > Marine > Oceanic | place: Arctic Ocean... | reverse complement strand
CACCACCACCACCGTGGCCACCACCACCACCGTGGCCACCACCACCGTGGCCACCACCACCGTGGCCACCACCACCACGATTCTCACCCCGGACACGACAACCGATGAAGAGACACCAGTCGAACCGACCCTGTTCGACCTTGGTGAGATTCCACCGGTCGTGATCGAGTGCTACGCCAACGAGGCTCCAATCGAAGTTGTCCGATCGGGTATTGGAGGTGTTTGGCTCCAGTTCCGCGGTGACCGGGCGCTGTCTGGTCGGTCGGGTCTGGTTGGTAACGCGACCTGTCCCGAGGTCCTCTGGTCTCATGACCTTGGCGCCCGTTTGTCATTGCTCGAGGTGGCATTCGACCCGTCGGTTTCAACAGTCCTACCTCTCCTGGATGCTGGGGAGTTGGGTAACCGTTGGGATCTCTTCCATAGGTACGAGGTGGGGGGGCGCCGGGTTGACCTCGACGGTGACGGGTCGAATCGGGAAAGCACCACTTCTTACGGGGGCCAGCGGGTCGGCGACCTGCTCCCTGACCTGCCCGGGTACGAAATGGCCAGTTGTAATACCGGGCAGTACCAGGTCGGGGCCGGAGGTGACGATCCGCTCCCCTGCTACCTGCTGAACCGGTCCAATGGTGCATGGGAGACCGTATGGACAAGCGAACCGTTCAGTGGGTTCACCAATAGCTGGTCCACGCAAGGCCAGCCGCTCATTGGCGACTTCGACGATGACGGCGAAGTCGAGGTCGCGGTGCTGCCGTGGTACGACGTCCAGGTTCTCGACCTCGCCACCGGCGTCCTCGAGGTCACCGGCAACTTCAAGATCGACGAGTACGACCCGGATGACCCGACCAGCGGCAGGGCGTACGGGTTCTTTGGCGCATACGACCTGGACGGTGATGACCGGTCAGAGTTCGTAATCATGGGCGACTTCGAAATGTTCGTCTCCGTGCTCGGGTGGAGAGACGGCGGTCTCGTCGAACTCTGGGACCACCAGATCGCCAAAGGGATCTACGAGAGCACTCCAGTTCACGAGACGGGTGCGTCGCCGGTGGCAGACATAGATGGCGATGGCACCCCCGACATCGTGACGTCGATCTTCGACGAGCATGGCGACGGTCAGTGGCACGTCGTCGGCTTCGACGGGCTGACTGGAACGGTCATCGTCGATCTCGTCAACCCGCATCTGGCCGCACTCGGCGATCTGGATGGCGACGGCACAGCAGAACTGTTCGTGACAGTGACCGACGGGATGGCAGTCCCCGATTACGGACCCGTGGAGATTCTCGATGTGACCCAGGGCCCGCCGCGGTCAGTCTGGTCCTCCGCCAGTTCCGGCTTCGAGGGTCTCGATATTCCCGATTTCCCTCTTCACGTCAACAGTCGCTCCGTCTGGGGACGAAAAGCGATCTTCCTCTACCAGGACCCTCAATCGGGTGGGTTGATGTTCGCCACAAGGTCCCAGAAGCAAGAAACCGGCAACGTCACGCTTCACTTCTACGGGGCGATCGGCGGCACCGTCTCAGAGATCGGATCGGCGACCGGGCCGCTGCTTCAACTCAGGGGCATTGATGAACGCGCAGAGACCCTCCGTCTCCTCGTCGGGGCGGTCAGTTCCCAGCCCGGGAGCACGGTCACTACTAACGGACTGGAAGCAACGCTCGTCTACAGCGGCCGCACCCAGAACGACGACGGACATCTGGCCGCCAGAGGATCGCTGCTGACAGGCACCGTGGTCGGCCGCCTCGATGGTGGCGGGCCAACCGTGGTGGCCCACGGGTTCAGCGAGACCGTCCAGGCTCTCAAGGTTGACACCAAGTCAGGGTTGGCCAGTGTCGCTTGGACGGCTCCTGGCCGCGGCATGGTCTCCGGGTACCCCACGATCGTCGTGAATGGTCGGGGATTCGCCTCTGTTGCGCTCGCCGACGTTTACGGCACCGGCGAACATGTCGTGCTCGTAGCCGACAAGGGACCCAGCGGCACCGCTGTCCTGAGGGCACTGGACGGCAGCGGGAAGACGATCTGGGAAACAGGGTTCGACGTTCCAGGAGACCCACCGATCTTCAACACCAGTGGGATCACGAGCTGGACGGCCGGCTACTTCCGAGACCCAGACCGTGAGGACGTCCTCGTCGCTGTCCGGAAGACGAAAATGCACTCTGAACAACTCCACCTCCTAGACGGTCGTAACGGCGATGTCCTCTGGATCCGACAAAGCGGTGGTCTGTTCGCAGGGTGTGGGAAGACCCAAGAAACAGGTGCGGGCGGTACGCACATGGCGATCTTCGACTGGGACGGCGACGGCCTCGACGAGATCCTCAACACCTACTCAGGGTTGTTTGCGGTGTACGACGGTTCGGACGGCTCGATGCTGTTGAACCGGTGGACGACCGAATGTTGGAGGGGCCCTGATCCGCTCGAGATCTTCGATCAGGGCTTCAGGAAACACCCCTTCCCTGTCGCCGCTGATTTCCTCGGAAACGGCGCCGAACAGATCCTCCTCGCCGGGATCGACAGCACGATTGCCGTGCTCGAGACCGGGGGCGACCCGATCTGGCACACCGAGATGTTCTCCGGGAGCCCGAAGCGCACAATGCAGGGCGTCGGCGACATCGACGGTGACGGCGACCTCGACCTGGTCAGCGTCGGGCACTGCAACGGAGGCGACAGCGAGATCCAGGCCTTTGAGGCCTCCAGCGGTGACCTTCGGTGGACCATGGACCTAGGTGCAGTGTGCAGTTCGTGGACGGTTCCGACCCATGTCGTAACTGTCGATCTTGATGGTGATGGTCGCGACGAAGCCCTGTTCACCTACGGCAACGTTGTCTACGCGATCGGAGAGGACGATGACGGAGGTGGCCACCTCGCATGGCAGGCAACCTTCGCACCAGAGCCCTGGCAGGCCTTACTCGGCGATCTCGCAATCGGCGACGTTGACGGCACCGGAAGACCACACGTTCTAGTAAATACCGAGTCCGGTCACCTTTATGGACTCGGATGAGGAACCCAGAAAGAGCCACCGCTGCGTCGACGACCGGGTTTCCCTCTCGGCCACCGGCCTGGCGAACAACGGGCCCTACCTCGAGATCCGCGACCGGGTCGTGGCATGAAAGAGCGACGCCGACATGGCGTTTCTCGACGGGCACTGCCTGCATTACTAACTGCGAGGGTGAGTTCCACCGTGAGGGCATCTCGTTCGACCAAGTCCGGCTGATCAACGTGGTTGAGCCGCTGCTATACACGACCAAGGGATAACTTCCCGAGCAGAGCAGGTCAATTTGTATAGCGATAGAGACAAGCACGCATCGTCGCGGCATCTGGCCGAACCCAATGTCCGATTGGATGTGCGATCTCATGGATCCGTCAACCCCTCACTTTGAACCTTGTGACGCGGCACCAGCGATAGTGGTTTTTACCCGGGACCTCCGTGTTCACGACAACCCGGCCCTCATTGCAGCCGGGGCCGGCGGTCGACCCACAGTCTCGCTCTTCGTCCTTGACGATCGCCTCTTAGGTGGGCCAAGACCTCCCATCAGGCGTCTGCGCTTTCTAGGTGAGGCACTCCGCGACCTCGACCACTCGCTGCGATCCCGGGGGGGTGGCCTAGTGATCCGCCGCGGCAACTGGGCGACCGAGGTGATCAACACAGCCGCTGCTGTCGGCGCCCGAGAAGTCCACATCGCCGACGACCACAGCGCATTTGCTGTTGACCGCTTCCAACAACTCGAGTCCATGGCAATCGACACCAAATTGGAGGTTTATCGACACCCCGGTGCCGCTGTTGTCCCCCCTGCTGTCCTCGAACCAACCGGAGGTGGCGAGTACAAGGTCTTCACTCCGTACTACCGCCGATGGAGCGCAGCGGACTGGCGTCTGACCGAGCCAGCACCAAAGCAGCTGGCCGGTCCTGATCTTCAGAACGGCCACAACCTCCTCGACGTCCTACCCCCGTCGACCAACGAATCGGGGATTGTCGGTGGTGAAACGGATGGCCGTCGGCGACTGTCTGCTTGGCTGGACGGACCAGTCAACGGCTACGAAGGCGGCCGGGATACTCCTGCCTATGAGGGGACCTCGCTCCTATCCGCTTATCTTCATCTTGGGTGCCTGTCGCCCCTTGAGGTGGCCTTGGCCGCTTCTGAGCACCCAGCAGGTGGCCCCTTCGTGCGACAGCTCTGTTGGCGAGACTTCTTCCTCCAGGTTCTGGCCGCTCGCCCGGACGCGTCGACCGCTTGCTACCGGGACCGGGGCGACATGTGGGCCGATGACCCAGATGCCCTCCGAGCCTGGCAGAACGGCCAGACGGGGTTTCCGCTGGTCGATGCCGGCATGCGGCAGTTGGCGGGAGAGGGTTTTATGCACAATCGTGCCCGCATGGTCACGGCATCGTTCTTCGTCAAGGACCTTTACCTTGACTGGCGTATCGGGGCACGCCACTTCATGGAGTATCTGGTCGACGGCGACGTGGCCAGCAACCAGTTGAACTGGCAGTGGGTCGCAGGGACCGGAACCGACTCCAATCCCCACCGCATCCTCAACCCGACGCGACAGTCAGAACGCTTCGATCCAAAGGGTGATTACATCCGTAGTTGGGTTCCTGAGTTGTCCGGGGTCGCCGCCCCCGAGATCCACTGCCCGTCTCACACGACTAGAGCGAGGAATGGCTACCCCGATCAGATAGTTGATCATCCTGAGGCGGTTTCCCGCTTCCGGTTCTTGCGAGCGCAATGAGGTAATAGAGATGGCTGTACTTTTTCCTTCGGATCCCGGAACGCTTTTCAATGCCTTCGTTGCTGAACGGCATCTTGCGACTCTGACGCTCGTGCGTCCAAATGGTCGGCCACACACCACCCCGGTTGGTTTCACATGGTTCCAAGGCCAAGCCACTGCTCGCGTTATCACCTGGTCCGGTAGCGCGAAGGTCCGGATGCTCAACGCCGGGCCTCTGCAAGCCTCGATCTGCCAGGTTGATGGAGGCCGGTGGCTGACAATCGAAGGAGTCGCTGAGGTCACCGGTGATCGAGAGGTATGCGAAGAAGCGATCTCCGCCTACGCGGTCCGCTACCGGCCGCCCAAGGATCGGGGCGACGAGAGAAGAACTATTTTGATCGTTGCTCACAAGATTCTGACTAGCGCAGGACTGGGTTATGCCGACTGAACCGGTCTCGGCATGCCACGCGGCGCCGGACGGCCGGATTTGGTCGTCGCAGGACTCTGGGACACGAGAACGGCTTCGTCGTCGGGTCGTCACCATTCCAGGGGTACTGCTTGGGTTCGTTCTTTTCGCAATTCTTGCATTGCCGGCGCTTCTCATCGGAGGCTTGGTTGATGTTGTGCTGCGGCGAAAATGGCCGACAATAAGGCTCGTTCTCTACGCCGTCTGGTGGGCGGGCCTTGAGTCGGCCGGCGTCTTGATCGGAGCAGCTTTGTGGCTGCGATACGCCCCTGGGGGGCGGCTGGAGGGAAGTGCGTCGTTTCGGGCTCACAGCCGTCTTCAGCGTTGGTGGGCTTCAAACCTTGTGCGAGGCGCACGGTTCTTGCTTGGGCTGGAACACGATTTCGATGATGCTGCGGGTCTGGGTAAGAACGGCCCACTTGTTGTCCTAGCTCGACACGGGAGTCAGGGCGACGCGCTCCTTGTAGCAGCGCTTCTTGCTGAGTCAGGTCTCAGACCGCGTTTCATCCTTAAAAAGCAGTTGCTTTGGGACCCGTGTCTGGATGTGGTGGGTCATCGAATTCCCAACTACTTCGTAGATCGAGATACAGCAGACAACCGTGAGGAGGTGGCGAACCTTGGTCGGCTCGCCTCTGGAATGGAGTCAGACGAAGTACTGGTGATTTTTCCGGAGGGAACGCGGTTTTCTAAAGCGAAGTTGGATCGGGCTGTCGATGTCGTGAGCCGAGCCTCTCCAGATAGGAGAGAGTCGGTCCAGCGACTACAGCATGTTCTGCCGATTCGAACGGCGGGTGTTTTGGCTGTTCTCCAGAATTCCCCGACCTCCGATCTTCTTTTCTTGAACCATGTCGGGGTCTCAGACTTTCGGGGCCTTGGCGATCTCTGGCGCAATGTTCCATTCCCGTCACCACTCAGGTTCCGTGCCGACCTTGTGCCCCGTCAGGACGCCCCCGCCTGCGATGCACCTGAGGAACTGGTCCAATGGTTGGACAAGAGGTGGGAGCTGTTCGATTCCTGGGTCGGGATGAACTCACCTAGCCGGCCCGGTGAAACCCTCCCAGTCTGAACATCAAAGTTGGAGTGTGCGCCTTATAGGTCTCGTAATCCTCCTGACCACCCCAGCGACGGTCAGATGCTGTCTCGAGTAGTGGGATCCCGCTGATGCGGGTCAGGAGTGCCCATACAAAGAGAGGAGAGACCAGGGTCGCGTATGCCCAACTCGAAAGTGCAGGCATCGCGGCTACGGCGACCCCCACCCAGAGAAGGATTTCGCCGAAGTAGTTGGGGTGGCGGGAATAAGCCCATAACCCTGTGGCGATAAAGCGGCCGTGGTTCTCGACTTTCGACCGGAATCTTCGCTTCTGCGAGTCAGCGGCAACCTCGATCGCGAAGCCGGTAGCCCAGAGAGTTGTGCCGAGGAGCACCGTAGGCCCAATCGAAGCTTGGCCCGGCCGTGACATGGCGGCTAGTGCTGCTCCACAGGTGACGAGGATCCAGAGCCCCTGCAGAGTCCAGGTCATGAGGAACCAAGCGAATCGATGCTTCATAACGTCGAAGCGTGAATCAGAACCGGCTGCACGCACTCGCGTTGACAGAAACCACCCAAGACGGAGGGCCCAGATGGAGACCATTGCCCCAATCAACAATGATCGGGGTTCAATGGAATCAACTGACGACAGACAAGCAACTACGACAACGAGGTATGTGACCGATCCCGTTAGGTCGAAGAAGTGCTCTGAGTGAGCGAACCAAGAGGGTATGAAGACCACCCATTGGATCGCGAAGATGATTACCGCAATCCAGGCAAATAGGGGAAGTCCTGCCCGTTCGATCCCCTGGTGGCTACCGGCGAGAACAACGACGAAGCTGAGAGCAATTGCGACAAAGATGCCGATAATCGAAGTAGAGGCTTTCACAGTGCGGCTTTCTGCTGGTTCTGGCGACCTTCAGCGGCGGCCACGATGCCAGAAAGCATCTTCCCGAAGATTGGGATATGTGCAGGCAACAGGGCGTACCAGTAGATGCGTCCGAGTAGACCTCTAGGCACAAATAGGGCTCGTTGTGATACCACGGTTTGGGCTGCACCCGACTCGACTTCCCATTCAAGCCATGCATGGCCTGGAAGACGCATCTCTGCGCGAAGACGAATTGAACTGTCGTCTATCGCGACAACGGAGAAGAAGTCGACAGTGTCACCGGGACGGAGATCTGTGGGGTGACGTCGTCCCCGTCTCAAACCAACGCCGCCGATGATTTTGTCGATGAAGCCGCGAATCGCCCAGAGGCGATTAAAGGCGAACCATCCGTTATCCCCACCTACTGCGCTGATAACGGCCATCAAGTCTTCACGGCTGGCCGAGGTTGTCTGACATCTAGTGTCCTCAAGGACAAGACCGCCAGACCATGAGGGGTCGCCTGGTTTGGGAAGCGCTGCGCCAGCAGCAGACTTGAGTTCTCCTGAGGCGTCTGTCCAACGTGTAGGCAATTCGAGGTCCCGGACACTGCTTACAGATCTTTCGATTGCTTGTGTGAGTCGATAGGAGGGACGGTGCCCGATTCGTTCGATAGACCGGTCGCCAACCACGACGTCGCTGGTCAGCGAGCCGATTAAAGATCGGGCTAATTGGATCGGGAGCGGGCTCACCAAGTTGACCCAGTGAGAGGACAAACGTGGTGTGAGTACCGGCACTGGGAGGATGATTCTCCGACGGAGGCCAGCGACGTCTGCGTATCCGTCCATCATCTGGCGGTAGGTCAAGATTTCCGGACCTCCGATCTCGAAGATTTGACCGAGCGCCGGTTCACTACCGAGGACACCAACCAAGTACTCGAGCACATCTTCGATGGCGATTGGTTGACAGCGGGTCTTGGTGACCCACCTCGGGACGATCATTACTGGCAGAACTTCAACTAGGGATCTAAGCATCTCGAAGGAGGCACTTCCTGAGCCGATAATGACTGCGGCACGGAGTTCGGTTACCGGCGTTCCTCCTTCGGCGAGAGCAATGCCGACTCGATGACGACTAGCCAGATGGGCCGAGTGCCGTTCTGAGTCGTGGCCGAGTCCACCGAGGTAGACAATCTGGTCTAGATCTGCTGCAGCAGCTGATTCTGCAAAGATCTCAGCCATCCGAAGCTCAAGCTCTTCAAAGTCCTCGGAGGAGTTCATTGAGTGAACTAGGTAATAAGCGGCCTGTACCCCGTTGAGAGCATTCGAAACCTGATCAGGAACCGATAGGTCTGCTTCAACGACCTCTACCTCATTTCGCCAAGGTCGATCTTCCAATTTTTCCGCATGGCGTACCACACACCGGACAGCCAGACCTGATTGAAGTAGTCGTGGGACTAACCGTCCTCCCACATAACCAGTCGCACCAGTCACAGCTACTAGACCAGTCGTTCCTGGAGCGGTTTCTTTCATGAGGCCTTCGTCCTGACTTCTATCGATGGGATTCACGGGTCAACCAATTCGACAAGGAGGTCTAGGCCTTCTTTGAAGCTCTTGGGAACGCCATCTACCCCCAACTCAGTAGGAGTGGCATCGATAAGCGCAGCTCCACTTGCGAAGATCGGTATGTCCAGTCGGACTGACCTAACTGCATCGACACACTCTTGGAGATTTGCGGCTCCCTCGATGGACCCGGCTGAAAATACAACTGCTATCAACTTGTCAGCAGTTTGGACAGATTCGGTGAAGACATGTGCTGGAGTGTTATTGCCAAGATTGTCGACACCAAACCGTCTACCAAGGAGTAGCAACGAGAAGAGCGAAGTTGGAATCGCGTGCTCTTCAGCGGGAGGGCACCCAACTACAACCAGCCCTCGCTTTTGTCCTGGCGGAAGAGGCAACGCTCGAAGGCGGCCTAGCAGGCTCGGGACGACAACCGATGCTCGATGCTCATCAGCAATAGAAGTCGTTCCCGAAGCCCATCCCGCACCAATCTTGGACAGTGCAGGAACGAGAAGATCCAAGCAAAGTTCTTCAACTTCACAGCCGGCACCCCGAAGCGACTTGATGATCGTCCAAGCTCCCCTCTCATCGCCCCTAGTTAGGGCACTGATGAAGGGTTCGACGTGCCGATCCAGCCGACGATGCCCTCGTCCCGCCTGGGTGGAAGGTCTGCCAACAAACTTTTCAAGGTCATCTATGGCGACACGCCATGTGCCACCACGCTTTGTTGCGGGTAGGAGACCGGTGCGAACGTAGCGATACGCCGTCATGTAATGGACGCCTAGCTTCTCTGCTGCCTCGTTAAGGCCTATTTCATTGGAGTCCATCTATGTAGTTCCTAGAGACCAGAACCAGCGCGGACCACTCCTGCAAGAGGCCTAACGCGATCCACCATGGAGGCTCGTCGTTCACCCAGTTGACGCCATGTAAGAGTCGAAGCGCCATCCCTTAGTCCAACAGCCCTTCTCAACGAAATGTCGGATGCATCATCCGGACCAACGGAAAATCCGATTTCGGTGGCCACCCTCACCCCATTACGGGCAAGAAAACCCCCTGCGATGTCGGAGAAACTACCAAGTAGGTCCATATCGGGATCAAGTGTCTGAACCATGGATGAGAGATAAGCGAAATTCTTTACAAACAGCATTAATTCCTTGGGGATCCGGGCACCCGTTCCTAGAAGGTCCCTAAGCAGGACTCGAAACTGTTCAACGAACTCTTCCTCGGAAAGCTCAAGTGGATCGAAGTCAATGCGATCCAGTTGGAGATCTCTGATCAGGGCAGCGACATCGGTCTCTGGCGGGAAGGCTCCAAGGTCGCGTACACCCACAATCTGTGCCTCTAGATCTCCAGTCATCATGCCCACTACATAGCGAAGAAAGGCAACCCTTCGTTGGCCATCGAGTCGACCAGTGATTCCAAAATCAACAAGGCTGATACTTCCCGATTCTCCTAGGAACACATTCCCAGCATGAAAGTCTCCGTGGAAGACACCGTGTATGACTGCTCCCTCCAGAAGGCCTTCAACCATCTGACGGAAAACAGTGGCGACCCGTTCTGGATCAGTAGGAAGACGACTGACTTCCCCAAGCGGTATTCCATCGACACGGCTCATAACGATGACTCTTTCGGTCACCAGGTCTAGAGCCGGACTCGGCACCTGCCAACTATGTCGGGGGTTGGCTTGAAGAGCCCTATTGACTTCGAACAAGTTGGCCACCTCGAGTTTGAAATCCAGCTCCTCACAGATGGTCTCTCCGAACAACTCAACGAGGGCAGGGGGATTCGATAGCGCTGCGATCGGGATTTTTCCGACTAGGCGTGGGGCGACCCACGCCATTACACGTAGATCTGCTGTGACCTTTCGGCGGATCCCTGGACGTTGAATCTTGACCACTACCGGAGATCCATCGAGTAGTTCGGCGTCATGGACTTGAGCGATTGATGCAGACGCCAATGGGCGCTCAGAGATCGAAGCGAAAGTCTCCCAAGTGGGACCTAACTCACGAGTAAGGACCTTCTTGATGGAGCGCCAGGATTCTGGCTCGACACGATCCCGGCACCTCCGGCATTCGTCTACGAGGGCTTCCGGGAATACTCCTTCTGCCGCTGATATCAGTTGTGCCAACTTGACATAGGTCGGCCCCTGTCTTTCTGCTGCCCTACGTATCCGGGTGTACAAGGCTGGCTTCCGCTCGATCTCCGGTTTTCCCTGATCGAGGACTTTCCAGGCCAGAAACGCTGAACCGAAACGCCAGAGCGTGAGGACGAGCCGTGGTAAAGGTGGAAAGGTGGGTTTCCTCACCAACTTTGGAATAGACGCTTGGAGCAAGCTTCGTCTGCCCACTGCCTCGCGCACCCAGAGATCTTCTGCGAAAGAAGATGCATTTGTGGCCGAGGTCTCGTCAGAAATTCGCTCCACTGTCCCCCCCAGGGGCTGGCCCGAAGAGGGTTCCCGAACTGGATCATCCTGAATCTGGATCTCCATGTGTGACGGACCCCAGATACCCATGGAAAGAGGCTTCCAAGAGACGGGACCGATCAGTCGGAAAGCAGGAACCTTTTCAACAAAGGCTGTTAGTGCTTCTTGAAGTTCGGCTCAGGCCAAAAAAGCCCCGAGGCAGTGATGGGCCCCACTACCGAACGCCAAGTGCGGACAGCTTTGACTCCGCTCAATCTCGAAGCGATAGCCGTCGCTGTCGTTTGCTTCGTTAAGCCCGGCAGCGTGCAAGCCGACTAGCACGGTGGTGCCGGCAGGAAACAAGACACCGTCGACAACTAGATCACGGGAAGCAAGTCTTGCCGTGGTTCGGACGGCTCCGATATAGCGAAGGGATTCCTCAATGGCCGCTGGTATGAGTGATCGGTCGCGGCGAAGAGCGGCGTACTGCTCTGGGTGATCACCCAAGACGGCCAGTGTCGCACCCAACTGATTGCGAGTCGTATCTGTCCCAGCTAGGAGTATTGCCTCGACCATCGCGACAAGTTCGTCTCGGTCGAGGCGGTCATCCTGCTCGTGGTTTTTTACCAGTTCACCGATCAGGCCTTCTCGTGATGAGCCAGACTGCTCGTCAATTAGACGGTTGATATAGCCGTCTAATTCTTGCTGGGCGACTGTCACGTCTCCCAGGCGAGCGATGACCGCTTCAGTATCTGCGTCGAGGGCCGAAAAAATGGTGTCAGCCCAGTGATCAAAGAGTTGCCAGTCTCGGTCATCGGCCCCAAGCAAACGACAGATTATGGGAATTGGGTACGGTCGGCAGAAGTTTGCAATCAGATCCCCTCCTCCATCGGAGCAAAGGCGTTCCACAAGATCGTTTGCGTGTTGCCTCATAAAGGGTCTCAGGCGATCAGCCCCTCCTGAGGTGAACGAGCTATTAACCAAGCGACGAAGTCGAAGATGGTCTTCTCCCTCTACCGAAAGCACGTTGGGTCTAATTTTCAAGTTCGTTGGAGCCTCAGGGATTGACACCCGTGCCCTCGCTAACAGGTTCTCCAGATCAGTCGAAATGGAATCCATGCGATCGAGCATCGATATTCCTGCCAGCACTGAATACCAATTGGGGTCTCGGAGGATGCTCTTCGCCTGCTTATAACCGAGCACCATTGGCCCGGCTGGCGTCGCCACTATCCATCCACATTCTGTGGCAACTTGCCTGGTAACCGAAACCAAATCACCGAAGTCGCTAGGTCGTATGTCTACAAATGGCAACGAGCCCGGTGCTGAAGCATCAGTCACCACGGTCGTTGAATTGGTTTTGCTCATGAACTTCGGCTCCTGGTCCTAGCTGACAAGCGTGTTTGCGAATATCTGCCAAGCCAAGGCGGACTTTGCGGTCAGGCTGAGAACCAGATAAATCCGCTCCCCATATAGATATTCGCGCCAACGGCCGACCCGCTTGTACTGGAGAAACTGGTTGAGAGCAAAGAGATTGAAGAGAACGAAGATGCTTAGGAAGATCCCATAGACAAAGCTAGGCATCTCTCCACCAGGTCCGACCAGGTACCAGAGGAGAGCAGCCCATGGAATACACCCCACTAAGCAACCAAACAAAAATGGAGTCCACCAGACCTTCTGGCCAGCTTTGTTGACGACCTCCATGATCCAACCAAAGAGAATCATGGCCATATTGGAACCAGCGAGTCCGAAGAGAGCCGCTACGTCACTAATGCCAAACACCATGGCTATCAACAGCACCATGACCGTCGACGACAGCGAGTATTCAACCCAACGAAACCGGTTCTGTTCACGAGAAAGCTCCTCGTGGTAACGGCTTCGCCCCCAACCCACTGAAACAAGCAAGTGGAATAGGGCAGAAAGTCCAAGAAAGACTACGAGGCCATGAGAAACCCGGAAATCGATGATCCTGACCAAGCGATCGGGATCGAGGCGACCGTTGGGTGCATCGTTCCAGAAGAAGCCTGAGATCGGAAGGGTGAAATCATTGGCAATCAGGATCACCACGATCGCTTGTGCCCCGTGGAGGAGAGCGGCGCAGAGGTTAAGTCGAAGCAGGCCTGCCCGCTCTCTCTGACCCAATAGGGGTTTTTCAACTTTCAAGAGATTGTCCTTCATCGGTATTCAAATGGGGTCCCTCCGGAGCGGACTTCTCTCAAACGGGGGAGGGGACGAGAGAGAGATCCGCCCCGAAGGGAGATCGCGGCCTACCTTCTCAATATGGCAGGAGTACCTGGTCGATGACGTGTATGACCCCGTTGGAGGCCTCGATATCTGCGAAGACGACAGTGGCTTCGTTTACGGTTACCGACCCTGCGGCCTCAGTGATCGAAATCTCGGGGCCGGGGTGCGCAGGGTGGTGATCGCATATGTGGATGGTGGCGACGGGCATAGACATTGCTCCGGTCAGATCGCCGGCCATTACCCGGCCGGGGACCACGTGATAGGTCAGCACTGCGGTCAGCATCTCGACATCAGCCAGGAGCTCACCGGCGGTCAATCCCAGGGCCTCCAAAGCAGCC
>Ga0209402_10004051_pt1 | contig 13603 bp, 11 predicted proteins | sample ArcticOcean_MG_C_3_FD_187437 | JGI IMG/M metagenome (GOLD analysis project Ga0209402, IMG submission 187437) | Marine microbial communities from western Arctic Ocean - ArcticOcean_MG_CB8_126 (SPAdes) (version 2) | ecosystem: Environmental > Aquatic > Marine > Oceanic | place: Arctic Ocean... | reverse complement strand
CTCGTCACTTTCGTTAAAGTGGCCACCATCGCGTTTATTGACCACCTCCAAAACACCCAGCAGGTTTCCGCGCCGCTGTATGGGAGTTGCCAGCAACGATTTGGTTACAAATCCGGATTTCTGGTCCGCGGAGGCGTCGAATCGGGTGTCCTGGTTCACGTTGTCAACGCGAATTGTTCTTCCCGTGGCGGCCACAGTTCCCAGCATGCCTTGTCCCATTGATAGAGTCAGCCTTCGTACTTTTTCGCTGGCTTCGCCAATGGCAAACTCTATGTGTAATGCGCCATCTTCGGGGTCGTGGAGCGCAATGAAGCTAGCCTCTGCTTCGACCGCTGACTCAGATTATTGCATTATCAAAATCAAAAGCTGATCCATATCATGTATCGAACTTATGAATCGGTTCACTTGGTAGAAGGTCTGAATCTGCAGCTCTAGCAAGGCCGCGCTTGGCGTGCCTCCGCTAGGTGCCCCTTCTGAGCTGTCTGCCATATATTTATCAACCCAAGTGGCCCAATATTTGGCTTTCTACCCAATTCGATTGGATTTTTTATTACTGAACTTACGAAACATTAGGGAATTACTATACTGGATTAAACAAATCTCGGTATTAGACTAGCCGTTACTTATGGGAACCCCCTAGCCGTGTTACGAAATACATCGGGCCTCAGATGCAATGTAGCCTGCTAAACCGAAACTCCTTACTTCAGATTATCCAAGTAACCTCCGTTAATTAACACGTATACAAGCGACCTCGGATTTTGCGTGTGCTATCCTCCTACAGAAGCTGCGCTGGCTGGCTACAGAAGCTGCGCTGGCTGGCTACAGAAGCTGCGCTGGCTGGTAAATTGCCAATTAAATCCTTTAGGTCAATCAATGGTCACAGTCACAGATAAACAAACTGAACGGTCTCAGAGCACCGGCGGACGCTTCTGCGAAGGATGCCCCAGATGCCGTGATGACGGTGCTGGGTTTTGCAAACAACAGCATCCCCAATACAACGGTCTCCACCCCGTTTGCCGAGTGTGCGGCCATTGCGCCCTCAGAGGCAGCCACTCCGATGACACTTCAGATTTGAAGTAGTCTGTTTTGGCAGATGGGCCAATTTTTGCTGACTGTTCTTGGCTTTGATTTAAACTCTGCGGCGCCCCATTAAACATTTTCTGCGCTAGATAGGTTGGTGTATTGGACTGGACCGTTTACATTTTGCAATGCGCTGACGGGTCGCTCTATACCGGCATCACCAATGACCTGGAACGCCGGTTCGCCGAGCATCAGGCGGGTAAGGGCGCTAAATACACCAAGGGCCGCGGGCCGCTGCGCCTGGTTTACCAGGAAGATTGCGAGGACCGCCCCCAAGCCTTGAAACGCGAGAACAAGATCAAGGCCTTGGACAAAGCAGCCAAGCTGGCGCTTGTTGCCTCTGCTCCAAGCTCAGCGCCCTAACACCTCACACTCCACTCCTCCATTACCCTTCCTCAGCAGATTGAACTCCGGTGAATTGACGCGTCACGGACTTTCCCTCTTTGAATTTGAAAGGGTTGAAGTTAACGGGCCAATTGTTAACCTGAATACAAGGAAATAATCGCTTTGGAGGCAGGTTAATGATCTACGCACTAGTTGTTGAGGACGAAGAAGACATCCGAAATCTTTTGGTGGAACAGATGGAGGACAAAGGCTGCGATGTTCGCAAGGCCAACAACGGCGCCGTTGCCCTGCAGCGTGTCCGCGAACAAACGCCCGACGTCATTCTTGTTGATGTAAATATGCCCGTGATGGACGGGTTACTCTTCATCTCCGAACTCCAAGAAGACCCGGAGACTTTTCAGATTCCGGTGATATTGGTCACCGCCATAGATATTCCGGAGGTTAAGAAGCGTGCCGAAGGCCTGGGAGTGAAGCATGTTCTGACCAAGCCCTGGGAGCAACGGTAACTGGACTATGTGATCAAGCAAGCCCTTCAGAACCAGAACTTTGAATGGGGTATCCCCGCCGTTTAAAAGTAACCTGCTATATCTGCGGTTAGCCATTCGTCCAAATGCAAGACCATACCCAGCCGTTCCCTGTCGCAACCTGTAATCAGCGTCTATTAGTTGAACTTAACGGCGATATTGTTAACCTGAACCTAAGAGAATCGCTAGAGAATCACTGTAGAAGAGGTCGTTCAATGGTTAAAGTCCTCGTTGTAGAAGACGAAGAAGACACCAAACATTTGTTGGCTGATGAACTAGTAGATATGGGTCACGAAGTGAGGAAAGCCGACAACGGCGCGGTTGCCCTGCAACGTGTGCGAGAAGAAATACCCGATGTCATCTTTGTGGGCATTGTGATGCCCGTGATGGATGGGCTGCTTTTTGTATCAGAATTGCGCGCCGAGCCCTCGGAGCACGATTCACTGGGCATTGTCCTGGACCGGGCCATCCTATACATGAGCCACGAATGGGATATTCCCGCCCTGGAATACTAGGGAGTTATCCCCTCAGACTAGACGAAAATTAGTCTGACGAAGAGCATTAAAAGCCCTGGACATTCAAATGTTTACCGGGCTTTTGTTTACCTTTTCACCGGTGACACGACCGGAGACGCAATCATTAAAACAGACCCATTTAAGCCTAAATAATAGAACCCAACAAGAAATTGTTTAACCATAGTTTGAGGGCGAAATAGCCCCGGAGACGAGTACATGATCAAAGCTCTGGTAGTTGAAGACGAGGCAGACATCAGTGATTTGTTGGCCGAGCAGGTTAAAGATAAAGGCTGCCGAGTCCAAAAAGCCGGCAACAGAAAAATTGCTCTACACCGTATCAGTGCGCAAACACCGGACGTTATTTTCGTAGACATCATGATGCCGGTGATTGGCTGCATAGACCTGATAGCAGAATTGCAGAAAAACCCCAAGATGAACCAAATCCCAGTTGTCCTGGTAACAGCAGTCAGCACTCCAAAGGTGACGATGAGAGCAGTGGAGTTGGGGGTGAAGTTTCGCCTGGCCAAACCTTGGGAGCAGAGTGAATTGGATTTCGTATTTGAGAGCGCACTAAATCTGAATAAGGTGAGTTAGCGATCCCAACATCTTTAGCGACCACTGAGCACCCAGGTTTACTAAGACCTAAACGGCCAAAGATCAAACGGACGACGACGATAACCCTAATATCCTGACCACGTGAAACCGGTCAGGACCTTTTTAATTTCTACAACAAAATCGCGCAAATAGCCTCTCAGCCACCGTCGGATATTGCGCCGGTTAAATGCCAGGCTTGGGTGCAGGACTATGCAGGTCAATTTAGCTAACCTATAATCTGTACTGATTCATGTGGCCGGGGCATTGGCTGAACATCTCCTGGCAACCCACAACGGCCCGTGAAACTTGTTTATTTAATGAGGAAGAACATGCCAGAAGCATCCCAGATTATTTACACCAAAATTGATGAGGCCCCCGCCCTGGCCTCCCACTCCTTGCTGCCGATTCTTCAGGCTTTTACCAAGGGTTCCGGTATTGAACTGGAGGCCTGGGATATCTCGTTAACTGGCCGCATCATTGCCAATTTCCCGGACAAACTCACCGATGATCAAAAGATTCCTGATTACCTACAGATGTCCAGCGTGCTATGCGATGACCCAAAGGCAAACATCATCAAATTGCCCAATATTAGCGCTTCCATCCCCCAGTTGAAGGGCGCGATCAAGGAATTGCAGGAAAAGGGGTATGACATCCCGGATTACCCGGATGATCCAGCAAACGACAGCCAACAAAAACTCCAAGACCGTTTCTCCAAGGTGCTGGGCAGCGCAGTGAACCCGGTTCTTCGGGAAGGAAACTCCGACCGCCGTTCAGCCATCGCAGTGAAAGAGCACGGCAAGCGCAACCCCCACCGGATGATGAAAGACTGGCCGGCAGAGTCCAAGTCTCGCGTCGCCCACATGACCGGCGGTGATTTCTACGGCAGTGAAAAGGCCGTGACCATTGCCGCTGACGGATCGGCCACTATTGAATACGTAGGCCGTGACGGCCGGACAACGGTGCTGAAAGACGGCATCTCCCTGACCGCCAATGAAATCGTCGACTGCTCCTTCATGAATGTGCGGGAACTCCGCGAGTTTTACGCCGAAGAAATTGAGAAGGCTAAAGCAGACGGTATCCTACTTTCTCTGCATGTGAAGTCCACCATGATGCGGGTTTCTGACCCAATCATCTTTGGCCATTGTGTGTCGGTTTACTACGAAGACGTCTTCACCAAGCACGCTGCTGAAATGGACGAACTTATGGTGAACCCGGACAACGGGATTGCCGAGCTCTACACCAAGATTCAATCTCTAACCGACGAGAAGCGCGAAGAGATTGAGTCAGATATCCAGGCTGTATATAACGTCCGCCCGGAATTGTTCATGGTCAACTCCAACCGGGGTATCACTAACCTACACGTGCCCAGTGACGTGATTATTGACGCCACCATGCCCGTGATGATTCGAGACGGCGGCCAGACTTGGGGCCCGGATAACGAGCTTCATGACACCGTGGCCATGATCCCAGACCGGTCTTATTCCACTCTGTACCAGGCGGTCATCGACGACTGCAAGAAAAACGGGGCGTTTGACCCGGCCACCATCGGCAGCGTCTCCAATGTGGGTCTGATGGCCCAAAAAGCCGAGGAGTACGGGTCCCACGACAAGACCTTCAGGGCTCCCGGCAACGGAACGATTAGGGTGGTAGATGCGTCCGGCGCAGTTCTGATGGAACAACTGGTTGAGCAGGGCGATATCTTCCGGATGTGCCAGACCAAAGACGAAGCGATTCAAGACTGGGTCAAGCTAGGCGTCACCCGGGCCAGAATTACCGGCTCGCCAGCCATATTCTGGTTGGACCCGCTTCGAGGTCACGACTCGGAACTGATCAAGAAAGTGGACCAATATCTGCCCGACCATGACACATCAGGGTTGGACGTCCGCACCATGACTACCGTGGATGCAATTAATTTCTCCATGGAACGCGCCCGGGCCGGTGAGGACACAATCTCCGTGACCGGGAACATCCTGCGGGACTACCTGACCGACCTGTTCCCGATCTTAGAACTGGGTACCAGCGCAAAGATGCTATCCGTTGTCCCATTGCTTAAGGGCGGTGGAATGTTTGAGACCGGAGCTGGCGGATCGGCCCCCAGGCACGTTGAACAATTCCTAGACGAGGGTCACCTGCGGTGGGATTCTCTGGGCGAGTTCTGCGCCCTAGTCGCATCGTTTGAGCATCTCGGCCGAGTGTTCAACAACGACAAGGCACAGCTCTTGGCCGACACGCTGGACCAAGCGATTGGACAGCACTTGGAGCACAACCGTGCGCCGTCACGCCGGGTTAACGAACTTGACACCCGGGGCAGCCATTTCTACCTGGCCATGTACTGGGCGGAAGCGCTGGCCAAGCAGACTCAGGATGCCGAGCTCCAATCTCGGTTTGCCGGGGTAGCTGAGCAGATGTCAGCCAACGAAGAGAAGATTGTTAAAGAACTGAACGACGCCCAAGGGCAGCCGGTGGACATTGGTGGGTACTATCATCCCAGCGATGAGCTATCAACCAAGGCCATGCGCCCTAGCGCCACCCTAAACGCCATCGTGGACGCGCTCTAGCAACGGATCAGCCGGTTTATTAGTAATATAAAAAGCCCTCTGACGAAAAGTCAGAGGGCTTTTTTGATGCCTTCGGTGCCTTTGGTTAAAGTGGGAGTACGGTTATTTGACTTAGCTAATCGCTATCCGTTGCAGCAGCTTTGTTTGCTGCGAGGGGAATCGCAACCAGAACCACCGACGCCACCAGGTAAATACCCGAAATGTAAAAGAAAGTCGCTTCGATCCCAACCGAGTCGAATAGCTTGCCTGCTATTAGCGGGGATGAAGCCGCCATCACAAACCTGGAGAACGAGAACACGCCAAGGGTGCTGGCGGCCACTCTCTGACCCACCACATCAAGGGCCGCTGCCGTCAGAATTGGTTGGTCGCTAAAAAAGAACAGGCCCATCAGGGCAAGGATAATTACCAGCCCTACTCCGTCACCAAACGGGACTAACAACGCCGTTAGAATGCAGAGGCCCAACATCCCCGGGATTAAGACTAACTTTCTCCCAAAGCGGTCTGAGATATACCCAATAGATGGCGTAGCCACCACGCCGACTCCCACCAGCAATGCAATGTGCAGTCCTAACGCTGCGTTGCCCAGTCCCAACTCCCCATCTAGCCCCAGATACAAGGCTAAGAAGGGAAGAAACGCAACGTTGGCCATACCACGGAGACCGGCCACGGCCATTATTCCCCACAGCCGGGGGTGTTCCGCGAACGACTGCCTGGTGTTGGCTACCTGTTCTTTAAATCCTGCGGTTTGTCTTACCTGGGAACCGATCTTGCCAATGTCCCGAAATGCCCAAAACACCAAGAATGTCAGCAGCAGAGGAATCGCGGCGTAAATGCTGAGGATTCCTTGCCAGCTGAGCGCCAGGAGCAGTACTCCGGTCAATGCCGGACCAAGGACATCTCCCACGTTGCCGCCCACACCGTGGATGGACAAAGCAGTGCCCCTCCGGTCAGCGAACCGCCGAGACAGGGCCGCCGACGCCGGTAGGTGCCACATGGAGGCTGCCACGGCCACCACTGCCATGCCGACCAGCAGCACGAAATAACCTGGCGCTATTCCCATGATTAGCCAACCCAGGCCAAATAGCCCCATACACGTGGCCAGCACTGCGCCCCAGTGCCGGCGGACCATATCAGTCACCACTCCGCCCGGCAGAGCAATCAGCCCCGACACAACTTCGCGCGTTGAGGAGATGGCACCCACTTGAAGCCCGCTAAGGCCAAAGGTAGCCACCACCTCTGGCAGCATCACAAAGAAACTTTGAGCAAACCAATGGAATACCGCGTGGCCGGCACTAAGTCCGCCCAATATGAACGGCCCTGAATCCCGTATTTGGCTGCTTTCTTCCTGGGTTGGATTGGTTTGAGCTTCCGACATTTATGCCCCTTCAACAGCGGACTGGGTTGAATAAGTAATTTGGGTTGCCAAAGACAATAAATTGAAGAACCGGCTAAGAACTGGCCCTCTTGAACGCTTAGCACTATAGGATGTGCCTCTGGCCTAGTCAATGCGAGAGCGTCCATCGCACAGTGGTTTTCCAGACCATTACAGAGGCCGATCATAAGTTATCATGGCATCTGAAAGTAATATTTTTGGCTTTTAGGCATAAATTTCACGGGTGAGGAGTAGCTAGGATGGCAGGGAACTCGATTCCATTGGCGAAGCAGGTTGTCGAAGGCCGGGCGAATGCCGTCGCTCTCGATGGCGGACAGGAGAAGCGATTTCAGGGTCTGGTGGAAGATGTGACAATGATTGACCTCCATCAGCACCCAATGGTGAAGCCAGAAGACCCCAGCCGGTACATGGAATACCTGCGTGGCGGCGACTACGAGTGGGGCTACGAGGCGATACGCCACGGGGGGTTCACCGCAGTCGGGACGGCCAACGTCTACCGGGGCATGCTGAACGCCGAGGATATGTCCTTCATTCGGTTTGAAGACCTTCTAGACGAGATTGGCCTGATGCTGTCCGACGTTGGTCGTCACGACGAGGTTGTCAAAGTCAGCAGCGCTGATGAGATCGAGGCGGCCAAGCAGCAAGGCAAGGTGGGGATCCTGCCCACGGTGGAGCACTTGGCCATCGGCAATGAGTTGCAGCATGTGGACGTGCTCTACAACGCTGGCATCAGGCTGGCCGGGATGACCTACCGACGCAAGAGTTATATCGGAGATGGCCACCTGGAGCGCAACGACGGAGGGCTAAGTCTGTTCGGAATCGAAGTCATCCAGAGGATGAACCAACTCGGGATGGTGGTTGACCTCTCTCACGCATCCTTTCGGACGGCAATGGACGCCATTGAGTTCTCCGAAGCCCCGGTCGCCTTCAGCCACGATGGGTCATACACACTGGGCCTGAAGCAGGGCGGCGGCGAGTATGCAGCGGGGCGGTTAAGGCGGGACGAAGAGTTGCTGGCCTGCGCGAAGAAGGGCGGCATCATCGGGGTCACCGTGCAGCCATCGGTAATCAGTAGTTGGGGGTCTGAGTTGAGCATCGAACTGCTGTTGGACCACTACGACTACATGGTCAATCTGTTGGGCATCGACCACGTGGCCATCGGCACTGATTCCAGCATCGATGTGCGCACCTCGAGCTTCGTCCGAGGCGTCGACTCCCCTGCTGAAGGCAAGAACATCATCCGAGGGTTGCTCACCCGTGGCTATTCCGACGCCGATATAATCAAAATCACCGGCGGCAACGCCCTAGCGTTCTTCCGGAGGGTGATGAGCTAGTAGCCCTATTTTTGCCTTCACGTCAAAACCCAAGAATATCTTGCGACAGCACTCGAGATGATTAGGTTAACGCAATGCAAGACCCAAACTACCCAGACCGGTTCCAGTCCGAAGAACCCAACGGCTATGACCCTACCCGGCCTGAAGGGCGTCCACTGGGTGAGTCAATCGTCGCCCTGTTGCTCTCCCTTGCGGCAATGGGTATTGGCTGGGCGGTGATCGCCTATGTTGTCGGTTGATTCTGGATGTTTGACCGATTAAACCTGACCTCCGAGTGGTAATGCACCTCTGTGAAAATCATGAGGAATTTAGCAAAGGCCCTCAAACTATTTTGAGGGCCTTGTTTTATGGATAGTCCGGTTGAGGGATCAAGATCAGAACCGCGGCGGGGCTGGCCTTTTGAGTTGGCCCTTTAGTGCTACCTGTACAGCGGAATCCAGGTGTTGGTCATGTCGGCCCCGTTGAGGTAGTTTCCGACGAGCACGCCATCGACGTTTTCCGACACGCCGTCTGTGAACACTATCTTTATGGCAGGGAAACTGCCATTGCCGATAATGGGCTCCGAGAGACGTATTCAAATTGAGTCATGATCGCCACAGGTGGTGAACTTAGCCATCGCAACATTTCCGGATTTCCCTGGGTTGGTCACAATTTCGTCGTTGTCGCAGACCCTCTAGATTCCGTCCGTATGGGGGCCATCGACCCCATTGTCGCGCTTGAAGTTATCGTCGATAACCGTTGCTTCGACTCCGCGAAGAATGACACTGAATTGGGCTGATCGATTCCCACCGTTCAGTTTCACCCTCACGTCGCCAGTGCTCACCTTGCGTACGATACCCCCCGGCGCAAACGGATTACCAAAAGCATAATCTATTGGCGTCGTCGCTGGTTGTGGCGGCGCCGCAAAAACGGTTGTCGCGCTTAGAGCCAGCGCCATGATGGCACCAAGCATTAACACCCGTATTTTTGATAGTCGTAACATTTCTAACTCCTTCTATCTAACTCATTTGTTTGATTGGTTGGTTATTCGATTCCAACGGATTCGAACTGGCACTAGAGCTTCGACAACCTTGGTTGAAAGCCCAGGTGTCTCGGTTCCCGTGGCTCACGCCATCGGGCAGTAGCTCAAGTCAAAACAACACCTCCATATCCCGTGAAATTTCAGTCTTTCGCCTGGCAACCGCGCTCCCTCCACCGGCCCGGCCACTCCGTCAGCCTACTAATGGGTATAGATAGCGGGGAGTTACATAAGTACCAATATTTTGTAGTGGGACAACGTAAAACGGCCCGGACCACTTGGAAGTGGTCCGGGCCGTTTTGATTATCCACATGGCGGAGAGAGTGGGATTCGAACCCACGGTGACGTTGCCGCCACAACGGTTTTCAAGACCGTCGCTTTCGTCCGCTCAGCCATCTCTCCATATAAATGCTTGTAGTCGTTCAGTAGGACTTCCGAAGAACGAACAATAAACAACGGCCTCGAGAGCAGACTCTGAAGAACCGCCTATATATTGTAACCACAACTAGGTCGCCGTCATAGGTGTTTGGGCGTCCAACCTGATCCAACCCCTGCAGGGCGCTAAATTCCAAGCCCTATAACCCGCCGTTTGGAGGCTTAAAATGAGCATAAATTGGGCGGTGTCAGGATGGCCGTCTCAGGCTTGTTTCAGGTTGACACCCCTATAGAGCAATGCTAGAATCAGGCACGAATTACAGTCGTAGTCTTATGTAATTCTGCGCCCAATTTCCAACATGATTTCCCCGGTATAATCTGCGGAAGCAACCACAGAAACCGCGTAGTTGGACTCGGCCACATACCCTGGCCGCATTACCTGAAGGAAGGTGGACCCATGCCCCCAGAGATTATCAAAGGACTCAAGGATGTCTATTTTGACACGACTAAGTCCAGCTTCATCGACGGCGAAGTAGGTAAGCTGCTTTATCGCGGCTACAACATCCACGACCTAGCCGAGAAATCGACCTTTGAAGAAGTTGTCTATCTGCTTCTCTACGGCGTACTTCCCAACAAGAAACAATTAGCCGATTTTGACGCCGAGCTGCGCGCTAATCGGATCATCCCAAATGAAGTTATTCAGGTGCTGGATCTGGTCAAAAACAGCCACCCAATGGATGCGCTGCGGACCGGCATCTCAGCCCTTAGCGCCTTTGACCCAGAAGTAACTGACAACTCTGTGGAAGCCACAATCAGGAAGGGCATCCGCCTAACGGCCATGGGGCCGACCATCACCGCTGCCCATCACCGCCTGCGCAATGGATTGGAGCCGGTAGCACCAAATCCGGACCTAAACCACGCCGCCAACTTCCTATACATGCTCTTTGACAAACTCCCCGATCAGGAGACCACTAACCTGCTGGACGTGGACTTTATCCTGCACGCGGAGCATGGCCCCAACGCCTCGGCCTTCGCCGCCAGGGTCACTGCTTCCACCATCTCAGACCTTCACTCTTGCGTCGTCACCGGCGTCGGCACCCTCAAGGGTCCGGCCCACGGTGGAGCTGCCGAAGAGGTCATGAAGATGGCCTTGGAGATTGGCAATCCTGAGAACGCTGCCGAGTACGCTAGCAACTTGTTGGACAACGGCAACCGCATCATGGGATTTGGACACCGCGTCTACCGGGCAGAAGACCCCAGAGCCCGTCACCTGCGTGACCGCTCCAAGGTACTAGGCGAAAAGAGTGGCCACCCGGAATGGTTCCAGATTCTTCAACACCTGGAAGAAGAGACCATGAAGCCCTACGTGTCCAAGGGCATCTGCGTTAACGTGGACTTCTTTGCCGGTTCCATTTACTACCTACTCGGCATTCCCGACGATTTGTTCATCTCGATCTTTGCACTTGGGCGCATCCCCGGTTGGACGCTGCAGTGTGTGGAGCAATACCAGGACAACATCCTGCTCCGCCCTCTGACTGAGTACATCGGCGAGATGGACCTGGAGTACACTTCCATCGACGACCGGTCATAACCCGACGCAACGAGTCGGACGAACGGCCATAAATCGACACCACTCAGTGAGTAACTTGCAAAAGGGGCCGAATTCGGCCCCTTTTGCTTTTCCCGATTGTTTAGCCTAATTGTTTAATATGAACGCAGAATATGAAATCAAAAGGCGCATTGATGAACTCGGCAAGATAACCTTTGCCGAGTTCATGGAAGTTGCCCTGTACTGGCCTCAGGGCGGCTATTACGCTGGCGGGGAGCCAATTGGTGCCCAAGGTGACTTTTACACTAGCCCGGCGGTGCATCCGGCCTTTGGGGCTCTGCTGGCGGTGCAGCTATTTCAGATGTGGCAACACATGGGCCAACCATCCACTTTCACAGTGTTGGAACTGGGCGCAGGAAACGGCCTGCTCTCCCGAGACATCACTTCCTACGCCACCGAACTCCCGTCAGCGTTCTCAGCCGCGTTGCGCTACGTCTGCTTGGACCGGCGACGCGTTAATTCCGTTGAGTCCGTAACCGCGGGCACCAGCAGAGTCCTGGCTGACGGTCTGCCATTCAAAAACCTGCAAGGGTGCATCATTTCCAACGAATATTTAGACGCGTTCCCAGTGCACCAAGTTGTTCTGGCCGGTGATGTCCTAAAAGAGGTCTATGTTGGGTTGGACGGGCAGCACATGGTGGAACTGACCGGCGAGCTGTCGCATCCCGGTCTGGCCGAAAGATTAGAAGACCTCCAGTTGCAACTGGAACCGTGGCAGACCGTTGAGCTAAACATGGAACTGGGGCAATGGTCCCGCAACGTAGCAGACGTACTGGATCGAGGATTTGTTCTCACCATCGATTATGGCCGCCCCGCCCCAGACCTCTATGACCCGGAGCAACGCCATCGAGGGACCCTAGTCACCTACCACCAACACGTCCAGACCGACTCTCCTCTAACGCTCATTGGCCAGCAAGACATCACTGCCCAGGTGGACTTTACGTCGGTCGCCCATGCGGGAGAAACGGCCGGATTGGATACGCTAGGAATGGTCACACAGCATGAGTTTCTGACCAATCTGCATCTGGATAAGCTCCAACAACATCTAAGAAACCACATAACAAACCGCGGGCTGACACCGCGTCAGATCCAGGCCAATCGCGCCGGTATCACGGACCTGGTACGGACTAAAGGTCTGGGCAATTTCAAAGTGCTCTTCCAGGGCAAGAACGTGGGAAGTCCCAATCTATGGGGGCTGGCTGGTTCACCTGAAGCCGCCGATTTGGTTGATAGTTTGCCGGTACCCCTGTTGACCGAAAGCCATCTGTCTTTACCCGATGGGAGAAATTTTGGAGGCGAGACTGAATTTGAGGTATTTTGGCCGTTTCCCGACACATTGCCTGAAACGCCGCCAAACAGCTAAACCTTTTCTCAGCGCTGTCGTCCTCATCGGCGCGCTGCTCCTGATCGCTTGCAGTAGCGCCGCAGCCCCAAGCATTAGCCAAACTTCCGTTCCCTCTGCGTCACCTTAAACACTCTGCCCAATACCGCTTTACCCACTGAAACGGCTTTCTCAAGTTGGCCAGCGGCTCCGACTGGCCCGGTGTCCATGTTCCGGGGCGGCACGTCTCGAAATGGTGTTTTTCCGGTCAGGGTGAAAACCTTTTTGCGCCTCCGAAGGGCCAACTCAAATGGACGTTTCAGACTAATAGCGGCCTATTATCTGTCCCGCCAGCTCCGATTCCAGGGTGGAATATTGGCAGGAGGGAGATACCAAAGGACCAGGAATGACAGGTTAGGTCAACTTCAGCAGTCATAGACGGAGCAGCGTATTTCGGCAGCGACGATGGCCACATCTACGCGGTAGACATCAAAACCAGCGAAGAGATCTGGCGATTCCAGACCGGTGGTGAGGTCGAGTCATCCCCGGCGGTTGCGGGCGGACTGGTGCTGGTTGGCAGCCTTTCCAACACCTTCTTTGCACTGGACCAGAAAACCGGGGAACCCCGCTGGACCTTCAACACCGGAAGCATGGTTCAGTCGTCGTCAGTAGTGATTGATGGGGCGGTGTTATTCGGCAGTTGGGTAACTGGGTCTGGTCCTCGCCTGCCGTGGCAGACCAGACCGTCTATTTTGGCAATGATGACTGGAATCTCTACGCGCTAGACCTGGTGACCGGCAAGGAGAAATTGCGGTTCGGCACCTCTGGTTGGGTTGCCTCAACGCCAGCGGTCGATCAGGGGCGGGTTTTCGTTGGCAGCGGAGACGGAAATCTCTACGCGTTGGACGCTGAAAACGGCCAAGAGCTGTGGCGTTTT
>Ga0209402_10004048_pt1 | contig 13605 bp, 8 predicted proteins | sample ArcticOcean_MG_C_3_FD_187437 | JGI IMG/M metagenome (GOLD analysis project Ga0209402, IMG submission 187437) | Marine microbial communities from western Arctic Ocean - ArcticOcean_MG_CB8_126 (SPAdes) (version 2) | ecosystem: Environmental > Aquatic > Marine > Oceanic | place: Arctic Ocean... | reverse complement strand
CTTCAGGTCCTCGTACGGCTCGCTGTCCTCGTCCAGCAGGGTCGCTATCTCCAGCGTCGCCGAAAGCCGTCCTGCCGCCAGCACGATCGAGTCGCCGGGATCCATGTAGTCGTCATCCAACGTGACATCACCCGAGATCGTGATCGGAATCTCGAGGTCGGCGGTCGGGGCCACGTCGGCGGTGACGGTGACCACCACCGGGCGGCCCTCCTCGACGACGACTGCCATGGCGCTCAACGAGATGGTCGGCACCGGCGCATTCGCAGCAGATACCGCATCGACCACAAGCGCTGCGGTGGTCATTACAGCCGCCATCTGGCCTCCCTGGAGCCCGATCGTCGAGCCTTCGGCCGGGCCGATACGCACTGAAACGGCATTGACGGCCCCCACCGTGTAGCCGGCGGGATTGCCCTGGAGCGAAACGGTCACCACCTCGTTGACTTCCGCCGTGGTCCCTGCGTATCCGTGGTCGGCCTGCCATGCCGCCAGCCCCGACCTCGTCTCCTCGGTGTAGAGCCCGTCCACGTCGCCCACGTCGTATCCGGCACCATCTAGGACTGTCTCCAGTTGGAGGACGTCGTGTCCGTCCGAACCGACGTCCAACTGCCGGTAGAAGGCGAAGTCGCCGGTGACAGCGACCGTCTGACGCCCATCGATGGTGAAGAGTGCGTCACCCTCTGCCAACACCTCACCGGCCTTCACCCCGATGTCGCTGATCCGACCATCGGTCGACGAGTTGATGGACTGCAGCTCGTCGCGGCGCAACTCGCCCCTGATGGTCATTTCGTCGGTGAGGGTCCGGATGGTCACCGTCTCGGCGATCGCCCGGTCCACCCCCGGGGTGGTGGACCCGGCCTCTCCGGGCCTCGTCAGCACGGTGGCCAACAGGGCCGCCAGCCCTCCGAAGAGGAGGAGGGTGATGAGGGTCTTCTTCAAGGTTGGAATCTCCGGATCGGAAGGTCAGTTGACATGCGGGCAGTGCTGACGGGGGTCATTCGTTGGCGAGCAGGCTCAGTTCACTTATGCAGGACCGAATTTCATCCATGTCCACACCGCCGTCTGGTCCCCGGAAGTCGTCACCGGGACCGAGCGAACCGTCGGCATCGGGCATCGGATCGCTGATCGTCCAACCCTTGGAGCGGAGGCACCCGGTCAGAGCTATGAACTGTTCGTTGTCCTCCCTGATCGTCTCAGGGGTGCGGTCAACGCGTGACATCTGGAATTCCTGCATGGCATCGATGATTCCGGACCTCGCGGCACAGAGGGTGAGCGCCTGGACGTAGGCGGGTTGGTTCACCAGTGCGCCATCGCCGAGCGTCGCGTCGGGCCGACCGATGAACTCGACGCCCTCCTCCTCGAGGCAGCCGTTGAACTCCTCGAGGGCATTCATCATCTGGATTCCCGGTGGAGCCTTCTCCTCGGCCAACGGAATGGTGTCCTTCACCGGGGCGACAGTGGTCGTGGTAGTGGTCGTTGTGGTGGCCGGTGTTTCGTCGGTAGACGCCGATTCGGTTGGAGCCTCCTGCGGCACGTCCTCGTCCGTGTCGCCCCCATCGGCGTAGGCGTCCTCGGCCCCGTCACCCGTGGGCGCGCCCATCGTCGTCTCCGATGCGGTCGCCTCCGCCGTCGGCACGGCCGCTGTGGTCGTAGGTACACCGGAGGTAGCGGGGGCTGCGACGACCGCCGTAGTGGACTCGCCGAATCCGGCTGGCACCACTATTCGTACGGCCTGGTCGGCCGAGAGCACCACGACCGTCCTCATGCCGTTGGAGGTCGCGTCTGTGGAGGAACAGGCGGTCAGGGCCGCGACGAGGCAGAGGGCTATCGGGAACAGGCGATTCATCGTCCTCAACGCTAGCGGTGGCCACAACTGCGTCACATGTCGGAAGTGTTAGGACCCGATGATCCAGTCCGCCATGTCCCATCCGTATCCCAACTCCTAGCCTTGCTCCGTGGCCGACTTCTTCCAGAACGGTGTGATCGCCACCCTCCACGACCTCGGGCGACGATCCACCGAGGATCTGGAGCGGGAGCTCAAGGAGTGGAGCAGCGAGACGCCCATGTCGTTGGTCATCCCATGCCTGGTGGCAGACCTGGATGCTCCCTCGCTGGAGAGGATCGTCCGCGAGCTGGCCGCCGTCCCCTACCTCGACGAGGTGGTCATCGGCCTGGACCGTGCCGATGCGTCCGACTTCGACCGGGCGCGTTCCATCTTCTCCCGCCTTCCCCAGCGCCACCGGATCCTCTGGAACGACGGACCCAGGCTGCAGTCCATCCGCGACGAGTTGGACTCCCACGACCTGTCCACCGGAGTGCCTGGCAAGGGACGCAACGTCTGGTTCTGCCTCGGCTACTTCCTGGCCGCTGGAACGGGCCGCATCGTGGCGCTCCACGATGCGGACATCCGCGACTATGACCGTTCCCTCCCCGCCCGGCTGCTGTATCCCATGGCGCACCCGTCCACCAGGTTCGGTTTCGCCAAGGGCTACTACCACCGGGCCTCGCGTGGGGCGCTCGACGGCGATCGCCTCTATGGACGGGTCACCCGGCTGTTCGTGACACCCCTCATCCGTGCAATGGCTGTCACCTTCGGCGGGCGCGACTACCTCGACTACCTGGACAGCTTCCGCTACCCGCTGGCAGGTGAGTGCGCCATGACCCTCGAGGTCGCCGAGTCGCTGCGTGTGCCGTCCGACTGGGGCTTCGAGATCGGCGTGCTGGCCGAGGTGCATCGGCACCTCCCCACCACCCGCATCTGCCAGGTGGACATTGCCGACGCCTATGACCACAAGCACAGGGAGCTCTCGGCCGAGGACCCTGACAGCGGCCTCCACCGGATGAGCGCCGACATAGCCAGGGCGATCTACCGCAGGTTGGCGATCTCCGGCGTGGTCCTCTCGACGGAGGGATTCCGGTCGCTGGAGGCCGCCTACGACCGCACGGCGCTGGACCTGATCGACCGCTACGAGGCGGATGCGGCGTTCAACGGCCTGAACTACGACCGGCACGGCGAGGAGGCCGCCATCCAGGTGTTCGCCGGGGCCATTGTCCGTGCCGGGGCCGAGTTCCTGGAGGATCCACTGGAGTCGACCTTCATCCCCAGTTGGTCACGTGTCAGGTCCGAGATCCCCGACATGGCCGAGCGTCTGGTCGCTGCCGTGGAGGCCGACGCCGCCTCCTAGGGTCTCCCGGATCGACGAATCAGGCCCCGGGTACGTCGGAGCGCCCATTCGGTGCTGCGGCGGATGCGGTGGAGGTGATGATACCTGAGGCCTATGTGATCTTTCTTCCGTTACCCCTTGTTTCGCCTGCAATCACGGGCATCTCTCGGGAGGGATAGTCACGGTCGAAATCAGGGGGACCGTTTTGGGTGCGCTGCCTAACCGCTCCCCTTTCGTGTCTGCCACTGCGGTGCCGGTAAAATCAGGGCATGAGTGAGAAAGAGTCTCCTGTTGAAGGACCCGACTACCGCGTTTTGGTGATCGACGACCACCCACTGCTCGCCACCGCAGTCTCCATGGAGCTCCAGGCTCGAGGCAACGTTGCCTGTCAGATAGTGCACACCGGTGAGGAAGCTCTGGCTATGTACGTGGCTGCTGACCTATCTGAGACAGCCGCAGACGCGTTCGACCTGGTGCTGAGCGACATGGACCTCGACGAGGCGCCCGGCAGCCAGGCCATGAGCGGCATTGACGTGACCCGCAAGCTCCTCGAGTACGACGGCGACGCCAAAGTGGTCATTTTGACGGCCAGCCACGACAGGGGCCACATCGTCCAGGCCAACAAGGCCGGCGCGGTTGGCTACATCACGAAGGACTCAATCGGCGATGGCCAATCGCTCACCACTTCGGTGCTGCGCGCGTTAAGAGGTGAAAGGGTCTACACCGCTGAGATCGCCTCGGTCTTGATCGCTGACTCTCACGGCGAGTCGGCCGGCCCGAACCTCACCGACAGAGAACTTCAAGTTCTACAGTTGATCGCTCAAGGTTTGCAGTTCAAGGAAATCGCCTCAAAACTTCTCCTATCTACACACACCGTCCGCGACTACGCGAGATCGCTGTTCGCGAAGCTCGACGTGAACGACCGCGCTGGTGCTGTAGCAGTCGGTTTCCAGACAGGGCTACTCACCTAACCCGCCTAGCGGCCGCCACCCCGTTAGCGAAATACGTCCAGCTTTCGCAAAGAGTGCTGCCGTGTAGCCGCAGCATCCCCTAGTCAGCCTCGTACGGCAGCAGGACCGTCACCGTCGTGCCGCGATCCAACTCAGATTCAACCGTGAGCGTTCCACCGTGCGCTTCGACGATCCCTTTCGTCACAGCGAACCCGAGACCGGTACCGACCGCGTGCTCCTTAGCTCTTTCCGAACGAAACAGCGGCTCACCTAGTCGGGCCACAGTTTCAGCGTCCATCCCGATGCCTGTGTCTACAAAGCGGATACACCAGCCGTCTCTCGTCGGATCAGCTGTCACCATCACTGCCCCACCGTTTTTGCCGTAACGACATGCGTTGGACAGCAAGTTTGCTATTACCTGACCGATCCGGACCGGGTCGACAGTCACCTTCGGGCCAGGGGTGACACGCTTAGTGATCGTTACGTTGCGCTCGGCTGCTTCGACCGCCAGATCAGCTACTTCTTTGGTGATCAAGGCAGCTAGGTCGACGTTGTCGCGACGCACCAGGTTGAACTCGCCGGAATCCATCCGGGCCGAGTCCATGAGGTCGCCGACCAGGCGCTGCATACGCAGAGCCGATGAGCGAAGGTGCTCAACGGTCGCTGGAACCGTCGTCGGAAGGTCTGCCTTGACCTTCTCTAATGTCGCCTCAAGGATGTCGAGTCGCCCCAGCATCGTGGCGACCGGAGCTCGTAACTCGTGGGCGGCAGTGCGAAAAAACTGGCTGCGGTACTGCGTGGCCTCCACACGAGACGTCACATCGGTGAACGACACGAGATAACCAGTTACCTGCGGGTCCTGTCTCAGGTCCGTTCCGCGCGCTTCGAGCCACCGGTAGTCGCCGTCCGCGTTTCGCACCCGCAGGTCCGCCGAGTCCGTTGTTGAATCCCACGGTTCGAGAGCAGGGTTCCCAGCCAGGCGCGCCAGCGCTGCAACGCCAACCTCCTGGTCGTCTGGGTGCACCAACTCCAAAAGACCACCCTCGGGTGGTTCCCAGCCGGAAGGATGGCCCAGCATGCGTTCCATCGCCGACGTGGCACCCAGGAACGCCCCGTCGGCGGATAGGTGGATCACCCCAGTCGGTAATGCCCCCAGGGCAGTTTCGTACAGGTAGCGGGCGTTGTGGTCTCCGGCACGCAGCTCACTATTGGTCACCAGCCCATCCCATCTAGGAAAGTCGCCAGTGCACTGGGGCCTGATGCTTTGGACACGTAGTGGACGTCCGTGAGGTCACTTTCATCAGCGCCTTCTCCGTCCTCACCGGACACGACAACAATCGGCCCCCTGTAGCCGCCGGCCCGCACAGCGCGGATCGCCGTTATGCCGTCGCCGGGAGGCATGGAACGGTCGACCATGGCAAACGTGGGTTGCTTCTCGAGGATAAAGCTGATCGCCTCCTCGCCGGAAGCGGCCCGGCCTACCACGTCGATGTCTCGGAGCAGCTCCAGCCAGTCGGCCCACATGTCGCGGATCTGAGGATCGTCATCGCAGATGACCACGGAAACTGTCATGGTCGTAAACCCTGCCTTCGAACGTGTGGTTGACACCCCCTGGTTTGAAGGGTCTGCACAATCACGGCGTCTCCGGTGGGTCACACCGCGGAACCTCGGCTACGAACACCGGCCCTTGGACACCCCACTGGCCGCCCGCGGCGCTGGCCAGCTTGCACACCGAGTCCAGCAGGCGTCCACCTTTTGCGTCGGCCGGCACCTCAATGGTGATGCGCCACATGTCCTGCTGGGGTGACACGGACGCCGGGCAGCCCTCAGGCAGGCGAAGCACCGTCCTTACGGACTTGAACGCCGAGACGAGCGCCAGGGGGTTCATCGACGTCCAAGCGTCGCTTCCATCCGGAAGGCCAGCTTCTACTCCAGCGTCGGTAAGCAGCTCTCCGACGCGGCACACGTCGTGTCCGTCTAACGGTTCACCGACCGAGGCGGCTAACAGGTTGAAGGTGGTTCGAGCCAGCTCCTGGGCGACTTCCAGCAGGTCTCCTGCGTCGGCGAGCAGCGCTGCACTCTTGTCGGCATCGACTTCAGCTGACGATGCCAGGCTGATGGCCATTCGGGCAGCCGAGATGTCGCCGACAAGGTCATGGGAGGCCGCTGAGGCCACCGCCAGGGCATGCACTGAACGCTTTTCGGTGGGGTTCTCGTCGGCCGCCACCTGTCCCTGACCAGGGGAACCAGCCATTCTCTGATCCATGGGGCTCATTTGTAGATCCTACTAGCGCGCTGTACACGGCCAGAATCTGCAGACAATCGACTGGGATCTGGCCTAGTCGCCAGCGAGGTTGAGCTCACCGGCGGTGTAGTGCCAGCGGTAGCCGGTGAGGTCGATCCAAGTTGGGTGAAGCTCTTTATGGGCCGCCTTGACGAAGTCGTCGGTCCAGGTGCCGGCGATGGCACCCATACCGGACGAGATCTTTCCGAAGCCGAGGTCCACATCGGGGTCACTGGCCAAGACGAGGCCGCTGCGAAGCCAGCTCGACTTGGGAGCGATGCCGAGACCGGCCTCGCTGGGCCAGATCAACTTGAGGGATTCGACGAGCTGCCATGCCTGGTGCGAGCGCCCCAGGAGGGGCCCTGCTGCCATGACGGAGTCGAGGCAGGATCTGGTGTCCTCACGGCAGAACAACCAGCCCTCTAGGGAAGCCGTCACGAAGCGCTGGACCTTGTCGGCGAAGCCGGGTTCCAGGAACCTCCGCTCGTCCACCCACAGGCCGTCTGCGAGCATGCCGACCTCTTCATCGGCCCAGTAGATGACGTTGAGGTCTGATGGCTGGATCCGCTGGCCGGTGTCAGGATGGATCGCTGAGAGCAGCTGCGCGTATTCGTTGCCGGTGGTGGCCTGCATCGAATCGATTTCGCCACTCAGGAGCGGACCAACGTCGAAGCTCTGGGTGACCAGCTCGACGTCTGTGGCAGGGTCCAACCCGTGCCGTCGGAGGCCAGCCAGGAGTTCCAGGTCGTTGCCGTCGCCCCAGGTACCCACACGGGTCCCGACCAGGTCTGTGACGGTCTCGATACCACTGGACTTGAAAGAGACCTGGATGTTTCCGCTTTCCTGGAAGATCTGAGCAACGTTCAGGACCGGAGTGCCGTCAAGCCGAGCAGCCAGGGCCTTGGGGGCCCACGCAACAGCGACGTCGGCGAGGACCCGGCCGTTCTCGGCCTCTACGAGAGTGTCGATCGGGTTCGTACCGAAGAACGCGTCCAGGATCGTGACGTTGAGGCAGCGCTCCTGGTAAAAGCCCTGGTCGCGGGCAGCGAAGTATCCGGCGAACTGGGCTTGGGTCACCCACTGAAGTTGAAGTGTGATCTCGTCGTAGGTGTCGCAGCCGTCGGCGGAGGATGTGGCGACTGGGGCAGTGGCCTTGTTGCCGACACCAACAGAGCCACCGGCGATGGAGATGGCTCCACCGGCAGCGAAGAACCCGAGTGTTGCCGAGAGGAGGAACGCGAACCGACGGATGCTCTGCCGGGCGAATCGAGGGCGGGGACGCTCAACCATGGTGATGGCCTTCGGTGCCCTCGGAGGTCACGAGGTACTCGGCCACCGTGTGGAGGTCGACGCCAAGTTTGGCCAGGGCGGCACCGGATGAAACCTCTGATCCGCCAGCGTTCTGGCAGGGTCGGCTGCCCGCATGGCGGAACACCGCACGGTCGGGAGTGGAGATGAAGGTCCTGTCGTTGTGGGTCGGAGCCATGATGGAAGCGGCCTGTGCGACAGCGTGACCCAGGCCTACGGCATGGCCGAGCTCGTGGATCACGGCGGTACGTGCGGTCTCACCGCGGCCGGCGGCCGGCGAGTGGACCGGGATGGGTCGGGACTGGAGGATGCTGGCCGGCAGGAACACCTGGGCCTTGGAGATGGTCGACGCCCGTGACTCCGACTTTCGGAAGAGGAGGTTGGTGTAGGCGACCGTCTCGGGGTCGCCGTCGCTGAAAGAGACCTCTTCGTCGTTGATCCAGATGATGTCGATCTGGTTCGCTGTCGGGGCGGGTGCCTGGTCGATGACCGAAAGTGTCCCGTCGAGGGGGTCGACCAGGTTCAGGCCGGTGAGGGTGCGCAGGGAGGAGACGGCGTTGAGGGACTCGGCTTCCATGACTGACCGCCATAGCCAGGACAGGCGGTAGTCGTAGTGGACCGTTACCTGGATCTCGGTGCAGTTGGTCCACAGCGGAAGCGACGGATCAATGGGGGTGACAGAGCCGAAGGGGTCGTAGCTCCGGGTGACGGAGTCACTCAGGTAGGTCGTGAGATCGGAGTCCGCCCGCACCAGGGGCTCAGATGGTACGTCGATGGCCTCCCATGGCCGCTCATCACCGTCGTAGTAGTAGTCGTCAATGACGAAGTCGGGGCCCCTGAGGCCAGCCGCCACCTGCGCCTTCTCGGTATCTCCGGCCGCCACGCTCTGATATGAACAGACGGATACTGCAGCCAAAATCACGCTGCCCACCAGCCAGAAGGGCCTGACCTTTCTGGGTGGAGCTGTCCCTTGGGACTCCTCTGCTGCGATGTTCATCTGGGTCTCCTGAAGCCGTTTTGTTGCGTGTCGACAGTCTGTTGGACCTCCGAAAACGGCGCCCCCACCCAAATAGGGGTTCCTGACCCCTCCATATGGGGGGGTCAGGAACAGAGCACAGGGAAACCCTCAGAAAGCGGGCTTTCCCGTGGAAGTAGTGCGAGGCGCAGTGAAGCCGGGACCTTCATGGCGTGAGCACAGAAAACGCACCCTCATCTGTTTGAGGGACTCGACGAACAACAGGCAGAGGCCGTAGCCAACCGCGACGAACCACTACTGATGGCCACCAGGCGGAGATCAGGTAAGGCCCGCGTGCGAACCCACCGGATCGCCAACCTCGTTTCTAACGGGGTTGCCCCATGGCGGATCCTGGCGTTGCCACCAGTGCCGAAGTCACCAGCGACCAGAGCGCCCTCATGGTGCGCCTGCCTGTCCTACCCAGGTCAAGCGCCATCACTTTCGGGTTCCTCGTCTATGGACCCCTCCCCGGGGCCTGGGTCGCTCTCGACTTCCAATACCCCCACTTCGTCGGAGGGCTTCCCGATGCCGTGGTCGTTTGCAGCTCGGAGACGCCAGGTCTCGGCACCTTCGACCTCTGATGCGGGTACGGCCGCCCTGGTGTTGTCTGCGTCGAAGTCGAGCACTTCCTGCCATTTGCCGCCTCTGCGGCCTTCGAGCACGTACTTTTCAGGTGGGCCGCCCGTGGTGGGTGCAGACCATGTGAGGTGGCTTAGCGGGCCGTCCGTGGAAATGGTGAAGTCGATGGGCGGTCCTGGCCTCTTATCTGAGGGCCCAGCCGCTGCCGCTGCCACTTCGTCTGAAGGCTTGCTGGTTCCGTGGTGGTTCGTTGCGGTAACCCGCCATTGGGTTACGGCGATGCCGCCGGCCAGGTGCGTGGCGTGAGTGGTGGTGCCCATGTGCTCGTGCACCAGTAGCCACCGTTCTCCTTGGAGGCCCTCGATGCTGTACCGGTCGAGTTTCTTGGGTCGCCTGGGTTCCGTCCAGGTGAACTGGATGTCGTCACCGCCGGCGACGACCTGGAGAGCGCGGGGTTTGGTGGGGTACTTGCGGCGGCGCCAGAAGACAAGCAGGAACAGCCACCACCCGGCGAGGCCCCCGAGGAGCCTGGCACCTAGGCCCGTTAGTCCCAGCCCGGCGGCCGCTACGAGGCCCGCTGCAGCCGCCAGAACTCCCGGGCTGGTTAGGAGGTTCCTACCACTGGCCCCGGGATCATCTGGGTCCAACGGATCCGTACCGTTGGTTACCTCGGCGCCATCAGTGAGTCCGTCGCCGTCAGTGTCCGGGTTTGTCGGGTCGGTACCCAGCGCGTCCTCTTCGCCGTTGGTCAGGCCGTCACCGTCAGGATCGCCGTCACCCAGGGAGGCCACTGCCGACTCCTCGACACCTCCTGCCCCTGGATCATCGGGGTCCAACGGATCCGTGCCGTTGGCTACCTCTTGCCCGTCGCTGATGCCGTCACCGTCAGTGTCCGGGTTCGTCGGGTCGGTGCCTCGCCCGCCTTCAGCGCCGTCAGTGAGGCCGTCACCGTCAGTGTCCGGGTTTGTCGGGTCAGTACCCAGTGCGTCCTCTTCGCCGTTGGTCAGGCCATCCGCGTCCGGGTTTGTCGGGTCGGTACCCAGTGCGTCCTCTTCGCCGTTGGTCAGGCCGTCCGCGTCCGGGTCGTCAGCACCAGGGTCGTCGGGGTTCAACGGATCCGTACCGTTGGTTATCTCTTGCCCGTCAGTGAGGCCGTCTCCGTCAGTGTCCGGGTTCGTCGGGTCTGTTCCCTGCCCGCCTTCGGCGCCGTCAGTGAGGCCGTCTCCGTCAGTGTCCGGGTTTGTCGGGTCTGTTCCCTGCCCGCCTTCGGCGCCGTCAGTGAGGCCGTCTCCGTCAGTGTCCGGGTTTGTCGGGTCTGTTCCCTGCCCGCCTTCAGCGCCGTCAGTGAGGCCGTCTCCGTCAGTGTCCGGGTTTGTCGGGTCAGTACCCAGTCCGTCCTCTTCGCCGTCGGTCAGGCCGTCACCGTCCGGGTCGTCAGGTGTGGTCGTTGTCGTCGTCGTCGGTGGTGGTGTGGTCGTTGTCGTCGTCGTCGGTGGTGGTGTCGTCGTTGTCGTCGTCGGTGGTGGTGTCGTCGTCGTCGTCGGTGGTGGTGGTGTCGTCGTCGTCGTGGTCGTAGGCGGTGGTGGTGGTGTCGTGGTCGTAGGCGGTGGCAGCACGATCGTCACGCATCCAGAGACGGTGGCTTCGCCGACGAGGGAGGTCGTCGCCTCCCCGCCGTCGTAGGTGGCGAGGATCTGGTAGCTGTGCTGCCCGCTGGGCAGGCTGTCGATGGCGAACGAGCGTGCGCCCGGAAGGTGTGTGCTGTGAGTGACCCAACCGCCGACCGGGCCCTTGGTCGCCAGCGTGAACGACTGCAGTCCTGATGAGGTGCCGACAGCCCAGGCCAACGCCACCGACCCGCACGAAGGGGACGTGGACGACAGGCTGACCGTTCCCAACGGCGGAGTTGTCGTTGACGCCGGTGGTGTCGTCGTGGTCGTCGTCACCGGGGTGTCGTCGTCGGTGGTCGTGACTTCTGGTGTCAGGTCCGCAACACCGTCGTAGGCATCGTCAGAGGTTGCGTCGTCGACGGACACTGTGATCGTCGTGGTCTGGCTGCCGTCGATGGCGGTGTCGTTGACGCCGGTGATCGTCACGGTCTGGGGCGTGTTCCAGTTGTCGGCTGTGAACGTCAACGTCGCCGGGCCCACGATCGCTTCACCGGTGTCGCCGGATGACACGTTGACGACTACGTCTGAGCTCGGCTGAGTGTTCAGTACCACTGTGAACGTGTCCGTTGAACCCGCTTCTGTGACCGTGGTGTCGCCCTCTGACGCTGCGACGGTTACGCCGGCCGAGTCGTTGTCAGCGGTGGTCACAACGACGGCCTGGTCGGCCAGAGCGTCGTAGGTGCTGTCAGCGGTCGAGGAGTCGTTGACGGTCACTGTGACATTGGTGGTCTGGTTGCCGTCCGAGGCAGTGTCGTCTACGCCGGTGACTGTGACGGTCTGGGGCGTGTTCCAGTTGTCGGCTGTGAACGTCAACGTCGCCGGGCCCACGGTCGTCTCACCGGTGTCAGCGTTCGACAAGGTGAATACGACGGTGCCGGTTGGTTCGGAGTCCAACACCACGGTGAACGTGTCTGTTGTCTCCGCCTCAGATACCGCTGCGGTGGTTCCCGACAGGGTGAAGCCTGCCGTGTCGTCGTCGGTCGTGGTGACGCTGACCGTCTGGTCGGCCAGAGAGTCGAAGGTGTCGTCGGAGCTGGCGTCGTTGACTGACAGCGTGACTGTCGAGGTCTGGTTGCCGTCGTCGACGTCGTCGTTGATGCCGGTGACGGTGATCGTCTGGGCAACGTTCCAGTTGCCGGTGGTGAAGGTCAGAGACGCCGCTGACACGGTGGCCTCGCCGGTGTCGTTGCTCGCCACGTCTACGACCACATTCGATGACGGCTCAGCGGTCAACACCACGGTGAACGTCTGCGTCGACCCGGTCTCAGCCACCGTCCGTGCCGATTCGGACACAGTGAAGCCCGGAGCCCCGCATTCTTCGCCTTCTACGGCCAGATGCTCGGTGATCAGCGTCATGGTGGCAGCGTTCTTGGCAGCGTACGCCAGGTGCACGCTCCATCCCGATGGGACAACACCGGTTGCCGAACCGCCGGCCCCGTCATAGTCGACAGTGCTGGTCTTCCATTCCGACTGGCCCGACTTCGTGTACTTCAGAGTCCCGTCTGCGTCGAGCTTGAAGGTGACATCGCCGTTGTGGTCGTCGTTGAAGCCACTTTCCCAACCCAGGATCTTGAACGCCGGCGGGTTCGACGACGTGTTGCCGTCATGGTCGATCTGGTTTCCCTGCCACAACAAGTTGTGATGTGGGAGCGTGGACCCACTGTCGGTGAAGTTCGCCTTGATGTAGGCGCCGATCCCCAGTCCGGACGCCGTGAGCGCCGAGTCCTGGACGATGTACTGGCGCGCCGCGTAGCCCGTACCGGTGCGGGCGAACGTCCACTGGCCGCTACCGCACAGCGGTGCGGTGAGTACGACCTCGGCTTCAAAGCCCTGCAGTTCAGCGCCGTCGACCGGGCCGTGTACGACCTCAAAGCCCGACGGCGGGTTCGCTACCGGTGCCGCGTTGCCGACCGCCAGCGCACCTGCTGACGTGTACTTGGCGACGTAGCCATCGTCGCTTCCCGCTGACCTGACGGTGGCTTCACCCGCTGACGGGTCGAAGTCCATCCAGGTATTGAAGCGCCCCGACATGTACACATCTGACCCGAGGGTTGCCAGCCCGTAAGCCCATGACCCGGCCGGGGACGGGAAGACCTTCGCCCACTGGTGGGTACCCGCCGAGTTGTGCTTCAGGAGGAACGCCTCGTCCTTGGAAGTCCCCGCGTAGGCAGTGAAGTCCGCTACCCCTGAACCGGACCCCAGGTCGGCTGTTCCCCGGTAGTTACCAGCGGTGTACACGTTGCCGGACCCGTCCACGGCAATGCCTTCCCCGGCCGGCTTCCCATTCGACGCCCCAACCTCTGTGTCAACAGTGACCGCCCACTGGGTTGCCCCTGCCGAGTTGAGCTTGATGATGTACGGCTCGTAGTGACTCGAGGCCAGCGCGATGGTGCCAGCACCAGTGTCGAAGTCGCCACCATTGCCTGTGTGGTAGCCGGTGGCGTACACGTTGCCGCCTGAAGCGGCCATGCCGTTGACCCTGTCGGCGCTGGTATTACCGAAAGTCTTCGCCCACTGGAGCTCCCCTGACGTATTGAACTTCGAGATCCACGACTCCTGGCCGCCCTGGCCGCCCTGGCCGCCACCGATCAGCACCGTGCCGTCCCCGGGGTCGTAGTCCGACGCTATGTTGGCCATG
>Ga0209402_10004046_pt1 | contig 13609 bp, 9 predicted proteins | sample ArcticOcean_MG_C_3_FD_187437 | JGI IMG/M metagenome (GOLD analysis project Ga0209402, IMG submission 187437) | Marine microbial communities from western Arctic Ocean - ArcticOcean_MG_CB8_126 (SPAdes) (version 2) | ecosystem: Environmental > Aquatic > Marine > Oceanic | place: Arctic Ocean... | reverse complement strand
TTTTAGGTGTATTTGTTAACGGTACAACTGGAGAAGGCTTTTCATTAACAAATAATGAACGAAAGACAATGGCATCAGCATGGGCTGCTGAAAAGACAAACAATTTTAAGATTATTATCCATATCGGACATACCAGCCAAAAATCTTCTATAAAATTAGCGGAACACGCAGATACCTTAAAAGTTAATGGTATTGCAGAAATTGGACCAATATTTTTCAAACCGACTAAAGTAAGTGAACTGGTTTCTTATTGTATTAATACAGCAGCAAGCACAAGTCTACCCTATTATTATTATCACATGCCTTCAATGAATGGTCTCGATTTCAATATGTTTGAATTCTTGGAAAAAGCAGACAAAAAAATAAAAAACTTAACCGGAATAAAATTCACACATCATAATATTATGGACTATTCTAAATGTAAAAATTATGATAATAATAAATATGATATCATATTTGGTAGGGAAGAGCTTTTGTTAGAAGCTCTTGCCAAGGGCGCTAGAGGAGCGATTGGCAGTACCTACAATATTTTTCCTCAAAAATACTTAAAACTTATGACTGCTTTTTCCAGGGGTAATTTAACTGACGCTAATGAAATCCAGTCTTTATGTAGAAAAATAATTGATATTCTTTGTGCAAAATCTTTTTTTTCGGCACTCCGTCACGTCTTAAGGCTACAAGGATTGGAGACTGGAGAAGCACGAGCACCAATACCAAGCCTTTCTACTTCTAGTAAATCTCAACTTGAAAAAGAATTAAAAAATATTCAGGTATTGTAAAATATCTATAGCTCAATTTAACTCATTATTCTTTAAATTAAAATTATCCAAACATAGACAAATCGCAAGCCTTGCACTTTTAATAACTAGTCTCTAATAAATCATACTAATACTTCTATGAAGCCATCTTATTATTTATCAGCGGTGATTTTCTTTTTATACAGTCTCTTATTAGCGGCAGGGTCCGACAATGAAAGGGAGTGGATTTTAGATTGTAAAGACTTAAATGAAAAATACCGACCTTATACTGCAAATGGATATATGGGTGTTAAGGTTGGACGGCTAGGAACTAACTGGAAGACCAATCATCCTCATATGGTTGGGAATGTTTGGAATCAAGATACTACAAGAGCTTCTTTCCTTCCGGAAATAATAGCACCGATACCTAGATGGACAGAATTGGTTATTTCATCCGGTAAAGAAACCCTAGAACCGCAAGTCTCAAAAATTGAAAACTACAGACAATACCAACACATAAAGGACGGTTACATAAGAACAATTTTTGACTGGTCTATTAATAAAGAGCATTTAATAAAGAATGACGTGACCATTTTCATGAACAGATCCCAAAAGCATAATGGGAACATTAAATATACCCTTTCCCCTAACTATACTGGTACAATTGTTCTGAATTACAGTATCAATGCACAGGATTTAAATTATTTTGATGGAGATGAAAAGGTTGAAATATATCTTGAAGAAATAAATAATGGCTTCGACCGTGATCAAGGACTTGTTTGGCTGGAGACAAAAACAAATAATAATCTGTCAATCGCCACTGCCGCTACAATTGCAATAGAATCAGCTTCTAAACCAAATTATAAGCTGAAGTATAATCAAAAGAACCTATTAGTGAATGTGGAAATCACATTAGATATCAAAAAAAATATTGAATACAATGTATATATTCTTGGAAACATATATACGTCAAAAGACTCCGAACATCCCATTAAAGATGCTAAGGAAAATTGCCTAGAAAACAAAGATTTGGGATGGATGAACTTATTTAAAGAAAATAAAGAGAAATGGAATAGTATTTGGTCTACAGATCTTATCATTACCGGTAAGAACACCGCCCAAATTCAAAAACTGATTCGTTCATCTTTATTTAATATACTGCAGTCATTCTCTGATGATGGCGAACCTATTGGCTTAGGACCAACTGGATTATCAGATGGACATTTATTTGGTGCGACAACCTGGGAGATGGAATACTGCACTTTGGATCCTTTACTGATACTACAAAGAAACTTCGCAAAACAATTATTAAACTACAGGTTTCAGACTAAAGAAATTGCTGAAGAATATGCTTTATGGTCGGGGCATAAAGGATTAAAATGGCCACTAATGAGCTCAATATCTGGCAAAGAAATGTTTTCAACAGAAAATATAGAAAAATTATTCGGTGCAGGTTTTATTTCAATGGCACAAATGAAATATTATTTTATTTCCAGAGATAAACAATGGTTAGAAGAAAAAGGATTACCAATAATCACGGGTATAAGTAACTATTGGGCAAGTCGATCAACCTGGAATGATGCAAATAAACAGATAGAATTCTGGGATATTAGTTCACCATTGGCTAAGGAACCTGTAAATAACTGTTCATTTACTTCTTCCATAATACAAAAGAATCTTACTGATGCATTCGAAATAGAAAAGTTTCTCGGTAAATACCCAACAGCAAAATTTCGTAATATGTCCAATAAAATAAAATTCCCTTTTGACTCTACTCTACAGGTATACTTACCATATGATAACTTTAATAATCAAGAAACCAATAATTTATTTGCTGCAATGATGATTTTTCCAATTAAAAAAATTACCAATCATAACTTAATTCAAAATATGATTGCTCATTATGAACCACAAATAGGATCTGAATACTCATCTACATCTTATGCCGCGTTTAGTATTATCAATAGTGGATTAGGTAATAAAGATATGGCTTGGAAACTTTTTAAAAGCTACCAGCTAATATGGCAGGATGGCAAATTTCAAACATGGTATAAACATCCAGATAATAAAGAAATTAATTATTACCTTCCGGCAGCAGGATCTTTTTTACAACAAATTATTTTTGGTTTTATTGGAATGCGATTTGATCTAAGTGGAATATATATTAAACCTTCTATGCCTGAAGATTGGGATACAATTGAACTGAAAAACGTGGAGCTCGGCAGTGGTAGATATAATGTATTAATTCAAAAAGGTGATATTCCAAAAATAAAGCTTGTGGATGGCATTGCTGATGTACCTATCTACAATCAATTTGCATTCCGATTAAACTGATTTTATTTCGAAAAGATTGCTAGACCAGAGTCTGCATAAAACAGGTTGATATGCTCTGAGTCTACCCATAGTTCAATCTCATCACTATTACTATAGGTATTATCAGCTTTCACACGCGCAACCAACTGCTGCTGTGATTCTACATAAATAAATGTTTCACTGCCCATTGGTTCAATAATAGTAATTTGTCCAGTTATTTTTGAATCATTTTCACCCTGTTGTTTCCTAAAAAGGTGCTCCGGACGAATACCAGCTTTGACATCTCTAGTTATATCATCACCAATAGTATTTTTATTAATTTTAATTTTTATGGAGAAAAGTTCTGAAATAAATTCATAATTATCACTATTAGCTTCCAGCCGACCATCAATGAAATTCATTTGTGGTGAGCCTATAAAACTACCCACAAAAATATTTTTTGGATTGTTGTAAATTTCTAGTGGTGTATCCATCTGCTGCAGTTCTCCATCATTCATTACGCAGATATGATCACCCAAGGTCATAGCTTCCGTTTGATCATGGGTCACGTAAACCATAGTTGCTCCTAGCCTATCATGCAGTTTTTTTAATTCAAGGCGCATAACAGTTCGCATTTTTGCATCAAGATTTGATAAAGGTTCATCAAAAAGGAATACCTTAGGTTTCCTTACAATTGCCCGGCCCAATGCAACACGCTGCCGCTGCCCCCCTGAAAGCGCTTTTGGATAACGATCTAGATAATCACTCATTTCAAGAATATCAGCCGCTTCCTTGACACGCTTATCAATCTTACTTTTTTCCCAATGCCTAAGTTTAAGGCTGAAACTCATATTATCGTAGACAGTCATATGAGGGTATAGAGCATAATTCTGAAATACCATAGCAATATCCCGATCCTTAGGAGGCAATGTATTTACTGCAGTATCATCAATTAGGATTTCGCCACTGGTTAAATCTTCCAAACCAGCAATCATGGCTAGTGTTGTAGATTTACCACATCCTGAAGGACCAACCAAAACCATGAACTCTCCTGATTGGACTTCTAAATTAAAATCGCGAACTGCCGTGACATTATTATTGAAGACTTTTGATACATTTTTTAGTATTAGATCACTCATTTTACTTAATTCCTTATTCTTTTAATCCTCCGAGCATTATTCCTTTCGAAAAATGACGAAGAACAAATGGAAAAACAAATAATATTGGTACGACAGTGATAATTACAGTAGCCGCTTTAATTGATTCTGGCGGTAACCCAACGTAAATATCTCGGAGTTGCTGCCACTCTTGCTGTATTACAATCCTCTGCAGAAAGGCCTGCAAGACTACTTTTTTATCTGATGTCATATATATCATAGCATCAAACCATGCATTCCAGTGAAAAATAGTCTGGAACATAGCTATTGTTACAAGAATCGGTTTGGAAAGCGGTAAATAAATCCGAAAGAAAATATACCATTCACTTGCTCCATCGATCATTGCCGCCTGATGCATACTCTCGGGAATATTTTGGAAATAATTCCTCACAAGGATGACATTAAATGCTGCTATTAATCCTTGCACAAGATACACCAACCGATTATCTAATAACCCAATATTATTATAAAGTAAATACACTGGGACCATTCCACCACTGAATAACATCGTAAATAATACAAATAGAAATAAAGTTTTACGGTAGGGTGTTTCTTTACGAGATAGAGGATAAGCACAAAGTGCTGTTAGCAACACAGAAATTGGGACACTAATTAACACCCTCATTATACTATTCATCATACCTGAGAGAAGGTGGGGCTTGGAGAATACTGCTTTATACGCCGTAAGATCAAATGATCTGGGATACAAAAAGAACCCTCCCTGAGAAGCATATGCTTCGGAACTCAGACTTAAAACCAAACAGTACAAAAATGGGTAAAACATGGTAAAAGATAACATAAGTAATAATGAAATATTAACTGCATCAAATAACCTAGAACCAAAGGACTCTTTAATCATATCTAATAAAGTCCCTGCTCACCATTGGTAAGCCATTTTGAAACTGAATTTGAAATCATAATTAGGATGACAGCAACAACAGATTTGAACATACCCGCTGCCGTTGCGATCTCAAAATTCAAGTCGGTCAACATGCGTAATACATAAGTGTCAATAATGTCTGCTACATCATACACAAGAGGATTATACATATTATATATCTGATCAAACCCAGCACTAAGAAAACCGCCCATACTTAGAATAAGAAGAGTAATCATAGTTGGTTTTAATTGGGGCAATGTAATAAATAACATCTGCTGGAAACGGTTTGCCCCATCAATTTTTGCGGCTTTATAAAGTTCGAGCGGAATAGAAGCTATTGACGCAAGATAAATAATTGCGCCGATACCCAATCCTTTCCAGATATCGGTTACTACTATAACAAAAATAAACCAAACATCATCGCTCAACCAGTTTACTGGTTTATCTACACCGATTAGACTAAGCAATTCATTTACAGGCCCGCTATTTGAAAAAGTCAAACGGAAAATACTCGCAAGTATAACCCAACTGAACAGATACGGTAGTAAACTCAAAGACTGAATTCCTCTTGAAAGAAATCCCGCTCTTATTTCATTGAGTAGTAGCGCAAAGATTACTGGTGCAAAAAATCCACAGATTATCTTTATTATACTGATCATAAGTGTATTCCGTATGACAAGTAAAAACTCAGATCCCCCAAATAATGTATCAAAATGACCCATTCCAATCCAGGGACTTCCAAGTATACCGTTCTTAATACTATAATCCTTGAAGGCAATCATCAACCCCCCCATAGGGATATAATCAAAAATAAAGTAGTACACTGCACATGGTAAAAACATATACAGGAGAACTTTATTATTTTGATACTGACTATTATCCTGAACCATAATTACACTTTATATTATAATTGTTTATTTTTCATAAGGGTTTAGGTTGAAATATACTAATAAGCGAATTAACCCTGTCTGCCGTTTCTAAGGTTTCTTTATAATATTGCTTCATACCAATTAGGATCTCATCCCCTCCTAACATATTGTATTCGCGCACATAATTACTCCACTCTGAAATATCTAAAGCCCCAACTATAAATTCTGTCAGTTTTGTTTGTTGGTATAGGTTCATACGTTTAATCAGACTAGAAATATTATTAGGAGCGTTTGATTCGGTATCGCCGAATAAACACTCATCTCCCCATTCTGACGGTGTAAACTTTTTCCGAAATTCTATTTTGCCTGGAGGAAAATAATGTTTTACAGTATATTCTTTCATGGGTACCTGTACTAAGTAACCATACTCTTGGTGCCACAGGCTCCATCCCAACCCTTCTGCATTGCGCTTATAAGACATGGTACCAAAAGGTTCTTTCCCAACTGGTTCTGGACCCAATTCGCTGTCTTGCAATTCCCAGTGCAGGTTTTCTTTACCCATACTGATATTAATTAAAAGATTTTCATCATTCATAATTGTTTCCATCATTCTTAGCCATCGCAAAACCTTTTGGGGCTTTTCTATGACAGTATTTCCAAATGCGTAATACCCACCATTAAAGCCTCCAACCGCTCCATATAAGCGGTGACCCCGGTAGCCGTCAGGACCTCTTGGGACCGTTGCAGGGCTCCAAAGATTAACATATCTTTGGGATTGGCTTTCTATAAGACTATCAGCTTCTAACTTTGATTTGCCAAGTGTCAATAATAGTTTCCGATCTCTATCTCGCTGAAGCCGCCCCATAGTTTGGACTCTTTCTCCTTGAGGATGTAGTTCTGAATAAAGTGACCAATGTGCAAGGTAACCAGTTACCCCTGCGTATAATTTCGACAGTACTTCCCCTTTCCATTCATCGGTTACAAAATCAGGATGAATAAAACCAGCCTTGTACCATGAATGTAAAAGTTCCACCGCTTTCCTGGATCCTTCCTGGGTCCCCCCCCAGGCAATTTCACCATCCCTGAATACCCAATTAAAGGGCTGCACATTGAAAGCACCAAAAATTTCTGTGAACATTCCTGCTCGCCAGTTATTTACATCTCCAGACATAGCCCACACAGGGTTCGCTTCATCTGATGCCTTTTGCTGCTGTTCAGCATCCAACTCATGACCAAAGGCCAGTAAAAAACTTTTCGCATCTGGCTTACTTGTCTTAAATAATTCGAAAACTTTTTCATATTCTTCCATGCTATCTGGAACTCTATCAAAACCTATTGCATGTAACCAATCCTTACGCCATATACCAACCTTTGGATATCTTGAATCAGAAACTATTAATGGTATCCCATAATTTACTCCATCCACAATTGAACCCTGCCAACCATAGCTCCCCCATTCTTGAACTATTCGAGCATAAGACGGTGCATATTTACAGATTACTTCAAAGGGAATAGGTACAATGAATCCATGCTTTATAGAAGACTTCAGCATGGATGATTCTTCAATTAGAACATCATGAATAAATCCTGATGCTTTAACCAGAGCGGCTTTTCTATCATAGGTAGCAGCGTCAACCATTTTATAGTTCAATGTGACATTAAACCGTTCTTCAAGTAATCTTTTAGCATAGGCGTCTTCTTTTAATTGAGCATCCGGACTATCGATTGCATCCCCGGGCATTATCAATTCAAAATCTAAATGTTGATTCGGATCATCTGTAACCTTTGACCAATCAATAATTTGGACTGATTCTATATTTTCTTTATTCCAGGAAGGGAATTTTAATGTAACCCAAAATAATATTAGGACTATAGCTATAATTGTAGTTTTATATCTGATTGATCTCATTCTTTTTATTTTATAATGCAAACCTAATAATTATTTGGGTAAAGTACCAGTTTAGCACGAATCTTATTAGATTACTCATATGGTAAATCATTTGAAATGTTTAAAGTGTGGTTGCGAAAAATTATAATCAGTCTGTTGTGGAAAGAAACGTTGTTCCATTTGTAGTCGCAAATGGAAACCAAGAAAGTTACCTTTGCACTTAACTCGGTAAGAATGGGCCAGAATCTTACACTGGTTTTTGCGAGGTTTACCCATCGTTGCCATCGCCCAGAAAATAGAAATTGAACAAAAGCGAGTATTGCGACCCTTAACCTATGTTCGCATGGCATGCCAGAAAGATATACCCGATGTATTTTTAGGCACCGCTGTTTTGAGACTTTAACCATTATTTATTACAGAACTAATATGGATTAATGAGTCTACCTTTTTCTCTGTTGTAATTATTTGATCATAATATTCTATCATCTTTCCCCGTAGTTCTATCCCTCCGCGAGACTCAAATTCATAAACAAACTGATCCCAATCATTCAACCATCTTTCTCCAGTTATAAACTCTGCGTATGCCATTTGCTGATATGCAATTAAACCTTTGACCTGTGTTATAATATTGCCAGGTACAAGCTGCTCCGCATCTCCGAAAATGCATTTATCAGCCCACTCTTTTGGGGTATACTTCTTTTCCCATTCTACTTGTGTTTTGGAAATATATTTTTTTCTAATGGACTCAGGTACTGGGACATAAACCAATGTACCCGAGTAATATCGAGATGGGCCTGACTCAAGAAAAAAATGTAAACCCTGCTTCGATCTTTTAAATGATGTTCCATAAGGTTCCATCGCTACCACTACACTTTCAGGATCTGTCACAAAGGTCAGTTGAACCTGGCCCATACCACTGGCATCCTCTTGATCTATAATATTTTTTTTAATTTCTCCAGGCTTCTGCCAGCGCCAGTGTAACTCTTCAATACCTAATCCACAAGAAACCATTAGTTCTTCATCATTTAATATAGTTTCCATCATTATTAGCCATCGAATAATCTTTTCAGGCTCATCAGCAATTTGACGGCCAAATGAAAGAATAGATCTAAAACCAAGCAATAAATCCTGATCTCCCCTTATTCCGCGGTGACCTCCTGGGCCAATAGGAACTCGAGCAGGTGTCCACAAATTGATATAGCGATCCGATTTCTCAATTACCAATTCTCTTGCTTCGGATTCTGTCTTGCCGATGTTAATTAATAATTTGATATCCCTGTCATATTGAAGCCGTGCCATAGTTTTTGGGATATCATTATCAATATGATTATATGTATAGTTGGACCAGAAAGCAATATACCCTACATTACTCGAGTATAATTTCTGAAGTCCTTCCATGTACCAAAGATCGGTAACAAAATCAGGGTGAATATAACCATCTTTGTACCAGGTGTTTAACTGCTCTAGGGCATTGCGTGCACCAACCTGTATACCACCCCATTTAAGCTCACCATTATCAAATATCCAGTTAAAAGGCTGGACGCCATAGGCACCAAATATATCGGTAAACATGCCATAGCGCCATACACCGATATCACCTCCCATTCCCCAGGTTGGTTTTGCATTATCTAAAACCATTTTTTTCTGTGATTCATCTAGATCAACTCCAAATGCCGCTATAAAACTTTTTGCATCAGGCTTTTCATTCCTGAATCGGTTTAATGCATTTGTATAATCTTCAATGGTGTCAGGAGTTCTATTTATACCAACCGCATCCAGCCAATCCTTACGCCAGATACCAACTCTGGGGAAAGGATATGATTTTACAAGAGGAATACCATATTGGTAACCGTCCACCATTGCAGCCGTCCAACCATAGGGCGCATTTTTTTGCACCATAGCCGCATATGTTGGGGCATATTTAACAATTATTTCTATAGGTACAGGACAAATAAAACCATGTTTTGCAGCTTTATTAAGAGATGTAGAATTTTGAACAAATAAATCAGGTATGTCTCCAGCAACTAATGAAAATGATCGAAAGTTTTGATATTTATAGTAATTATATGGCTTATGATTTAATGTTATATTAAATCGTTTTTCCAATAACTTTTTCACAAAAGAACTGCTGTCTAATTTCCCTAGAGAAAATTCATATACATCTAACAGGTCATATAACAGATGCTCATTCGGGTCATCAACTACTGTTGACCAATCAATGTAAGATTTTGAATTTTTATTCTTTTTCCAATCTGGGAACTTTGTGATTAAAAATAAAATGAATCCGAAAATCACATAATATTTTAATTTCACCATGTCATCCCGTTATAGTGATAAAAAATAATTAATCGGTATGATATTATTGTAACAATCTTATAATGAATCAGAAAACAATTATCTGTTCTACAATATGAAGGTTCTTAACGAGGACGAAATCGGGCAATGGCATCATCTGCACGTGTACGATTAGCATCAATCGTGCGACCAGCGTTGTGTGGTGTATGAACCACATTATGTCTTCCCAAAAGAGAAGAATCTAAGGGTACTGGTTCAACGTCAAAAACATCTGCCGCTATAGATAATTCATCATTTAAAACCCGTCTATAAAGCGCGTCACAGTCGCATACTTGTGCACGTGTAACCGCTATAACTAGGCACCCTGTGGGAAGAGCATCTATCATCTCAGCATTAACAATACCTCTAGTTGCATCAAAAAGCGGCATCATAGGTACGAATATCTCAGCATCCTTTACCAACTCCAATTTATCAAAGCACCTTCTGGCGCCCGCAATATTAAACGTGGCATCTTTTGCAATTGGATCCCAAACGGCCACGTCAGCTCCAAGTGCAGCACACCATGTTGCATAGCGTGCACCTATATTTCCCATGCCTACTATGCGTACTCTCTTCCCACCGATGGTCCCATTAGTAAACCTGGTGTCATCACCCATTTGTTGTGAACGTTGTCCCGGTTTCCCTAGATCGGTGCCCGGCGCAGAGTAATCCCATGTTTCATGGCTCTTGATCATATCGTTATAGATCTGTGGTATGCGTCTGAGCCCACAGATAGTTAATCCTAGAGCAAATTCAGCTACGGATTGGCCCCACTGCACGTCCCCATAAGGTGGTTCACGCACGTATAGAAAATTTACTCCTCTAGTTTCAGCTTCTTCAATTCCTGAAGATGATACCCCACTCCAGCTATCATCCCAATAGCACTCTTCAAGTATCGTAAATGGAGTGAGATCTTCCGATTCGGCAGGGAAACCAAGTATGACCAACCGCTGCACTTCAGCAGGATCCGGAACTAATTCAGTTATTCTGGCATCAGGGTCTTCGCTTCGATATAACTCGCTTCCCCCTTCTTCCTGCCATCTATGGTGCCAATAATCGGCCGTGAATGACCAATGACGTTCAAACCGTTCGTGAACACAAATTACAGATCTCATAATGTTTCTCCTTTTGAAAATGTTTCCCACATCTTATCAATGTGACCAGTTTCTAACTCACCGGTAAATACTCGTAACTGATATCGGATACTCTCGGTAGTGCCTTTCTCAATACTCCAATCACCATCGATAGATCGAGCAGGACCAATACCAAATTGCCCATCAACTCGCCAAGATGTGGGAGCATCAGTATTTAATGGATGATCAAAAATTGCAATGTGCGCAAAATCATCACGCCCATCAACCTGCATACCAATATCAAGCCACATTGCTTTTTTACCTTCAGCTTCTAAATCGCGATTCCTTGCTGCATTAATAACTTCTGCACGCACACCTTCTTTCCAGGGCATTCTGAGAAACATTCCACCATATTCAAATTTATTAATTGTAATATCAGTTTTTGCATCACCCAACCACTCTAGATCTAAAATATATTGGTCTTCAGTCAATCTCATAGTCCATTTCTGAGTTTCTACCATGATTGTGTTACCATTTTCATCCAACATATTATAAACAGTTTGCCAAGATACTTTTTCTCCCATTGAGTCAACCACCGTTGACGAATCTAATTCCCAGTATTCAGGACCGGGGTTATGAAAATAATCCCGGCCGACTGCCCTAGCTATTTCTTTCTTTTTTTCTGGAGATCGTTCAATCTTTTCCCAGGATCCATCTGCTTTTTGAAAATTTCTAAATTCCCTACCATAAAACCAGGAACTCAATTGGCCTTCAGGAACTAACTCATTATTACCATTTATTCTGGTAAAGCCCCAATATAGTCCTGTCTGGTGCTTATGATGGCCTGGGCTATATTCAGTAATTGGTCCTTTACCATCTGGAGCAATGATTGGATGTATATATGGTCTGTGGTCTGATCTTGCATTTTGAGTTAGAATCGGTAGCCCACCACCAGCTCGATATATCGAGATCGTACCAAGTTTTTGATTCTGTTTTATTCTCATTTCTCTACTATTTGACATATTTTGAGCCTCTTATGTAGTTATAAAATCTAATCATCAAATTTTGGAACCATTATTTCTGCACCATTCATCATTGCAGACTTGTGTGCGCAGATACCGGCAGCTGTCCAGGTTGCAGAAGTAACAGCATCAATCCATGGCTGCCGTCCTTCGATGATACTACTAACAAACTCATTAACAAGATGTGGGTGCGAACCATGGTGACCGCCCCCCTGTTCAAATGATAAATGCTTTTCAACACTATCATACACAAAGCGTTTAGTATACTTTCTTATAGATTGTGGTAATAATTCAGTATGATCAAGAAGCTCTGGTCTTTCTAATGTCTCAGTCCGATGCTCTCCAGGTACAACAGGGCTCATACGAAAGAGAACAGGAGACTCATCTTCCATTTGCCACTCGTAGCAGGCGTTCTCTCCATAAATAGTAAAACTCTCCATATATGGCCTAGCGCAATGGAAAAGTGATCGTGTTACTTCAGCTCTGAGATCGGGAGAATCTAACTCAAATATTGCCGTCTCTATTGCATAAGGATTATCATATTGTGTAACTAACTCATCCCGAATTTTACCAGACCCATAACAATGCACTTTGGTTGCTCTAGATCCACCTATTGCAAGGAGTGGGCTTATTGCATGCGTAGCATACCACATTGGCGGTAAACCTGCCCAATAAGGCGGCCAACCTTCCATATCTTGATAGTGGGCCCCACGGAGAAATTGTATTTTCCCAAATTCACCTTTATCCTTAAGATCCTTTGAAAAAAGAAATGGACGTGTATATACTGCTGTTTCCATCATCATATAGTTTAACCCAGTTTCCTTTTGAAGATTTACAATTGACCATATATCTTCTATTGATGTTGCCATAGGTACAGCGCAGGCACAGTGTTTACCCGAATTTAATACATCAAGAGTTTGCTCCGCATGATCCGGGATGCCTGATACCAGATGGACAGCATCAATTTCATCTGAATTGATGATTTCAGAAAAATCAGTATACTTTTTTTTAATATTAAACCTTTCTGATACTTTATTTAACCTTTCATTATCTGAATCGCAAATCATAACAGACTCTACGTTTGGATGGTCTAGATAGATTGGGACAAATTCTGCTCCAAAACCAAGACCTACTACTGCAACATTTATTCTATCTTTTGCCATTTATTATAGATTCATTAATATAATATAAAAAAATTACAACCATAAACAAAAAGTTTAATTGTCAAACTATTTCCAACAAATTAAACGTGCACGTATCTAATTAAACAATCTATATGAGATACTAATACCATCTGTTCCATTCTGCCCTCGCATCTTCAATCTTTCCCATTTCGATTGAAGATATTTTTTCAACA
>Ga0209402_10004030_pt1 | contig 13659 bp, 15 predicted proteins | sample ArcticOcean_MG_C_3_FD_187437 | JGI IMG/M metagenome (GOLD analysis project Ga0209402, IMG submission 187437) | Marine microbial communities from western Arctic Ocean - ArcticOcean_MG_CB8_126 (SPAdes) (version 2) | ecosystem: Environmental > Aquatic > Marine > Oceanic | place: Arctic Ocean... | reverse complement strand
TTAAAGATTTTATTTCATTTTCATTTAGAAAATCTATTGCTTCATTTGAAGTTGACCCACAGTCAACCATTATGATTAACTTTGGTTTATCTAAAATTAGTTTTTGAAATAACTTTTTAGTAGCACCATAACCATCTTTTTCCCGATCAGGTATATAGTAAAAAAAAGGATGTTTTATATTTTCTAAAAACATCACAAATAATGAAGTAGCAGCAGATCCATCTACATCGTAATCACCTAATACACATATCTTTTCTTTATTTTTAATAGAATTAACGAGGAGATCTACCGATTGATTAAAATCTGTATTGTTTAAAAAAACATTATTCAAATCTAGATGATTATTTATTGTAGTGATCTCATCTTCATTAAATTTTCTTGAAATAATTAGTCTAGATAAAATATCACTAAAATCAAAATCTTGTTTTAACTTTTCAACTAAATTTTGATCAATTTTTTTCTGTTCCCACTTCTTACCAGAAACAGAAATCATTCTTCAATCAGATTTGTTCTTTTTATAATTTCTTTAAATTTCGAACTTTTATGTGTAACAAGAGTTTCTGAAATATATTCATTATCTTTAATCACTATACCTTTCAACATCTCACTAGAAGTAATTCCCGTAGAACAGAATATAGAGTCTCCTTTAACTATTTCATTTAATTCATATTTTCTATTTAGATCAGTTATCCCCATTTTTTTTGCTTCTTTAATATCTTTATCATTATCAAATATAAATCTTCCTTGAAAATGACAGTCAAAAGCATCAAGAGCTGAGGCTGCTAAAACTCCTTCTGGTCCACCTCCTATACCTAAAAAAATATCAACGTTATATTTTGGATTTGTTACATAGAGAGCACCAAGTACATCACCATCAGTAATTAATTTAATCTTAATATTTAGTTGCTTAAGTTCATTAATTATTTTTTGATGTCTTGGTCTATCCATTACGCAAGCTGTAAGTGAAGAAATATCTTTGTTTAGAAAATTAGATAAATTAGAAATATTTTTTTTTAGTGGAAAATCAAGATCAATTAATCCCTTTTCGATTGGACCAGTTGCAATTTTATCCATATAAGTTTCTGGTGCATTAAAAAGATTTCCTTTTTCAGCAATTGCAATAACAGATGTTGCACCGGGTAAATTATTTGCTGCAAAATTTGTCCCTTCTAAAGGGTCAACGGCTATATCAAAATATGGACCATTTTTATTGCCAAGTAGTTCGCCCGTGTATAACATTGGAGCCTCATCTAACGAACCCTCACCAATCACTACCTCCCCTGACATGTCTATCTTATTTAATTCAGATCTCATTGAATCTACAGCTGCTTGATCAGCTGCAATTTTATCATTTTTCCCGACTAAATATGATGATGCTAAGGCTGCTTTTGATGAAATATTTATAAATTGATCTATATATTTTGTATCAATTGTCATTAATCTTTTTCGGGTACTATATCACTTGAATTTATTTTAGACTCAAATTCCTTTAAACGTTTATAAACACTTGCTAGTTCTATAATTGTAGGCCATGATCTAAAAATATATTGCATTGACCCTTCTACCCTACCAAATGCTCTTATAATTTGTTGCATTACACCTAATGTTACTACACCGGCTACAATAGCTGGGGCTAAAAAAACATATGCTGATAAAACATTGGCTTGAAGATAAGTTATACGACCAAGGTTAAAATAAAAATATCTTATATAAGATTTAAAGTGTATTTTTCTAACATCATTAAAAAGCTCATCTAAATTTTTTGGTCTTATTGTTACGTCATCTTCAGCTATAACTAATAATTTTCTGTATGAAGCCTCATTCTTTTGCAGATCATACTCTACACCTACAAGTCTCAAAATTGACCCTAGTACAATCAAAAATAGAGTTCCACCAATTGTCCAAATAAAAGCTCCAGTTACCAATCCATAACTCCAATCACCAAAAAATAAAATTGGTATTCCAATACTCAGTCCAAATAATATAGGTGTAAATTCTACAAGCATCATTATTGCTTCGATAAAGCTTGTTCCTAAACTTTCCATAATTCTTGAAAATTTTATTGTATCTTCTTGAACCCTTTGTGAAGCACCCTCGATGTTTCGTGCTTTGTCATAAACACTATGATACCATTCGATCATAGCTGTTCTCCAACGAAATAAGTAATGAGAAGTGAAAAAAGCTACAACGGTAGCTAAAACCACATATATACCCGCTAAAGTAATGAAGGATAATAAGCTTGCCCAATATTCTCCAATAGTTATTGAATTTGGAGCAGCTAAAGCTTTTTGTATCATATCGTAGAATTGACCAAACCATTCATTTATCTTAACGTCAATTTGTACTTGAACCCATAGTGATGAAAGAATTATAAATGAACCAATCCATGACCATAGTTGCCATTTTTTTTGAGTAAAAAATTTAAACATCTAAATTATTTAAGAAAGTTCTCAGCGTATGATTTTTTTACAGTTTTTCTTTTTTGAGGTTCAATCAATTCAAAATCAATTTTATTTTTTTTTGCATATTCGATAGCTAATTCTTTAGTTGAAAATTCTAAATTTAACTCTGAAAGAGTATTGCTGCTTGTTTCCCAACCCATTAAAGGGTTTACACCAGCGTTTTCCGTTTCAAATTTAATCACCCACTTGTCGGCCTTACCAAGACCAGACTGCATGGAGTTTTTAGTTGGAATATAAATTTTAGCTTTAATCATAAAATTGGTCGGGGCGGCAGGATTTGAACCTGCGACCCTCTGGTCCCAAACCAGATGCGCTACCAGGCTGCGCTACGCCCCGATTGAGGTACTAATACATTAGATATTGATAATTTCAAAGAATAAAGATCATCTAAGATAAGGCTTTTTTTGAAGAATCGGGTATACAGGAATAGTGATCATTTCATGTAAAAACTGTGATAAGAAATTTGAAGTCGACTCTAGTTTGATTCCTGAAAAAGGAAGATTACTTGAGTGTAATAGCTGTAACTATAAATGGTTTTTTAAAAAAGATATTATTAATGAACCAGTTCTGCCAATTAAAACAAAGGACCCTGTTCATAAAATAGAGCCTACCATCGTTGAAAATTTGTCACAAAAAATAGATAGTGTAGAGATTGAAAGTCCAGAGACCATAAAACTTTTAGATAGTACAAATAAGCCAATTTCACCAATAAACAAAAATTTAACAAAAGACCAAATTAAAAAATATAAAACCCCAAAAAATAAACCAATTAAAGTTAAAAAAAATTATAATATATTGGGTCTAATCATTGTTTTTATAATTTCTTGTATAGCTCTAATTATTCTCCTGGATACCTTCCAAGCACCTATTAGTAAAATTGTCCCAGATATAGAGTTTATACTTTATAATTTGTATGAAACTATTAATGATATTTCTTTATTTTTTAAAGATTTAATCTAGTTTTATGATCACAACTTTATCAAAACCTTTTAAATGGTTCTTTCGATTAGAGGCTGCAAGTGGTTTAGTTTTATTAATTGCAGCAATTATAGCTTTAGTAATAAGTAACTCAAATTTTAGTGAATTATACTTTGATACGCTAGAGCAGTATTTATTTATTGGTGTAAATAATTTTGGTTTAAAACTCTCTGTACATCATTGGATTAATGACTTGTTAATGGCAATTTTTTTCTTCTTTGTAACACTAGAAATTAAAAGAGAATTTATTCAAGGTGAATTATCTAATTTAAAAAAAGCATTACTGCCAATAATTGGTGCTGCCGGAGGAATGCTAATCCCTGCCCTTGTTTATGTTGCTATTAATTTTGACAATACAGAAACTTTAAATGGCTGGGCAATCCCTTCTGCTACAGATATTGCTTTTTCACTTGGTATCCTATCATTACTTGGATCCAGAGTTCCTATTTCATTAAAAATCTTTTTAACAGCACTTGCAATAATTGATGACCTTGGTGCAATTCTTATTATTGCATTTTTCTATTCAGGAGATTTAAGCATTAGTTATTTAAGCTTAATCTTAGTCTCTTATATATTTTTACTTATATTAAATAAATTTGGTATTAAAAGATTCTCACCATACTTAATAATTGGTGCTTTCATGTGGTTCTTTACTTATAAATCTGGAATTCACGCAACAATTGCGGGTGTACTTTTAGCATCAACAATACCCCACAGGATAAAAGATAAAGATTTTTCTTTATTAATCAAACTCGAACATGCAATAAGTCCATATGTGGCCTTTATGATAATGCCTATATTTGCATTTGCTAATGCTGGAGTTTCACTGGATGGATTGTCTATGTTATCATTATTACAACCAGTGCCACTGGGTATTCTTCTTGGATTATTTGTTGGTAAACAAGTAGGTGTTATGATTTTTTCTTTTATAGCAGTTAAAATTGGAGCCGCACAAATGCCAGATAATTCAAGTTGGTTGAGTTTATACGGGGTATCAGTCTTAACTGGGATTGGTTTCACTATGAGTTTATTTGTTGGAAACTTAGCATTTGCAGAAAATATTCAATATATAGATGGTGTGAAAATTGGAGTTTTAGCAGGTTCATTACTTTCAACACTATTTGGTTATTTTATATTGCTATTTTCTTCAAAAAAGTAATTTATGTTTTATAAAAATAATTTATTAATTTTAATATGTGTAATTATGTTTTCTTTCTTTAATAAAGTAGATGCCCAATATGAAAAATTATTTTTTGATCTAAATATCAAAAGTATAGATAATAAAATTATCAATCTAAGTGAATTTAAAGGAAAAGCAATTCTCCTTGTTAATGTTGCTAGCCAGTGTGGTTTTACTAAGCAATATACAGACCTTCAAACACTTTATGAAAAATATAAAGATAAGGGTTTTTTAGTTATTGGTGTACCTTCCAATCAATTTGGTGGCCAGGAACCCGGGTCTAATAGTGAAATAAAAGATTTTTGTAAAACAAATTTCAATATTACTTTTCCAATTACAGACAAAGTTGATGTAAAAGGTAAAGACGCACATATCATTTATAAGTGGTCGAAAGAAAACCATGGAAATTCAACAGTTCCAAAATGGAACTTTCATAAAATTTTGATTAATAAAGAGGGAAAAATTCAAGACACATTCAATTCTTTTATATCACCACTTTCTGATAAAATTACAAAACAAATAGAATTAGCATTATAATTTAATAGTCATTCCATCGTATCCAGGTACAATATTTTTTGGTAGTTTTTTTTTAAGCTGATCGTAGTCAAGGTCGCTATGCATATTTGTTAAAATTGTCTTCTTTGGTAAAAGTATTTTAACTAACTCTAAAACTTGATCTAAATTGAAATGTGCAGAATGATTTCTATACCATAAACAATCTATAATTAAATAATCTAATTTAGTTAATCTTTTATAATCTTTTTTATAAAACATGCTTATATCACTGGCATAAGCTAATTTTTTATTTATTAAATAACAAATACTTTCAATTTTTCCATGTTGTGTAGGAAATGATTCAATTAAAATTTTTTTATTTTTGTTTTTAAAAATATATTTATTTTTTAAATTATTTAACTCTAAGGTTGATGGATAGCCATATGATGATTTAAAACAATATTTAAATGTTGAATTTAAATATTTTAAAGTTTTTGTGTCTGCAAAAACTGGAATCTGTTTCTTATTTATTAAAAAAAATGGACGTAAATCGTTTATGCCATGAGTTTGATCGGCATGAAAGTGCGTGTAAAATACTTTATTGATAGATTTTATTTTATTTTTTAATAATTGAGATCTTAAGTCTGGCGATGTATCTATTAAAATATTTTTATCATCAAAATTTATTAATGCCGAACATCTTGTTCTAAAATTTTTTTTATTATTTAAATTACAGTTACCAGAGTAACCGTCTGCTCTTGGTACCCCCATAGAGCTACCACTACCCAATATAATGAATTTAATAGTCATTATTAAATTATAGAGTAAAAAGTTTATTAAAATTATCGGTGGTTATTTTTGACATTTTTTCGACAGTAATTTCTTTGATTGTGGATAGCTTCTCAAGTGTATACTTAATAAAGCTCGGTTCATTCTTCTTACCCCTCATAGGTATGGGTGCTAAAAATGGACTATCTGTTTCAATAAGAAGTTTTTCCAAGGGAATACTTTTAAAAGTATTTTGAAGTTCATTACTATTTTTAAAAGTAATTATTCCGCTGGCAGAAAAAAAAGCATCTAAAGTTAGTAATTTTTTTGAAAATTCTAAAGTTCCAGTGAAACAATGCATTAAAATTTTTAAATTCTCGTTTTTGTATGAACTGAGTATCTCGAATGTTTCATTTTCTGCTTCCCTAGAATGAATTATAATGGGTTTATTTAGCTCTATAGCAGCCTCTATATGGGCTTTAAAACTAGTTATTTGTCTAGTTCTATCACTATGATTGTAGAAGAAGTCCAGACCTGTTTCGCCAATACCAATAATTTTAACATTTTCATTTACACATTTAATTATTGTTTGCTTATCAACTTGATTGCTCCCAGTTTCATGTGGGTGAATTCCATAAGTTCCGTAAATCATTTGATCTTTTTCAACTATAGCTTTTATATTTTCAAAACTATCAGGTGTCGTGCATATAGTTAAGAGCTTTGTAATGCCACAATCTTTGGATCTGCTTATAACATCGGATAAGTTTTCATGTAAGGGTTCATGATCTAAATGACAGTGAGAATCAATCATCTTTTTTTTCAATCTTTTTAAATAAAATATCAATTTTATTAATATCATTTCCTGCTTTTAAATAATCGTGAGAAGCAATAGATTCAAAATTGATATCCTTAGAATTTAAATTAAATATCTTTAGGGCCCTGTCAATAGAATCTGGAATTATCGGGTAAAGCATAAATGAAATTTTTCTAATCATTTCCAAAGAAGTATAAACTATTGTATTTAATCTATCTTTATCATCTTTTTTTTTCCAAGGTTCTTGATCGTTAAAATATTTATTTGCTTCAAATAATGCACTTACAATAAAGCTTATGTAAAAATTTATATTTTGTTTATCAATTTCTTGTCTAATTGTTTCCAAATTTTCCTTAAATTTATTTAACATGACAAGATCTTCATTATTAAAATTTTTGATCTTAGGAACTTTCGAAAAACAATTCTTTTCAGCAAATGCAGTAACTCTTTGACATAAATTTCCATAATTATTTGCTAAATCACTATTAATACAATCTTCCAGTTTATCCTGAGATATATTTCCATCATTTCCAAAAGATACTTCTTTAATTAAATAGTATCGCAATGGATCAAGCCCATAAGTATTAATTATATCTATTGGATCTAGAATGTTTCCTTTGGACTTGGACATTTTCTCTTCACCAGATAAAATCCAACCATGTCCATAAACCTTATGGGGTAATGGAATTTTAGCAGCCATTAAAAAAGCAGGCCAATAAACAGCATGAAACCTTAGAATATCTTTACCTATTAGATGAACAGATGCAGGCCAAAATTTTTTGAATAATATGTCGTTAGTGTCAGGGTAGTTAAGAGCGCTAATGTAGTTAGTAAGTGCATCCAACCATACATATATAACATGATCAGGGTTATCTGGAACTTTAATACCCCATGAAAAAGCTTTACGACTAATAGATAGGTCTTTTAAACCACTCTTAACAAAACTAACAACTTCATTTTTCCGTGATTTAGGTGAAATAAAATCTATATTTTTTTCATAATAATCTAAGAGTTTGTCTTGCCATTTAGAAAGTCTAAAAAAATAAGACTCTTCCTCAATCCACTCAACTAATGAGCCAGAAGCTTCAGCAACATTTTTTCCATCTTTGTCAATTATTTCATCTTCATTATAATAAGCTTCATCAGAAACGGAGTACCAACCCGAGTATTTTGATAGATAAATGTCATCATTTTTTTCGAGTTCTGTCCATAAATATTGAACTGTTTTTTTATGTCTTTCTTCAGTAGTTCTAATGAAATCTGTATTTGATAAGTTTAATGTTTTCGAAAGATCTCTAAATGTTTGGCTGATTTGATCACAAAAATCAAGGGGGTCTACATTCTTATTTTCAGCAGCACGTTGAATTTTTAAACCATGCTCATCTGTACCCGTTAGAAAGTGAACATCAAAACCATCTATACGTTTAAAACGAGCAAAAAAATCAGCAATTATACTTGAATAAGCATGACCCATATGAGGCTTTGCTGATGGGTAGTAAATTGGTGTTGTTATATAGTAGTTTTTATCCATTTAATAATTTTGATTTAAATTCTAAAAATAAGCTTTCTTCATCAAGATTAAATTTTTCTGTATTATGAATTTTGGTAATAAAGATATGATAAAAATTTATTAAAGAATTCTTAGCGTTACTTAACTTGTACTCTTTTAAAAAAAATAATTCAATAAAGTTAACTAATAATTTTTTAGCAAATTTATTTTTTTTATAATGTCCGTTATCGATTAATAAATTAAGAAAACTAACAAGTGTATAATTCCTTAGATCTATACCTTTTTCTTTAGAAAAGCTTATTAAATTAATAATTTCACCTGGTGTGTTGTAATAATTAATTAAGTCAGGGTTAATTAGATCAAATAAATTTTCATTTAATATTTTATTTGCAATATGCATTGATTGATCAAATGTAAAATTAATCTTAAATGTTAGACATCTTGATTTTAAAGTTGGAAGAATATATTTTTCATTATTGTTAATTAAAATAAAAAATACATTTTCATTAGGTTCTTCAATAATTTTAAGTAACGCATTAACTGAGTTTTTATTAAGGTTTTCAATATTATCAATTAATATGAATCTAGCCATATTATTAAATGTAGATTTATTGGTATAAATAATCATTTCTCTAATTTGAGCAACATCAATAATTTTTTTATCATTTAATAAATCAATTAAATAAAAATTTGGATGTAAGTTATTTTTTAATAATTTAAAAGATCTATTTTCGTTATTAATGGAAAGTTTATTAGGATCGTATTTAAAATCCTCAGTATTTGACAAAATATAATTCACAACATGATAAGCCAAAGTCGATTTACCAAGCCCTTTTTTACCCGATAACAAGATTTTAGTAGGCATTTTTTTTTCATTATACAGTTTTATAATCTCGTTAAAAAAATAATTCATGCCATGTAACTGTGTGTTTTCTGAAGGTTTTAAATGCATATTCAAATTAAACTATCAATCTTATTTAAAATAAGTATTTCATTCTGTTCAATATTTAGGTTGGAATTAATTTTCATATATTTTTTAGGATTTTTTTTTAAAATTTTTATAAAGCCTTTTTGTACTTCGTCATAAAAATTAGATTGAAATTTATCATATCTATTTAAATTTTTTCTTTTTAATAATCTATTTTTCATATTTTTTTTACTAACAGTATTTAAAAAAGTGAAGTCGACCTTTATGTCTTTTAGTAGAAAATTATTAATATTTTGAATAAATTTCAGATTTACTTTCATTCCATAATGTTGATATGCAATCGTTGAATCTGAAAATCTGTCAATTAATATAATATTTTTTCCAATATTCTTTTTTATCAATTCAATATTTTCACTTCTTGCAGACAAATATAACAATAAATCTGTATATTTATTAAATGTAGATTTATTATTTAGTATCAGTTTTCTTATTTTTTCTGAATTTTTACTTCCACCAGGTTCTCTGATTTGAATAAACTTTTTATTTTTTTTTTTTAAATATTTTGCAACATTGTTTATATGGTGAGATTTACCGGTTCCCTCTATGCCTTCAAATACTATAATTAATTTTTTAGACATTACCCCAAATCAAAAAATTAATTGATTCAATTAACCTAGAAAATATATTTAATTTTTTAACATCTTGAAAAGCAAATAAATCATATTCTTCTATAAGTTCATTTTTATAAGAAATTTTTAGTTTACCCAAAACATCGTCTTTTTTGATAGGTGCTTGGATGGGGCCTTTATAGACAATAGATACTTTTAAAAATTTTTTACGGGCCTTAGGAATTGTTTTGTAAATGTCAGTCTTAACATAAGCACCTACAATTTTTTTTTTACCTAGCCAGACATCAACATTTTCTATTGGGGTATTTGATTTTGCAATTTCAATTAAATCAAAATTTGTTAGTCCCCAAGTTAATAGTTTAGAACTTTCTCTTGATCTATCATTTTTTGTGTTAAAACCACTACCAACAGCTATCAACCTTCTACCATTTCTGTATATTGAAGAAGCTAAAGAATATTTTTCAACAGCTAAATATCCAGTTTTAATCCCATCTGCGCCAAAGTTTTTATATAGCAGTGGATTCCTGTTGCCTTGACTAATAGGATCTCCACCTGTTCTATCCCAAGTGAATTCTTTTTCAGAAAAATATTTATATTCGTCAGGAAACTCTTTAATAAGATAATTAGACATAAGCATAATATCTCTAACTGTTGATACATTGTCCGTATTGTTTATTCCTGAAGAATTCGCGAAATTTGTATTTTCCATGCCAATTTCTTTGGCTTTAGCTGTCATCATAATAGCAAATTCATCTTCTGTACCAGCAATACCCTCAGCTAAAGCAACACAAGCATCGTTACCAGAAGCAATAATTATTCCTTTAAGTAAATTTTCTACACTTACTTCATCCCCAACCATTATGAACATCGAAGAATAACCCGCCGATGATAATCTCCATGCATTCTCGGAAATTAAAAATTTTTCATCTAGATTGAGATCGCCACTTTTTATTAAATCAAATGCAATAATAGCTGTCATTATTTTTGTCATAGAGGCTGGATATATAGATTTATCTGCATCCATCTCAAATAATATTTCACCAGAGAAGTAATCTTGCAATATTGCAGTACGTGCTTTTATTTCAAATGCAGCATTTGAATTAAAAGTTAATAGTATTGTTATTAGTATTGTTAAAAATTTTGTTTTAATCATTTTTTATAATCTCTAAGTTTTCAAATTCCAGTATACTTATATCATTATATGATTTTTGTAGAGAATTAATGTTATTAAAAGGACCTAAATATACTCTATATTTTTTATCAGAAATTTTTTTGATTTTAGGATTTTCAATTAAACTCTCAATCTTGATTCTACTCAACATCATTAAGGCAGTATCATTGTAGTAAAAATCTGCAACTTTTATTGAGTAAGAAAACTTTATACTGGAGTCTTTTTCATCTTTTTTATTAATTAAATTTAAATCGTTAATACTGATACTATTAACTGGAGCTTTAACAGCAACATTTTTTTCTTCATCATAAGTTTTTGCTTTTCCAGCTATGAAAATTGAATTTTCAAGTATTTCTAAAATTTCGACATAGGGCTCGTTTATATCTAAATGTAACTCTTCTGCTATTCTCTTAGATAATACAGCATTATTAAAGGAGGGATATTTGGAATTTTTGCCTACCACTCCTATTAAAGATTTATTATTTAGAATATTTGTAATTTTAACCTGTGTATTAGTTTTTAAATTTTTTTGAAATATTGTTAAGCTACGTTCATCGATTTTTTTATTAACTATTTTTTGTTTATAAAGTTCTTCACTAAAAACTAGTGCAAAACCTTTATTTGAGTATGCATTAATCATAGTAGATTGTGGCCTAATCTTATTCAAAGTTCCAGTTGTACAATTTGTTAAAAATAAAAAAATAGTAATAAAGAAAATATTTTTATAAAGCATTTTCAAACTTATCTTTCAATGTGCATACTGCCAGCCCGAATCTTAATGACCTATTCCATTGCAGTATTTTTTCATAATTCTCAAAAACTATATAAGCAGGCTCTAAATTTTCAGAATTTGGTATTATATCTTTGTCAGGAGTAATGATTGACCCAATTAAATTGTTGTCTATAGCGTCGGTATCTTTGTCTTTAATATATTTTTTTAATAATTTAAATTTATTTTTATTATGTAATTTTTTGGCAGAAGTATTTAATAATTTTTTTGGTACATTTTTAGTTAAATTAACTCTAATAAAACAGGGTTGATTTTTCTTCCATCCAATTTTATTTATATAATTTGCTGCTGATGCAAATGAATCTTTTGTCGACTTAAGTTCAATAATATTATTTTCATCATAATCAATTGCATAGCCCTCTATAGTAGATGGCATAAACTGAAAATTGCCAAAGGCTCCAGCCCAAGATCCATATAAGATATTATGGTCAATTTTTCCTGATTCCACTAACTGAAGTATAGTAATAAGCTCACTTGTAAAAAATTCTGATCTTCTTTCATCAAAACTGAGTGTCGCTAACGAAGATAAAATATCCATCTTACCCACGTAAGTTCCAAAGTTTGTTTCTATACCCATTAAGGCAAGCAATAAACTTTTCTCTACTGAGAATTTATTGTCAATTGAATTAATAAAGTTTTTATTTGATTTGTATAATTTAGTACCCTGTTTAACCTTCTGATCAGAAGATCTTTTGGATATATAAGTTTTTGTATCTTCGTAAAATTCAGGTTGAAAACGATCGTACTTTATAACGTTGGGTAAATAAACAACATCAGACATTGCCATATCAAAAGTTGACTCAGAAATATTATTTTTTAATGCATGGATTTTAAAATTTTTTAACCACTTATCAAATGACATGTCGTTTGAACTAAATGCCACGTTTGTAAGAATTACAAATAAAATTATAAAATATCTAATTATTTTCATATAAATCTTTTAAATAAATAAATACAGCAATCCAGATTAAAATGAAACTTACTAACTTTGTGATTGAAAAAGGCTCATTATAATAAAAAAACCCAAGTATAAATTGAAAAGTAGGTGTTATGTAGAATATCATTCCAGTTGCACCTAGGCCACACAACTCTACCCCTTTAACATATAGAAATAGTGGAATTACCGTCATTGGTCCTGCCAATAATAACAAAAACATTAATGAAGGATTTGAAAAAGTAAAATCATTTAATCCTTCTTGTGTAATTAGATAAAAACCAACTAGAGCAAATGGTAAAATAAAAAGACTTTCGATTAAAAGACCAACATCGGTATCAACATTTATTTTTTTTCTGAGTAAATTATAAAAACCCCAACTTAAAGCAACAGTTAATCCTACCCAAGGTATAGCTTTAAAATTAGTAAAAATTAAAAAAATAATTGATACCAAAACTAATATAATTGAAATTATTCTTTTGGTGTTTAATTTTTCTTTAAAAAAGATAAAACCTAAAAAAACACTTAATATAGGCATTATAAAATATCCAAAACTTGCATCTATAATTTGATTATTTGAAATAGCATAAATCCAAACTGCCCAGTTTGTAAATATCAGCAGTCCTGAAAAAAAAAGTGTTATTAAATTTTTAGAATTTTTAATAATATTAAAAAAAATATTCCATTTTGAAAAATAAAAAGTTGATATTATTAATGTTAATGAAGTCCAAACACTTCTATGTATTACAACCTCAATATGGCCAGCAAATGATATGTATTTAAAATAAATTACACCAAAAACACCCCACCAAAATGAACCTAGAGCTGTTAGCGTAATGCCTTTGTTAAAATCGTTATTTTTCATTAAATTAAAAGAATAAGGATATAGTTCATTAATTGAGTAATTTGTCTATTTTATTGTTGAATTAATAAATTATAATTATAAAACCTCACTAACGGAGAGATGGCAGAGCGGTTGAATGCACCGGTCTTGAAAGCC
>Ga0209402_10004027_pt1 | contig 13665 bp, 10 predicted proteins | sample ArcticOcean_MG_C_3_FD_187437 | JGI IMG/M metagenome (GOLD analysis project Ga0209402, IMG submission 187437) | Marine microbial communities from western Arctic Ocean - ArcticOcean_MG_CB8_126 (SPAdes) (version 2) | ecosystem: Environmental > Aquatic > Marine > Oceanic | place: Arctic Ocean... | reverse complement strand
ATCGCGAGATCCCGGATCGGCCAGGGATTGGTGTCGAAATCAACGAGGAAGTGGCAGCTGATCTGGCAGCAGACACGCGCTCTGTTGTTGGGAATCTTGCCACCGACGGGTCAGTCACCCACTGACCTGTCAGTCACCCACTGACGCAGTGCTGACGAAGCGCAAGCTGAACAGATCTGCATCCCGCAGCACCCATCGCAGACGCACTTCACGACCGGCCAACGCTGCAACGTCGGCCCCATCAGTCCAGGTGACGATACGCGATATCTCGTCGCCTATGATCTGTGTGCAGTCGTCGAGTCCGTATCCAGGGAGTGCCAATCCGTCCACATCCTGCACTTCGACACGCACCGATCCGGCCGCACCCGTTCGGTAGTTGATCTCCAATTGTTGCCCGGAGAAGACAAGGGGCTTTGTCAGCATTTCACCCCCTGCCCAGGGCGCGTTGACTGACGCAAAGCCATCAACCCGCAGCAGCAGTCTCTCAATATGCCACGTGTCCTGCATGTAGTGACGGGCGACGAATGTCATCATCTGCTGTTCGCCACACGGCAGGATACCCGTGAGGGGATAGTTCGTCCGCGACACCCAGTTTTGTGCCCCTGGGCCCGGACGAATGAAACTCTCCATGAAGGTGCGATCGTATGTCGTGGTGCCCGCACGACTCGTGAGTAACACCGCGTCGGCGCAGTCATTTCCATAGAAATGACCGCGTGTGCCATGCAGACCAATCCGCTCTGCTTGTTCATCGGTTACCACACGACGGCCTTCCATGAAACGGGCAGCGAGGGCGACGTATTGGTGCGGTGCGCGGAAATACGGCACCGTGTTGTTCGTGTAGAATTGCTCACGCTGAGTTTCGCCGTAACTCATCGGCACCGGATCGGTCCAATGCGTGAAATCCTTTGACGTGGTGCGTGCCATCGATCGATAGCCATCCATGAAGCGATAGTAGAGGACCCAAGTTTTTTCCTCTTCACTCCAGAACATGGTATTGCCACCGTCGAAGCAGTTCTTCAAATCGCTGACAATCTCTGGCTGCCGTGCCATCTGACTGAAGGTGAAACCATCAGCCGAGCACCAGACGACGAGCCGCTTCGGCCCCTTCGGATCTGCGAAGGCCGTATGTTTCTCGCCCTCGAGGGTCTCGCTTGTGAGCGCCTTGATCCGTTCATGCGCCGGCACGCCTGGGCCTTCATCAAGCCACACGGCGGCCATCACCATCGGTGTCCCTGAGCTTTCTACCGTGACATTTGTGGCACTCTCGCCGGCACGCTCCACCAAACCAAAATCGGGCTTCACCCAGGTGGCGCCATCATCGCTGGTGGCAACACACAACACACCACTGTCATCTCCGACAGTGAGCGTCATGGCCCGGTAATACATCAGATACCGGCCGTCATGTTGAAAAACAGTGACCGGGCCATTGGCGGGCCCCTCCCATGGTTGATCGAGTCGAATCGCCACTCCACCTGACACGGGTTCGTGCAGTTTGAGCGCAGCATCTGTCATGCACTCTATCAGCAAGTAGTCGACGAACAGTTCGCGACGCTCACCGATGTCGATCGGTCGCTCACCGATGTCGATCGCAGGGTCCATGGGAATCACCTTTGTTTGGGGCTGACAGCGGTTCAGGTAGACAAAACAAAGAGCGGGAATCAGAGAGCAGAATATGAAGAAGAGAATCCTGGGAAGAACAGGTCTGGAGGTGGGAGAACTGTCTTTGGGCGCCGCCTTCGTGACTCGCGGCGAAGATGGATTTGAGGGTTCCCTGCCCGTCGTTCGCCGAGCGCTGGAGCTTGGGTTCAATCTGGCAGACACCTCCGCCGACTATGGCGACAGCGAAGCCTCTCTCGGCTGGGCGCTTGAACAGACAGACCGGCCCTGCATCGTTTCCACGAAATTGGGCCCACCACCTGGTTGGACCGACTTTCGACCGAAGGACAAGGATCAGCTGAGACGCATTGTCGATCTCTGCCTGAAGAATCTACGCCGTGATGTAATCGACATCATGATGGTACATGAACCGGATCGTCCTGGTCAGTTTGACTGGTACGATGACGATGTCTCCTTCCACGGCCCTGTCGTCGACCTGCTGCAGGAACTCAAGGACGACGGTGTGATCCGCCACACGGGGATTGGCGGTACCGGTGTGTATGAATTGGCCCGCCTCTGCGACACGGGTTGGTATGATGTCGTGCTGACCGCCTTCAATTCGAGTCCTCTATGGCGCGACGCCCTGACGCATGTAATTCCCGCTGCGAACAGACATAACATGGGTGTCTTTCTCGCCTCCCCAACGCAGCAAGGTTGGCTCGTCAAGAAATACGAGCAAGTCACCAACGGTGCGCGCTGGCTGGCACCACAGCGACGCGAACAGCTAAAGGCCCTCTACGATCTGGTTGATGACATCGGCATAGAGCTACCGGTCCTCTGCCTTCGCTGGGCACTGGGTGTCGAGGGGGTGTCCACTGTGTTGACCGGCCCACGTAATGTGGAACAGCTCGAACAGAACTTCAGTGCTGTCGAACAGGGGCCCTTACCAAACGACGTAGCCAAGCGGTTGGACGACATATATCAGATGCTGCCGCAGCGCCCCTTTGAAGAGCCCGCCGGCTGCCATCTCGAGAGCAACGACTACTGGGGTCCCGCACACGTGCGTTAGAACGGAGTCGCATAGGAGGGGTCGTTGACGTAACGCTGTGTGTCCAGATCGAGTCGAATCTCCGTGCCTGCCGGTAGATCGACCTGCAATCGACCATTTTCGAGTGCCAGCGTGCGTGACTGGCGCGCGATCGGCTCGGCATGATACGTCCCGGCGTAGCCACCCAGATCGCCTGGCCAGACACTCGTCCGCGATTCATACGCCGCTTTTGTGAAGCGGTGTTCGCCAAAGGCTCCCGCCTGCAATAACACACGCCGAGCCTGGGTCGCACTCGTATTGACGAGACGCACGACGGTTCGATCTGCCGCCAGTGTTTCAACCAGGGCTCCAACATCCTTTGGCAGCCCCGCACGTTTCTCATCCACATCGAAGTAACGCACGCGAGCATGCAGCAGGCCGCCATTGTAGATCGGCTGCGGCGCGCCCATGGTCAACTGGATCAACGCCTCTGATGTCACCGGATTCCCCCACTGCCAATGGTGGATATGGTGCTGCGTGCCGACACTCTCATCTGCTCTCACCTGCGCCATGCGACGACAGACTTGCTGATAGCTGGCCTGCTGGATTCGCTCGGGATAGTCCGGATTCTCTCCAGCCAGAAATCGCGACCAAGGCTGTTCGTGACCACTGTCGTGTTTGTCGCGGAAGGAGTGCACCTGACTCCAGTCATTCGCCTCAGCTTGCTGCAGGCGCTCTACCCGCTCCCAGTCGTCGTCGCGCATCGACAGATGCCACAGGTATACGGGATAGAGAGCACTCATGGGCATCCAGTCGAACCAGCCGGCGTCGCCATAGCGATAGGGCACGAGAAAGGTCTTCTCCCCTTCAGGAACGGTGTCGAGTTGCTTTTTCCACTCCTCCCCGACACTCATATGCTCTTGTCGATGGTCGCGCATCTCACCCAATTCGAGGATGCGATCCATCTGTTGCCGCGGCAGTTCGAGATACTTCTCGTCTCGTGTCAGTAGATACGCATTGGCCCCTGCATCGACGGTGGCAAAGTGCATGGTCAGGAAGCCATGAGGGAAGGTCCATCCATAACGGCCCCCATACCATTTGCCATCGACGTATTCGCCCACTTTGCCAGAGGGGCCGATCTGATCTGGCAATAACCCGCCATTGTCCTGCGCACGTTGCAACCAGGCGTCCGTGTATTCGACGACCCAATCGCGATACTTCTCCTGCTGCGTCAGCATGAAAGCATTGGTCATCATCGATGTGATCGCCAGATTGGCCGGTGCATCACCCGCCTTCCAACGCTGCTGCATGGCGGTACCCATACGTTTCGCATTGGCCGGGTCGGCCAGATCCTTGACGGAATCGATCCCCGGCAGATCGAAGAAGGGCAGGCCATAGGGCTCCATCGTCGTGCCCACAGGGTTGTATGAACGTCCATCGGCTCCATCCGTAACAATCGCCCCCTTGCTGCCATTGAGCCCGGACAACACGATCCGGCGCTCGGCGTCGTAGTTGATCGCCTCTTTGTCCTGATTGAGGTAGAAACCAGCAAAACGCTGCGCCAGCTCAAGTCGTCGCGCGCTTGTCGGTGCAGCAAGGCACAGGTGATAGAACAGTTCGTCCGCTTCCGACTGATGCATCTGGTCTTCGCGGAAGCCATAGTCCTTGTGATAGGATCCAAGTCGCATGAGCTGACCCGTCACTGCGTCGAACTGCCGCTCCGCCAGGGAGAGCAGACGCTCACTCCCCCCCATCAGATAGACGAGAGGCCAGTTGAAGAATGGCTCGAAGTAGTCATCAGGTGATCCACCACCCCACGCATCATCCCAGATGAACTCACCATTGTCACGCGTGAAGTGCTGCAGGTAGGGCTCAACGACGTCGTCCATCGAGTCGAAGAGATGACGCTGCCAGATAGCCCATGATGGCATCTGTTCGACTGGCAAATCAGCGATGATATGTGACATCAAATACTCCGATTGTGGGTCTGGATGAGCATCGTCTGGGTGAAGCCACTTACCGTAGAGCAGGTGAAATCTTCACGCCGCCCCAGGTGACATCCTCGACGGCCGTTGGCACGGGTGACAGCAAGGTGAACGTCATGGTTCCCATCTTCGCCGGTCCCACGAGCTGCCCTGTCGCCTCGGTGATCACAGAGATCGGCTCAGGCGGCGCATTTCGCGGCCCACCGAGGGGCCACTGATTGGCACTGCGGGTGCCACCATCAAAGGGATACAGATCCACGACAACAGATTGTTTCCACTGGCCATTCTCAAACAATGGCAACCCTGACACACCGACGAACCAATCCGGACTGGGTCCCAACATGGTGACAAGTGTCACCAGAGGAAAGCTGTCGTCCATATCGAATTCGACACTCAGGTCACCGCAACTGGAGACCGTTGTCACAGGAGGACAGAACCACCAGCGATACTCCAATGTCTGGGAGACCCTGTTCCCCACCTCTGCCTGGATCTCCTCATCGGTGAGGATGTCGATGCGCCCCGTCTCCGCCATTTGCACCATGCCAGGACTGGCGAGTTCTCCCACCTGCCAGAAGGACACCTGGCCATTGTGCGTACCACCACCGAGCCAGGAGAAATGCGCATCCGTTGGAGCGATCCGGCCGGGGTGAGTCTCCTCACTCCAGGTATTGTCGACATCGAGCCGATAGCGAACGACGTCCGCCTTGGCGTCTGTTGCACTGAGAAGGGTCTGCGCTGCGAAAATCAGCCCCAGAAAGAGATGTGCTTTCTTCATAGTCTGTCGCCCTGTGTCTTTAGCGTCTAGTAGGATTCTATGCGCGGGTGAGCACCGCCGTAAATCTCCCCTGCATGCCGGACGAATACAACCCTTCCTTGGGGCAACCCTTGACCGCCTGGCGGAGTTGAACCTTTCATCCGTGCTGAGTCCACTGAATTCGCTCAGATGCTGCATACACGCTGGGACGCTACGCCCGATGAATCTGTCCGACAGAGACCTATTACAGCAATTGGACCTATTACAGCAATTGGACCTGTTACAGCAATTGGGCGCAGGCGCCACCATTGCCAGTGTCTGCGAGGCGGCGGGCTGTACGCGAGCTGAATTCGATCGCTGGTGGCAGGAGACCATCGACAGACGCGTGCCGGCGGACGGCGAGATACACGCACCCGTCGCATCCGCTGTCCAGATTGAGCGGGACGAATGGGGAATCCCGCACATCTATGCCGACAATGACAGGGATCTGTTTGTCGCCTTTGGCTATGCCATGGCTGAGGACCGATTGTTCCAGATGGATTATCTGCGTCGCAAGAGTACGGGACGACTCGCGCAGATTCTTGGTGAGGAGGCTCTGGCGTCAGATGTGCTGATGCGAACGGTCGGCCTCCCGGGCATAGCAGCGACAGAATGGGATCGGCTGCCGACCGAGACACAGCAACTGCTGACATCGTTCACGGCAGGAGTCAATGCCGTCATCGAACAGTCAACACAGAATCTGCCCATCGAATTTGATCTGCTCGGCTACGAGCCAGCGCCGTGGACCGAAATCGACTGCCTCGCCATCGAGAGTGAATTTCGTTGGTATCTGACGGGTCGCTTCCCCGTCATCCTCATTCCCGAATTGGCGAAACGAACCTTGGGCAGTGGTGCACTCTATCAGCAATTCATGTCCGGCGAGGCCATGGACGAATGCATCTTGCCAGCGGCTGGATATCCGAGTTCAAATGAACGTCATCCAACCGAACCACTCTCTAGGCCGATGGGAGGATTCGATGATGGGACGGGTAGCAATAACTGGGTTGTAAGTGGAAAGTTGACAGACAGTGGCAAACCCCTCGTCGCCAGCGATCCACATATCGCCATCGAGGCCGTCTCCTGCTGGTATCAGGCGCATCTGTGTGGTGGTTCCTTCAACGTGGCAGGGATGAGTTATGTCGGCATGCCTGCCATCATGTTTGGCCGCAGCGAGCAGGTCGCCTGGGGTATTACCAACAACATCTGTTCCCTGCGTGACCTCTATCAGGAAAAGACGGACGCCGAGCATCCAAGCTGTTTTCTATACGATGGCCAGTGGGAGCCCTGGCGTGAGCGAACAGAAACGATCGACGTTCGTGATCAACCGGCAGTCGTGAAGCAGATACGGATCTCTCGCAATGGGCCGATGGTCGACGAGCTCCTGCCACCGCCAGCAAACACGACGGGCGCCGTTTCGCTCAAGTGGCTTGGTATGTTTGAAGGCGGTTGGCTCACCTCGATGTTAGCGATGAATCGTGCCCACGACGTCGCCGAATTCAGCGACGCACTGCGCCCATGGCATGTCCCCACGTTCTCTCTCGTCTTTGCCGACACCGACGGCGACACGGGCTTGAAGATCAGTGGACGTATTCCGCTTCGGCATGTGGAAGAGCGCGGTTATCGACCCGGTTGGGACCCTGCACATCAATGGGACGGATTGCTTGCCTTCGAAGACATGCCCGGCGTGATCAATCCGGAGCAGGGCTTCGCGATCACAGCGAACAACCCCGTGGCGACACACGACTTTCCCTATCCCTTATCTTGCACGGCTGCCGCTGGCTATCGCGCGCGACGCATCCGCCAACTGCTTACTGACAGCGAAACTGGTCACTCGCCAGCCACATTTGGCGCCATGCAGCGCGACACGCTGTCGCTACGGGCCGTACACTGCCTGCCACATCTTCTGCAGATTCTCGATGAACAACAGATCGCCGATGCACAGACCCAGCAGGCGATCGCGATGCTTCGCGGTTGGGATGGTCACGTGCTGCCAGACGCGGTGGCGGCGACGATCTTCAATGTCTTCATCATCCATTGGACCCGTGTGGTCCTGGCAGAACGCTTTGACGAGTCAACGCACGCGCTGCTGGCCCCGGGCGCAGAGGGACTCTCCACCACACTGCTTGAGGTCGATGAACACGGTTGGTTCGCCAACGATGACCGCGGACCTCGTTGTCTTGATGCGCTCAAGCGAGCCCTTGATGACATCTCCCAGCGCCTGGGCTCCGATGTCGCCGAATGGCACTGGGGTAAGTTGCACCGCCTGATGATGCATCACGTTCTGGCCACACGTGGTGAACTGGGCAAGCTTCTCACCTATGCGGGTATGGGGGTTCGCGGCGACATGCAGACCGTCGGCAATACGGGGGGCGGTGCTGATTGGGAATCACTTTCGGGCGGCGGTTTCCGTATGATCGCCGATCTGACAGATACATCGACCTTGTATACGGTCGATGCGCCGAGCCAATCCGGTCACCCGGGAAGCCCGCACTACAAGGACCAACTCGCCGATTGGCTTGACGGCAACTATCACGACCTGCCATTGCAACGCGACAAGGTGGCCGTGAGCCGTACCCAGCAGTTGCTCCCCCCCCTCTCCAGGTGAAGTGAACGATATGCTCAGTGTCCCTCCTCTTACAGCCGCCGATGTCGAGCATTTCGATACACAGGGCTATCTCATCATTCGCCAGGCCCTCGATGCCAACCGCGTGGGAGAGTTGCTGGAAGCGGGTGATCGACTCGTGGCCAGCGATCTGCGCACAGGACGCCAGCAGGCATCAGACGGGCGTTATGATGGCTTTCGCAATACGATCGCCCTCGGCTCACACTTCACCGATCTGATCGACCACCCCGTCATTCTGCCTGCCGTCGTTCAGTTGCTCGGTGCAGATCTACACGTGATGACATCTCATCTGATCCACAAACGACCCGACCCACCTGAACTTCCCGACACGTCGAGACTCCCTGGCTGGCACCGCGATTATGCCATCGCCATGCGCACCCTCGGCCACCTGGCCATGCCACGTTTGTTGGTGAAGTGCGCCTTTTATCTGACGGATCTGACCGAATCGCGGCGAGGTGCGACGATGGTCTTGCCTGGGAGCCACTTGCTGACAGGGCAGCCAGAAATCCCTGAGGGAGCCGCAGATCCTGACGGTGCGCTGGAACCGAGTCTGCAACCCGGTGATTGCCTGATCTTCGAAAACCGCACCTTTCACGCCGGTGCCCTGCACCGCGGCCCTGACACGCGCAAGGCGATCATGGTAGGATTCGGTCACCGCTGGGTGGTACCGATGGATTATCGGTACCAAGCGCAGGAGTTTGTCGATCAGTTGACGCCACTGCGGCGTTTCCTGGTGGGCGAAGCCTTTGAGCAGGTCGAAGAGTTCATCCCCTCCGGCGGACGCAATCCATTGCAGGAATGGTGCGACACCCACGGGCTCCCCGGTTCGCGGCTTCCACCCGTGCAGGGCGAGCGAGTCTCAGCAGTGTGACCGTCTGCTTTCCGGCTCGGCCTGTGGCCTCTCCGAACCGGATCTCTCCGAATCAGACCTCTTCGAATCAGACCTCTTCGAATGGATGCATCGGCCGACGTCGATACAGATACTCGAAAGTCCGCATGTCGGCCGCTGTCACGCCTGCCGTATTCACACGCAGTAGCGTCTTGCACACTGGTTCATACGCTGCCACGGGGGCATGCACCCCCTTGGCCACGAGAATCTGAAAATCGGCCGGATCCAAATCGATACTCGTCACCACGCCAAGACTCACGGGGACGATGCGCAGGGACGTGAGACTTAGGGTCAGCCCCGTGTCTGTCACAACAACGGCGGTGCGGCCCATCTCGAAGTGCGTGTAGCCGCCGTGACGAATCTCTGATTCTTCAAAGTTCCCATCGTGCAAACTCCTGACCGTGACCTCTGCCACCAGTGGCTCACCGTGTAGATCATCGGTCTTGCCACCCATGGTTAACGTCAGTCGCGCCCCCACACCCGCTGCCCGCGCCTCATCTTGCGCTGCCTGATCGTAGAGGCAGACAAAACCGGTCGTGTCTGCACGGCGATGAATTTCATGGGCGATCAGGGTGCTGTCTGCCGCCGAACCACCGCCGACGTTATCACCCATATCCAGCAAGCACACCGGCCCGGGTGCTGCCACGGCTTGCGCAACGGCATCCTCGACGGGTATGAACTCGCCAATGAAATCATCTTTGTTGGCGAGCATATATGTCGTCAACTCCTCGGCCAGTTGCTGCGCCAACTCAGCATCCCCGTCTGTTACAACAATGGCGGATGAGCCCATCTCCTCCACATCCGAATAGGGGAAGCCGAGATTGATGCTATTGGACAGCACCGCAGGCTGTGACAACTGACCATTCGCCAGTTCATAGAGCGGCAGACAGGGCCACAGAGGTGTGCCCTGCCGCTCAATGTTGATACCGAAGGGAGGGAATGAGGCCCGCTGCACGGGTCGTACTTCGCCTCGCAGTGTGCGCGCCATCAGACTCGCAGCCTCAAGACCACGCTCCTTCTGATCCAGATGTGGATTGGACCGGTAGGCAATCGTCGCATCACAAGCGGAGATCATCCGCTGTGAGACATTGGCATGGGGATCGATGACACAGATGATGGGCACCTCTGCGCCGACCTGTTGCCGCAGTTTCGTCAGCCAGAAACCATCCAGGTCACGATAGTCTGGCCCTTCACCAGCATTGGCGCCGTGGGGCGAGACCAGAAATCCATCGAGATCTCCTGCGTCATCGAGGGCCTCGAACATGAGCCCCATCAGTTCCTCACAGGTCTGCTTCGTAATCGTTCCTGCGGGGTTCGTCGAAGTATGAAAAATCGGTACCGCTTCGATGTCCGCCGCGGCGAGACCATCGAAGAATCCAGTGATCTGATGCAGACCACCGGCAAACTCAGTGCGAATTTCTTCCCCGAAGAACATGCCGTCACGACGGAACAGATCCGTCGTCGTTGGTGTCGCGGCGAATGTGTTCGACTCGTGAATGAGTCCAATGATTCCCACTCGTTTTGCAGTCATTTGCTCTCGTGCTTTCCTCGGTGGCTGTGTATCTCGCGACTGCTTCGAAGGCGATCCTCATCCGGCAGTTGCTGCAACGGACCGATCACTTGCAGGTAATCCCACCGTCGACGACCAGTTCGGTACCTGTGATATACTGGGCCTCATCGGAGGCCAGAAAAAGTGCTGCATAGGCGACATCCCACGCTGTGCCCATTCGCTTCATCGGCACCAGATCGTGCCGTTTGCGAATCATCTCTTCCTTATCGCCACCATAGCCGGATGTGACATAGTGTTCGATCTGGGGCGTGTGCATGAGTCCCGGCAGGATGCAGTTGGCGCGAATCCCCTGCGCAGCATATTCCATCGCAATCTGCTGCGTCAGCTGATTCACAGCGCCCTTCGTGGAGGCGTAGGAAATGCATGGGTAGCCGATGGCGCGAATCGACGCGATGGAAGAGATATTGACGATCGCACCCGCCCCTTGCGCCACCATCTGCGGCAGACACGTGCGGCACGTGAGAAACATGCTTTTCACATTCACGGTAAATTGTTGATCCCAGACCTCTGCTGAGATCTCCGCCGTGCCGCCGACAATGGGGATTCCCACATTGTTGTGCAGGATGTCGATGCGACCAAAGTCACGGATGCACTGTTCAACCAGCTGCGCCACATCCTCTTCACTCGTCACATCCGCCTCCACCGCCACACAGCAACCGCCCTCGGCCGTGATGAGGTCCACCGTCTGCTGCGCGGCACTCAGATCGCGATCGACTGCGATCACCTGCGCCCCTTCGCGGGCATACACCACAGCGGATGCCTTGCCATTTCCCCATCCCGGGCCGATGGAACCAGCCCCGGTGACAATGGCCGTTTTGTCTTTGACGCGATCGGTCATGAGACTCCTCGAAAATGCCGCAGGTTAGCGGGGGTTGAAGACCAGACGCCCACGCGCGTCAGACGTTGGCCGTGACACGTCCAAACTTACGTTGTCAAAATTCACAAGTAGAGGCAGTCCAATTTTCATGTCTTCTGGGTGACTCGCATCGACACCATCGATTCGGGCCACAACACGTGGTCCCTCATCCAACTCGACAACACCCGTGCAATAGGGATGTTGACGATCAAAGCCCTGTTCCACCATCCACGGTGGGCCAATGAAGATCGACGTGAAAGCCACCAATTTTCCAGTGCCCGCCATGGCCAGCCATTCCATGTCGCTCTTGTGGCAATCTGGACACAGGGCGCGTGGCGGCACCCAGATCGCTTCACAGCCGACACATCTGACACCCATCAGTCGCCCTGCAGCCAAGTACTGTTCAAAGGCGTGATCACTGACAATCGGCTCCGACATAGATCACCGCCTTTCCAGGATGGTCACAGCACATGTGCCGCCCGTGCCACCAATCGACTGGGTCGCGCCGATCTGCAGATTGCGATTGGGAATCTGTCGTTCTCCCGCTGTCTGTCGCAGTTGGTGCCAGACCTCGATCATCTGCGCCACACCCGTTGCCCCCACTGGATGTCCCTTGCATTTGAGACCACCTGACGTGTTGATCGGCTTGGGCCCATCCCGTCGGGTGAGACCTTCTTCCGCCGCTTTGTACCCTGTACCGGCGGCGAAGAAGCCAAGGTCTTCCGTGTGCATGATCTCAGCGATAGAAAAACAATCGTGCACCTCGGCAAATTGAATATCTCCTGCGTCGACGCCAGCCATCTGATAGGCTTCCTGAGCAGCGGCGCGTGTCGCCTCAAAGGAGGTCAGTTCGTCTGCCGCATGCAGGGCGCGACCACTTCCCTGGCCGATACCGCGAACGTGAATCGGCGTGTGTGTGAAGGAGGTAGCCAACTCTTCGGCGACGAGCAACATACACGCAGCGCCATCACTGATGGGACTGCAGTCAAACAGGTGCATAGGCCAGGCGATGGGAGGATTGGCCTGCGGGTCGGCGAGAAAGTCCTTCTCCGTCTCCCACGCCGGTACGGGGCCGCCCTTGTCCTGTGCTCGTTTGAGGCGCGATTCCATGATCTGGCGGATCGAGCGCTGATGCTGTGCCTTGGGATTGAAGCGGGCATTTTCGTGGCTCTTGATGGTAACATCCATCAAATGTTCGCGCGTCGCTCCATAGCGATCGAAATACGCTGTCGCCATCGCACCAAAGACACCAGGGAAAGTGAAACCAGCTGCCCCCTCATATGGACTCGACGCCAACGCGAGCCCTTCCGTCACTTCTTCTGTCGTGCGCTTCGACATGTCCTCGAAGCCACCAACGAGCACGACGTCGTAGAAGCCTGAGGCAATGGCGAAAACCGCCTCGCGAAAAGCCAGGGCACTCGAGGCACAGGCGCCTTCGGTTCGCGTCGCTGGTTTGGGTATCAGACCAAGGGCGTCTGCGAGCACGGCCCCCCAATGCGACTGCTTGACGAAGAGATCATTGGTGAAATTTCCCACGTAGAGCGCGTCGATCACATGGGCATCGATCCCCTTGTCGACGGATCCGCACATCTCCTGAAATGCTTCGATGAAGAGACTCTTTGAATCCCTGTCACTGAACATGCCAAAACTGGACATGCCCGCACCGGCGATCGCCACATTGCGACCCAATGTTCGCTTCATTTCACGGCCTGTTTCATGTCAGAATCGTCGTTGTCATGTCAAAATCGTCGGCTGAAGATCCGGGATATCCGTGTCCGCAGGAAAATACGGTCTTGTCAGTTTCTTGAACTCTACGTGTTTCAGTGTCGCCGGTGTGGGACCTGGCGTATCGAGGATGATCATCGCCTTGGCCATGTCGCCGTAGGCGAGGCGAAAGTTCATCGGATTCTTGGCGACAATGAACTTCATCTGCGCCGGATCGAGATGCACGCTGCGAAGTTGCTCATCGGCCCAGTCATAAGTAGCGCGTGATGTGATCATGACGCGCACGGCGCCGATGGCGAAGATGGCCGTCTTTCCCATCTGCTCGTTGTGCCCTTCGAACTGGCCTCCTGTGTAGATGAATCTGCCATCGCTGAGACGTTCGACGGTGCCTGTGAATTGCCGCGCCGATCCCCAACGTGGATCAAGCTTGTGGCCAATCTCCAACGTCAACTGCGTGCCGACGCCGGCATCATGGCAAGCCTGCGCCGCCTCCGGGTCAACGACCGGCACGACACAGGACTCCTCCGTGCCACGGTCTACGAGAGCCGACAGCGTGGCAATACTATCCCCCGCGGCACCTCCACCACAGCAATCTGACGTC
>Ga0209402_10004025_pt1 | contig 13669 bp, 10 predicted proteins | sample ArcticOcean_MG_C_3_FD_187437 | JGI IMG/M metagenome (GOLD analysis project Ga0209402, IMG submission 187437) | Marine microbial communities from western Arctic Ocean - ArcticOcean_MG_CB8_126 (SPAdes) (version 2) | ecosystem: Environmental > Aquatic > Marine > Oceanic | place: Arctic Ocean... | reverse complement strand
ATGTAATCAGAATTGCGTTTTTTCTGGATATCTTCAACCATAGCTTTAATTAATACTTCACCGGTTGTAAGATTAGAATTTTCTGCTAATTCCACATTCTGCAATACCAGAATAGACATGAGAAAAACAATTATAGGTAAAGTTATCTGAAAATACCTACTTAATAGAAATAAGAAGGATATTCCAAATAAGAAGTAAAGTGGAATTAATGGAAAATTAAAATGGGTACCAACCAGAATACCAAATATCTGGATGGGTAGAAACTTAAATACGGGGTACCGCTGGACGAAACGGAAAAGGGAGGACATTGGAGTTAATTCATTTTTCTGTGCTAAACTGATTCACAATTGGGTATCTTCTGCCAACACCAAATGCTTTGGGTGAGATACGAATTCCCGGAGCAGCCTGCCGGCGTTTGAATTCTGCTAATCGTATTTTCTGCATTAATTCCATCACCAGTTCGGGTGCATAACCCTCTTTTCCTAATTCATGAGAACGCCAAGGTTCATTGATGAGAATGTCCACTAATGGACTCACCACATCATAATCAAATGGATCTACCTGGTTTGGTTTTAGCTCTGCAGATGGGGGCTTGGTTAATGTATTATGGGGAATGATTTCCTTTTTAAATTGAGTATTTATCCATTGAGATACCGCATAAACCTGAGATTTATTGAGGTCACTAATTACACCCAATGCACCTGCCATATCCCCATACATGGTACAATATCCCAGAGCGGTTTCCGTTTTATTACCCGTGTTCAACAGAAGGGCTCCCCGCTTATTGGCTACTGCCATAAGAATATTACCCCGAATGCGTGCTTGCAGATTTTCTTCTGCCAATCCTGCTTCTGAACCATTAAAGATAGGGGACAGTTCATTCAGCATTTGTTCATTAATTTGTTTGATGGGAATAATTTCAAATTGAATATCCAAATTTTCAGCCAATATCTGGGCATCACTTATACTGTGGTCTGACGAAAATATGGATGGCATGGAAATTCCCAGTACATTATCGCTTCCCAAAGCATTTTGTGCAATGGCTGCAGTGAGAGCAGAATCAATACCGCCACTGAGTCCGATGACTGCTTGAGAATGTCCCGTTTTTTTGAAATAATCACCCACCCCTAAACTAAGCGCATTGAAAATCTGCTCTTCCTCAGCTGGTTCCAATACTTTTATTGGATTATATTTTTCCATATCTACCAACTGAACATTTTCCTCAAATGCAGCAGAAAGGAATATTACTTCACCAGACGAATTAACTATGCAGGACTGACCATCAAAAACCAACTCATCCTGAGCGCCTGTGAGATTGCAATATATAAAGCTACACTTTAAGTCATTCGCCTTATCTTTTATTAATTCAAGGCGTTCATCTAACCTGTTAATATGAAATGGTGAGGCGGAAATATTAATTAATAGCTCTGCACCTTGACTGCAAAGTAACTTGCTTACCTTTGTATTATACTCATCATCCCAGAGATCTTCACAAATTTGAAGTCCTAATTTGACTGATTTTCCATTTATATCTACCTCTACCGGCTCTACAGATTCTGAGGGTTTAAAATAGCGGACTTCATCAAAGACATCATAGGTAGGCAAATGAGTTTTATCTCGATAAGCGATAACAGCTTCATCCTGAATTACAGCGGCGGTATTAAAAAGGTTATTGTTTTCTTTCCGAATCGTCCCTACAATAACAGCAGTAGTTTTTACAGATGCAGCCATGCTTTCAAGCACTTCCTGAGCTTGCTGAATAAAAGTATCATCTAACAAAAGGTCTTGTGGAGGGTATCCTGTAAGAGCCATTTCCGGAAAAATAATGAGATCACACTGGGAAGTGTACTCTCGAATGATTTCTTTTATTTTTTTAGAGTTAGCATCCAATGCTCCGACAGTGGGATTGATTTGAGCTAAAACAACTTTCATCATTAGGGAGTCAGTCGTCCAATGGTTCGTGGAAAGGGTATTGTTTCTCGTAAATGTGGCAGGTTACAAATCCATGCGACTGCCCGCTCTATTCCCATTCCAAACCCAGCATGTGGAACAGAACCATAGCGTCTTAAATCCAGAAACCATTCGTAATCAGGCTGATTTAACCCTTCAGCTTTTATTCTTTCCACAAGCAGATCAACCTCTGTTTCTCGCTCTGATCCGCCGATGAGTTCGCCAAAGCCTTCGGGCGCAATTACATCCACTCCCAATACTACTTTTTCATTTTCAGGATCCCGTTTCATATAAAATGGCTTTATTGCTGATGGAAATCTATGTACCATAACCGGTTGATTAAACTGCTCACCAATAAAGGTTTCTTCCGGTGCACCGAAATCATCTCCCCATGTGAAATCAATGCCTCCTTTGTTGAGCAACTCCACACATTCAGTATAACTCACGCGAGGGAATGGCGCTTTAATCTGTTCTAATTTTGAAAGGTCTCGTTCTAAAACTCCCAATTCATTTTTTCGATTTTTCAATACTCTTTCGATCATAAATAAAATCATTTTTTCTGCCCATTCCATATCTTCATCAAGTTCACAGTAAGCTATTTCCGGTTCTACCATCCAGAATTCGGTGAGGTGGCGCCGGGTTTTACTCTTTTCCGCCCGAAAGGTAGGACCAAAATTGTAATGCCGACCTACTGCCATAGCAACTGCCTCACCATATAATTGTCCAGTTTGGGCTAAATAGGCTGTGTTGCCAAAGTAATCAGTTTCGAATAGATCGGAAGTCCCTTCGGCGGCATTTGGTGTAAATATGGGCGAATCACATAAGGTGAAATCGTTGGAGTCAAAGAAATCCCGCACTGCCTTAATAATTTCATGCCTCACTTTTAGAATAGCGTATTGGCGTTTACTTCTCAGCCATAAATGACGGTGATTCATGAGAAAATCGGTACCATGTTCTTTGGGAGTAATGGGATATTCACTGCTTAGCTGGTGAACTGTCAATTCAGCCACAAGCATCTCAAAACCACCGGGTGCTCTATCATTTTTCACAACCTCCCCAATCACCGAAATGGACGACTCCTGCGTAAGGCTTTTGAATACTTCAAATTGATCCTCACCCACATCATTTTTTGCTACAATGCATTGGATGATGCCAAAACCATCCCGGAACATTAAAAATCCAATTTTACCACTTCGACGAGAATTATACACCCATCCATTCAATTGAACTATTTGTCCTCCAAACTCAGAAATTCTATTTATTCGTGCTACTATCATATACTCCTCAATTTACCATGTATTTGTTAATTCATTTACAATATCTTCTGTGAGACGACGAACTGAAATACTCAGAGCGGACTCCCGGGGAGAACCTGTCTCATCACTATCCTTGTCATCTACATTTTCATCCCCGCTACAACATCTGCAGTTATCTTGATTGGTATCACCGGGACAATCACCATCATTATCTAGATTATCAGATCCAATATCCACACCGGGTGTATAGGATCCCCAGCTACTCATTTTCTTTTCAAATAAAATTTCGTCCCGCTTTAAGTCAAACCAGGTAACTGTGGTCTTTATGGTGAGCTTCCATTCCTCCACTTCCTCCATTCCCAAATCTGCTGAAAGGGTAACAGTGTAGGGTTTATCCGTAACCGATAATATCACTACCTCCAGCCGGCTATCTGCTTGTTCAGGAAGCACAATATCCAAAACATTCTCATTCACCATGAGCGTATTAAGTTCTTCATTTAAAATTTCCGCTGCTGAAAATTCTGTTGATTCATTGATTACCGGCGCTAATGAAATACTATTTATATGGGCTGGCAAAGACCCTCGGATAGAATAGAACAAACATCCCTGAAAAAGCAAAATGATAATGGCAATTTTAGCTGAATATCGAATCATGAATCTTTAATTTTTTTCTGGATACCGTAATCACTAATTTTTCGATATAGTGTCCGTTCTGAAATATCAAGCGCACGGGCTGTTTTTCTTCGGTTACCCCTGAATTTTTCCAATGCCCGTTCTATCATTTCCTGCTCAAGTTCACTCATGGTGATTTCTCCGATAACATCATCTTGAATGGCATGCAGAGTTCCATCTTCTACATGGGCAAGTGTCTCAGGTGTACTGGCTGTTGTGGGGGCAGGTGGCAGAAATAATGCCGGATTGGATGGCTGGACTTCTTCCACAGATACTCCCCTGCCTCCTACCATCAGTTGTTTAATCTCATTCACATCCTGACGCAGAAATAATAACTGTTTCAGTATGAGCTCCCGTTCGACCTTATCAGCATCAGCATCAACGAAAACAGGTAAGTTGGGGTTCGTCTGGAATGTATCCAGTTTCAACTGTTTGTTAACCATCACATCTGTTATACGCTCACCCCGGTTCATTACCAAAAGGCTTTCCACTACATTTTTAAGTTCTCTAACGTTTCCCGGCCAGGCATATCGTTTCATTACTGTAAGCGCTTCAGAGGAAAAACCTTTAAAGGAAATATCATTCTTTGCGGTGAATAGCAGTCCAAACCTTTCAATAAATAAATGCATGTCATTGAGATGATTTCGAAGGGGTGCTACTTCAATATTAATGGTTTTCAATCTAAAATACAAGTCTTGGCGAAAATTTCCCTTTTTCACTTCTTCTGCCAATTCTCTATTGGTGGCAGCCACAATCCGTACATCCGATTTCATGATATTGGTATCACCCACTTTCATAAATTCACCCTGCTCAATCACACGTAGAAGTTTTGCTTGTGTTTCTAAAGGTAATTCCCCGATCTCATCCAGAAAAATAGTACCCTTGTGAGCAGCCTCGAAATATCCAGCTCGTGCTTCTGATGCACCGGTAAATGACCCTTTTTTATGCCCAAATAGTTCGCTTTCAATAATCCCTACTGGAATTGCTGCACAATTAACCGTAATCATTTTCTCAAATTTCCGGCGGCTATTTTTATGGATAGCCTTAGCAACCAATTCCTTTCCACAGCCCGATTCACCCGTAATAAGTACCGAAATATCCGTATTTGCTACCTGACCAATAAGCGCTAACATTTCCTGAATTTCTACAGATTCACCGATAATGTCTGCTGATCTGCGGATTTTATCTAAGTCAATCATTTTTTAGGTCCTTTCTTTAAATATTGCAACCCTCGTTTACCAATATCTTTTCGATAATATTTGCCCATAAAGTCAATCGCTTTCACAATATCATAAGCATCTTCTATGGCTGATTTAAGGTCTTTTCCAAATCCAACTGCATTCAGAACCCGACCTCCACTTGTAACAATATCATGATTCTGCTTACGGGTACCTGCATGAAATACAAGCCTATCTTTTACCATATCCAATCCCTTAATTTTCATCCCTTTTTTATATTTTCCAGGATACCCCTCCGCTACCATCACAACCGTCACTGCGGTTTGAGAAGAACTAATGACTTTAGTCTGCTTTAATTTTCCTTCCGTTGCGTTCCAGAGAAGTTCAAAAAGACTGGATTTCAGTAATGGCAGAACCACTTGTGTTTCAGGGTCTCCAAGGCGGACATTAAATTCAATCACAAAAGGGTCACCATCAACAATCATGAGTCCAACGTATAAAAATCCCGTATATGGATGCCCCCGTTCAATCATGGCATTTAGTGTCGGCTGAATAATTTCCTTACCTACCCTGCCTAAAAGTTTCGGTGTTGATAAGGGCGTAGGTGAATATGCACCCATCCCTCCAGTATTGGGACCCCTATCACCATCAAAGGCTCGTTTATGATCCTGAGCTGAATTCAGGATTTTGAAATTTTCTCCATCACAAACTGCAAATACTGACAGTTCTTCACCAACTAAACAGCGCTCCAACGAAATTCTATTTGCAGCTTCTCCAAATTCTCCATCTTCAAAAATAGTTTTCAAAGCTCTTTCAAATTCTTCATCAGTTTCACAGACTATGACCCCTTTGCCCGCAGCGAGACCATCCGCTTTTAGTACCAAAGGTAGTTCAAGTATACCTTTAAGTGATTCCACCTCTTCTCTTGTACTACATGAATAATATGATGGTTGTGGTATCTTTTTATCTGCCATTAAATTGCGTGCAAATAACTTACTGCTTTCCAGTTGAGCAGCATACTTATCCGGACCAAAAATACGCAGACCTTCCTTTCGAAAGACATCTACAATGCCACTTGCCAGAGGATTTTCAGGTCCTACAACTGTCAAATCAATATTTTTCTCTAAAGCCAATCGGAGTACTTCCTGTATATTTAAAAGATTAACTCTAATATTTTCAGCAATTTCAGCAGTACCGCCATTTCCAGGTGCACAATAGACTTTCCCAACATTATCATCTTTTGCAAATGCCCAGGCGAGAGCATGCTCTCGCCCTCCTGAACCCAATATTAATACCGATTTTTTCATCTATTTAATTTATTTTTAATAATTATTAAAACTAAAATTTGTCTTTCAACATTTATGCCACCGCTTCTTCAATAATTCTAATTTGATCTCTTATAATTGCCGCCTGTTCAAATTGGAGGTCTTTGGCACAGCGTAACATTTTTCTCCTCAAGTCATCCAGAGATGTTTTTGCTTCAATCCCATCCAGGGTAGAATCGTCAATTTTGATCTTTTCTTCCTTCTTATAATTAGAATTTTCATCAGCAACTGCAGTTGTGAGTTTAATATCTTCCATTGATTTGTAAATGGTTCGAGGCTGAATCTTATGGGTTTTGTTGTATTTAATTTGAATCTTTTTCCGTCTATGTGTTTCGTCAATGAGATGCTGCATGGATGCGGTAATTTTGTCTCCGTATAAAATCACCTTTCCATTAATATTCCGTGCTGCCCTCCCGGATACCTGCATGAGAGATGACTTAGAACGCAAAAAGCCTTCCTTATCTGCATCCAGTACAGCTACCAGAGAAACTTCCGGCAAATCTAACCCTTCCCGGAGAAGATTAATACCAACCAACACATCAAAAGCTTTCAAGCGAAGCCCCCTTAATATCTTCACCCGTTCAATAGTATCAATATCACTGTGCATGTATTCTGCCTTAATGTTTACCCCTTTGAAATAATCAGTCAAATCTTCTGCCATTCGCTTGGTGAGGGTGGTAACCAATACCCGTTCATCCCGGGAAATAACTTCATGAATCTCCCCAATCAAATCATCAATTTGCCCCTTAGTATTTTTCACAATTATTACAGGGTCTAAAAGACCGGTAGGTCGGATTATCTGTTCTACAATTACTCCATCAGTTTTCTGTAATTCATATTCCCCGGGCGTTGCTGAAACATAGACAACCTGATTTATTACTTTTTCAAATTCCTCAAATTTCATTGGACGGTTATCCAGAGCAGAGGGAAGTCTAAAGCCGTGGTCGATCAAACTGGTTTTTCGGGATTTATCCCCGTTATACATGGCTCTAATTTGCGGTACAGAAACATGGGATTCATCTGTAAACATGAGAAAATCGTCCGGGAAGAAATCAATTAAAGTACTGGGGCGTTCATCTTTTTTCCGACCCTCCAAATGGCGAGAATAATTTTCAATACCAGAGCAATATCCCAATTCAGTCATCATTTCTAAATCGTAAAGTGTACGCTGTTCTAATCGTTGGGCTTCAAGCAAAAGACCTTCTTCCCGTAAATACTTCAATCGTTCTGAAAGTTCAACCCGTATATCATCCATAGCTCTGTTAAGATTTTCTCGTGAAGTGACAAAATGTTTGGCGGGATATACCCAGAAATCATCAAATTCACATTGCATTTCACCAGTTAGGGGATGAAAGGTATATATTTTTTCTACATCATCACCAAACAGTTCAATACGCAAAGCCAATTCTTCATAAGCAGGAAATACCTCAATTACATCCCCTCTTACCCTGAAGGTACCCGGCTCTAAAACCAGGTCATTGCGGACATAATGAATATTCACCAGAGAATGCAGAAACTGCTTTTGATCTAGTGCTTTTGTTTTATCCACATGTACCAACATAGATTTATAGGTTTCCGGCGAACCAATACCATAAATACAACTCACAGAGCAAATAATAATAACATCTTTCCGACCAATAAGCGATGTGGTAGCTTTCAGGCGTAAGCGGTCAATTTCTTCATTAATGGACATATCTTTTTCAATAAAAGTATCCGTAACCGGCATATAGGCTTCTGGCTGATAATAATCATAATAAGAAATAAAAAACTCTACTGCATTTTCAGGGAATAAACTCTTGAATTCACCATATAATTGTGCCGCTAGAGTTTTGTTGTGAGATAGAATGAGTGTTGGCTTTTGCAGTGCTTGGATTACATTAGCCATAGTAAATGTTTTACCTGATCCGGTAATGCCTAGTAAGACCTGATGTTTTAAATCATTTTCAATACCAGAAACCAACTCCTCTATAGCTTGCGGTTGGTCCCCAGCCGGCTCATAAGATGAATGTATTTTAAATTCTGCCATAATGACCTATAATTTACAAACTTCCCTCTATATAGTAAAATGACAATTTTGCGGTCTTTTTAACTGTGCCATAGCTTAAAGCTGTGGCGCGGGCAATATGAATATTCCTTATATATCTAATGGTATAAAACCAAGTAACTTTCATCAAGCACACTTATATGTATTTATCATTTATTTTCATCATAATCACCTCCGTCTTTTGGGGACAAAATAATATTAATCACATTACAAATCCTGATTATCTGAACAAATATTCATTTATTTTCCCTAGCGACTTCCTGTGGGGTACCGCTACAGCAGCACATCAGGTTGAGGGAAATTGTAACAATAATAATTGGTCTAATTGGGAGACCTCAATACCTTCACACGATTATTCATTTCTACATAGCAAGCAGCCAGCAGGATCAGCCTGCGAGCACTGGACGCGTTATCCAGAGGACATTAAGCTCATGAAAGAATTGGGAGTGAATGCCTATCGTTTTTCAGTTGAATGGAGTAAAATTGAACCACAACCGGGTGAATTTAACCAAAATGCACTTACTCACTATTCGACGGTAATTGATTCTCTAATTTCTAAGGGTATTACTCCCATGATTACACTGCACCATTTTACCAATCCAATTTGGTTTGAAGAATTAGGTGCTTTTGAACGTGAAGAAAATATTCAATATTTTGTGAGGTTTTCCCAAAAGATATTTGAGGAATACTCCGATAGAGTAATATATTGGTGTACTATTAATGAGCCTGCTGTATATACCGTCCAAGGCTATTTTACGGGAATTTTCCCACCTGAAAAACAAAATATTCGTTTGGCTGCGAAGGTACTGAAAAATTTAATCCGTGCCCATGTAGATGTTTACTTTTCCTTAAAGAAATTACCTAATGGGGAAAAAAGTCAAATTGGATTTGTTAAAAATATAAATCAATTTAAACCATGGAGAAAATGGCACCCCGTGGACCAAATGGTTGTCTGGTTCTCCAACCACTTTTACAACGATGCTATTTTACATTGTTTGATGACTGATGAATATACTTTAAAAGTCCCATTTCTCTCAGGTGAAAATGGAATAATCCCAAATGCATCCCAAAGTTTTGATTTCATAGGGCTTAATTATTATTCCCATAATTTTCTGAAATTTCAATTATTGCGCACCCCTCATATAGATGTAGCATTTCCTAAAAAAGAAATTAAGACAGACATGCCCTATACTATGTATGCCCAAGGATTCTATGATGCAATAGAATCTGTCTCAAAATTGAAAAAGCCAATTATCATAACTGAAAATGGAGTTGCCGATAAATACGATAATTTTCGCAGTAAATGGATATCTGATTATATAAAGCAAATGGCAATCGCTCTGGAAAACGGAATTGATATTAGGGGGTATTTTTATTGGTCCCTTTTGGATAATTATGAATGGGTAGAAAGCTACCACATGAAATTCGGCTTATATGAAGTAGATTTCAAAACTCAACAAAGAAAATTAAGAGAGGGGTCTAAAACCTACCAGAAAATAATTAAATCGGGGATTGGAAACAATTGATGGAAAATTATTTTTATATATCCATTGGGATAAAAGAAAGTAACTTATAATTGGAGACCACCTTTTAAATATCAAAATAATCCAACAGAATTATTAATAATCGCTAAATTTATTTATGATACCTGAAACATTTATCATTGTAAACCCCACCGCAGGAGATGGTCAAGCCGAGAAACGCTGGAAGGATTTTGAAAATGACCTAAATAATAATCAAATTCCCTATCACGCTGTGACCACGGAATACCGGAGCCACGCCACTGAGCTTGTGTCTGAAGCAATTTCATCTGGGTATGACCGCATTGGTGTTTTCAGTGGAGATGGAACCCTAAATGAAGTACTTCAGGGGTTATTTAAGGAAGACCGTATTATATCAGATGATATCAAGCTTATTTTTTTTCCAGCAGGAAGCAGTTGTGATTTTGAAAAGAAATTTAAGCATAAACGGAGTTTAATAGATCGCATTCAAGCCAATGATTCTATTGCAATAGATGTTTTTAAGGTGGAATGCCGAGATTTTAGAGGGAACCAAATCAGCCGTTATATAATCAATAATTCCAGTATCGGCATCATCAGCCTGGCAAATGAAAAATTCAATTCTGTCAGTGGAATCTCCAAAAAGATTAAGCAAATGAGCGTGGATGCAGGAGCTGTAATCTGCGGATTAAAAGCCATTACAGAATTTACACCATTTTCAGCAGAAATGATGATGGATGGGAAAAACTTTTCCATTCAAAACTTTTCAAATATTACCGTATTCAAAACCTCAAATTTTGGCGGAGATATGAGCTACGGAGTTGAAACCGTGCAGTATGATGGAATCCTTTCCGTGGCATGGCTGGATTGGACTTCCAAGCTTGGGTTAGCCGCATTGATGCCCTCACTCTTTACCGGGTCGGTGCTGAAAAAAAAACAGGCACATTATAAAACCTGCCGAGAATTTGAACTCCGTACGGAAGATACAGTCATTGTAGAAACAGATGGTGAAAATATTGGCACCCCTCCAGTGAGATATACTATTCTCCCAAAAGCACTCAAGGTAATTATCTAATGTCTGACTTTGATCAAATGGCTGATAAAATTAAATGGATGCCTCCTGATTTGATTCGATTTCTGGAAAAATATTTACGTAAACTTCCATCCGTGAAAAAAGAAATTGACAGTCAAACAGATTCTATGGTTAGTGATTTGGAAACCATAGTAAAACCCTATTCCGGGAAATTTCAATCCCATACCAAACTACCTGAATCGGGCATAAATCGGGATGACATTTTAGATGAGCTGAAAAAGATCACTGCTTTGGAAGAAAAACGCTGGAAGGAAGGATTGGTCTCTGGGGCGGTATATCATGGGGATAGTGAGCATATAGATTTTCTGAATGAGGTGTATGCACTGCAGTCACAGAGCAATCCGCTGCATTCCGACCTCTTCCCCAGTGCCAGTAAGTTTGAGTCGGAGATAGTGTCCATGACTGCCCAAATGCTGGGTGCTGACAAAACCGACGATGAGGTCTGCGGTGTGGTAACCTCTGGTGGTACCGAGAGTATTTTACTTGCCATGAAAACCTATCGGGATAGGGCTAAGGAAGTAAACGGTATTCGACGACCCAATATAGTACTCCCTGTAACGGCGCATGCGGCATTTGATAAAGCTGGGGAATATTTCAAAATTAAAATTAAACGAGTCCCTATTGATGGAAATTACCAAGCAGATATTAATGCTGTGCGAAAAGCTGCCAATGGAAATACTATTTGCATTGTAGGGTCCGCACCAAATTTCCCCCAGGGTATTGTGGATCCCATTAAAGAAATGTCTGAAATTGCTAGGGAAAGAGGAATCTGTTTTCATGTGGATGCCTGCCTGGGTGGATTTGTTCTGCCCTGGGCGGAAAAGTTGGGCTATCCTGTACCGGAATTTGATTTCCGCCTGCCGGGTGTGACCTCCATTTCAGCTGATACCCATAAATTCGGTTATGCTGCCAAGGGGACGTCCGTAATTCTCTACCGCAATCCAGAACTTAGGCACTACCAATATTACACCATTGCCGATTGGCCCGGGGGCTTGTATTTCTCCCCTACTTTTGCCGGAAGCCGCTCTGGCGCTCTCAGTGCGGCCTGTTGGGCAACATTGCTTTCTATGGGTGAAAACGGATATCTTAACTCAGTAAAACAAATTTTGAAAACAGCAGAAATAATTAAAAAAGGTGTCCATGAAATTCCAGAATTGAATCTTATGGGTGATCCACTATGGGTTATTGCCTTTCAATCTAAGGAATTGGATATTTACAAAGTGATGGACCAAATGACCCAAAGAGGCTGGAACTTAAACGGTCTGCATAAACCAGCATGTGTCCATATCTGCCTTACTCTGAGACATACCCAAACAGGGGTAGCTGCGCGGTTTCTGTCTGATTTAAAAGATTCAGTTGACTATGTAAAAGCAAATCCCTCTGAATCTGGTGGAATGGCACCGGTGTACGGCATGGCAGCTTCTCTCCCCTTTAGAGGGGTCGTGAGAGATTTTTTAAAACGCTACCTAGATTTGTATTATAAGGTGTAACCCGGAATTAATTATTTTAATTTAGTCTAAAGCTGTGTAAACTACAGAAACAATTACAGGAGTAAATATTGAAACTATATAATTTCTCATTCCTACCTACATTTCATTACTGTGGACAAGCAATCAGAAAAATAATCAAAAATAATAATCAATTTATTGAGAATTAGAATATGGCTGTAAAATGGTATTTACTACCAAAAGATACTAGTTGGGAAAATTATTGGGAAGATATATCAATTGAAGAACAAGCAAAAACAACCGAGAATGATTGCCCAGAACTTCTTGAAGCCATACTAAAATATTCTAATAAAAATAGCACAGTTTTAGAAGGTGGATGTGGCCTTGGGAGATGGTTGTTTTTCTTAAGCAGAAGAGAATACACTAACTTAATTGGTGTGGATTTTATTGACCCTCCATTAGATATAATTAAAAAAAATAACAATAACATTAAAGTTAGGGTTGGTAATGTAGATGAATTACCAATAGATAATGCCTCAATTGACCTCTATTTATCTATGGGTGTAATTGAACATTTTGAAGAAGGACCAGAAAATGCATTAAGTGAAGCAAATCGTGTTTTGAAAAAAGATGGTACAATGATTATTTCGGTACCATATCAAAATTTTTATAGAAGTACAATTCGAAGGTTTTTAACAATGCCTATACTAAAATTACTAAAACCGTCTTTTAGAAATAAAAATCGAGTCTTTTATCAATATTATTATAGTAAAAAAGATTTATGTCAATTTATTAATAGGTCAAAATTTGAAGTTTTAGATTGGTTTTATTATGACCGTTTCCATACAAAAGCTACCCGATTAGGACTTTATTTAGAATTCCCTTTTTTAAGAAAGAAAAATGGGGGACGATTTGAAGTAAACAAAATTGGTCAATGGATTTCAAAATTTACAGAATTAATCTCTAAAGGTATTTTTACATCCAATATAGTATTTGTTGTTAGAAAAAAAATATTGGGCAACTGAAGTTGTTATTATTCTAAAACTATTTATCGCTTTTACAGTCCGTGCGAAAAAAATACGAGTGATTTCCGCAAGAAATATGACTGAAAAAGAGAAAAGAAAATATTATGAAAAAATGGACTGAAGACGCACTTAATACTTTACCTGTAGAAGACGGTTTTCGATTACGGGGCCATTTAATG
>Ga0209402_10004016_pt1 | contig 13684 bp, 14 predicted proteins | sample ArcticOcean_MG_C_3_FD_187437 | JGI IMG/M metagenome (GOLD analysis project Ga0209402, IMG submission 187437) | Marine microbial communities from western Arctic Ocean - ArcticOcean_MG_CB8_126 (SPAdes) (version 2) | ecosystem: Environmental > Aquatic > Marine > Oceanic | place: Arctic Ocean... | reverse complement strand
CAGCCGATCCGGTCTTATTCCGGGTCGTTTCGCGTAGACGATATTCGCTGCGACGAGCCTGAAAGCCCCTATGACAATCACTTCACGTAACGACATTCGTAATGTCGCGATCATCGCCCACGTAGACCATGGCAAGACGACACTCGTCGATGCCATGCTCAAGCAGACCGGCTCCGTTGCCACTCACAAAGAGCTGACCGAGCGGGTTATGGACAACACGGATCTTGAGAAGGAAAAGGGCATCACGATCCTTGCCAAGAACACAGCGGTCAGGTGGGGCGACACCAAGATCAATATCATCGACACACCAGGTCACGCCGACTTCGGTGGTGAGGTCGAACGCGGCCTCGCAATGGTCGACGGTGTGCTTCTCCTGGTCGATGCCAGCGAAGGCCCGCTCCCGCAGACCCGGTTTGTGCTCCGCAAGGCACTCGAAGCCGATCTGTCAGTAATCCTTGTTATCAACAAGATCGACCGACCCGACGCTCGTATCGACGAGGTTGTCGACGAAGTCTACGAACTGTTTATCGACCTCGACGCGACCGAGGAACAAATCGACTTCCCGATTATTTACGCGGTTGCCCGGGATGGCATCGCAACGATGGATCTCGACAAACCCGGCACCGATCTCAAGCCACTCTTCGAACTGCTAATCGAAAACATTGCGGCTCCTTCCTACGACGATGAGCACTCGCTTCAGGCTCACGTAACAAACCTCGATGCATCCCCGTATGTCGGTCGACTGGCGATCTGTCGTATCCACCAGGGCAAAATTCGCAAAGACCAGATCATCTCGCACTGCCGAGTAGACGGATCGATTGTCCGCTCGAAGATCACCGAGTTGTACATCACCGAAGGCCTCGAGCGAATTGACGCTAAAGAAGTTGGCCCCGGCGAGATCATCGCTGTTGCAGGAATGCCCGATATCACGATCGGCGAAACCATCGCTGCTGAAGTAGACCCGAAGCCACTTCCAGTTATTCGAATCGATGAGCCGAGCCTCTCTGCAACCATCGGTATTAACACATCCCCTCTCACCGGACTCGATGGCAAAAAGCTGACAGCCCGGATGATCAAGGACCGCCTAGAACGAGAGCTGATCGGCAACGTTTCGATCAAGATTCTTCCTTCGGACCGACCCGACTCATGGATCTTCCAGGGTCGTGGTGAACTCCAACTCGCGGTGCTGGTGGAAACCATGCGTCGTGAGGGATTTGAAATGACCGTCGGCAAGCCGGAAGTGGTCACCAAGATGATCGATGGCAAGCTTCACGAACCGATGGAACGACTCGCTGTCGACATCAATGAAGAGCACCTTGGTGCTGTCACCCAGCTTCTTGCACACAGAAAAGGCAAGATGGTGAACATGGTCAACCACGGTCAGGGTCGAGTTCGAATGGACTTCATTATCCCGGCTCGTGGACTCATCGGGTTCCACAACGAATTCGTCGTTGAAACTCGTGGAGCGGGTCTGGCCCACCACGTGTTCGAAGGCTACGAAAAGTGGCAGGGTGAAATGCGATCACGACCGACGGGAAGCCTAATCGCCGACCGACATGGCGTGACCACAACGTACTCGCTGCTCAGCGCCCAGGAACGCGGCCAGCTGTTCGTTCCGGTTGCTACCGAAGTTTACGAAGGCATGATCGTTGGCGAAAACCCACGTCCTCAGGACATGGATTTGAACATGGTCAAAGCCAAAAAACAGACCAACATGCGATCTGCCGGTGCCGATAAGGCAGAGCACTTGGATACCCCGAAACAGCTGTCGCTGGAGCAGTCGCTGGAGTTCATCATGGATGACGAATGCCTCGAAGTGACACCAAACTTCGTGCGAATCCGCAAGACCGTCCTCGACCAGAACAAGCGTGGCCGTGCCAAGGGTGCAAAGAAGCTCGCAGCCATCGGCGCGTAAGTGCCAACTGCACTTTAATCTGGTCTGAAAATAAAATTCTAAAATGCCCCGTGTGCGTCGCACACGGGGCATTTTTTTCACGGCTGCGGCATACACAAGCTTGAACTGCATCCAAACCCGAACTATCGGCATCTAACTATTCCGCACGATATAGCGCGGGCATTTACCGGGCTGATCTAAAAGGAAAATGACCCATGGCACTACTCCTCGGAGACACGGTCCCTAACTTTACTCAAGAGTCGACTGACGGCTCGATAGACCTCTACGAATTTCTCGGCGACAGCTGGGGCATCTTGTTTTCTCACCCAGCTGATTTCACTCCGGTCTGTACCACTGAACTTGGTGCGGTTGCAGGTCTGAAAGATCAGTTCGACAAGCGAAATACCAAGGTGATTGGCCTGAGCGTAGATGAGCTGTCGTCTCACCACGACTGGGTCAAGGACATCGAAGAGACCCAGAACGTAAAGCTGAATTTTCCGATCATTGCCGATACCGACCAGAAAGTCGCAAACCTCTACAGCATGATCCAGACGTCTGACAACAAGATGACGGTCCGTTCCGTGTTCATCATCGACCCGTCAAAGATGTTACGACTCACGATTACCTACCCCGCATCTACCGGTCGAAACTTTGCAGAGATCCTGCGAGTTCTCGATTCATTACAGCTGACCGACGGCTACAAGGTAGCGACTCCTGCCAACTGGCGAGATGGCGATGACGTTATTGTGCTGCCAACCGTTTCTAACGAAGACGCAGACAAGCTGTTCCCGAAGGGCTACGCGGCAGTAAAACCGTACCTGCGAGTAACACCACAGCCGAACAAGTAAGTTAGATTTATCACGCAAACGCGAAAACCGCCTCGACGCCACCATGTCGAGGCGGTTTTCGCGTTTGCGTGCCTAATCTCTACATCCGTACACGGACGGACGACAGGCACAATCGTCATCCTGAACTGGATTCAGGATGACGATTCAACCCCTTGCGAGAGTATCGCTACAGGTTCATTCTTTCTCTCCATACGCTGCGCTGATTCACGGTTGTGCACAAAAGGGAAGAAAAACAAAATGCTCGAAAGATTTCTTGTTCCAGAAAAAGACCGCGTCTACGTGCAGCCCGAGAACATGCGACAGGCAACCATTGAAATCTTCGAGAAATGCGGGCAATCACCCGCTGACGCAGCTCTCTCAACCGACGTCCTGCTGACCAGCGATCTTCGGGGTTGCGAGACACACGGAGTCTCGAATCAGCTTCGGGTCTACGTAAAGGCTTACGCAGATCAGCACATGAACCCGACACCGAATGTAACGATCACCCGAGAAACCGATGTGACGGCGAACATGGATGGCGATACCGGACTCGGTCTACATGTACTCCCTAAAGCGATGGAACTCGCTATCGAAAAAGCTGAAAAGCACGGCATGGGCGCCGTGACGGTTCACAACTCACGACACATTGGCATGCTGGCTTACCACGCGATGATGCCGCTCGAACACGACATGATCGGCGTCACAATGACTGCCGGAAACCCCCTCTCGATGGTGCCGACTCACGCTGGCGAACTGAAGTTTGCCACCAATCCGTGGGCATGGGCCGCACCCGCTCGAACCGAGGCACCATTCGTCTTCGATGTCGCAACCACCCAGGTGGCTGGTAACAAGCTGAGGCTTGCCAAGAGAATCGGTGCACCCCTCGATCCTGCATGGGTCGCAGCCACAGATGGTTCTCCGATCATGGAGGAAACTCCACTCCCCGACGAGTACATGATTCTCCCGTTTGGTGGCACGCGTGAACAGGGTTCACACAAGGGCTACGGATTCGCCGCAACCGCCGAAATAATGACGACGATCCTCTCCGGTATGGGTGCCGGATTCCTCATGCCGAGGCAGCCGCAAATTCTGGCTCACTATGTTCAGGCAATAAAAATCGACGGCTTTACGGATCCCGAAAAATTCAAAGACGACATGGACGATTTCCTCGGTGGTCTGAAAAACACCAAGCCAGCTCCGGGTCACAAGCGAGTGGTGTACGCCGGGTTGCCAGAGGCTGAAGAGATCGAAATTCGCCAGCGCGACGGAATCCCATATCATCGTGAAGTAATCGAGTGGTTCGAGTCGATCAAAGCTGAACTAGACCTCAGCTTCGACCTGGTCTAAACCACCGAAATAATCACCACTGCCGCAACAATCATCAAGGTCGATACCAGTTTCAATGCCATGTCGGCCTTCGTGAATTTTTCGTAAATCAGTCCGGGTGCAAATCGGGCCGCCAACGCGGTCATGCTGAACACGAAGATCGGTCGGGCTCCGCCGAGCGCTGACACAAGTGCAATCGGTCCCTTGCCAATTGCGTATGTAATCAACATATGCCCATTGAACGGCATTACTCTTCGGCGATTATCAGCCACGGAGCGCGTGTTGGTTGCTTCAGGAAACTACCCAATCCTCTGAGCGCTGCAGGGCGGGCGAACACAAGCCACATCACCGTGAACAACCCGGTTCCTCGAAATGAAACGATGTGGATCATCGATGATCGACTTCGTGATTAACTGCGAACTCGCCAACAGCAACGCACCCACCGCAAACAGCAAAAATATCGGCTGGAATCCCACTTTGCCGTTGGAGCTCAACGATCCGATCCGCACCGATGCCAGAATACTTCCACCAACCGTCAGCAAAACGGCTATCCACTGTAGTGGAGTCAGCGATTCACCGAATATCGCCCACGCAAGTAACGCAACGTAAATCGGTGAAGTCTGCATCGCAGGGTTCACACGCGAAGGATCTTCTCTCTTGAGCATCCAGAACATGAAGATAAGCGAGAATGCATGGAGTACACCGATCGACCATGCCCTGACGATTGTCTCGAACTCCACACCCGCCGGGAAATTGGGCACCAGCACAACCGCACCGAATAGTCCCTGGCTGCCACCAACGAAAAGATTAAAGCTGGGCAGTCCGAGGCCGAAGCCTGTCAGCACTCGTTTGTCGACCAGAGTTACGATCGAAAATATCAGCGGATTAGCGAGAGCCGCGAGAATCCAGAGTTACGTAACGGTCTACTTTCGGATGATGGCAGGCGGGGGGAATTTCGATGCGATTGTATCTGTGGCATCGTGTGCAATGACCAGCCCTCAACCTTGTAACAATGTTTCTGCTGGCGATAATCCGTCGGTTAGATATTAGAGCTGCTATTCGTCGATACCTCAATCGAGTCCGGCTCATACATTTCGACATTCCTGAACTCACGTAGCGTCGCAAGATATTCAGGGATCGTCAGTGGAGCGTCGAAATCGTCAATTAATTTACGGGCTGGCGTCGCGTCATCGCTCAGCAGCGATATCGTAGTCGAAGCCAGAGCTTTTCCTGCCTCGACAACATCCAACTCCCAGTCGGTTATCTCATATTCATCACTGTGCGACCGCCCGCTGGCACCGCCCGCATACGACTGCATTGTTGGCATCAGCACCGACACGTCGCCCATGTCGGTTGATGAGGTCCTGTGCGGCATTCGCCCAACCTCCAAATCACCGGGAAGTGCCAGAACATTCTCGTCGTAGATGTCGTTCAGTGCCGGATTGAATTGAGAAGGTATGTAACCCGGCGACGTGCTGATCTCGACTGCCGCACCGATCGCCATTGCGCCCGCACGCAATGCCTGGTCAACCTTCATTCCAGCGTCTTTGATCGCATCTATCGAAGCAGCGCGAATAAACATTTCCATCGTCACATTCGCCGGCACAGACGAAACCGCAGCGCCACCCCGAGTAATAATCGGGTGAATCCGAACATGATCTTCATCTTGGAACGTTTCGCGTTGGAGCGCTATTGCCTGCATCGCAAGATTCGCCGCGTTCAAAGCGTTTATTCCAAGATGAGGCGCTCCGCCCGCGTGCGCCGAACGACCAATGAACCGAACGCTTTTCGCAATCATGCCGTTGTGACTTGTTCCCGTCATGAGTGATCGTGACTCGCTGGGAGAGGTATGTGTGAGCAGCGATATATCAACATCGTCGAGTTCGCCAAGCCGGATAAATTCCTGCTTACCAGCCAGAAATTCCAACTCACCCGACTCACGTAAGCCCTCTCGATACTCGATCTCGATGTATTCCTCGGCCGGTACAGCCATAAACGAAATCGACCCGCTCAACGATTCGATGACACCCGGCTGAGAAAGCCCGACAGCCGCAGCGAGCATATTTCCAACTTGAATATTGTGTCCGCACACGTGAGCAGCTCCCGTCTCGGGATCAGCAAGCCTGTGCTCGGGAACGATAAGGGAATCTAGCTCACCAAATATCGCAACGTGCGGACCCGGTCGCCCCATGTCGATCCGTGCGATCACGCCGGTAATTGCCACGTTCTCACGCGGTTCAAGCCCAATCTTCGTCATGAACTCGGCAACCAGTTTCGCCGTTCGATGCTCTCGAAAACCCGATTCGGGATGATTCCATACGTCCTGAGATAACGCGATCAGCTCGTTGGAACTGGCATCGATTGCGTCGTTGGCTGTTGTTTTTGAAATAGAGAAATGTGGCATCCCGGGATTCTAAGTCAGATATCGCATGCTGTGGTGGGCAGATCAACCCTCAAGTGCGGCTGCTTGTCCATCCAATAACGGTCGTCCTGATTGCCTCAGGTTGAACTCTAGATTGGGTGTTATGAACTGGCCAGAGTGCTCACTCGGGTCGATCACACCTTCAGCAAACCGCAGGAAATCTGAGGGAACTCATTGTGTAAATAAGGTGAATGCAGATTTCGAGGAGTCCACTGTTCTAACCACGGGGTAATTGCGGCGATGATAAGAATATTTTCACTTGTACTAACACTGGCCTTGGTGAGCATCATCACCATTGCGGGCACAGATACTGCTTCTACCAAGGGCAAAAAGGGCGAGCTGATCAGCTTTTCGACTGTGGTCTACGTGACCGCTTTACCTGATGTGACAACAAACAGTCACTCCGGTTGGTCGACCATCGACCTAGAGACGCTCGCAGGCACCGGCCTTCTTTCGGGTGCCACTGGCCCCATCGATCTAAACGGGCTGTACATCACGGCTGAACAGAGTTCACATGAACAGTTCACAAACCCGACATTCCTGCCGGCCACGAACGTCAAGAAGGGTAAATCTAAAGGAACGTTCTACCTGTCTCCACCGATCAACGCGACAGAGTTTGGTGCTCCGGTTGTTGTTGGTGAATATCAACTGAAGGTTTCTGCCATCGACGGATGCCAGATCTATGGCGAAGGCAAGTGGAAGTCCAAGGCCAAGAACAGGGCCATCGATGGTGAAGGCGAAATCACGGTCTGCACGAATTGGTTCTGGCTGTCGGCCACAGAAGGCACGTTCTTCTCACAGATAACTGTGACCGGATCCGGTGTAGCCGTCGACTAACTTATCTGCTCCTCATTGCAAGACTCCCTATCTGGTGTGTTCACCGGATAGGGAGTCTTGCGCGTTCAGGGCACTTCGAACCTTCTAACCCCGCACACCCGACCACGGCTTCGGAATGATCTTCTCGAATCCTTCAGTGTCGAGTTCCACACCCAGGCCCGGCCCATCCGGTACCGCCACAAACCCCTCATCGTCCAGTACGTACGGGTTCTTGAAGAAACCAACCCAAATACCGGTTTACCGGCGTAAGGACCTTCAGTGGGTCGTGAGTCGTTGACTTCGTTGTGTTCCTGCACAAGGAAGTTTGTTGAGCAAGCATCAACTTGTATCGAAGCGGCTGGCATGTCGCATGACTCGGCCGCCTCGGTCCGTTCTAACAAACGAAAAGGCGGTCGCGTGACCGAGAGAACAACTGAATTGAGGCGAAATCGATGTGATGCGGTGAATAATATCGATACCAATTCTCCAGTGAAATCGGCTTCGCAATCGAGAATTTCGTTGTTGGTAATTTGCGAATAACTTTGATTTTCATTATTCCTCAAATGCTCACAGAGTCGAAACACGCAATTTGTTGCGAAGAAACTTGAAGCATGAAACTGTAAATCGTAAGTAAATATGTGATTTACGCTGAATGCGCAGATAATTGAGCAAATTATAACGATATCAGTTCTCCAGAGATGCTTGGATATCCATATGTCGGCAAAATTTGCTTGACAGGTACTGCTCAACGTGCAAAATTGTTGGCAGGTCCCAAGGGGTAAAAGCACTAAGCCTGAATACTTAAATCTTGATCGGATGCGCAAGCTGAAGCGAGAGTGATAAGTCCTAAGTTCTTGAACGAAGACGCAAGTCGGAGCGAAAGAAGTTAGAGCTGGATACTGGAGCGACGGCGCAAGCCTGAGTTACAGAGTTTAGTAAAGGTGGAAGAGCCGAGGTCACTTGAGGGTTACTTTTGTGCCCCGTTCGCGGCCTCCCCGGCATCCGGTTTCAAAATGCCAATGAACGGCAGGTTGCGGTACTCCTCCATGTAGTCGAGTCCGTAACCCACAACAAACTCGTCTGCGATCTCGAACCCCACGTACTTCATATCTGAATCGGTAAGTCGCCGCGCCTGTTTGTCGAGTAGCGTGCACACCTCGAGGCTCGCCGGGTTTTTCGCTCGCAGGTAGTCCAGTAAGAAATTAAGAGTCATCCCGGTATCGACAATGTCCTCGACCATCAAAACGTGCCGACCCTCGAGGTCGATGTCGAGATCCTTCGTAATCTTGACCTCAGAATCGTCATGCTCGTAGTACGAGATAGACATGAAGTCGACCGACATTGGCACCGAGATCTGGCGTATTAGATCGGCCATAAAACAGAACACACCCCTGAGCACGCCGACCAACACCGGCTTCTTGTCGGCGTAGTCAACTGAGATATCGCGGCCAAGCTCGGCCGTTCTCTCGGCAATCTGACCGGTGCCGAACATCACCGATTCGAGCGCTGGTGTTTGGGAAGTTGCCAGTGGACCGAACCCGAACTTCGCCATCAGACGATGGAAGTCCCGGCGGTATAAAAGCCGAATGTCGATATCGGGATTGAGTTCTCGAACTCGCCTGAGTTTGCGATTCTTCTTAGTTACCAGGCTCTGCTTTAGTGTGGTGAGTTCGATGTACAGGTCCATCTGCGGCAGATAGAAGTCGGGAGTGAACATCTCGACCACCCGATCGCGGTCCCATTCTGTTGGGAACGAAGTCGGCTCGTAATCCCAGTTGACTCCGTAGAAGTCGAGTATCTGCGCGAACTCAGCCTCGCTTGGATCGGCGAAAGTCAGATCGTGTTGCTTTAGAGCCATGCCCCCAGTTCAAATTCAGGAGCACGACGAATTTGTACGCCACATCTTCGTCAACGCTCACCTTATGAAAAAAAGTCTAGGCTTCCCCGGACAAGCTAAAACGTCGATAGCAATCGAGATGCAGTATGTACAACTATCTTGACGTGCTTATCAAAATTCAATTGTGATTAACTAATCCATCCACCGTTGCACGCAACCTTGCCGCGACCGGTCACAATGTCGACATCTGAAACCATAAGCCCGATTTTTCGACCGTCTTCGATTGTTAACACCAAATCCCCATCTCCGAGCCAGTTGAAGCCGCCCTGAAGAATGATTGTGCCAGTTGCATTCATGAGACCGGGGATCTCTTGTCGGCTTGTATCGCCGATGGCGGTTGCATCGAGCATCTCTCTCAATATCGTCAATGAATACTGAATGTTTGCCTCTTCACGTGTGCCGTTCGAGACATGACCGGCACCACCGAGGCGTTCTTCTACAACTGTTCGTTTTCGGGTTCGCATCTGCTTGCGTCCTTTCTGCTACTTTTGGAATGAGCTATTCCTTCCTCATTATTAAACACTTCAGGTCGACACTCCTATTTCGAATGGCAGGGGAAACTGGGTAATTGAGATTGGTGTGCATCGCTATACCCCAATGAGTTCGCGTCTTCGTGTGTGCTATAGATCCTGAACCTGTTCGACTATGCTCAGGGCAAGCGTAAATTCAGGAGGACAAGGCAGGGGATGGCTCGCTCCGTGGTCGGGTACGCGTGATACTGAATCCTGCGCGGCGGGGCTCAGTATGGTGAACAAATTGTTTGGAGACACATAGATGAACGAACGGCGACCACGGCTAGAAGGCAAAGTGGCAGTAGTTACCGGCGCTGGATCTCGAGGAGATGGTGTCGGCAACGGCAGGGCTGCTGCTGTTCTTTTCGCACGAGAAGGTGCGAAGGTCGTGCTGGTCGACATGCAATTCGAAGCCGCCAACGAAACCCTGGCGATGATCGAAGATGAAGGCGGAACAGCATCGAGCTTTCAAGCGGATGTCACCAGCGACGATGACTGCAAGGCGCTCTTCGACTTCACCATGGATCAGTACGGTCGGCTGGATATTCTCGACAACAATGTAGGCAATAGCTACCGCAAAACCGTGGTCGACATCGAGCCCGATGAGTGGGACCAGTACATGACACTGAACCTTAAGAGCATGGTACTAACGTCGAAGCACGCCATTCCACGGATGATCGAATCCGGCGGCGGATCTATCATCAATATTTCGTCAATTTCCGGCGTTCGCTCTGGCAAAGATCCCGTTTACACAGCCTCGAAAGCCGGTGTGGTCGGACTCACGATTTCGATGGCTGGTGATCATGGTCGAGAAGGCATTCGTGTCAACGCCATCGCACCGGGCCCGGTCTACACACCGATGGTCGCATGGCGCCTGTCGGACGAGCAGCGCGCCTACCGCAAGAACACGACAGCACTCGGCACTGAGGGCACACCCTGGGACGTTGGCTGGGCGGCGGTCTTCCTGGCAAGTGACGAGGCGAAATGGGTGACTGGCACGGTTCTCACCGTCGATGGCGGATCTTCGATTGTCTCCCGTCACGTCTACTCCGATGAAGTGATGGACGCCCGATGAGCGGTCAAATGAAATACGGGCAAGTCGAGGGCGTCGAAAAGGACGTTTCACAGATCGTGATGGGAACGCTTTTTGTCAGCGAATTCAATGCCGCTGCGCCCGTGTTCGACTACTTCATCGAGCAGGGCGGCAACTGCTTCGACACTGCCCGACACTACGGTGTAGCCGAGCTGGTCTTTGGCGAGTGGATGAAAAACAGGGGAGTTCGTGACCAGACGATCGTGATCACCAAAGGAGCGCACACTCCAAACTGCAATCCGGAGACCGTCATGAAGGAACTGGACGAGAGCCTTGAACGACTGCAGACCGATTTCATCGATATCTATTTCCTGCACCGGGACAACCCCGACGTGCCAGTCGGGGAGTTCGTCGACGCGCTAAACGAGCACAAAAACGCCGGACGTCTGGGCATATTCGGCGCCTCGAACTGGAGTCCGCAACGCATGGACGAGGCGAACGAGTACGCCGCTCGTAATGGCCTCGCAGGGTTCAGCGTTCTCAGTAATCACATGAGTCTAGCGAGAATGGTCGAAGCGCCGTGGCCCGGCTGCCTCGCTGCGTCCGACTCTGATTCTCGTGGCTGGCTAGCCGAACGCAACATGCCGTTATTCCCATGGTCGAGTCAAGCACGTGGCTTCTTCGTAGACGGACGAGCAGACCCGGCTGATCTATCCGATGCCGAGCTAGTCAGGTGCTTCTACAGCGACGACAACTTCGAACGCCTCGCCCGAGCCCGCCAACTATCCGAAAAGCACAAAGTTTCGACCATCAGCATCGCCCTCGTCTACGTCCTCAATCAACCAACCCCAACATTCCCAATCATAGGCCCGATATCCGTTGAAGAAGCAGAGACGTCATTGTCAGCACTGGGCGTTGAACTGTCTGCCGATGACGTACGGTGGCTGAACCTTGAAGACCAGTAAATCAGCGAACCTTTACAAGCGATGACATTCGATCTGATCTTGCCGCTGATCGCTGCGTTTATTCTCGGTGCGATCAGCCCCGGACCGTCCCTCGCCGTTGTTCTGAGAAACAGCCTCTCGGGTGGTAGGCGGCAGGGAGTGCTGGCAGGTCTCGGGCACGGACTTGGATTCGGCTTCTACGCGTTTTTGTCGGCGGTCGGAATCTCGGCGGCGTTAGCAGCGAGTGGCGATCTGGTGTTGGTCCTGCGGATTCTGGTGATCGGACTGCTGCTTTATCTGGGTACGGTCTACGCTCGAAGCGCGCTTGCGGGCAAAAGTCATCTAGATGGGAACGAGTCATCGTCCGCCAAGCGATCCGGGTTCGTCGAGGGCGTTCTGATCGCAGTGATCAATCCGAAGATACTGGCGTGGATGCTGGCGATCTACGCGCCGTTCATCGATTCAGATCTGGCGGTTACGACACTGCTGAGCATAGCCGTAATCGGCATGTTCATCGACGGCACCTGGTACACCAGCGTCGCCCTCTTCCTAACATCCGGCAATCGCCGCCAAAAGCTCCAAAACATGTCCAACAAAATCGACGCAGCAATGGCCATACTGATGCTGGCGTTCGCGGTGGTTCTAGTTATCAATCTGATTTGACGTTGCTGATGCCGGGTATTCGACTACCACCCACCACTCCCCAACACCCGTCCCGCCACTACACTCAACTTCGCCACCATCTCTGGATCACGATGCTCCGGCGACGTCGCCACGGCGTGCTCAACCGATGTGTGGGTGCCCGACCCGAACGGTGCTTCCAGCGCCGCCAGTTTCGGTACTAGCGCTTTGATCAGGTCTTTGGCGTGGACTGTGTTGGTTTTGAGGACTTCTAGGATCGATGCTGTTGTTACGTTTTCGTGGTCGTCGTGCCAGCAGTCGTAGTCGGTGACCATTGCGACCGTGGCGTACGCCAACTCGGCCTCTCTAGCTAGCTTCGCCTCGGGCATGTTGGTCATGCCGATAACGTCGCAGCCCCATGATCGGTACAACTCCGACTCAGCTCGGCTTGAAAACTGCGGACCCTCCATAACGAGATAAGTTCCGCCAACAGCAACGGTCAGCCCGATTTCACTCGCAGCCTCGGCAACGGCACTCTGGGTGGTCGAGCAGATCGGATCGGCCATGCTGACATGAGCGACAAACCCGGTGCCAAAGAAGGTTTTCTCACGTGCGAACGTTCGATCGATGAACTGATCGACCAGCAAAAAATCGCCGGGCTTGTGCTCTTCTTTCAGCGAGCCAACAGCCGAGAAAGAAACAACACGGTCGACACCCGCTCGTTTCAGAGCTTCGATGTTCGCCCTGTAGTTGATTTCAGTCGGTGGGATGCGGTGTCCTCGACCGTGTCGAGGGAGAAAGACGAGTCGATGTCCTTCGAACTCACCTATGAGTAGCTCGTCGGAGGGCTCACCAAACGCCGATTCGATTGAGACCCACTGGGCGTTCTCAAACCCGTCGATGTCGTAGAGTCCGGTGCCGCCGATAATACCGATGGATCCCACGTGAGTCTGCTCCTGATCATTACTGATTTAATATCTGGTACCGAGGGTGGGAATCGAACCCACACGTCCGTTAGGACAGAGGATTTTAAATCCGCCGCGTCTACCGTTCCGCCACCCCGGCACAGATGATGAAATCGAATACAAAAATGCCTGTGACTGGATCTTGTTGAGCAGCGTTTAGGCCGCTACTACACCAGTTATTACACCAATTGACTCCGATTTTCGCCCCTTGAGGCACATTCAATGATACGCGGAAATCACCACATTTACCGTCATTGTCTCGACGCGAAGATCGAGGTATTCCTCGAAAGCCCTGGTGACTGGTGTCGCGATACTGGAGGGCTGTGAAGTATTGCGAGCCGGAGCGGAATCGACCGCCGATAGGCGTACTACCGCCCAGTTACAGAGTGATGAGGGGGTGGCGGTGCTGAGACCATGTATTCTGCGC
>Ga0209402_10004013_pt1 | contig 13689 bp, 10 predicted proteins | sample ArcticOcean_MG_C_3_FD_187437 | JGI IMG/M metagenome (GOLD analysis project Ga0209402, IMG submission 187437) | Marine microbial communities from western Arctic Ocean - ArcticOcean_MG_CB8_126 (SPAdes) (version 2) | ecosystem: Environmental > Aquatic > Marine > Oceanic | place: Arctic Ocean... | reverse complement strand
CACCCGATCCACGTTCTTGATCACGTCCAGATTGTGTTCGATCACCACCACCGTATTGCCCCGATCGACCAGTCGTTGCAGAACGTCGATCAGGTGGCGCACATCGTCAAAATGCAGTCCGGTGGTCGGTTCGTCCAGGATGTATAGCGTCTTGCCGGTGGCCCGTTTCGCCAGTTCGGAGGCCAGTTTTACCCGCTGAGCCTCCCCACCCGACAGCGTATTCGCCTGCTGACCCAGCGTGAGATAGCCCAGGCCCACATCGTGCAGAGTCTGTAGCGGTCGCACTATACGCGGGATGTTGGCGAAGACCTCCAGCACCGTTTCCACGCTCATCTCCAGCACGTCCGCCACGTTGTAGCCGCGATACCGAATCTCCAACGCCTCCCGGTTGTACCGTCGCCCGGCGCAGATTTCGCACGTCACGTACACGTCCGGCAGAAATTGCATCTCGATTCGGGACACACCCGCTCCCTGGCAGGCCTCGCAGCGGCCACCCTTCACGTTGAAGGAGAACCGGCCCGGCTTGTAGCCCCTGGCCCTCGCCTCCGGCACCGCCGCGAAGAGTTCCCGTATCGGACCGAAAACCCCCGCGTAGGTGGCCGGATTCGACCGGGGAGTCCGGCCGATCGGCGCCTGGTCTATCGCGATCACCTTGTCTATGTGTTCCAGGCCCAGCACCCCGTCGTGCTCGCCCGGTTGTTGCCGCGAGCCATGCAGCCGCCTGGCCGCCGCCCGGTGCAGGATGCCCGTGACCAGCGTGCTCTTGCCCGAGCCCGAGACTCCCGTGACCCCCACCAGCGTCCCCAACGGAAATCGCACCTCCACGGATTTCAAATTATTCTCCCGCGCCCCTTCCACCACTAACGCGTTTCCGTTGCCCGACCGCCGCTCGTCCGGCGTGGCGATCGTCAGGCTGCGGCTCAGATATCCACCGGTCAGCGAGTCGCTCGCCTCCAGCTCCGCCAGCACACCCTCGAACACCACCTCCCCACCGTGCGTCCCCGCTCCCGGCCCCATGTCCACGATCCAATCCGCCGCCCGGATCGTCTCCTCGTCATGCTCCACCACGATCAGCGAATTCCCCGAGTCGCGCAGCCCCATCAGCGTGCGCAGCAGCCGGGCGTTATCGCGCTGGTGCAGCCCGATACTGGGCTCATCCAGGATGTACATCACCCCCACCAGCGCCGAGCCGATCTGAGTCGCCAGGCGGATGCGCTGGGCCTCGCCGCCCGAGAGCGTGGAAGCCCGGCGATCCAGCGTCAGGTAGTCCAGGCCCACGTCCACCATAAAGCCCAAACGGGCCCCCAACTCGGTGATAATCGGGTGCGCGATCGCCTCCCGGCTGCCCTCCAGTCGAACCTCGTCCAGCGCCTCCGCCGCGTCCGCGATATTCATCCCCGCATAGTCGGCGATCCCACGCCCGGCGAATAGCACCGCCAGACTCTCCGCCCTCAAGCCGGACCCGCCACATTCGCCGCAGGTGAGACTCGTCATGAACTTCTCGATCTCCTGCCGCACATACGCCGATTCCGTCGCCCGCAACCGTCTCCGCAGATACGGGATCAATCCCTCAAACTCGAATTCCAGCGTCCTCCGATCGCCTCCCGGCTCCTTCAGCCGCACCGTCAACGGCTCTCCGTTCTGCCCGTGCAGCAGCATTTCTCGGTGCTCTTTCTTCAGCGCCCCCAGCGGCTTCTTGAGGCTGAAGCGAAACTTGCGCGAGAGCGCCTGCATTAGCTGCGCCGACGTCTTGCGGCTGTTCGTCAGCCCCTCCACCGGAGCCAGCGCTCCGTCGGCTATCGATACGCCCATATCGGGAATGACCAGATCGGGATCAAACTCCATGATCGCCCCCAGCCCACCACAGGTCGTACAGGCTCCGTGCGGGCTGTTGAACGAGAAAGATCGCGGCTCCAGTTCCGGAAAGCCCAGGTTGCAATGCGGGCAATAGAGGTGATCGGCCATCAGCAGTTCGGGACCATCCAGCACTTGAACCAGCACCACCCCACTCCCCAGACGCAACGCTGTCTCCAGCGAGTCCGCCAGCCGGGTCTGCACGTCGGGACGCACCACCACTCGATCCACCACAATCTGAACCTTCGGTTTTCTGTCGGGGCCGATGGTCGGGGGCGACTCGAGGCCCATGACCTCACCGTCAACCCGGGCCCGCACGAATCCGGCGCGCAGCGCGTCGGCGAAGACGCCGGCAAGGCCGTCCGACCCGCCCGTGACCGGGGCCAGCAAAAGCAGCCGGGCGCCCTCCTCCTGCTGCATTATCCGATCCACCATCTCCTGAATCGTGTGACTCCGCACGGGCCGCCCGCAGTTCGGGCAATGGGGTTCCCCGGCCCGCGCGAACAGCAGCCGCAGATAGTCATACACCTCGGTAACCGTGCCGACCGTCGAGCGCGGATTCCGCGAGCCCCCACGCTGATCGATTGAAATCGCCGGCGATAGCCCCTCGATATGGTCTACGTCCGGCTTCTCCAACTGACCCAGGAACTGCCGCGCGTACGTCGAAAGCGACCCGACGTAGCGACGCTGCCCCTCGGCGAACAGCGTGTCGAACGCCAGGCTGGATTTTCCCGAACCGGACACCCCGGTGATCACCACAAAGCGATTTCGCGGAATGTCCACATCGACGTTCCGCAAATTGTGCACCCGCGCGCCCCGCACGCTTATGTGCGTGGCCTCGGGCGATGGCTTCCCCGGCACGGTCCGGCGGCTCTTGGCTGTTCGTTTAGGCACAGCCGATTATATTTCCCGGCGACTTGCCGGCCGCGCCACCCTTCAATCGCCCGCCGAACCCCACCTGGTCACCACCCTCTACTTCTTAATCAGCCCCAGCCCTCCTGGTGTGCACCGCTACAACGCGGCCGTCCGGCTTGCAAACGCGGGCTGATTCCCGCAGAAGGGCGACTGGGTCGGGCGCCCATTCCAGCGCGTCGATGGATACCACGGCATCAAAGCCGTCACTCCGCAACGGAAGCTGCTCGCCGTCGCCAACCAACAGCGGCGAACCAGACCCGTCATCCATCTCGATTAGCCCGCGTCCCCTACCACTCAATCTCCGTGAAATCCTGCGCCCAGTACAGCGGCCCCTCATAAACGTCCTTCACGTCCTTGATCGCCAGCGCCATCTCGTCCAGCGGTTCCAGCCCTCCTCCCTGATGATTGATCAGCAGGCGCTTCGCGCCCGCCTCCACGGCCATCCGGGCCGCCCCGGTGCTGCCCGTCTCCGAGATGCGGCTGGGCAGCTTCTCGATGGTCGACTCGCGATGCACGATCTCCTGCACGAACAGATCCGCGTCACGAGCCAGCTCCACCACCGATTCCGTCGGCGCCGTGTCCCCGCTGAAGGCGATAATCCCCTCTTCGGTCTCAAAGCGAAAACCGTAGCAGTTGATGTACGGCTGTGCGTGCTTGACCTCCAGCGCGTGGCACTCCCAGGTCTTCCCGCTCGCCACCTTGCCCTCACCGTATTCGTGCACGTGGACCACCGGCTCCGGCCGGTCCCCCTCTCCCCCGCGGCTGTGATAGGCATGCACGCTCATCGGGTGATTCGTCCGCGCATCCACGTCGTACCAGAACACCCCACGCTCCTTGCTCCATAGGCGTTCAGTGATGTCCTCAATCGGCGGCGGACCGTAAACCTGCAAGTCCGGTTCAGTCCCGATCGACTGATCGAACCGCGTCATCAGAAAGCACGGGTAATCGGCGATGTGATCCGAGTGCAGGTGAGTAAAGAAAAGGTGCTCGATTTCCGTGGGCGACACCCCCATCTGGTACATCTTGTAGGTCGTGCCGTGCCCGCAGTCGATCATCAGCCATTCCCCCCCGATCTCCAGCAAAAAGCACGTCCCCCAGCGATTCGGCGTGCGCGAAGGCGTACCCGCTCCCACAACTTTGAGTCTCGGCATATCGCCTTCCCTTCGGGTGCGTAATCCTCAATAACTTGGGTCTTGCAGTCCGATATTAGGGAATCGGCGATTTTGCTTCCGGGTCCCCTACGCCAGGTGGCGCCCACGAGCCGGCGTAAAACGGCCGAGAGCCGCTACCACTCGAGTTCAGTGAAGTCCTGCGCCCAGAAAACCCGGCCGTCGTACGCGACTTGCAGATCGGCTATCGCCCGCGCGGCCTTTTCCGGATTCTCCAACTCCTCCGATTGGTGATTGACCAGCAGCCGCTTCGCTCCCGCCGCCGCCGCTATCTCTCCCGCCTCCAGCGGACCGGTCATCGCCTCCCTCACCGGCGTCGGGTGCAGGTCTTCCTCCAGGTCCATCACGTTATGGACCAGCAGATCGGCGTCCCGGGCCAGCTCGACGACTGCTTCGACGGGGGCCGTGTCGCCGCTGAAGGCGATCACCCCTTCTTCCGTTTCAAAGCGAAACCCGTAGCAACGCAGGTAGGGCTGGGCATGCTTGACCTCTCGGGCATAGCACTCCCAGGTCTTCCCGCTCGCCACCTTGCCCTCGCCGTATTCGTGTACGTGCACCACCGGCTCTGGCCGGTCGCCCTTGCCCCCGCGGAGGTGGTAGGCGTGCACTCTCATCGGGTGATTCGCCTGCGTGACGATGTCGTGACAGAACGCACCGGGCTCATCGCTCCAGAGTCGATCGGTCACGGCCTTGATGGGCTCCGGGCCGTGGACCTGCAATTCCGGCTCGGTGCCGATGGTCTCGCCGAACCGGGTCATCAGGAAGCAGGGGAAGTCGGCGATGTGATCCGAGTGCAGGTGCGTAAAGAACAGATGCTCGATTTCCGTCGGCGACACCCCCATCTGACACATCTTGTACGTGGCCGCCGGACCGCAGTCGATCATCAGCCACTCCCCGCCGATCTCAAGCAAAAAGCACGTCCCCCAGCGATCCGGCGTGCGCGTCGGCGTGCCCGCTCCCACGACTTTTAGTCTCGGCATTCCTTCGCTCCCGCGCCTCTGCACCGGCGCCAAACATGTCCCGATCAAATATCTCTAATACTTAAGGAGAGCCGCCCGGCCATGAGCGCGCACCCCTGATTGCATAGCCGCATTCACCGTTCAGCCCGGGATCGCGCGGGTGATTCCACTCTCCGAATCTCTCTCCATCCCGATCACCGCCCGCCCGAACACGTCTTGACACCCCCCCGGTGGGGTAGGGTCACAGACTGTCTCGACCTTCACCTCCAGGCGCCACCAAAAGAACGTCCCCGGAGCTCATTCGTGCCCACCGCAACCATTTCATACCCGCTGTCCCGGTTCCTCCCGCCCGACTGTTCCTGCCGCCTCGAAGACCGCGCCGCCGAACTTCCCGGCGTGCTTTCCGTCTCCCTCCAGCCCGTGCACGGGCGCGTCACCGTCGAACACGACCCCGCCATCACCGACGGCGAGCAACTCCGCGATCAACTCATCGCCACCGGCTGCCCCTGCGAGGACGCCGACGAATCCACTGGCCACATTCACCACGCTCATGCGGATCACGCCGACCACACCGCCCACGCCCCGGCAACAGCCGAAATCGACCCTGCCTCCCACGACCAGCACGCCGACCACGCCGAAGCCGATTCCCCCGAACACCACAATCACCACGCCATGATGCAGGCCGACATGAAGCGCCGCGTCAAGGTCGTCGCGGTCCTCGCCGTCCCTCTTCTCATCCTCTCCCCCACCATTCAGGACTGGTTCCGGCTGGACATCCCCGCCTTCTCCGGCGACCGCTACCTTCTCTTCGCCCTGGCCACCGCCGTCACCGCCTACGGCGGCTGGCCCTTCCTCATCGGAGCCGCCCGCGCCCTGCGCCGCGGAGTCCTCGACATGGATGTCCTCGTCGCCGTCGGCTCCGGCTATCTCTTCAGCGTCGCCGCCACCTTCTGGTTTCCGGCCGTGGACTTCTACTGGGAAATCGCCACCCTCCTCGGTGTCCTGCTGCTCGGCCACTGGCAGGAGATGCGAGCCATCTGCAGCGCCACCAGCGCCCTCAACGAGCTCGGCAACCTGCTCCCCGACATCGCCCACCGGCTCTCCGGCGACCGGATCGAAGACGTCCCCACCTCCTCCCTCGCGCCCGGCGACTTAATTCAGATCCGCCCCGGCGAGAGCCTTCCCATCGACGGCGAGATAATTGAAGGCGCCACCGAGATCGACGAGTCCATGCTCACCGGCGAATCCCGCCCGGTCGTGCGTTCCGCCGGCGACACCGTCATCGCCGAGGTCCTGCCCGCCGACAAGGCCGACCGCATCGCCGAGCTTCAGCGCGACGGCAGCCGCGTCGCCATGGTCGGCGACGGCGTCAACGACGCCCCCGCCCTCTCCCGCGCCGATCTCGGCATCGCCATCGAGTCCGCCGGAGCCGTCCTCATGCGCGACGATCCCCGCGACGTCGTCCGCCTCATCAAGCTCAGCACCGCCACCACCGGCAAGATGTTCCAGAATCTCGCCTGAGCCACCGGCTACAACGTCGTCGCCATTCCCGCCGCCGCCGGCGTCCTGGTGTCCCTCGGCTTCGTCCTCCGGCCCGAATGGGGCACCCTGCTCATGGCCGGCAGTTCCATCGTCGTCGCCCTCAACGCCCTGCTCTTGCGCCGCGCCAACCTCGCCTGACTCTCCCCGGTATTCGCCTCTCGCTCCCTACCGGGGCGGTACAATCTCGCACAGCGATCATCACCAGGGGAGATGTTGAGCTGTTCGAACTGACCGTCGACAACGCCCTCGAATACGCCATCGCCCACGGCCTCATTGACGACCCGGCCGGAGTCGAAGTCCGTGAGCTCACCGGCGGCATTTCCAACTGCGTAATCATGCTCACCGGCCCGTCTGGCTGCCTGGTCCTCAAGCAGCCCTTCCGCCTCCTGCGGGTAGAGCAGCACTGGGAAATCGACCGCGCCCGGGTCTGGCACGAAGTCGCCGCCATCCGCATCTGGACCGACGCCCTGGGCGAACAATGGGCTCCTCAGATACTCCACGAAGATCACGACTGCTACCTCTACGCCATGTCCTGCGCCCCCGCCGGCGCCCTGAATTGGAAAGACCAGCTCCTTGCCGGCGACATCCAGCCCGCCACCGCGCGCCACGCCGGGCGCGTGCTCGGGCAGGTCCACCGCCTCACCACCCGCCGCCGCTCCATCGACATCGTCTTCCCCCGTCACGGCATCTTCGTGCAGGGCCGGATCGACCCCTACTTCTGGCCCATCATCAACGCCGGCGGACCCCTCGCCGGGCCCCTCAAGGACCTCAGCGAGCGCCTCCTCACCCACCGGCTCAATCTCGTGCACGGCGACTTCAGCCCCAAGAACATCCTTGTGGCCGACGACCACATATTCATCATCGACTTCGAAATCAGCCATTACGGCGACCCGTCCTTCGATCCCGCCTTTCTCATCTGCCACCTCGTCCTCAAGGCCTTCTACCGCTTCCGCGAGCGTGACCGCTACCTCTCCCTCGCCCACGAATTCTGTACCAGCTACCTTCACAGCTACGGCGATTTCGCCCCGCTCGACATCGAGTCCACCACCATCACCACCCTTGGCGGGTTGCTCGTCGGGCGCATGGACGGTAAATCCCCGGTTGAATACATCAGCGACGACGCCCGCCGCGATTCAATCCGCACCGCCGCCACCCGTATCCTGCTGGACGGCGTCAGCACCCTCGAGACCGCCATCGAAATCATTGCAGACGAACTAGCCACCATGGAGTCAAAATGCCCGCCATCACATCCGTAATCGCTCGCGAGGTCCTGGATTCTCGCGGTTACCCCACCGTCGAAGTCGAGATCGCCTGCGAGGGAAACGGTGACCACACACCCGTCGGACGCGCCATCGTCCCCTCCGGCGCCTCCACCGGCTCCCACGAGGCCCACGAGTTGCGCGACGGTGATCCCGCCCGCTACGAAGGTCGCGGCGTACTGCGGGCCGTGGCCAATGTGAACAGCGAGATCGCTGACCTGGTGATCGGCATGGACGCCGGCGAGCAGGCCGAGATCGACCGCGCCCTGATCGCCCTCGACGGTACCCCCAACAAATCCCGCCTCGGCGCCAACGCCATCCTGGGCGTCTCCCTGGCCTGCGCCCACACCGCCGCCGCCGCCGCCGGAGAGCCCCTGTTTCGCTACCTCAACGACGGCTCCCCCATGACCATGCCCGTCCCCATGGTCAACATCATCAGCGGCGGACTCCACGCCGGCCGCCAGCTCGACTTCCAGGACTACCTCGTCGTTCCCGTCGGCGCGCCCAACTACCGCGAGGCCCTGCGCTGGGTCGCCACCATCCGCTTCAAAGCGCTCGAAATCCTGCAAGAAGAAGGCCACTCGGTGCTCCTCGCCGACGAGGGCGGATTCGGCCCCGCCCTGGCGAGCAACGAGGAGGCCATCGGGCTCGTTTTACGCGCCACCGAGCGCGCCGGACTGCGACCCGGCAGCGACGTCTTCATCGCTCTGGACGTCGCCGCGCAGCACTTCTTCGACGGAGACAGCTACCAGCTCGCTTCCGAGGGCCGCTCGCTATCCGCCGCCCAGATGAGCGACTGGCTCGCCGACCTGGCCGGCCGCTACCCCATCATTTCCATGGAGGACGGCATGGCCGAGGACGATTGGGCCGGCTGGGCCCAACACACCGCCAGCCTGGCCGGTCGCTTGCAGGTGCTCGGCGACGACCTCTTCACCACCAACATCTCCCGCCTTCGTCGCGGCATCGACGCCGGCATCGCCAACGCCATCCTCATCAAGATCAATCAGATCGGCACCCTCACCGAGGCATTCGAGACCCTGGCGGCCGCGCGGGAGGCAGGCTATCGCACCATCGTCTCCGCCCGCTCCGGCGAGACCGAGGACTCCTCCGTCGCCGACATCGCTGTCGCCACCGCCGCCGGTCAGATCAAGATCGGCTCCACCGCCCGCTCTTCGCGCCTGTCCAAATACAACCAGCTCCTGCGCATCGAAGAAGCCTTCGGCGAAGATGCCCCCTACGCCGGCAAATCCGTCTTCGCCGGCCTCTCCGCCCTGACTGTGTAGGGAGGATACGCATGCCCGGTGACAAGTTGAAGCTCGGCTTCGTCGGCGTCGGACGCATGGGCCAGTGCGCCCACCTGCGCAATTACGCCATCATTCCGGACTGCGAAGTCGTCGCCCTGGCAGACATTCGCCAGCGCACCGCTCGGCGCGTGGCGGAGGCCTACGGGGTGCCAAACGTGTACCCGGACGCCGCCGCCATGCTGGCTGCGGAAGACCTTGACGGAATCGTGGCCGCCCAGCAATTTGAGAATCACGTCCACCTGCTTCCCGAGTTGCTGAAGGCGAAGACGCCGATCTTCATAGAAAAACCGCTCGCCGCCAGCGTCGAAGGCGGGTGGGCGCTGCTAAACGCGATCGAGACCAGAGGCACCTGGGTCATGCCCGGCTACCACAAGCGCAGCGACCCGGCCTCTGAATTCGCTCACGAATACATCCGCGCCCTGCGGCAGTCGGGCCAGCTGGGCGAATTGCGCTACCTGCGCATCACCATGCCCGCCGGCGACTGGATCGCCGGCGGCTTCAACGACCTCATTGACGAAGGCGACCCCTACCCCGACCTCCCCACGGAAGAACGTCCTCCCAACATGGACGACGACGCCTTCGCCGCCTACACCGAATTCGTCAACTACTACATCCACCAGATCAACTACGTGAATTTCCTGCTCGATGAGGACTACGAAATCACGTACGCCGACCCGTCCGGGGTGATGCTCGCCGGGACCAGCGAATCGGGTGTGCCCATAACCATTGAGATGAGCCCCTACGAAACCACGCTGGACTGGCAAGAGTCCGCCCTCGTGGCCTTTGCTCAGGGGTACGTGCGCATCGATCTGCCGGCCCCGCTGGTCCGCAATCAGCCGGGCCGCGTCCAGATCTTCCGCGATTCCGGCGGCGGCCTCCCGCCGGAAACCAGCCACCCCCAAATGCCCCCGGTCCACGCGATGTACGCGCAGGCCCAGAATTTCCTGGCCGCGATCCGCGGCGAACGCCAGCCCCCCTGCGACGCCGCTCAGGCCCACCGCGACCTCATCCTCGCCCGCGACTACCAGCGGCTCCTGCAGGGAGCTGGGCTTTAGGCGAAGGCGGATGGGTCATAATCGAACTTCCTTGCAAGCGAAGAACCGGCTCTGCGATTGGCCGGTCGAAGGGTTGTATCGATGGACCCATGGGAAGCGATCATCAGAATCCTCGAGATCCTCATACCGCTGATTGCGGTTCTGTTGGCGGCACGTTTCAGTCACCTTTGGACAAGATCGCAAAGTGCTGAAGATTTCAAGCGCCAACGCAAGGCTGCGATCGAAGATCGTGAAGCTCTGCGGGCTGAATTCGTAGAGGACAGAAATCGGGAGCGGGAGATGTTCGTTGCCGACCGGGCCGAGGACCGGAAGGTGGAGGTGGATCGCAAGCAGCGCCAATGGGAGCGGCGGATCATTTCAGAGAAGTGCGAGCCTCTTGTTGATGCTATCGAAATACTCCACAGCGCTACGGCCGAGCTTGGCAGCTTGCTTATGGTGGCGTCTAACACGGGATTCCCAGCACCGGAATCAGATCTTTTCCTTATCGTCCGCCCAGAAGATGGTGACCAATCTGCTGAACGCTCGTCGGGAATTTAATGTCGTGCTTGAGCGCGCAGCCACGAGCATTGGTCCCCAATCGGGGCCAATGCTGCTTGAGATCAAATCCAAGATGTTAAATACGGAGAACGCGGCCCTGGATTCTCTGTCGACACAGGGACGCTCGCGGATGTTCAGGCAGTGCTCGAACAGGTGAGCAAGTCAATGCGGGCATACGGAGCGCTAAAGGGCGCGGTGGGACTCCTAATCGTGAAGCCACCGTCATTGGCAGGGCCGCAGTCGCCCACCAGCATCGAACAGATATCGGAAATCATTGACAGAGTCCTAAATCTACAGGCTGAGGACAACGGGCATTCTGTAAAGGATGTCCCGCAGCAATAGCACCCTTTCAGCTAGAGGTTTCTAGTCGTATTGACCGCGGATGAGCCCGACTCGGAACAGGAAACTTGCGCCGGGCGCGATGTCCTATGGGATACTTTCTAATTGCTCGTACCGTGCGCGCTCGGGACGCTGACACAGGCGCGAGATGAACTCCGCTACTAGTACTCCCGCTGATCAACCCACCTCCACCTTTGCGCCATAATGCCCCACGCCCAATCATCCGCCAGAAGCGGTGAGTGTTATGTCAAGCCCAGAACCCGCCACCGACCGCCTTCTAAAAACTTTTCTGACGCTCCTTAACGTCGACACCTATCACGGCGACGAGGACCGCGCCGTGGCCATCGTTCAGGATTTGCTGAAGCCGGCCGGGATCGCCTTCAAGCGAGACCAGATCGGCAACCTGATCGGCTTCTGGCCGGCTCGAAATAGCGACAGCGAGCCCATCATGCTCAACGCCCACCTGGATACCGTGCAGTCCACCGCCGGCCTGCAAACCGAGGTGGACGACGAGGGCGTGGGCACCGACGGCAGCACCATCCTGGGAGCCGACGACAAAGCCGGCGTCGCCGCCATCGTCGAGGCCGTGCTCGCCATCAAAGCATCCGGCGCCGCCCACGGCCCGGTCGATCTGGTCTTCACCGTCGGCGAGGACGTCGGGCACATCGGCTCGAAGGCTTTCGATCCGGCCTCGATCGCGGCGAATGTGGGATTCGTCCTCGACGCCGGATCGCCCGTCGGCAATGTCGTCACCGAAGCCCCCGGCGCCCGCCGCATCTATGCCGAGTTCCACGGACGGGCCGCCCACGCCGGTATCGAGCCCGAGGCCGGAATCAGCGCCATTTCTATCATGTCCCGGGCCATCGACAACATGCCTCTCGGCCGAATCGACCCCGGCACCGTGGCAAATATCGGCACCGTCACCGGCGGTCAGGCCGCCAACATCGTCGCCCCCCACGCGAAAATGGAGGCGCAGGCCCGCAGTCTGAGCGAACAACGCCTGGACGAGCAGATCGACGCGATGTGCCGGGCTATGGACGCTGCCGCCGATCACTTCGGCGGCAGCGTCGAATACGAGGTCATCCCCTTCGTGCGGGCCTACCGGTTGGAAGCCGGGAACCCGGCCCTGGAACTGGCCGACCGGGCGATTCGAGCCGCCGGAATCAAACCCAATCACGTCCCCACCGGCGGCGGCAGCGACGCCCACGAGTTCAACGCCAAAGGCATGACCACCGCCTGCCTGGGAGCCGGCTACCGCGACGCCCATGCGGTGACTGAATTCATGCCCCACGACCAGCTTCGTCTCCTGGCCGACGTGTCCATCCAACTCGTCCTCAACGCCTGACCCTGAAGGGAAGCCAACTCCGCCCATGACCGAAAAACGAACCGCTCCCTACGGAGCCTGGGACTCTCCGCTAACCGCCGAGCTCATCGCCAGAGGCGGTATCCGCTTGCTGGACGTGGAGACCGACGGCAACGATGTGTACTGGCTGGAGATGCGCCCCGCCGATGCCGCGCGCTACGTTGTTACCCGGGCCGGCGATCCCCCCACAGACATAATCCCCGCGGACTTCAGCGCACGGACGCTGGTGCACGAATACGGCGGCGGCTCGTTTCGTGTGTTCGACGGCGTTTGCTACTTCACCAACGTCTCCGACCAACGGCTCTACCGCCAGGATGCGGGCGCCGACCCAACCCCGCTCACGCCTGAGTCCGCTCTACGCTTTGCCGACTTCGACCTTGATCCCACGCGCGACCGCCTCATCGCCGTCTGCGAAGACCACTCCGCTGAGGGCAAAGAAGCCACCAATCGCATCGTCGCCATCAATGCGATGGAAGAGGCTGTGCCTCGGACGCTGGTGGAGGGCGCCGACTTCTATTCCAATCCGCGCCTCAGCCCTGACGGTCGACAACTTGCGTGGCTCTCCTGGAATCACCCCAACATGCCCTGGGACGGCACCGAGTTATGGGTCGCGGACATCGCCGCCGACGGCGCACTCGTCGCACCCCGGCTCGTAGCCGGCGGAAAGACGGAATCTATCTTCGAGCCCGAGTGGTCGCCCGCCGGCGAATTGCATTTCGTGTCCGACCGCACCGGCTGGTGGAACCTCTACCGCGAGCGCGACGGCGAAGTCCAGCCGCTGCTGCCGCTGGAAGCCGAATTCGGCCTGCCCCAGTGGGTCTTCCGCATGTCCACCTACGCCTTCCTGGATTCCGGCCACATCGCCTGCGCCTTCGCGCGAGACGGACGCTCGACGCTTGCCACCCTGGACCCTGAAACCGGCCAGCTGACCGAAATCGACTCGCCGTACTCCTCCTTCGCCTCCATCCGCACCGCCGGCAACGACATCGTTTTCCTCGGTTCGTCGGCGACGCAGCGATCCGCCGTGATTCGATTCAACCTGGAGACCGGCCAGATATCCGAGCTAAAGCGGTCCAGCGATATCGAGATCGACCCGGGCTTCATCTCGATCGCCGAGCCCGTCACCTTCCCCACCGAGAACGGCCTCGAGGCCCACGCCTTCTACTACGCCCCGCGAAATTCCGATTTCGACGCCCCGGCCGGCGAGCTGCCACCGCTCGTCGTCCACAGTCACGGCGGGCCCACCGGCGCCACCGGAGACTCTCTGAGCCTTAGCATCCAGTACTGGACCAGCCGCGGCATCGCGGTCGTCGACGTTAACTATGGCGGCAGCACCGGCCACGGCCGTGAGTACCGCGAGCGTCTGAGCGGAACCTGGGGAATCGTCGATGTC
>Ga0209402_10004011_pt1 | contig 13706 bp, 14 predicted proteins | sample ArcticOcean_MG_C_3_FD_187437 | JGI IMG/M metagenome (GOLD analysis project Ga0209402, IMG submission 187437) | Marine microbial communities from western Arctic Ocean - ArcticOcean_MG_CB8_126 (SPAdes) (version 2) | ecosystem: Environmental > Aquatic > Marine > Oceanic | place: Arctic Ocean... | reverse complement strand
AAAGTAATAGGTAGTGTTGTTTCATGACCAGCCATAACATTAGATGCTGAATCACCAACTAAAATAATATCTATTCCAGCTCTATCAATAATACTAGCCAATGTAAAATCATAGGCTGTTAGCATAGCAATTTTTTCACCATTTCTTTTCATTTCGGAAAGGCTATTTGTTGTTACACGTGAATATTGTTTTTTAGATATTGACATTTTTAGAATTTAATTAGTTAAAATTAAGATCTTTTTTATAAATCATAGTTTTGACAAGATAAACCTTTATAGATTATTTAAAAATAAATGACAACATGTCACATAATTAATATTGGCATAAAGCTTGAATAGTTAAAGACATAACAAAAACAACTTAGTAATGAGTAAAATTATAGGAATTGATTTGGGAACTACGAACTCTTGTGTCTCCGTTATGGAAGGAAACGAACCTGTTGTAATACCAAATGCTGAAGGAAAACGAACTACACCATCTGTCATTGCTTTTGTTGAAGGTGGTGAAATCAAAGCAGGCGATCCCGCTAAACGTCAAGCCGTTACAAATCCCACAAAAACTATTTCATCTATTAAACGTTTCATGGGAAACAAGTTTTCGGATTCTAAAAGTGATTTGAGCACAATTCCTTATAAAGTGGTGAAAGGGGATAATGACACACCACGAGTAGACATAGATGGAAGATTATATAGTCCACAAGAACTATCAGCTATGACTTTACAAAAAATGAAAAAAACAGCTGAAGATTATTTGGGTCAAAGTGTTTCAGAAGCAGTTGTAACAGTTCCTGCTTATTTCAATGATGCACAAAGACAAGCAACAAAAGAAGCGGGAGAAATAGCCGGACTTAAGGTTCAGCGTATCATTAATGAGCCAACTGCTGCAGCTCTAGCGTATGGACTTGATAAAGGAGGCTCTGATAGAAAAATTGCTGTTTACGACCTTGGAGGAGGTACTTTTGATATTTCGATTTTAGAACTTGGTGATGGTGTTTTTGAAGTATTATCTACTAATGGAGATACTCATTTAGGTGGAGATGATTTTGATCAAGTAATCATAAATTTTTTAGCTGATGATTTTATGTCTTCAGAAAAAATAGATTTACGTAAGGATCCTATGGCGCTTCAACGTTTAAAGGAAGCAGCTGAAAAAGCTAAAATTGAATTATCATCATCGACTCAAACAGAAATTAACTTGCCATATGTAACTGCTACTGATAGTGGTCCAAAACACTTAGTAACTAGTTTAACAAGGGCTAAATTTCAGCAATTGTCTGATAAATTAATCAAAAGATCAATGAGTCCTGTAAAAAAAGCATTGGAAGCTGCGGGATTATCTAAATCTGATATAGATGAAGTAATTTTAGTTGGCGGATCAACTAGAATTCCAGTAATCCAAGAAGAAGTAGAAAAATTCTTTGGAAAAAAACCATCTAAGGGAGTTAACCCTGATGAAGTAGTGGCTATTGGTGCTGCAATTCAAGGAGGTGTTTTAACTGGAGATGTTAAAGATGTGCTGTTGTTAGATGTTACTCCACTTTCACTTGGTATAGAAACTATGGGAAGCGTGATGACAAAACTAATCGAATCCAACACAACAATACCAAGTAAAAAATCTCAGGTGTTTTCAACTGCTGCTGATAATCAGCCTTCAGTTGAAATTCATGTTCTTCAAGGTGAAAGATCCATGGCTTCTGATAACAAAACAATTGGTCGTTTTCATTTAGAAGGAATACCGCCAGCTCCTCGAGGCACTCCTCAGATAGAGGTTACATTTGATATTGATGCTAATGGAATTATAAAAGTTAGTGCTCAAGATAAGGCTACTGGTAAAAGTCAGGATATAAGAATTGAGGCATCTTCTGGTTTAACTGAAGAAGAGATTGAAAAAATGAAGCAAGAAGCTGAAGCTAATGCTGAATCTGACAAAAAAGCTAAAGAGCAAGTTGATAAAATGAATAGTGCGGATCAATTGATCTTTCAAACAGAAAAACAACTTTCAGAATTTGGTGATAAAATATCAGATGACAAAAAGAAAAAAGTTGAAAGTGTTTTAGCTGATCTCAAAAAGGCATATGAAACGAAAGATCTAAAATTAATTGAGCCTGAGCTTGATAAATTAAATGAGGCTTGGAAAAATGCATCTGAAGAAATGTATAAGGCACAAGCTGAAGCTTCTCAAAAAAATGGAGCGTCTGCTAAGCCTAATGCTAAGACTGATTCAGAACCTGCAGGAGATGATGACGTGCAAGATGTTGATTTTGAAGAAGTTAAATAATTATTAATTATAAAACAGCCTTACAATTGTAAGGCTGTTTTGTTTTATACAAAGATGGATAAAGAGAGCCTATTAAAAATTTTGAATTCTAATGCAAATACACTGATGCAAACATTGGATATCGAGTTTGTAGATTTTGGTGATGATTTTGTAACAGCCAAAATGCCAGTCACATCAAAAGTGCATCAACCCGAAGGTATTCTACATGGTGGTGCTACAGTTGCTCTTGCTGAAACAGTAGGCAGCTCAGCAGCTTTTATTTTAAATAAAGATACAAATCGTAAAGTTCGGGGTATTGAAATTTCTGCAAATCATTTAAAAGCTATTTCTAAAGGTTATATTTATGCCACGGCAAGGCCTGTTAATAAGGGTAAAACAATTCAATTATGGGAAATTAAAGTTACAAATGAAGAAAATGAATTAATATCGATTTGTAAATTAACTACCTACTCAAGAAAAAAATAATATGAAAAGTGTTATAATATGTGACATGGAAGGTGTAATTGAAAACCTCAATAAAGATGCTGAAAAACTTTTTGGATATACTAATTCCGAACTTATAGGAAAAAAAAGAGTATCTATTTTCTCAGAAGGAGAGATTGTTCTTCAAAATGTTTTGATGTGGCTGAAAAAAGCAAATGAGGAAGGTAGTTACGAAACAAAAACAAATTTTATAAAAAAGGATGGAACTATTTTTAGTGCTAAAATTAAAATAACTCCAAATTTTTCGAATGGAAAAAATAATCCACAAACAGGCTATTGTGGAATGACTGAGCCTATTGAGGAAAAGGTAAGTATTCCTATATCTTTTTCAACAAAAATAATTAAAGGGGTAGCAATCACTAGAGCTGGTTTTGGGTCTGCATCATTATTACCTGTCTTAGCTGTAGCTTCTTACTTTGCTGGTAAAGGTGATTATTTATTTAGTATAACTAGTTTACTCCTAACTCTCACAGGAATTCTTACTCTTCAATTATTTTCAAATGTTTATAATGATTATTTTGATGTTAAAGATGGAACGGATGGTTTGAATGAAGAATATTTTAATGTTGGATTAAATGATAAGTTTTTGGAGGGAGCTCAAATATCAGGTGGAAGTAGAGCAATTGAATTAGGGTTAACAACCTTAAAGAAAACAAAATTATTAGGAAATATTATGTTTGGTATTAGTTTTCTTTCAGTTATTCTAATTTTAGGATTATCATACTATAACACAGGATCATTAGAAAACCTAAAATCCATATCTATAATTGCTTTATTAGGTGGATTTTTTGGTTATTTTTATACAGCACCCCCTTTAAGATTAGCAGCTAGAAATGGATTGGGGGAGTTAACTATTTTTTTAGCATTTGGACCTCTTTTAACTCTAGGAACTGGACATGCAATTTCAAATGAAACAATAACCTACCTCTCGAATGAGTTTATTAATCTTTTTCTACTAGGAGTTCCTGTTGGATTATTAACAACTAATATCTTATTTATCAATCAGTTTCCTGACTATAAATCTGATAAATTAGCAGCTAAAAATAATTTGGTTGTTTTGTTTGGCAAAAAAGCTTCAAGGTGGATCTACTTGTTATTTTTAATTGCTACATTTTTATTTATGTATTTTTTTGCAGACACTTTAAATAAAAACATTTTAGATTTTTCATACAATGTTTATTATGTAAGTAACGGGTTGTTATTTTTGAGCGGGTTGTTAATTTTCAACCACCTATTTAAAAATTATAATTCTAGGTCTCTTATTAAATCTAATATTAACACTATTTATTTTCAAATGGCTTTTACTATAATATATATATTATTGTTAAATCCATTTTACATAAACTTCTAGTTTAAACAAATATTTATTATAATTCCCTCTAAAGAAAATAGTTATATTTAAAGTTTATTGTAATTTTTATAATATTTTATGTTTTTAAAATACCAAGAGGGTCGTATATATAGGTTTGGTTATTATTTGTTAGGTTCTTTTATAATCATCATTTTTAACTTTATAGGACAAATCCCTCTTCTTATTGCACTTGGAAGTTCATTATTGAATAAATCAGCTGAAATTGACCCTTCTGCAAACGCAATGGAATTGCTTAATATAATCCCCCCAAACATGCGTTTGTTTTTAATGCTTTTTCCTTTTGCTTTTACTTTTATTGGTGTCTGGCTTGTTGTTCTTAAACTTCATGAACAATCAATGACAAGTGTAGTGACTGTAAGGAAAAAATTAGATTTTAATCGGATATTATTTGCGTTTTGTTTATGGTCTTTTATAACTGTTAGTTTGATTTCATTTGATTATATGACATCACCAGAAGATTACGTTTGGAATTTTAAGCCTATTCCATTTTTGTTTATGTTTTTAATAGCAATAATTTTTATTCCACTACAAACAAGTCTTGAAGAATATGTTTTTAGAGGGTATTTAATGCAAGGTTTTGGTAATTGGTTTAGAAATCGATGGTTGCCTTTAATTTTAACTTCAGTAATTTTCGGAAGTCTTCATATTGCAAACCCTGAAGTAGGGAAATTAGGCTATGGTATAATGGGATATTATATAGGTACAGGACTTTTTCTTGGTGTTATGACATTGATGGATGAAGGGGTAGAGCTAGCTATTGGATGGCATGCTGCTAATAATTTGGTAGGGGCATTACTTGTAACTGCTGATTGGACCGCTTTTCAAACTAATTCTGTTTTAAAGGATATTTCTGATCCTAATTTATATAATGAAATGTTTATTAGTCTTTTTATTTTTTATCCAATTATTTTATTTATTTTTTCAAAGAAATACAATTGGAAAAATGCAGTTCATCAGCTAACATCAAAATTTTAATTTAATTATTTCTTAACCTTATTTAAAAAATGAGTCTAAATAAAAATAAAATATTCGGATTTGCTGCTTTAGCACTTATGATAATTGGAAGTGCCTTAATTCTTTTAGGTGTATTTTTGTATAAAGAATATACAATTGGTTTTACACTTATGGGCCTTGGGTTAAACGCTGTTGCATGGGCTTTTAATGCATTAAGGGGTAGAATATAAGTATGTCAGAGGATAAAAAGATAATTTTCTCCATGACAGGTGTTTCCAAAACCTATCCAGGAATGCAAAAAGATGTCATAAAAAACATTCATCTTAGTTTTTTTTATGGTGCTAAGATTGGTATTCTTGGTCTAAATGGTTCTGGTAAGTCCTCTCTTTTGAAAATAATTGCCGGAATTGATAAAAATTTTAGAGGTGATGTTACTTTTAATCAAGATTATACTATAGGTTATCTAGAGCAAGAGCCTATAGTTGATCAAAGTAAAACGGTTATTGATATAATTAAAGAAGGTGTATCAGAGACAGTCCAGATTCTTAGTGAATACAATTCTATAAATGATCAATTTGCATTACCGGAGGTATACGAAAACTCCAATAAAATGCAAAAATTAATGGACAGGCAATCTGATTTACAAGATGAAATTGATTCTAGAAATGCTTGGGAATTAGATACTAAGTTAGAAATAGCAATGGATGCGCTAAGAACTCCTGAAGCTAATAAAAATGTATCGGTGCTTTCTGGGGGTGAATTAAGAAGGGTTGCTCTATGTAGACTATTACTTCAAAGGCCTGACATTCTATTATTAGACGAACCGACAAACCATTTAGATGCTGAATCTGTTCATTGGCTTGAGCATCATTTAGCTCAATATAAAGGTACTGTTATTGCAGTAACTCATGATAGATACTTTTTAGATAATGTAGCAGGATGGATACTAGAATTAGATAGGGGAGAGGGTATTCCCTGGAAGGGTAATTATTCTTCTTGGTTAGATCAAAAGTCAAAACGTCTATCTAATGAGCAAAAACATGTAAGCAAAAGACAAAAAACTCTTGAGCGTGAATTAGAATGGGTTAGAATGTCACCAAAAGGGAGGCAGTCTAAGCAAAAAGCAAGATTATCTAATTATGATAAATTACTTAGTCAAGATCAAAAACTAGTTGATGAAAAACTAGAAATTTATATACCATCTGGTCCAAGACTGGGTAATGAGGTTATAGAAGCTATAGGAGTGAGTAAATCTTTTGGAAGTAAACTTCTATACGAAGATTTAAACTTTAGATTGCCTCCAGCTGGAATCGTAGGGGTTATAGGGCCAAATGGTGCAGGTAAAACCACTTTATTTAAATTGATAATGGAAGAGTTATCTCCAGATAAAGGATCATTTAATACTGGTGAAACAGTTAAAGTAGCTTATATTGATCAAGCTCATAGTAATATTAAGCCTGATAAATCAATATGGGCTAATTTTTGTAACGAACAAGAATTAATTGTAATAGGAAATAAACAAGTTAATTCAAGAGCATACTTAAGTCGTTTTAATTTTAGTGGAAATGAACAAAATAAAAAGGTTTCTTCTCTGTCTGGAGGTGAAAGAAATCGACTTCATTTAGCAATGACTCTAAGAGAAGAGGGAAATGTTTTATTATTAGATGAACCAACAAATGATTTGGATGTAAACACACTTCGAGCTTTAGAAGAAGGTTTAGATAATTTTGCGGGATGTGCAGTTGTCATATCACATGACAGATGGTTTTTAGATAGAATATGTACACATATTTTGGCTTTTGAAGGGAACTCTCAAGTTTATTTTTTTGAAGGGTCATACTCTGATTATGAAAAAAATAAAAATAGTAGGCTGGGTTCAGATTTACTTCCAAAGAGAATTCAATACAAAAAACTATTCAGGGATTAATTAATAAAATTATAAATAAAGTTCCATTTTTATATCACCTCTTTTGTAGGGACTTTTACTTTCTATGGCAACTTCTTTAAAAGCGTATTTTCTGTACAAATAAATAGAGTTTTTGAGCTTAGTGTTTGAGTATAGATAAATTTTTTTCCACATTTTTTTTCTTCCAAAAGAAATAGCAAATTGAAACATTTTATTTCCAACACCTTTGTTTCTTAGGTTAATTTTGACTGCCATTTTGGAGAGTTCATAGGAATTATTTTCTCTATATATAAAAGCAAATGTTCCTACAATTTTATTTTTTTGTTGAGCAAAAAAAATAAAACCTCCTTTGTTTATTATTAAATCTTCACAGTTTTTTAAAACCTAAATATCATAAGGTTCTACCTCGAAAAAATATTCAAGCCATTCAAGATTAAAATCTATAAAAAACTTAATAAGTTTTGAATCGTACGGAATAATTTTAACATCATTAATCATCTCCAGTCATTAATTCTGGACGAACCCACTCGTCAAATTCTTTTTCGGTTAAATATTCAAGCGTCAAAGACGCTTCCTTAAGAGTGGTGCCTTCGTTATGAGCTTTATTTGCAATTTCTGCAGCTTTATAATATCCAATTTTAGTGTTTAAAGCAGTAACCAGCATTAATGAATTGTTTAATAATTCATTAATGCGTTTGTGATTAGCTTTAATTCCTTTAACACAATTTTCAGAGAAACTAACACATGCTTCCCCAAGAAGTGTTGCGGATTCAATTATATTAGACGCCATTAGTGGTTTAAAAACATTTAATTCATAATGTCCCTGAGTTCCCCCAATTGTAACTGCAACATCATTTCCCATTACTTGTGCACAAACCATTGTTAATGCCTCACATTGAGTTGGATTAACCTTTCCAGGCATTATAGAGCTTCCAGGTTCATTTGCCGGTATTAATATTTCACCTATTCCTGATCTAGGACCTGATGATAACATTCTAATATCGTTAGCAATTTTATTAAGAGCAACTGCAAGTTGTTTTAAAGCTCCATGAGTTTCAACTATAGCATCATGAGCTGCTAGTGATTCAAACTTGTTTTCAGCAGTAATAAAGGGATGTCCAGTAAAATTAGCTATATACTCGGCAACTCGTTGTGAATAACCTTTTGGAGTATTTATACCAGTTCCAACAGCAGTTCCACCTATTGCAAGTTCAGACAAATGAGATAAAGTATTATTAATTGCTTTAAGACTATGTTTAAGCTGTGAACAGTAGCCAGAAAATTCTTGACCTAATGTAAGAGGAGTTGCATCCATTAAATGTGTTCGACCAATTTTTACAATTGATTTGAATTCCAGTGCTTTAGATTCAAGAGTTTTATTTAATTTTTCTATCCCAGGAATTGTTACTTCAATAATTTTTTTATAAGCTGCAATATGCATAGCTGTTGGATAAGTATCATTTGAAGATTGAGATTTATTTACATCATCATTAGGATTTAATATTTTTTTACCAACACCTAAGCTATTACCAGAAATTACATGAGCCCTATTTGAAATAACCTCATTAATATTCATATTGGATTGCGTTCCTGAGCCTGTTTGCCATATTACTAAAGGGAACTGAGTATCGTGCTCTCCTTTAATAATTTCATCACACACCTTAGAAATTAGATCTCTTTTTTTAATAGAAAGAACACCGAGTTCATGATTGGTATAGGCAGCTGATTTTTTTAAATATGCAAACCCATGTATTATTTCTATTGGCATTGATGAAGGAGGTCCAATTTTAAAATTATTTCTTGAACGTTCAGTTTGAGCTCCCCAATATACATCTAAGGGTACTTTAACTTCACCTAATGTATCTTTTTCTATTCTGTAATTCATATCCGATGGTTTTTATTATACAAAAGTACATAAATCAAAAATTTAGATTTTATATTAAAAAAAAGATATTTGTTGTATTTTTGTAGAAACAAATACTAAATATGTTTGAGTTTGATCAGTATCTTGGATTTCTTGCTTTTTTAACGATAATTACTATAGGCTTTTGGCTTATGATTTTTCTTTTAACTTTTGTTATACCATACTGGATATTTGGATCTGCAGTTGAAGCTTTCAATGAATGGAGAGAATCTAGAAAAGTAAACAAATTAAAAGTTAAATAGGAGTTTTTTTTAAAAATCAAACTCTTCGCCGCCAGCCCCCTGATTCATTTGACCCCTACCGCGTTCATTTTTCTTTTGTTTAACTCTATATGTAAAAGTGAATATATAGGTTGGTTGTCTCCATTGGAACTCCCCATAGCTATAAAAACCAGATGTGTTAGTTTCACTAATTCTTTTTGAAGAATTAAAAATATCACTAGCTCTAAATGAAATTGTTCCTTTGTCATTTAATATGTCTTTATTTAATGCGCCACTCATAGAGAATACACCCTTGCTTTTGCTTTGAGATGTTTCCCTTGGCCCTCTATAATACATTCTTGTTTGCCAATCAATATCAAAAGGAAGTTTAATGGTAGCATTAATTCTAGCAAACCAACTCAAGTTTTCTGCATCAAAACTAGTTCCATTATATGATCCAATAGTTTCAGAATTGAATAAATTAAAGTTTCCATTTAGTCGTACTTTTCTAGATGGAGTATAAGTCAAATTAAATTCAGAACCAATTCTGTTGTTTTCTGCTAAATTTACAGGACTAACTTTCAACACAGGAACTTCTAAAACATCACTTGATGGATCTTCTGGATCTCCAGAGACTATTACTGTAAGACCAGTGTCTTGAGTAATAAATGTAAAAACACTTGTTGATTTTTGGAAATATACAGAACCATTAAAAGTAAACTTACTCCATCTTTTGAGATAGCCTAAATCAAAAGTATTTGAATAACTAGGGTTTATGTTTGGATTTCCTTGAAAAACATTAGTGACACTACTTCTTGAAGGAAATGGATTAATAAACCTAGATCTTGGCCTTCGAATTCTTCTACTATATCCTAAAGTAAAATTTTCCATATCATTCAATTCATATGATAAATTAACTGTAGGAAAAACATCAGTATATTTTCTTTGAGAATAATCTGAAGTAGTTTGTTGATCAATTTGAATATTTGAGTTTTCAACTCGAAGTCCCAATAGGTATGAAAATTTATCTATTTTTTGTCCGTATTGACTATAGAATGCATTTATATATTCTTTATAAGTTAGGATGTTTGATAAATTAGTGTCTATTATATAATCAGGAGATGTTTCGTTATTACTTAAAACACTATTAATTTGATTTAAATATCCAACCTCATAGTCTGTTGTTTGAGTATTAAACCTTCCTCTATATCCAAGTTCAAATTGTGTATTTTCATTAATTGGCCATACGTAGTCTGTTTGTACTAAAAACCTTTTTTGATCTTCAAGTGTTGATACTTTTTCAAATAAAGAGAGGAGTAGATTTGGTAATTTTGTACTTGATTCGATATCACCTAATTCATCTTCAGCACTTTCTTCATATTGAATTCTAGCGGTTATTTTTTGGCCTTTATCATCAATCTCATTGTCATAATCAATAGAATATTGGAACGAATCATCTTTTTCATTTTCATTTTCAACTCTTTGAACATAACTAGTTATATCACCTGTTACACTTAGTTCTCTTAAATCATTTATAGTGTTATTTGAATTATCACTTGTTCTATAGAACCCACTTAAAGTAAGTGAGCTTTTTTCGTTGATATAGTATTCAACCCCAAGATTGTTAAATATGCTTTTTCTTTTGCGTTTATTTTTTCTTTTTTCATTTAAATAGGTGCTTGTGTTCCCTGTATTAAAATATTCATTGTTATTTAGAGAATTTCCTCTCGTTTGATTATCTCCTATTGTAGTAGTACTAAAAATGTTCCATTTATTGGTTCTCCAGTTTAATGTAGCAGATCCTCTGTTATTTTTTGGAGCTCCAGCATTTAAGGAGAAGTTTCCATTAAGACCAATTAATTCTTGTTTTTTTAAAATAATATTTAAAATTCCTGCAGTCCCTTCAGAATCATACCTTGCTGAGGGTGAAGTTACTACTTCAACTTTTTCAATGGATTCAGCAGGAAGTTGCCTAAGGCCTTGTGGGCCAGATATACCTACTAGCCCAGACGGTTTACCATTAATTAAAATTCTAACATTATCATTTCCTCTTAGAGCTACAGTTCCATCCACATCAACAGAAACTGATGGAATATTGTCAAGAACATCAGCAACTGAACCGCCTCTAACTGTTATATCTTTTCCAACATTATAAATTCTTTTGTCAAGTCTTATTTCAACTTCAGTTCTCTCTCCCATTACTTCGACTTCATTCAAAGCATTAACTAAAATTTCAAGTTCAACTACACCAATGTTTACAGGACCTCTAATAGTTAAATCCTCCTGGGTGTATTTGTTAAATGAAATGTATTCAACTATAAGATTATATTTTCCAGGAAAAACATCAATATTGAAATTGCCTTGAGTATCAGTTATACCTCCTTGAATTATTTCAGGACGTCTTGAATTTGTTAAAGAAATTGTAGCATATTCAAGCGGCTGCCTGGTTTCTTTATCAACAACTGTTCCTAAAAAGCTTTGTTTTTGAATATTAGCACTCGATGGTCTTTGTGCATTACTAAAAAATATTGTTCCAAAAAGTAAAAGAAAATTAATGATTTTGCTCATTGATTTGTATCTAAAATTAATTTAATTTAATTGGTTTTTGATTAGACATTGAATAAATTAAAAGGTTTAACGACTTTTAATAAACTTCATCAAATTTTCAATTGGCCTTGCGATGACTCCTTTATTTTTATTTGTTATAATAGGTCTTTCAATTAGTTTTGGGTATTTACTTAAAATTTCTATATACTGATTTTTCTTCAAATCTTTGTTTTTGAACATTTCCTTCCATATGGGTTCTTGATTACGAATTAATTTTTCTGGATGAATTTCAAGTTGATCTATTATATTTTTGACCTCTTCTTCTGACAGGTTTGTTTCTAAATATAATATCACTTCATGTTCAATTTTTTCTTTTTTTAAAAAATCAAGTGCTTCTCTTGATTTTTTACATCGAGGATTGTGATAAATTTTATACATAACTTGTTTAAAACAAAAAAAGACCTGCGTTAAAGCAGGTCTTTAAATAATTTTTGGTTTGTTACTTAATTTTTCTTACAATTGCTTGAAAAGCACCTGGATTATTCATAGCTAAATCTGCAAGTACTTTTCTGTTTAAATGAATATTATTGGATTTAATTTTACCCATAAATTGACTATATGACATACCATTTAATCTTGCAGCTGCATTAATTCTGATTATCCATAATGCTCTAAAATTTCTTTTATTATTTTTTCTATCTCTATAAGCATAAGACATCGCTTTCTCAACAGCATTTTTTGCAATTGTCCATACATTTTTTCTGCGGCCAAAATATCCTTTAGCTTGTTTTAAAATTTTTTTTCTTCGTGCTCTTGAAGCAACTGAGTTTACTGATCTAGGCATAATTTTTATTTTTTGAAGTAGGCGACTCTTTGAAGTACTTAAAGCCTATCTTCAGGGTTTATTAATTGTTTTAACCATTAAAGATCAATTACTTTAAACGTAATTGTCCTTTAATATTATCTTCATCACTTTTATGAACTAATCCTGAATGTGTCAATGAGAGTTTACGCTTTTTAGATTTTTTCGTCAAAATATGACTTTTAAATGCATGCTTGCGTTTTATTTTACCTGAGCCGGTAATTTTAAACCTCTTCTTTGCACTTGATTTTGTTTTCATTTTTGGCATAACCTCAATTTTTAAATTTTTGTTTAACTATTTTTTCTTTGGCGCTATAAACATTATCATTCTTTTTCCTTCTAATACAGGGAGTTGCTCAACTTTCCCCCATTCTTCTATGTCTTGAGCTAGGCGAAGTAATAAAATATGTCCTTGTTCTTTAAAAATTATAGACCTTCCTTTAAAAAATACAAAAGCTTTAAGTTTTGCTCCACTTTTTAGAAATTTTTCTGCATGCTTTTTCTTAAACTCATAATCATGATCATCTGTTTGAGGCCCAAAACGTATTTCTTTAACCACTACTTTAGTAGCTTTTGATTTAATCAATTTCTCTCGTTTCTTTTGCTCATATAAGAACTTCTTATATTCTAGGATTTTACAAACTGGAGGTACAGCTTTAGGAGAAATTTCTACCAAATCTAAACCTTGCTCTTTAGCTAGAACTAAAGCCTGAGGAAGTTTATAAACTCCTATATCAACATTATTACCAACTAATCGGATTTCATGAGCTGTTATTTTCTCATTAATCAAATGCGGATTCACTTTGATTACTCTTCCAGGTCTATTCGTTCTCCTTCTTCGAATTGCTATAGCTTATACTTTTAAATTATATTTTAAAATTTGACATACTATTGTCTTCCTCTTTTTTAATTAGTTCAACTAATTCTTTAGTTGATTTACTTCCTAGATCTCCTTGTCTATGTTTTCTAACAGATACAGATTGATTTATATGCTCTTTTTCTCCTACGATTAACATAAAAGGAGTTTTATTCATTTCTGCTTGTCGTATTTTTTTGCCAATTGTCTCGTTTCGGGAATCTAGCGAGGTGCGAATTTCGTTATTTTCTAAGTAATTTAAAACTTTTTCAGCGTATTTTTCATGTTTTTCACTAACACATAAAATTATTACTTGTTCTGGAGC
>Ga0209402_10004008_pt1 | contig 13719 bp, 30 predicted proteins | sample ArcticOcean_MG_C_3_FD_187437 | JGI IMG/M metagenome (GOLD analysis project Ga0209402, IMG submission 187437) | Marine microbial communities from western Arctic Ocean - ArcticOcean_MG_CB8_126 (SPAdes) (version 2) | ecosystem: Environmental > Aquatic > Marine > Oceanic | place: Arctic Ocean... | reverse complement strand
CGTTTCCGTTGGAGTGGCGATATAGTACCTTTGGTGCCGTATCATAGACTGGGCAAAATAGAAAAAAGCCGGGTTTTTACGTCACGGCAAGCGTTTGCGGGTTTGTAAAATCGGTGCCGGTTTTTTGTGCCCAGCGGTAGTACGTGCCGGGTGCTAGAAACAGCGTGACGTTTCCAAAGGAGTCCGTTTCTCCGCTGGCGACAATCGCCGCCGTGTAGTCGTTTGTTGCCCGTATTTCGACAAAGGCGTCTGCGATAATTACCGCGCTTGTATCCTTTACGTTAAAAAGGATTTCCTTTACGCCTGACCCGGCGGCCGCCTCGGTGGTGTAGATAACGCTCGACGGGTCGCCGATTACTACAACGTTGGCGGTAGTTGATGCGGCGATTATGTGTAGTTTGTTCGCGTTTGTTTCTGCCTGCGTAACGTCAAACGAATAAAAACCGCGGCTGATTTCGGTGGGGTTCGCGTCGTCGATTGCGGCCGGTGTCGCGTCGTCATTTGATAGGTCGGCCGTTATATTCGCGGCGTCACCCGTGACAGGTACGGCGGTGGTCGTATTGAAAGCGAAAACCGTTATTTTTTGGCCGGCTGTGTTTTTCTTCATGGGTCACCTGTAATAGTATTGGATCGCCGCAAGAGTGTCGGCGGTTTCTGGCGGTGCGGCTGTAAGGATAGCGGGCGACGTTGGGTAGATTATGGGCGGGTGGTCTACGATCGATGGCGAACCGGTGGCGGTTAGGTCGTTTCCTTGTGATACGTCTGCATAGTCGGCCGGGTAGCTTATGCCGCCGAGCGGCCAATAGCCCACAAGTTTATCGGGCTGGATAAATAGCGGCGAATATCCGGCGGCTAGTGCGGCGATTTCGTCGGCGGTTAGGCTTGTGCTATAGGCTGCCGCGTCGGCTATCGCGCCCTCGAATCGTTCACTTAGGCGGTTGATTCCAATATAAAAGGTATCTGCGTTTTCTACGTCCATGGCTCGATTATCGCCGTTACTTGCATCCTCTACGCCGTCCAGATAGAGCCACCGGTCAGAATGTTCTAAAACTGCGGCTACGTGGAACCATGTAGAATTTGCGTTACCAAAGGCGGCCGAACCGGTGATATAGCTAGATTCATGCCGCACCCTAAACTTTCCACCACTTACGCAATATATCGAAAACTGATCGGCGTAGCTGCTGCCGTTGTCGGCGCCTATAATCGTCCCCTGGTGCTTATTGTCCGGCCGGCACCATGCGACGAGCGATATTGTAAAAGTAGTATCTGACGCCGCGCTAAAAAGTGCGGTTGCGGTCGATAGGTGGTCTGATGAGCCGTCGAACGTTAGGGCCATTACGTGGCCTCTTGATAGAGCCGGGCTGACCATAGGTAAACGTCGTCTAGTGCGGTATCGGTTGTCGGTGCGTCCCTTGATAGTACAAGCCGCACTTGATCGCCGGCCGCTATGCCGTCGGTGTCTGAAATCGTGATTTCGATTTTGTGCTGGTCGCCGGCGGTGCCGGATAGCGTCACGCTGCCTACCGATTGCGAGCCGATACTGTCGGCGGCTTGCAGGCTTAAAGAGTCGCCATCTGTGACGCATTCCAGACCGGCCGAAAATGCGGCTGTATTAGTTACGTCGCTCTCCGCTGATATTTTAAGTTCGCATTTTATCGTCCCGGCGTCGGTGTTTTCCGGGGCAATAAACGGGGCGCCGGATACTGCCTCAAGGGTCGTATCGTCGAAAGCAAAGGCCGGGCGGTTGGTGCTGGTAGTAGCGAATGCTTTTAACGTGGCGCCTTGGAGGCTGCCGCGGGCGGGCAAAAGGTCTTGCGGGCTGTAGTTAATTTCCCAATTATTCGCCATTTATAGCCCCTAGTTGTCTGATTGAAATTTTTGGGTCGGTCGCTTCCCAGTCCTCTATGTTGATCGCTACGGTATCGATTTCGGCGCTAATTACTTCGTCTACCGCATCATGGGCGTCGAATAATAAGGCGGTGCCTGCGATTTGCCACGCTTGAACCTTCTGAATATGTTCGGCCATTTCTGCGTTATTTGTCGAGCGGGCGATATCAAGCAGAGATAGAAGCGCGCGCTGTGCGCCGGGCGTGTAGTGTGCGGCGAATGCCGCTGTGAATTGTTCGGTTAATTGTTCCTTTTTATTTTCGCGGGCGGTTTCTATTTTCTGCGCGGCGATAATCTGGCGGTCGGTTGGGCTGACTTCGGCCAGTTCATCGCCAACAATTTCGCAGTATTCGAGCGGTACGTCTGCCGGCTCCCTATTGATATTTTTTTGCCGTAAAATCAGCCAGTCCGTATACGGGTATTCGCTGGCGTTTACGCTGCGGCGTACTTGTAACGTTTCTCGATGGATAACGTCTGCCATGGTTCTATTCCGAGGGTTCCGGGAATTGCTCGCCGATGCGTCGACGAATCCACTTGATATCGTTCTCGATCACGCGCAATAATTGGCGGGTGTCGCGGGCGTCGTGTTCGATTGCTTCGGCGTCTAGTTCTATCGTTTCGATAGCTTCCGCGTTTTGCGTAATTTGATAGTGTGCAATTGCGGCCGCGGCTACGAATCCAATAGCTAGAATGTAGATTGAAAGCATTGCAAACGTTTCTTGGATTTGCTTCATGTTTAAACTTTTATCGGTGGGTCGTATGCGGTAACGCTGGCCGCGGGTTTCCATCGGGCGCGTTCGGCGCGGCCGTCCGGGGTGATTAAAACGGTATCGCATTTAGGCACCCCCCACGAAACGGATTCGGGGTTCTCGTTGGCGGTTTCTAGGGCGTACTCTTTTGCCTCGGTGTAGTCCATGTTCGCTGGGTAATGTACGAAAAGCTCACGCGTGCAAACCATAACGCGCACGAATCGGCGGGTATCTCCAAACCGGTTATCCATTATTTTTTATTCCTTAACCATCGATGCGCGGCGATTACGAGCGGCGTGAGTATTGCGGCGGCGGCTGCTATCTTCTGGTTGTCGGCGTTTTGTAATATCGGTAGGTACTCTGTCGATATCCACGCAAGGGCGGCGGCGAGGGCGCCTAGTGCTAAATCGCGGGCAATGTGCCGCCAGTCGGTCGCGTCTAGTTTTAATGGGGGCGTTGGCATTTTTTCACCTCGTTAAATCGGCGTGCAATTGGTTTATGCGGGCGGCGTATTTGTCGTTTCGGTATGCTTCCAATAGATAGCTTAGAATCGCATGTATTAACGCTGGTAAAAAAAAGGATAGAAAAAAGCCGCCATGTTTTTCCTTTACGTTCGCGGTTATTTTTTCAGACATTGTGAACCGCGATCCCTCATAGAATGCGGCGTCGGCGTTCCAATGTATAAGCGCGGCGAGTACCGTATCGGCTGCGGCTGCTGGGAATATTCGGGCAAGCATCCCGGCGCGGTCGATTGCTCGGCTTGCTAGTTCTGCGTAGTTTTTTGCTGTTGCGTTCATCGTCTAAATAAGCGCCGGCGGGGCGGCGGTTGGAGGCTATCAACCGGGCGCGATACTGCGGCGGAATCGCTCGCCCCTGCCGGCGCTTGGTGTTTTTCTTGTGGTAGTTCGGCCGATACGGTGGCCGCGTAAATAGCTAGGGCCGGGTGGTTCTGGCGGTGCGTACCGGTAGCGCATCCGGTAAACGCTACCAATAACACGATAAAAAATAGGTGTTTCATCCTAAAAAGTCGTCTATTCCATAATCTGGTAAATCCAAAGGGCTGATTGTTGATACGCTACTCAATACGGTTACGTGGCCGCGGCGGATCCACGTTGCTATGTCTTCCTCTGGCGTCCACCACATGCCGACGGCTAAACCGTTCGGTTTGGGTCCGCTATTCCAACTGCCCCAGCTATTGTTCATCGCGAAAAGTCGCTGGCCGTGGCGGTCGCGGGTTTCCGGGCGGTCATCTACGCCGACGCACGACAGGGCGTGTGACCAACTGCCGCGGGATAGCCTACTGACGCCGTACTTGTCGCGGGTGCTTTTCCAGGCTAGGCCACTACACCCAAACGCGGCGTATCCATTGGCTAGGGCGTCGGCTAGTTCTTGCGGGGTGCTGATGACCACCGCCTTGCCTACTTGGTGTTTTTTACACCGGTCAATTATTTCGCCGGGTATATTTGCGCCGCTCATTGCCCAGCGTTCGCCGGCGTTCCGGTCGCTAAAATCTACTTTAAGTTTAGGGTAGTCCCGTTGCTCTAGCATCCCGCCGGCACTGGTTACGAACCGCGTAGCCGTAACGCAAGACATGCCCTGACTGCGGAATCCTCGGTATCGATACGTTGGGCCTACTGCTTTGGCGGTCCACTTTTTAGCGCCTGCGATATGCGACCGGACGGCGCGGTTTACGTCGCAAGCGGCGGTGCTGGCCCAGTCGACGCAGGATCCGGTTTTCTGGTACTGGTGAAAGTACCGCGGCGAGTATTTCACAATAGACAACCACGGGCGGCTTATCTTGTCGGCGCTTGATCCGTAGCGGATTTTTTTACCGCTGCTGTATGCAACGTCTGCGAACGATTCGGCGTTTTTAGATATCCACCGCGTATCCTCAATGCTTGGCGGGCGTACACCTTCTAGGCCGGCGGCGTATTGCTTCCGGGCGTCTGCTTCGCTTTTAAATTCCGGCAATGCTTCCGGCATTTTCTACCTGTGTATCGTTTCCAACGCTTGCAAGGCATCGCGTGTTTTTTCTGAGTCGTATTTTTCGGGGTCAGTGCCTATTTTCCTGATTAAGAAATCAGACACGGCGGCCGAATAGCCGGGATACTGGCCGGCGGTTCCTATCGTTGGAAAATAAAATAGAGTGCTTTTTTGTAGTGCCTGCCTCAATTGTCCGTTACTCTCGACTGCGGCCGGTAAAATGGCGGCGGCGTCTTTGTAGAATTCGGCGAGTGCTTCGGCGGTTCCGGTGTCTGTGGCGATAATGGCCGACAATTCCGGGGCGGTCACTATGACCGTGGGCGGTCCTGGTGCGGATTCATCCGGGGCAAACGGCATCCCGGCGGCTATCCATCCCAAGACAATCGCGGCGCCGATAATTAGAATTTTTCGGTCAGTGGTCATTTTTCTCAGAGCGTTTTTTATACGCTAGCGCCTTGGGGATTTCCGCGACTGGTAGGGTCTGTGCGTCGTATCCGTTTCCTTCAATCGCGGCCACCATTTCCCGCCATGCAACGTACAATTCCGCGGGCGGGGTGCTGGCGGGGGTTTCCGTTTTGGTTTTAGTTCTTGCCGCCCTCGGCCATAGCTTCCGCGTTCTTAAAAAATCAGCGGATATATAGAGAAGTAGGCCGGCGGCGGCAAGGGCGGCGGCTATTTGGATTGTGTTCATTTTCTCGCCTGTTCAAAATTTTCTAACAAATCAAACGCGGCTTGATAGGCCCACTTTTTAGCTTTGGCGTCGATAAATTTCCGCTCCAACCATTCCGGCATTCGCGGCAGTAGGTCGATCGGCTCAAGCCATTGCACGAAAGCGGTCGCGAAGGCTGTTGCGATAATTTCCCTTGAGATTTCCGGGTCGGCTTTTGCGGTTCGCAGGGTCGCTTCTAGCTTTAAATAAAATTCGGCCAAAAATCCCATCGCTTCTGGCACGGTAACCTTTCTATCTGCCCAAACGTCGCGTCCGCGTTCGATTAAATCCTCCAAGTCGTCTCGGATTTGAGCGCCCAATATAATCGACGGGTCGACCATTTGCGTTTATTGTCTCGAAAGTCTGCGGTTTGTCAAATCGTTGTGATGATAGCTATAACGTGCGGATCGGTTGTTATATCTAGCCGGTAGAAAAAAAGGCGGTCAATTTGGCCATCGTCTTTAAAAATCCCGGCGGCTTGCAGTGCGTCTAGCGTAGCTTTTCCGTAATTATCAATATCTCTGCGGCGGCGGTCTGGTGGTGCTAGGTGTAGTTCTACTTCTAGGCGGCCGGTATACATCGGCGGGGTTTTTATGATCGTGGCGATAGCTAGGCAGGCCGCCTTTTTATATCGGCGGGCGGTTTCTGATAAGATTGTCCGGTTTTTGTAGGTACGATAATAAGTGTTTACGCTCGGCGGCCATGGTAGCGTGATTGTCATCGTTTTAACTGTTTTAATAGGGCTGCGATTTGTGAGGTTTTCCCGTCTATCGGGACGTTTACGTGCCAGGTTGTATTCGCCTTAGGGTCTACTGCTTGGAATCCATACGCATGATTGTGCATCGGGAACGATTTCCCGTAAAGAAAATGTGGCATGTTATTACATAAGCAACCGGGCGAGGCCGCCCAAAGTACCTCGCCTGTAGCCGTTCGGCCCCATGTGTGGTCGATGCGGTGCGTATGGCCAAAGGTAATGCCGTGGTGTGATCCTTGTATTCTCGCCAGGTGTTGTGCGGCGGCATGTACGGCGGTTGAAATTCCGTGAATATAAATCACGCCGTTGCGTAGAATCGCGCCCGGTAGTTTTAGGCCATCGTGAATAACGTCCCATCGAAAATAGGCAATATTCCTTTTCTCTAAGTGCAGCCGGTATTCTGGCGCGTAGATTCTGCGAAGGCTTTGGGATATTGATTTTACATCCTCTGGCGGTGCGCCGGTTTTTAGGGCGGTACTGATTGCCCACGTATCGACGCGGCGCTCGTGGTTGCCGGCTATGTATTCGATTTTAGCTTTTGGGGCTACCTCGCGGAGTCGGTCGAGAAAACTGGCAGCCGCCGCGATGTCGTCGTCGTATGTGTGTTCTAATTCTGCGACTACTCCGGTGGTCCGGTGGGCGCATAGGTGGGCCGTACAATCGACAACGTCGCCTAGCAGGATAATCTCTGCCGGGTCTAAAATTTCTATATCGTGTAAGCAGGTTGCCGCGGCGGTGCCGTCAATATAGGCCCCGTGAACGTCTGGAATAACTACGCGTAAAAACGAGCCTTTTGGAATCCGGGTTTTCCCCCTAGGTAGTTTAAAGCTAGCCGGGGCGCGGGCGTCTAATTCCTCTTGATACTTATCAAGTAGCGCTTTTTGGCTCTTTATCTTTATTTGTAGCGCTTTAATTTTCAGCGCATCGGCGCCGGCTTGGGCTAGGATATCGCCCGCCGCCGGGCTGGCGCTAGTCTTTTTTTTCGGTGCCATTGTAGCGTTCCACGTTCGCGCGGAGAATCGACGGTGAGAGGGTTTTGAGTTTCCATCGCGTTTTATAAATCCTCGCCAATTGCGGCCACTTGCCCGCGAATTGCGACGGGTCGCGGTTATGCTCCGCGTGTAGGCTTTTAAATTCTGCCATCGCGGCGGCCGAAAGGCGGGCGAGTAGTGGCACCGTTTTAAGGTCATCTATTCCGGCGAGTATCTGGCGGGGGTTATGGCTAGCCATCATAAAGTGCCCCCGGTACTAATAATCGAATTTCCGGGCGGCCGGTCGCAGCATCTAAAACAATACAGCCGAGGGGAATTTTCCAGATAGTGCCGATTTGGTCGGCGCCGTCTGTCTGCCCGACCGCTACGTGCGTAGGTGAGAATTCCAAAAGGTATCCGACGGTTCGGCACTCTTTGAGCGGTTCGGCGGCGTACTTGATCGCCTCATCTAGGGGCGTCCATCGGTCTTCTTCGCATGCCTCGGCGTCGGTCCAACGTATTTCGACGGTATCCATACCATCCTCACTGGGTTTTGCGCGGCGTTCGCATTGTACACTTTCGGCGTTTATTGTCTAGGTTTTTCCTCTATCCCACCTTCCTTGTTAAAATATAGGCCCAATTCTGCGGCGACTGTCCTAATCGATAGGTTCACCGAATAGGCCGCAACGGCTATTTTTAACGCTTGCCGCGTCGGCAGTTTTGCAAGACAATCCGCGCCGTCGATATTGTGCGGCTTTATTTTTCTGATTGCTGCTAGCACGTCGGCCCTGGTTTCTGGTTGCGTCCGGGTCAACTGATAACGCCAACGGCGTGCGTGTAATCTTGAATTTATCAAGAAAATAACTATCCGGCGCTTTTCTATTGTTACCACTTCGGCCGGTTCCCCGGTCACCCTATCAAATATCTTCTCGCCGGTTTCCATCGGCGGCGCTATTACATTGGCTCCCATGTGGTCGCCTTTCTATGGATTCCTTTATGGATCCGCTGCGTGCATTTCCGCGGCGGTCCCTTTCGTATAAATCCGGCCCTCTCTAGCTCTGGTAAACGGCGGGCGATAGCGTGGTAATCTAGGCCGCGGGTACTCTGACCGCGGGCGGCTACAAATGCGAGTTCTTTGCTTGTCGATTTAGGATAGAGCCTCACAAGCTGTAAAACCTGCTCCGCTTGCCTGGCGGCCGTTCCGCTGGTGGTTATTTCCTCGGCTGCCGCTTTGCTTGTTTCCGGGTCTGTCGATCGGTGCCGGTGCTTGATTTCGTAAAACTCTAGCACGGGTTGGTCGTTATCATTCATACCCGCACTCCTTCAGGCATTGTTTTCGGTATTCGTCCGTTTTGCGGTCGAGAATCGCGACGGCTTCGGGGTCTGAAAAAATCGTATTTTTTGCAATGCTTCCAATTTTGGCGTGCATTTGCTTTATGTTATTTAAGCGGTCGGTCTGCTTTTCTTCGTAGGCCGGCCGCGGCGGTGTTGGTATCGGGTCCGGTTTCCGGGTGCGGTTGAATGCTTCCGTTCTTACGGACCATGGCCAATCCTCCCATTTAATGGGCCGATCGCCGGCAGAGTGCCAAGAGATAACAACTTCGGCGGCTGCTTGTGCGTCGGTCGCTTCTAGTGTTTTCTTCCATACCTGCATTGTTTTTTCTCCGTCCGGGAGGCCGGCAATCCATGCCCCTAGATTCGGGAATGCGATTTGTGCGGCGTCTAGCCATTCGGTAAATTCCTGGTAATTCATGCGGTGGCCTCGTTGAATGCCAATACGCCCTGCGCCAACCGTTTCGCCGCGATTTCGCAATAACGTTTATTAATCTCAATTCCGGTGGCTTTTAAACCCGCGAGTTTTGCGGCTACTAGCGTTGTCCCTGAGCCCATAAAGGGGTCAATAACGGTGTGGCCTTCTCGCGTTCCTAATTTAATACACCATTGGAGCCAACCTATTGGCTTGGTGCATGGGTGTCCGAAGGTTTCGGCTTTTTCTGTGCTGGTTATTGTCGTCGGGTTTGGTGCGCCTTTGTGAATGTCTGGCGCGTTGCCGTAGAGCAAAATAGGTAAAAAGGTTTTAAATCCCCATCCGTGACGGCCGGCCCCCGCCGCTACGTGTACGCCTCCTATGGCTGTTGGCTTGCGTTGTTCGTGTATATGCGGGCCGGTCCAAACGATAGCGCGGTCGGATTTGTCTAGTGCCATCTCAAGCGCTGGTACAATTTGAGCGCAAAATTGTTTATACGTGTCTTCGTAGGTTTGGTATTTATCTCGTCTCAATCCATTCGCTCCCCCTGATCCTTTTGTCTTTCCTAGTGATATTCCATAGGGCGGGTCAGTCAACAGTAAATCAAACGGTCCCAAGTCCGGCATTATCTCGCGGCAGTCGCCGTGGTAAATTGTGATGCCGTTCTTTTCGTAGTACGGTTCAATCATTACGCCCCCCCGTTCATAGCGGCGTCTAGCCATTCGGTAAATTCCTGGTAATTCATGCGGTGGCCTCCGTTGCTGGCATTTTAAAAATTTGTTTTTTCGCTGGCTGCCGGTTCGACGATCCGGGCGCCGTGATTAGGCCCTTGTAGCCGCTGCCGATGCTGTGGCGTATGTCGCGGGCGAGCGTTTCCGGGTCGCTATAGGTCTTCAAGAGTCCGTTTAGGTGGCCGGCTTTCTTGTAGCCTTCGCGGCGGCTTCGCTTGTAGTCGAGCCAGTCAGAAAGGGCCTCTAGGGCGTCTGGCGTCTTTATCGAATCGGGAATGGTCAAAGAATCCACCGTTACCGGTTCTTTCTTTCTTTCTTTCCTTTCTATTCTTTCTATTCCATAGTCAGTAGGCCGCCGGAATCCGGCGGGCGCCTGCCCTTCTTGTGCCTCGGTCACGGCGGGCGCCTGCCGTTCGGGTGCCTGATTGTCGCAAATCTCTAGCAGGCCGGCGGTTATGATAATCGGCAATGCCTTTTCGATTTCCTTTTGCGGTATTCGTGTGCGGCGGGCTAGGGTTTTCGGGGTGTGGGGTTCCCCGTCTGCTCGCGTCAATACTCCGCGCGGATCGCAGCGAGAAGCTACTAGCAAAACGGCTACCCAAACACCGTAGACCGCCGCGCCGTGGTCGATGATTTCACCTATCTGGTCGCCGTCGAAGCGGTTGGGAATAGGCACCCAACGCATTTCCTGCATATTACGTGTCCGGTGGTTTTCGTATCCGTCCCAGTTGGCGATTTTATACATTGTGGGGTATTTCCTCCACTTCAATGGTCGAATCGTCCGGGTGAATCACATTTAAACTACATACGCCGTCGGCCGACGCGGTCACCCGTATGGTGGTTAAATCATCCATTGCGGAGCGAATCATAAACGCCTGATTTAATTGTATATGGATCCGTTCGTTTCGTTCATTTGTCGCCATTTTGTAGGCTCCTATTGGTTACCTGCGCCTCTAGAGGCGCATCTGCTGGATTTGCCTGGTTGTAGATTTCTTCCCGGTAGATTCTCGTTTCGTCCGATGCGTCGAAAGCGAGCCGGGTTTTCCGGTGGCCGTATTTAGTCACCATGTTCAATATCGTTATTTTTACGGTTTCGCCGGATTCCGTAACTATAAACACCGCTTGTCCGTTTTTCCTAGTTAAAATCAAACCCATTTTTTCGCCTTCCGTTGGCTATTAGGTGTCTACCTTTTTACATCCAGAGTGATAAAAACCCGGCCTCGGGGCGTAGGGGCGAAAAAGGAAAAGCCCCTTGAGATGCTCCCGGGCCGGGCCAACCAACAGGAGTTCTATCGCTGGCGGCAAGCCCCGCCGCGGCAATCCTTGAACGGTCGATATACCGCGTGGCTAAAAATCTTGATTCTGGCCGGTCGGTTCCTGAATTGATGGAAACGCCATCGTATCCCGGCGTCGGCCGTGGGCGGCGTACAAAATAGGGCCATCGTGAATAAAGCGAAGAAAAGATACTTCATGTTCTCTTAGTCCTTTCAAATTGGGTTCTAGAAAAAAACGTTTTGGTCAAAGGTCACCTTTGACCGCCGGGTCGCATTTACTGCAGCGGCTTTTAGGCCGTTTTTTTGCTGCCGGGGCGCGGGTAAATTTCCTATAGTGAGAATTAAAGTATAAAATGGCCGTTACAGTGCATTCGTCGCATAATTCCGCCCCCCTCGCTGGTGCCTCGGTGCTTCTTTTCTTCCGGCTAGTGGTCAACTGTACATCTTCTACCGGTCCCTCTTTTCCGCAAAAGTCGCACCATGTGTGTTTACGTGATCCCATGTTGTCTCCTTTAAAATAGCCCCCATGGTGATTTACTGTTTTTTATTTCTATCATTGCTTACGTTCGGCGGACTATGAATCCGCCGGCATTTCGTCAAACGGCCCTACAATTCCGCCTATGTGGAAGCGGTCGAATTTACGCGACAACACCGCGGCGGCGCGTCCGTGCGCTGCCTTCGGTGTCGCGGCGGTTATTTCTATCCACGGGCGGGCCTCTAGTCGCCTCGGCTGCGTTCGCGGGTCTGCGGTCGTATAATATGCCCGGTAGGTCATACGGTCACCTGCTGGCCTTGTATGGCATCTAGGGCCGCTCGTAGGTGTCGGTCCTGGTCGGTCACCTGGTAGCCTCCGCCGCCGGGTTGCCATTTTTCGAGCCATTCCCACGATTTTTTATCGTTATCAAACACCTCTTTTAGCGTTTTCCCCTTGGAAACGGCGAAATGAACCACTACCCCCCAAGGGTCGCCGCGATATTCTCCCCCTTCAATATCGCATTTGAATACATTTTTTTTATCGCCGGCCGCTTCGCCGCTGGCTTTTCCGTTGGTGGGTGCTGGACACGGTTGGTCCATCGCTGCTGTCGAATCGGTAGCCGAATCGGGGCAAAAGTAGACGGTGCCGGGGTATCCGGCTACCTTTAACGCTCGGCCGAGGGCCTTGGTCGCTACGTTTTCGACGGTTTTTTCGTCGCCCTGGATCCGTTCGCCCTCGGCTATTCCATCCACTTCGACGTTTTGGCCGTCGATTAGATAACGCAGAATAACGCGGACGGTCACCATTCCATCGGCTTCGGTTTTTTGGTGCTCGACGCTGGCCTCTGGGTGGTCGAATCGCCACCGCTGCAATCGGCTAGGTGTTACTTCGTAGGTCTGGCCGTGTTGGTCGATAATCGGGTGCTGTAGTTTATGCTGCATCTTTTTTTGCCTCCGTGCTTTGGGTTGTTTGTTGTGCTATTCTGCGGCCACTAGTAGGACGGGTTCGCATTTGCACCACAAAATAGAATCAGCCGCGGCGATTGCTGCGGCTTCGGTGTCATATAAACGGGGGCGGGGTGCTTGGATCCCTCCGCCGTGTAGTAGGTGGCCGGTTTCGGTGTCGGCAACACTGTATAGGCCGGAATACGCTGATTGATTCGCCGGGAATACATTAACCATAATGAAAGACTCCTTTAACCATTTAGAAGGTGTATAAATGTCATCCCATCAAGTGGATATGGTTTTTTTCTGCCCAGTTAATCGCGTCACTTAAACTGTCAAACCTTATCTCTGTGGTTTTTTCTGCAAGCATTACGAAACAAGAGCCACCGGATAAATAACAATAGGCTGCCATAATAGAAAACTCCCTTTTAACCATTTAGAAGGTGACACATACGCCGCGTATGTGTCCTATCGACTAAACTATCACAGGCAGGCCGCCGAATCTAGACGAATCCGATTATTTTATGGAAGTTTTTTGACGTGCCAGAAATGGCAAGAAAGCGGAATAGGATTAACCCTATTTTTCAATCGATGGACCTACCGTGTCTATCGCATCTACCGGCTAGCGTCGCCAAAGTGGCGATTTCAGGGTCGTCCTGTGGCCTTCGGGTATTTTTACCGGGTCGGTGATTAGGCCGGCTGCGGCCAACGTATCGCACCACCGGCGAACCGATCGGTCTACCTTATTAAAGAAGAAAGCTGCTTCGTTCATATTAAACTCGACGGCTTGCAGGCGGCCGCCGGCCTTCCTGAACAGCCAGAGCCAGAATAGACGGGCCTCGCCGCTTTTACCGATCGCGGGATTATCTAAGATGCCCGCCGGGATTTCCCACTTTTCGCATTTTAACGCCGTTTTTTTTGCCATCTTACCACCTACTACGGCTTACCAAGGGCGTTAACTATAGTTAACGCCTTTCTGAAATTATCATTCTTGTGGGTGTAAAAATAGGGCGTTTTAGTCTAAGGCTGTAAAAAAATAGAGTTTTTAGGTGTGTTCTTGTTTCCTGCAGGCGGACTATTGGATAGGATCCAAAGAGGCGCCGATCGGATTCGAACCGATGGTGGCGGATTTGCAATCCGCTGGGGGGGCTGCTTAAAGGATTACGCTAGCTTTAACCATTGTGAGGCTTCAAAATGAATAATGCGATAACTGCAGAAACCGTACAAAAAATCTACGGGCTACTCGATGAATGCGCCGACCGACTGGCCGAAATTGCCGATATGCATCCGGCCCTCTCTGGCTTGCGTCAAAATGATGAAACAATAGAGGCAATTCGCGAAGATGTTGCGGTATTGTCGGCCGTGGCCTCTGGGGCTGAAACTATTACACTGCCGGAGCCTACGACCGGCGAGCCGGAAACGTATTTAATACCGCCGGCGCGGCTAAAATGGGCCGCGGCGCTGCAATCCTAAACTACGATACCTTGATAGTTAT
>Ga0209402_10004006_pt1 | contig 13722 bp, 11 predicted proteins | sample ArcticOcean_MG_C_3_FD_187437 | JGI IMG/M metagenome (GOLD analysis project Ga0209402, IMG submission 187437) | Marine microbial communities from western Arctic Ocean - ArcticOcean_MG_CB8_126 (SPAdes) (version 2) | ecosystem: Environmental > Aquatic > Marine > Oceanic | place: Arctic Ocean... | reverse complement strand
GGCGCCTTCGAGCGCATCGAGACCGGTTTGACCGAGATAGTCCATCACGGGTCCGGTTCCGATGGCAGGTGAGTATACGCGGCGGTATCGGTTGAGGACTCGTGAGAGTTTTTCTTCGGGGGTGAGACCGGTGAGCATGCCGTAGCTGTCGATGTTTTCGACTGTTGCGACCGGTACTCCGGGGCCAACGAGAGCGCGGAACAGCGACGGTCCCATGCTGACTGCAGTAACAACGTTGTCCTTATCGGGGTCGAGGTCGCGGACTATTCGAGCGAGCCAGCCCTCGGTGCCGAGTGTGTCGGGTTCACAGGTGTGCCAGATGTCCATCGACCGGAAGTGCGATCGTGGGGAGTTTTCGTATCCGACACCGTGGAGGATGGCTACGTTGCCATCCTGATACATCTTCTGGATCGGTTTCATCGAGGGGTGAAATCCAACCTGGTCGTCGAGTCGCAATACCGCTTCTTCAGAGACGTTCACAACTGGGCGATAGTCGAAGTAGTGGGGGTCGGCGTACGGAACTACCGTGTTGAGGTAGTCGTTTCCACCGGAGAGTTGCAGAACAACTATTACGGGGTCTTTTTTCTTGGTAGTGATGTCCGGACTCCTGAGGTTCGGTAAAAGATTCTCTTGGTGGATTTCTAGGCGAACTGGTATTCCCTGAGGGCGACGATGAGTTGGATGAGTTCAGATACTCGTGCACGGCCGCCGTCTGATGCAGATTCGTTTGCCCATTCGATAGGGCCGAGCGATTCAGCGTGGTCGATCAGCTCCTGGCGTGCCTCGGCTGGGATTTCGAGCGGACCCATCACATCGAGGCAGGCGTCGACCACGGCGTCTGGTGCAGTGCCGACAGCTTTCACGCGGTTCATGATGTTTGCGACGCCGGGTCGGGAGTATTCGCTGATCAGTTCGGCGGTGAAGTTGGTTCGCTTCATTAGCGTGCCCGAGTTGATCCATTCGATACCGGAGTGCCAGCCTTCCACGCTTGGCGGATTCATCAGATCTTGGCCCATATTGGTGATATCGATGCACCACTCCATCGTCTTTGGCGACACACGGTCGGTGTCTCCAACGAGTCGTAGTGTGCCAATCACGACTTCCGCCGGGTTTTTGACCTTTGCGAACTGGGCTTCCTTGAAGAAGTCAGATAACAGAATGAACCGCAGTGCCTCACCCATGTTGTAGTCGGTATCGATCAGGAGTTTGGCGATTGCCTGTACGGCTTCGGGGTCTTTTGGCGGTGTTACTGACCATGCCGGAACCTGGTGTTCGTCGGCAACGAAGAAGGTGTAGAGGTGGCGCGCTATGAAGCCTGCGGTTGCTGGCTTGGACAGAATGATATCGACGATTTCCTCGCCGTCGAAGTTTCCGGTGTGGCCGAGAAATTCCTTTTCGCCGGCGTCGTGGTCTTCGGGTCGGAACTCGAACTCCCAGTCGAAGCGCCCCATGTGGAATCGGGGTAATTTGTGGGTCATCGTCCAGCCGGTGAACGCCCTTGAACATTCTCGGACGTCGGTTTCGGTGTAGTTGCCGATCCCCATAGAGAAGAGTTCGAGGAGTTCACGTCCCCAGTTTTCGTTGACCGAAGTTGCGTGATTCTCGTGGTTGTCGAGCCAGAACAGCATGGCGGGGTTTCGCGCCACTTCCATGAGGATGGTCTTGTAGCTGCCCATTCCTTTTTCGCGGAACATATCGAGCATGTCTTCGATTTCGTCGTAGTGATCGACTTTCGAGACGCCGGTGGCAAATAGCTGGTGGTAGAAGAGGGTGAGCTTTTCTTGGAGCGGTGCCTGCGTTTTGATCATTCGCCAGACCCACCCGGCGTGCCCACGACCGCCCATGGTTCCGGGCTTCCACCAGTTGGGGTAATAGCGGAGAAATTCGTAGTAGTCGACGGGTTCTTGAGACTCGAGGTTGAGGAGCTCTTCGACTGTCGCTTCGTAGCCGACGGCTACTCGTCGTTCGAGTTCGTCTCGTGATGCGCCGAACCCGGCTCGTCGCATCAGATGAGCCATTAATTTGATGTTTTCGTCACTCATATTCCGTATCCAGACCAGCCGACAGAGCGCCAACAATATCAGAACGTATGCACAATCAGGGGTGTTGCGATCATAGTGAACGGGCAACGGGCAGATTGCATGATGCACGCCCCGACTGCAAATCGCTATTGAATCCCGATTGATTCGTGTCCGTTTCTTCGAGTTCGCGTGTAGACTAGCCCCGCTTGTCGCCTCGTTAGTTTTGGGTGGGATTTGCAACGATCTCGGTCCCGTTATTTCGTCTATTTTCGATTTTTCAGGGGCACTATTTTTTGGTTTGAGGCTCTAGAAGGAGTTGGTGAAAAATAATGTGTGGCATCGCCGGAATTATGTACAAGGAAAGCCGGTTCACCGGCCTTGCCCCCATCGGCGACGAGTTGGTCAAGATGCTGGAAACGATGGTTCACCGTGGTCATGATTCAGCAGGGGTGACCGTCTCGGGCGAATCGTTTGATTCTGACCTCTTGATTCGCATCTGGGCAGATGAGTCTGCGCCTGCCGCCGATACGATCGAGCGAGCGAAAGAGACGCTGGCGATCAACGGTGGTGCGATTGTTTCTGCCGAGGTTCGTGACTCTTTCCTGAGATTGACTGCGAACTACGAGGGTGATGTGCCTCGACTTGCCCATGCACTGCTGAACACACCGGGCGTGGTGTTGCATAGCATTGGTGAGAACTCCGAGGTCGTCAAGGATGTCGGAACTCCGATGGTGATAGACGAGCGTCATGAAATCAAGAAGCTCTCTGGAACTCATGGTGTGGGCCACGTCCGAATGGCGACCGAGAGTGCTGTCGATATCAGCCACGCGCATCCTTTTTGGGCGTACCCGTTTACCGATGTCACCGTGGTTCACAACGGCCAGTTGACGAACTATCACGGCATGAAGCGTGAGTACGAGAGCCGTGGACATCATTTCCAGACACAAAATGATTCGGAACTGATCGCTGTTTATCTTGCGGACAAGTTATCTGAAGGTGCGGAACTCGAAGAAGCGCTGCGTGAGTCTATGGACGATCTTGATGGCACGTTTACGTACCTCGTCTCGACCAAGGACGGTATGGGTTACGCAAAGGATCGGTGGGCTGCGAAGCCGCTGGTTCTGATGGAGACTGATTCGGTGGTGGCACTTGCTTCTGAGGAAGTGGCGCTGCGCAGCGTATTTACTGAGGAGCTTGTTCGCACGGAGCCGCAGGAGCACGAGGTGATGACTTGGTCAGCCTAGATGCGGGTGAACTGACGACTCGTGAGTTGAATCGGAAGATCAAGGACCTTGCCGAAAAAGGCGATGCCGAGATTGTCATCACGAATCCGGCAGCCAAGCACAACGTGGCGGTTGGAGTTCGAAACAAGTGCTCTATCTCCATAGAAGGCAGTGTTGGCTACTACGCTGCATCGCAGCTTGATGGTCCTGAAATTACGATAGACGGAAACGCCGGGTGGGCTCTGGGCGAGAACCTGATGAGCGGCAAGATATCGCTGAGCAGGAGTGCTGGCGCGTCGGTGGCGGCGAGCATGCGTGGGGGCGAGATATTCATTGGTGGAAGCAGTGGTGCCCGTGCCGGGATTGGCATGAAGGGTGGCACTCTTATCGTCGGGGGCGATTCCGGTTTTTTGACCGGATTCATGATGCAAAAGGGCCGGATCATTGTGTGTGGTGATCTTGGAGATGCAGCGGGTGATTCGATGTACGAGGGGACGATCTACGTCGGGGGCGAGGTTGGTTCACTCGGGGCTGATGCGATGTTCGACGAGATTACCGAGGATGAGTTGATCGGTCTCTGGAACGAGCTGGAACAGAAGGGCATTACCGAAAAACCGAAGTTCCGCAAGATCATTTCGGAAAAGAAGCTGTATCACTACGACACACTGGAACGGCTGGAGCGGACGCTGATTTAGCGCCCATATTCTTAGGGAATTAGACACATGGTAACGGGCAGTAATCAGATCTGGGCTCCGTGGACAGTGGACGATATCCATTCGAAGGCGGACCTTGGTCGATACCGAATCAGGGGAATGAGCACGCACCAGAAGGTGACTCATTTCGATGATCTGACATTTCTTTCGACGGGTTTGACCCGCTTCCCGCTTGAGGGCTACAAGGAGCAGTGCAATACGCAGGTGGAGCTCGGCGGATTAAACGCCTCGAACCCCCTTGTTATTGACACTCCGATTTACATAACGGGCATGAGCTGGGGTGCGCTTTCGGCGAATGCAAAGACGGCGCTTGGCAAGGGTGCAAGCATGGTCGGGACGGCGAGCTGTACAGGTGACGGCGGGATGCTTCCGGCAGAGCGTGAAGTTTCTGACAAGTTGATCTACCAGGTGTTGCCGAGTCGTTACGGCTCGAACCCGAATCACATGGCGACCGCGCAGGCTATCGAGATCGTAGTCGGGCAGGGTGCGAAGCCCGGTACCGGCGGTCTGCTGATGGGTGTGAAGGTTAAGGACGAGGTCGCTATTTCGAGAGATTTGCCGCCGGGAGTTGACCAGCGCAGCCCGGCGCGACACCCGGACTGGCTCGGACCTGACGACCTTGCGATCAAGATCGAGCAGTTGCGTGAGGCGACCGACTGGAAAGTCCCGATTCATGTAAAACTTGGCGCATGCCGGGTTAAGAATGATGTAAAGCTGGCTGCGAAGGCCGGGGCAGACGCTATCGTGATCGACAGCATGGTTGCGGGAACTGGTGCGTCGGCAGAGATATTGCTGGATCACAGCGGAATCCCGACGGTGCCAGCGATTGTTTTGGCGCGTGAAGCGCTTAAGGAGATTGGGCTTTACCGGAAGGTCAGTCTTATCGCTTCGGGTGGTATTCGAAGTGGTGCGGATGTTGCGAAGGCGCTGGCTCTTGGGGCAGATGCCTGTGCGATAGGTATTGCTGCGCTGATAGCGCTGAACTGCAACCGGGATATTCCGGAAGCGGATTTTGAGAAAGAGATCGGGTTGCCTGCTGGTGCGTGCAACCGATGTCACACGGGCAAGTGCCCGGTGGGGATCGCCACGCAGGACCCTGAGTTGGTTAAGAGGCTTGATCCTGACGAGGGTGCGGAGCGGGTCGCCAACTTCCTCAACTCGATGACGATGGAGCTTGCACTTTTGACTCGTTCGTTGGGCAAGGGTGATGTGAAGAGTCTTGAGCCGGAAGATCTGGCGGCACTCACGATTGAGGCGTCGGCGATGGCCCAAATTCCGCTTGTGGGCACGGAGAAAGTGTTTGGAATGTAGATAGATAGCGGCTACTAATACTCGGGGGAGCGGATTCTTTGGATACCAGAAGTGAAGTGCAAAAGAAGATCAAGGACGACGGCATCGAGTACTTGCTTGCCCAGTTCGTGGATATCAACGGCTCGCCCAAAGTGAAGATGGTGCCCGCATCGACCTTCGACGACATCGTCGATGATGGTGCCGGGTTTGCGGGTGCGGCGGTTGAGGGAATGGGGCAGGGTCCTCATTCGCACGACATGCTGGCCCGTGCTGATATCGATACCTACACTCCACTCCCGTGGCGCGATGGTATGGCTCGATTTGCGTGCGATCTTTTCGTGGATGACAAGCCTCACCCGTTTTGCCCCCGCCAAAACGCCAAGCGAGTTTTATCTTCTGTTCGTTCTGCCGGGTATTCGTTTCAGGTGGGGATAGAGCCCGAACATTTTCTGGTTACGAAGACGGACGATGGGATCAAGGTGTGGGATCCGAACGACATCGATTCGCTGGCGAAGCCGTGTTACGACTTCAAGGGTATGTCGAACGTTATGGACTACCTGAAGGACATGATGGATGCCATGGGCGAGCTGGGCTGGGGCGTTTATCAGGCGGATCATGAGGACGCTAACGGGCAGTACGAGATCAATTTCGTTTACGACGATGCGCTGGTCACGGCTGATCGATACACATTCTTCAAGATGATGTCGAGCCAGATCGCCCAGAAATACGGCGCCATTGCGACGCACATGGCAAAGCCGTTCAGCGATCGCACAGGGAACGGTGGTCATATTCACTATCACCTGGCAGATGCTGAGACTGGTGAGAATCTTTTCGCTGACGAAAACGATCCGAGGGGGCTGGGGACTTCGGAGCTTGGTTACCAGTTCATCGCTGGCATTCTCGATCATGCTCCGGCGCTTGCTGCGGTGACTTCTCCGACGGTTAACTGCTACAAGCGACTTCAGGTTGGTGAGGGTCTGACGAGTTCGGCTTCTGGGTTCAACTGGACTCCTGCGTTTATCTCTTATGGCGACAACAATCGCACGCAGATGATTCGTATTGCGGGTCCTGGCAATCTGGAGGATCGGACGATTTCATCGGCGAATAATCCGTACCTGGCGTTTGCTGCTTATGTTGCTGCTGGAATGGATGGCATCGCTCGCAAACTCGATCCGGGAGATGCCAACAAGGGCAACCTGTACGAACTGGGGCTTGCTGAGATCGCACGGCGCGGTATTCGTCTATTGCCGCAGACACTTAATGAGGCGATAGGCGAGTTGCGCAAAGACGAGGTTGTGCAGAATGCGCTCGGGCCCATTTACGACGAGTTTGTGAAGCTCAAGGAAGCCGAGTGGTTGGAGTATCACGGCCAGGTAACAAAGTGGGAGATTGACCGGTATCTGACGCTGTTTTAGCCGGTATTACCGGTATTACTGGTGGCGCGATCGGCAACTGACCTTCCATGGCATTCCTGCTCAACTGCCCTAACTGTGGACAACGAAACGTTTACGACTTCCGATTCGGTGGAGAGGTGTTGACGCGCCCGCAGCCGGACGTTTCGAACGAGGATCTGACGGATTATCTGTTTTTCAGGGAGAACGCTGATGGGCCGCAGCGCGAGTGGTGGAATCACAACATGGGGTGCAGGAAGTGGTTCATCGCGGTTCGCAATACTCATACGAACGAGGTGATCGAGACGAGCTGGCCGCCTGATATTCAGTCATCTGCTATTCAGTCAAACGACGATGGGAAGTCTGATGGGGAATAAAGGCACCGGTGAACGGCTTCCGCGCAGTGAGCACGAACTGATCGACCGCGACGCTGTGATCGATTTTGAGTTTGAGGGTCGGCGGTTCTCGGCGCATCAAGGTGACACTGTTGGCTCTGCTGTTACCGCAGTGGGCATCGATATTCTGAGTCGTAGTTTCAAGTATCACCGTCCACGCGGAATGCTCTGCGCTGCCGGCAACTGTCCGAACTGCCTGATGACTGTTGATGGAATTCCGAACGTTCGCAGTTGCACGATGCAGGTGCAGCCGGGGATGAAGGTGAAACGGCAGAACGCATGGCCTTCGGTTGACTTTGACTTTGGGTCGGTGCTGGACCGGATGGACCGGGTTTTGCCGGTTGGTTTCTATTACAAGGCGTTTCACAAGCCGAAGTTCTTGTGGGACATCATGCGACCGATTGTGCGTCGTATAGCTGGTCTTGGTAGGATCGATATCTTGAGCGATGGCGGGCCAAGATATTCGCACAGAAATATGCAGGCTGATGTGGCGGTGATTGGTGGCGGACCGGCGGGGATGGCTGCTGCGATTGAGGCTGCTGACGTAGGGCAGGATGTTGTGTTGATCGACGACCAGCAGGTGCTCGGCGGTCACCTTCTCTCTGACACGGCGCGTTATGCGGGTATTGAAGGTGTTGGTGATGGCACGGGACAGGAGATAGCCGATTCACTGAGAGGTCGGGTGGAGGCGCAAAGCGGGATTCGGGTGCTGAGTGGGGCGTCGGCTTTCGGGTACTACCAGGACAATCTTGTAGGGGTTCGGCAGGGGTTTGAGTCGATACAGCTACGTGCCGATCGAGTGGTGATGGCAACGGGTGCGTTCGAGGTTCCATTTCAATTTGAAAACAACGATCGACCGGGAGTGATGCTTGCCTCTGGGGCTTTGCGAATGGCGAGGCTCTACGGGGTTCCGCCGGGTGAGCGTGCGGTTGTTGTGACGGACAACGACGCTGGTTATTCGAGTGCGTTGAACCTGCTTGATGCGGGGATCGAGGTAGCGGCTGTTGTTGACCTGCGTTCTGGCGCTGGTGCGAGTGACGTTGGCGATGCCGTACGTGACGCGGGCATTGAGGTGCTCACGGGATGCCGGCTGGTTTCGGCTAGTGGAACAAAACGGGTTTCGCGGCTCAAGGTGGTTGCGGCTGACTCTTCGACACGGGTGTTGAAGTGCGATCTTGTTTGCATGGCGGGGGTGCCGCAACCGGCGAACGGACTGCTGCTGCAACAGCCGGGCGTTGTGGTTGAATATGACGAGCAGCTTCGGGAGTCGGTTCCGGCGCGGCTGCCTGACACTGTATTCACGGCAGGTGATATCAACGGGTTCCACGATCTTGGGATTGTTCTCGGGCAGGGGGTTGCTGCGGGTCGTAAGGCGGCCGGGGTTGCCTATGACGGTTCGTCGCAGCTGAGTGCGCTCGAAAGTGAGTACAGGGACGGACTGCGTCATCGGGATTCTTATTCGAGCGGCAGTGCGAAGAAAGAATTTGTTTGCTTCTGCGAGGACGTTTCGACGAAGGACATTGGTGTTGCCATTCGAGAGGGTTTTGGCGATATCCAGACGTTGAAGCGGTACACGACTTCGACGATGGGTCCTTGTCAGGGGAAGATGTGTCACAAGGCGTTCGTTGAGGCGACGGCGATACACACGGGCGGAACGATTGCGGCGACCGGGGCGACTACAGCAAGACCTCCGGCCCAGGGAGTTCCGTTGGGTGCGCTGGCGGGTCCGGGTCACATGCCATTGAAACGTACCCCGCTGGACGAAATCCATCGAGCTGCGGGCGCTGAGATGGTCGAGCTCGGGCCGTGGCTGCGGGCTCATGACTACGGATCGCCGCAGGACGAGGCGCTGACGGTTCGGGAGCGTGTTGGGATCATCGATGTGAGCACGCTTGGCAAGCTAGACGTTCGTGGGGCCGATGCCGGAAAGCTGCTGGACAAGGTTTACACCCACCGTTTTTCTAACCTGAGAGAGGGGCGAATTCGTTACGGTCTATTGTGTGGTGAGAACGGGGCGATCATGGATGACGGCACCGTTACGAGGCTCTCGGAAGATCACTATTTCGTTTCGACAACGACCGGTAACGTAGACGCTATTGAGGATTGGTTCAACTGGTGGCTCGAGGGTACGGGAATGGACGTTTTCGTGACGAATGTGACGTCTTCTTACGGGGCGATCAACGTTGCCGGACCTCGTGCGAGAGAGACTCTTTCGAAGCTTACGGATGTTGATCTTTCGAGCGATGCGTTTGGCTATATGAGATCGTTTAGCGGGACTGTGGCTGGGGTGCCGTGCATATTTTTGCGAATCGGATTTGTTGGCGAGACCGGGTGGGAGCTTCACTTCCCATCGGAGTATGCCGAGCATCTGTGGAAGGCTTTGATGGAGGCTGGTGCTGAGTACGGAATCGGGCCGTTCGGGCTGGAGGCGCAGCGGATTCTTCGGTTGGAGAAGGGTCATATTATCGTCAGTCAGGACACCGATGCGGTTACTGATCCGCTGGATGCTGGGATGCGCTGGGCGGTGCGATTCGATAAGCCTGATTTCATTGGCAGGGCTGGTCTTGCTGCGAACCGGAAGCGGGAGTCTGAGGAGAAGCTTGTTGGCTTCGTGATGCGGGGTGATCTGGTGCCGGAAGACGGCCAACCAATTGTCGAAAACGGTATTCCGATTGGACGTGTAACGAGTTCACGACTTAGTCCGACTCTGAAGAAGGGTTTCGGGCTGGGCTGGGTGCCTGAAAAGCTTGCCGAAGAGGGCGTTGAGATTCTTATTCGAATTGGGGATAAAGACTGGCCAGCGGTTGTTGCTACCGAGCCGATCTACGATCCCGAGGGTGTGAGGTTGAGAAGTTGACGACTATTGAATCCATCTCTCGACTGAGCCCTTTGCATTCGTTGCACGAGCAGCTTGGCGCGGTTTTCACCGAGGTCGCTGGCTGGCAAATGGTGGAGCGTTATGGCGGGGTTGAGGATGAAGTACGGGCTGTGATGGGATCGGCTGGCGTGTGTGATATGACGGGTCGGACGGCGGTGCGGGTCAAGTCGCTGGATCTGGATGCGGTGCTTGGGTCGTCGCGGGTTCCGGAGGTTGGTTCTGTTGTGCGGGATGGCGATCTTGTGATTGCACGTCTGACGGCGGAAGAGGTGCTGGTGTTGGGTGCTCCAACAGCTATCGACGGTTGGCAGGCGCTTGTTGGCGTCGAATCTGATGGCGTACCCACTCGGCAGGTCACAAATGTAACTTCGGGTATGACGGAGTTGAGGATAGCGGGGCCGCGTGCTCGCGATGTGATCGCCTCGCTGACATCTCTGGATGTGCGAGAGCGCTCGATGCCAGACGGTTCGTGTGCGCAGGCCGGGTTCGCCGAGGTGCACGGTACTTTGCTCAGACAAGACATCGCCGGAGCCGCAGCTTTCGAACTTTACGTTGCACGTGAGTTTGGGGTTTACGTTTGGGAAGTTGTGCTTGAGTCGCTGGGTCATGACGGCGTGGCGGCGTTCGGCAATGAAACGTTGCGACGACTGGAGCGGGGTCAGTAATCGTGCAGCTATTTTCCAAAAACACGATGTGGCGGCGATACTCGCTAAAAGACCGTTATGACGTTGTGATTATCGGTGCTGGGGTTCATGGTCTTTCGACCGCTTACTACCTTGCGAAGCAGGGTGTTACGAACGTTGCTGTGATCGACAAGGGCTATGTCGGCGGCGGTGCGAGTGGGCGAAACACGGCGATTATTCGAGCGAATTACCTGACGAAAGAGGGTATTCCGTTCTTCAGGGAGAGCCTGAATCTGTATCAGGAACTGGCGGGTGAGCTTAATTTCAATTTGCTGTTTGACCAGTCGGGAAGACTCGATCTGGGTCACACGGAGTCCGCGTTGTTCGGCTTGCGCAGCCGCACCGGAATGAACCGGCTACTTGGTGTCGATAGCGAGATGATCGGTCCGGAGGAGGTCAAGAGACTCGTTCCTGCGATTGATCTTCGTAAGGGCAAGCCGTTGCCGATTCTCGGTGCGCTTCACCAATCGACTGCGGGTGTGCTTCGTCACGACGCGGTTGTGTGGGGATACGGTCGTGGTGCCGACAAGCTAGGCGTCGAGATTCATCCGTTTACCGAGGTGACGGGGATTGTCCAAGAGGGCGGTCGCGTAACGGGTGTGGATGTCGGTGGGCACGTTGTTCGAGCGGATGTTGTTATGAGTGCGACGGCTGGATGGAGCTCGAACATAGCGCGAATGGTCGACATGACGTTGCCGCTGGTGACGCATCCGTTGCAGGCGTTTGTGACGGAGCCGTTGAAGCCGTTCATTAATCGTTCGGTGTCGTCGGCTAACCTTCATGCTTACGTTTACCAGACGGATCGTGGCGAGGTTGTGGTTGGTGGCGGGGTCGACCCATATTCGAGTTACAGCCAGCGTTCGACACTGCAGACGCTTCAGCATCTGGCAGCCAATACCCTCGAAATGTTCCCGTTCCTGCGTGGCGTGAACGTGATGCGGCAGTGGGCAGGGTTGTGCGACATGAGTCCGGATTACGCGCCGATCATGGGTGTTGTGGACGGTTTGCCGGGATTTATGTTGTCTTGCGGTTGGGGAACGTGGGGGTTCAAGGCGGGCCCGATCGGCGGGTACACGATGGCTGAGCTGATAGCTACGGGTAGGACGCCGGACCTTATCGAGCCGTTCAATTTGAGGCGATTTGCGAGTGGAAAGCTGGTGAACGAGCGGGCAGCGGCTCCTGCGGCGGCGGTTCACTGATAGTTCATCCGGCATTTTTAGGTACGCTTGCGCACGTTGTATTTGCCGTGGGTTGTACGAACAGTTGAGTTCTGGTGGCAGTGGTGAAACACTGAGCGCCGACTCAGCGAACTGGGTCAGACGCATCCCGCAGGAAGTGATTCGCAAAAGTGGGCGGGTAAGAGCAGCTTCCGTACTCCTACATGAGAACGAGATCGGGTATCACCCTGAACCTGTTTGGGATAATAAAGAGTCGCGCCAATTCTGATCGCAGGATGATCGCAGGACTGGTGGTCGCCGCGCTGTTTGCTACAGCAATGGCCGCGGGAATACCGCAGTACGGACGGACCCTCGAGATGATCTTGATGCGCGCATCTGTCGAAGACGTTCAGCCGTTCGACACGAACCTTTACGTCATATCGCAACGATCCCCTCTGAGTGCTCCAGATTCCAGGCGTGAGGACGAGGAGGTGTTCTCGGCCGTCGAAAAATATTTTGGTGAGATGGTTGTCGATTCGATACGACTGATCAAGAGTCGGGATCATTGGTGGGGTTTTCATGGCGAGGGACTGCGAATTTCGAGCGAGGCGTCGCAGAGTTCGTTTCTGTTCATGGAGCGTCTTGATGATCATGTTGACTATGTCACCGGAGTGGCCCCAACAGACGTCGTAACCGAGATCGATGGCGAGATGGTCATTGAGGTGTCGGTGTTCAACGATCGTGCAGTGATGCTGCAGGTTGAGGTGGGGGATGTAATCGATTCGCAGGCTGTAGATCGAGGTCTGGGGATGGTGCGGGCGCGAATCACCGGGACGTTTGAGCGGGCGGAGCCTGACCACCTTTACTGGATGGGGTTTGGGCGAACTTTTCTTGCACCTGCGATAGAAGGTCGAGAGCAGCCACTTGTCATGATGACGAGCATTAAATCGATGTTCACAGAGGTTGCTGCGGCTGATGAGGGGTTGCCGGTGACGTATGGCTGGTTTCTGTACACGGGCAACGCCGTTATAGCCGAGATGACGCTGGACGTGCTTGATGCGTCACTCGACGAATTCAGTACGGAGCTCGAACGATCAAGCAGCAATTTTTTCGTTGTTACGCGCTTGACCTCGCGGGTCAAGAAGATGAAAGAGCGAGCGCTGTTTGGCAGCATTCCGCTGTTGTTGACGGCTTTGTTGGTGTTTGCATGTGTCGGCTTTTACCTGGCGATGGCGGCGGGACTTATTTCACGGCGACGCGTAAGCGGGTACATGACTCTGCGAAGTCGGGGTCTGAACATCAGTCAGCAGTTGGGGGTGCATGTTTTTGAAGCGGCGATCGTTTCGATTCCAAGTGCGATAGTTGCTCCACTTTTGTCGTATCTCGTGATCAGACTTCTCGGATATCTACCGGTGTACGACGGGGTTTCGAACGGAGAGCGACTGCCGGTTGAGCTAAGTGCATCGGCGTGGATCTGGTCGTTCGGTGCTGCTGTTGGAACGATGTTACTTATCACTGCTGCGTCGTCATTCTGGGACCGGTCGACCGATGCTGATTCGCGTTCTTCGGAAGCACGTCCGGTTGGTGCGCCGTGGTTTCAGCGTTTATATGTCGATGCCCTGGTAATTGGCTTGAGTGGGATTCTGTGGTGGGATCTGGCCGCACGAAACAGTGTGGTGACAAGCCAAAGGGGAGGCGATATCACACCGGATTTGAGCTTGCTCGGGACTCCGATTCTCATCGTGTTCGCAAGCTCTCTGGCGACTTTGAGGGTGTTCCCGGTTGTAACGAGACTTCTGGCGGGCGTTGGAGTTCGATCGAATCTGACGGCGGTTGGGCAGGTTATTGAAACGCCTTTCGCAATCTCGGCAGTAGAAAGTTCGATATCCAAGCAAGGTTCGAAGTTTTCTCTTAGAAACGGACGTAGATAGGCAGCGTGAGCAGGGCATTAATAGATCTCCTCAGCAAATG
>Ga0209402_10004005_pt1 | contig 13722 bp, 31 predicted proteins | sample ArcticOcean_MG_C_3_FD_187437 | JGI IMG/M metagenome (GOLD analysis project Ga0209402, IMG submission 187437) | Marine microbial communities from western Arctic Ocean - ArcticOcean_MG_CB8_126 (SPAdes) (version 2) | ecosystem: Environmental > Aquatic > Marine > Oceanic | place: Arctic Ocean... | reverse complement strand
GATTGAGATTTATCGCAGCATACAAAAGTAGATGCTTCTATTTTCTGTATGAGTTCGGGGGACCAATGATTTGGGATAAATGCATCCATGAACCATAGGCATGTCTTTGCTAATTTGTTACATTCATGTATTACTTGTACGTTTACTCCATTGCACTTAGAAAAGACAACCAAGTCTATGTTCTCGTGCTTACACGTATGGGCTATATGATGATCTCTTTCTTCAAAGCCAAGCATATCCTTCATAATTCTGTAGTTGTATCTTACTACTTCACAACCATTTGCTTCGAATGCTCTAGCTTGAGAATCATTAGTAGATTTATTATTGTCTGTGAAGACACCTACAAATAATACTTTCACGTCCTATTCCTTAAATAGTTCATCTCTTAGTAAAGGCAAGATCTTTTCTGCGGGACCTTGTAGCTTGATATCTGTTTCTGGATGCATATGTTCTTCTTTCATGTTTATATCTATGAACAAGTTACCAGAAGCTATTGCAGTATCTGTAATAGTTACGGCAGGAAATACTAGATGTCTCGTACCGATACAAATATATACGCAGGGACCCAATACAGACTTTACTGCTTGTTCTAATATTTCTTGGTCTACACTTTCACCGAACTTAATAAAACTTCCATCAGCGTGCTTGTGTAGGCATATTGGTTCACTTCCAGCCTTTTCATGTAGACCATCTACATTTTGTGTGATTACTGCTACATTAAACTTAGTACTTATATCGTATATTGATTTATGTGCTTCATTTGGAAATGCATTCAATAATGTTAATTCATTATCTTCTAACCATTCTGCACTTACCGCATTAGGTCCTGTAAATGTTGGTAGACCACTTGCAACAGAGATACCGGCTCCTATCATAAATACTATCTTTCTAGATTCTCTGATACTTTCAAACATAAATTCAGAAAATATCTTTTATCCCGCACCATTTCTCTGTTTCTAATAGTGCTCTCTTTATTAATATTAATTGTTTATCTACACATAGATCTATAAATATACTTTCTGCTTCTTGACACAGTTCTTCATTATTAGAATTGGCTTCATTGATATAATACAATACCCACGACTTGGTAATATTATAAATGAACTGAGCATTACTTCCCATCTTACTAAACTTATCTATAATAGTCATTCTATCAACTATTATAAGTTGAGATTCGAATGGAGTATCTCTTAGTTCTCTAACTAATTTATTAATAACTTGTTTCATATTCAATCTGTTTATTACACGTAGGACATCTTTTATCTTCATCTTTCCATGCTTGAATACGTTCTATTCTTTTTTGTAGTAATGTTTCGGTTCTTTTAACTTTAGACTTAATATAGCCTAATTTTCCTGCTTCCGATCTATTCATCTCTACCTCCTTACAGGTAAAGGGACTATCCGATAGTAAGGTACCGGAAGAAGAGCAACCCTCGTTCATCCCAAGCTCCCAGAGAGAATCAAACTCTCGTCCTGTCATTACAGGTGACACATTCTATCATTGAACTATAGGAGCGTATTTATTTTAAGAGTGGTGCTCTATCCATTTGAGCTACTGTGGCATACTTAATTATTAAATCTCTTGCACTACCATTGTACTATAAGGGCATCTATCCTGAACACTGTATATTAATTCCATAATCAATATTGGCAAAATCTATGTCTGATGTAATATCGGACAGTTTATACGTATATGCTTTACTATCAATTTGAATAACTTCATCACCCATAGTAAATGTCATTGGTGATTTCATTTTAAATATAGGAGATTTCTCATGAGTAACATTATAAGTAATACCCATTAAGTTTCCTATACCTTTTCCTTCTAGTACAGAAGAAATGTCTATATCTTCGAAGGGTATTTCTTGTAGGAATTTAGTAGCCATTATTTTCTCATTGATTTTTCAGTCCACTCATCGTCAGGATCGAGTCTCCACTTACCATCTTTAGTAAAGGACCATACATTACTTACTTCTTTTGCAGTTGGTAAGTTTTCTATATCATCTGCATCTTGCATATGTAAAGTTTCCTTTACTACTCTTCGTAACTTTCTATTGGCTTTTCTCTTATCTTGCTTATCAGAGTCACCAGCTATCCCTATAAAGGGATTCTTTCTTCTGGATCTACTCATTATCATTCATCCATTTTTGTATCTTGATATTAAGTTTATTGTATATAAGTTTTATATCATATTGCATATTTGTCCAATCCATTATATATGGAACCACTACTTCAAGTAAAATTAAATAACAAGTTTCTAAAGACTTTACACTAAATAGAGGAAGTTCAGATACCTGCTCCGGAAGAAAGACCGTATATGTATCCGTCTCAGGAGTATGACATACTTGTATTTTAAATTCGCCTATTTCTATATTTCTTTCAAGTACTAACTTCATCTAATTGTTTTCCTTATCTGATCGAGTATTGCTTCGACACCTTTACCTGCTTCTTCAAAATGTATCTTATATATCTGAGATATTAGAACATCTTCTTCTTCAATTTCAATCAGAATTTCGTCCATTACTATTATCATATCTAATATTCCTTTACAGACCTAGTAAGAATCGAACCCACGATGTCAGGATTGGAAGCTGACGTGTTACCATTACACTATAGATCTATATTACTGCAACTTTCGTGCCATTAACCATCCATTCTGACACTCTTCATCATTTCTTGATAATTGTAATGCATGAGCATAATCTACAGATATTGCAGTCCAGTTGAATTCTTGTAAGTAATTAAAGTAATCTACTAAACTTTTATCTATAGTCTTATTATCTTCTGAGCTATCTTATTCCATATACCGCCCTTAGCTTCTAAGTAATAGTAAAGCTTCTCTCTTTTACTATACCATATTCTTCCAACCTCATGTAACGGAGATGAACCATATTTATTTAGAAACCAATCTAAAAATGTCTCCACTAACCATAAGGGAAACAATAATATAAGAAACTTACCAAAGATAAGCCGCAATGGGCCTATCCCTTGCTTAAAGTATGTGTGTTGGTATAGATCATCATATTGTACAAAAAGATTGAATAGGAACCACAGGATTCTCTCTATACCACTAAATAACGGGATAGATCCTGCTATACCTATTAATGCATGATGTGTCCACTTATAATGAGAGCTACCAGGATTATTAGACTTCATCCATTTTACTTTGATTCCATATAGAATCAAAAAGTAAATAGTTAGGAATATAGGAAATGTAACTAGGAAATATATCATTGGCCTGTTGCCTGCTTAGTTAGAAACTGTATTAAGAATAGAATTAAACTTCCTACAAGACTAATCACTGCTCCTATAAAGTAATTTCTATTCTGCGAACTTTGTTTCTTTAATTGTTCTACATATTCTCTTATTACTAGGAAGCTCATTGATGAGCCTTCAGGATAGAGATCTTTTTCTATTCTATCTATTTTTATTTGTAGTGCTTTAATCTGTAATTGTATTTCATTTACTACTTCTGGATTGGCAGCGTTATCTCCTATCTTCAATGCTAAATCCATAACCTGTCTTAATAGAATTTCACTATCTAACACACTTTCTCACCTCAACTTCCATCGTATCTGTTCCCTTTAGGGTTGTAAAATTTTATGAGACTTTAGTAGAGATTTGACAACAAACTCTGCTATACTGATACTTGCACATTCTCTATTTATATATTCTGTATTAAACCTTGGTATCTTTATTTCTGACAATAAAGCATTAGTTATATATATCATAAGATGAGATAAAGGAATAGGTTTAATTACATATTCTACTAAATCATAAGTTATTTTTGTTTGTTTCAAAACTTTATCGTCAATAATACTTCCTGTAATGACTACTATAGGTATATTAGGTTCAATCATTCTAATTCTAGCAATATTTTCTACTCCTTGAGAATCAGGCAATTCTAAATCTAATAGAATAGCATTAATATCTATTTCAGATAATAAATCAATAGAATCAAGCATTGTATGAGCAATATATAATTCTATATTACTGTTGCTCTGTTTAACCCATGTTTTAATTGCAAGTGCTTGATCTATAGAGGGCTCTATTATAAGTAGTCTATGTTTGTTCATTATACCTGTACCATTGCATAAGGGACGATTACGGGAACTGGGAATCGAACCCAGGACTTCGATTTAGAAAAACGATGTATTGCCATTTTACAATTCCCGCTAAACTCTTTCTTCCTGCCACGTTGATTAGCAACAGTGCTTACCTTCTTCAGCCGTACATATGGAATCAACTCATCTTACGATGTTGCACGATCAAATTCACAATTGCTGGAGTCGAACCAGCACTTAAGATGAATGAAATCCAAGTTTCCACAATTGTGAAGTATTGCAATTTCAATAATTGGCTTGAAACTCCCAATGAAGGGATACAAGTACAGGGTTATGATCCCTGGTCTTGTGAATGGCAATTACGCGCTCTACCATTGAGCTATACACATTTATGCCTACTTTACTGTCTTTACTGTCTTTACGGGTTTAGCAACTTTAGCAACTACTGGTACCACTATATTCTTTTCATTCTTCTCTATATAGTATTCTCTATATGCCTTGATGTATTCTCTTACTTCGCCTGGAAGATGTCTTCTAATCTCATCTGTAACTGCTAGTCCTGTATCATATTCGCCTTGTGTCATTTGTTTCTTTATCTGGGTCTTATTCTATTGAATGTTTTCTTGTCACCTAGTATCTCTGCTCTATCCTCAGGCCAAGTCCATTGTCTTGGGTTCTTATCTGTAATGCCTACTATGAACTCTTTAAAATCTTCTTTTGACATAAAGTCTTCAGTCGGTATCCAGATGACATGCCACCCAGCTTTAATTGCTTGTCGTAACTTGAGTCTGTCTCTTAGTTTCTGTTCTGTGAACTCTTTATTTGATCTATGCCATCCTTTAGTAAAGCGGTAATGGCCAGGTCCCTGTATTTCAATAAGTATCCTATGAGTGGGCATACATATATCAAATTCAAGTCTTACTCCTTTCTTACTTAGAGTCCACGGAGGAAATACTTCCTCTTTAGTTTTACTATCTACTTTCTTAGCCCAGTTAAAAAACTTACGTTGAGTTTTCCATTTCACACCTTTCAGTTGCTTCTTTCGTAGCCACTTGCTCTCACCTACAGAAAGCTCCTTATCAACTATGTGCGTTCCCCTATGTTGTGTACACAAGAGTCCACGTTTCACTTCACGGTTACATAAAATACACTTCATTCACCTTTCTCCAAATGAGTAAGTGCCCAACACGGCTGTGGGGAGGACTCCCATACGGACGTAATACTTAGCGGATTACGTGTAGGCAGGAAACACAAAACTCGGTCAAATAATGATATAGCCTAAACTTAGGATTTAGGGTACCTTTAAATAAAAATAATTTCATCGTCCATTGCAATTGATGCTTTAATTCTTTTTATATTCTCCTGTATCTATTATTATATGATCTGATTGTATTTCTATAATCTTTCCTAGTTTATATTCTTCTTCATCTTTATATAATACATTTTGTTTCACATGCCATACGAGCCACGGTACATAATCTTCAATATCAAGTTCAGCAGCATATACATATTGCTTTCTACTCATACTTGCTCCAGATTCCATTCGTAACTACAATCAATTCATCCATATAAAAACACATAGTATCTATGCATCGTATTTGTTTCATACTGAACCATTCTTTAGTATTATTAAAGTTACAGAGGAATTCTATTCCATCTGATCCTCCTCCTCGTATATCTTCTGCATAACCTAATCTCCACACTTCTGGATCATTTTGTATTCTTACATTAATCTGGTCGCCTGGTTCAAAGGGTATATTGTATTCTCTATATGTCATTGCAATAACCGTGCCGGAAGAGGTTTATAGATTGCAATATTCTTATAATATGTGGCAAGTACATCAGCTACACAATGATCTCTACATTCATCACAACAGTTACAAGTATCAGGTTTCATGAAACTACATTCATCCGGACATCTATGGGTTGCAATTCCGCGATTATGTAGGCACTCCTCGCATATAGTTATAATTTCATCATCGAATGCAAATGTCATACTTGTATCACTTCATCTCCGAAGATAAATGTCATTTTCTTTTTTACTAATTCTATAATATCAGGTATCGAGTGCCGTTTAAAATATCCTTTATCATTTACAAGCATACATGAAGGAGGATCATATTCTTCATAATCTAGTTTCCATACTGTAAATATTTCACCATTTATGTGTACTTCATCGCCAACGCTGATTCCGCCTCTCATGTTTGTATCACTTCCTTATCTAGACAGATCGTTACTTTATTAAACTGATGTATCCATTTTGATGGAACCCAGTGTTCTGCTCCAGATTTTATTGTTGTTTTATCAGTTAGTAACCAATCTTCTAATATTACTACAAGAGAATCGCATGTATCTTCTTCTTTTATATGGCATGCTATACGTTTTCCGGTGTTGTACGCATTAGTAGATATATAGTAACTCATACTTGTATTACCTCTTTATCCATAATGAACGTCATAACTTGTGGCCTATATAAATAATCGGTATGTACATTTAATCTTTCTCCAGTTGGATACACTGATCCACCATAACAAAGAAGCGCTTGTTGCAACACTATAGATGCGATATCATTGCCTATAGAGATTACTTTACATAATATGTGCTTATTGTGACAATCTTTTACATAATATTTCATAACCATAATATGCACAATAAGTATGCCACTGTCAACTATTTTCCCTTATATAAGAAAATTAGTGTAAAAATTTTATGAGATTCGAGTTTCATGGGACAAGTCGCGGTGAGATCCGAATAATAAGTGATTTTTACTTTTATGAGTACTAGAAAGTTCCGAATAATAAGTGATTTTTACAATATTTTATGAGTCCCTGGTATATATATATGTAGAGAAGGATTATGAGTTCCGAGGCCCAGGGGTCTTTCACAATTTAATTAAGGAGTATGTATGAGCATGAGTAGAGAGACAGCACAACAGGTAGTAGAATGTGTAGTGTTAACCGTGGTATGCATAGGTATAGCATACTGTATCTTAATGTATGTATAGCAAGGAGTATCATCATGTCTGATATCACCATCAACAGCATCAGCAATACTGTCGTCGAAGAGTATCCTATCGCTAAAGGTGTTGTGAAGTACTATGTGTATGCTCGTAGTGGGCATGCAGTAGTAATCATTATGACAACAGGGCAAGATGCAGCAATGAGCGACATTAACAGAACCAAGCCATATGAGGAACAAGTAGCATACAAGTATCATAGTAGTGAGATGGAAGATGCAATGACGTTCGCCAGTGATTACAATGCAACAATGGAGGCAGTACCTAAGGCATAGTAGTATAGTAGTGCATAGATAAGGGGTACATGCTAGTACAGGTGTATCCCTTATTTTTTTGATATGATAACGAACATGACACCCACACAGGAGGTAGTACCATGTATGTAGAGGAGTACATAGCAACAGCCATAGTGGAGGCTATAGCACACACCATAGCAGTAGATGAGGAGGGAGGGACAGAGACAACAGATGCACAGTACAGTATCCGTGAAGCACTAACAGGTGTAGTAGAGCCTGAATCAACCTTAGTATGGGAGGTAGTATAATGAAGACGTTAGCCCTAGTACTGCTGTATGTTGCTATGTTGGGAATGTTTGCTCTCGTAGTATTCGATGGTTGGAATGAGTACTATGTAGTAGAACAGATAGGTACAACTGTGTATAGCTATGAGGGTCCTATTCAGCCTGTGTGGTTGGATGGTGAGATCTGCTGGTATGTTGAAGAAGGTGCGTTCTCTGTTGGTGATACAGTACATATCATTGACAATCGTTTAGTTAAGTAAAGATAATCGTAGAGCGACCAATGAGAACTTAGTAGATGCTGATGCAGATCTACCATTCTAACAAGGAGATATATCATGATACAAGCAGTGTTCTATGACGCTACATTCAGTAACTGGGTTGTAGTTAAGGAGCAGTACTTCATGGTTAGCATAGTAGAGTACGATCATGTAGGGATAGAGTATGTGTTAAGGTATGAAGGCATTGAGATAAAGGATGTACCTATAGTTCGTTGTATATCTGATCATAGGATGATACACATAGACAAGCTAATAGGGTACGTATATCCTATGCAGGGCAAGACACTAAGGTAGTAGTACAGGTGGGATGTGCATACTATATCACGCATAAGGAGAACTAATCATGGATTACCATAACAGCATAGGATTGATAGATGTAGTAGTACGAGAGTTGTCCAAAGCAGGATACCATGATATGCATTGGTGGGAAATATACGATAGGCTAATGTATATGTCCGAGAACGAACCATACCAAAAGGATGAAATACGTTATATCCATTTTTCAGATGAAGGAGAAATATTCGTTAGTAAAAGTATTGAATGGCAGTATAATATAGTAATAATGAGCTTCATGGTAAGATGTGTTGGATTCGATGAAACCTGTGACGATATAGAAAACCTAACAATATCTATTCTACTCTAAAGGAGAACCAATTATGAGAAGGTGTATGTACGTGATAGTATGGACTGTATGTATCGTAGCGGTATTAACGTTGGCTAGCATGGGTGAGTACACACCATAAAGGAGTTTATTATGAAGGTCATATTCGCAAATCCTAATCTGACAGAGTTCATAGTATCAGAGGTAGTAGGAAATGAAGTAAGACTTAGGCAGCACAACTTTGTAACTGTAAAGAGGGAATACGAAGAAGGTATGATTATTAAGGATATTTCACAGAGTCGGATGGATAGTATAGAACAATCCTTGCCATACCTTATCAATATGAAAGGATTACATATCAATAGCATTTTAGCGTAACTAAATAGCACCATGCTCTGCTAACACATTGTATACACATGGCTCTGTATACCCAAGGAGATATATTATGAAGTACATCAACTTTACCGTAGCACTATTGATCGCCATCGTGGGAGTTGTACATATGGGAACAATGGTGTTCTATGGAGAGCAGGGTTTATCCATGGGAAGTACTGAAGTCGTAGCCCTGAGGACCCAAATAGGAAGTATTATGTTCCTTCTGTTTGTCTTGGGATTCTGCCTTATCTGTATCTGGGCGGAAGGAGAGCTGTATCACCAGTGGGATAGGGTGTCATGGGTAGTAGGAAACCTGTTTGTATTGGGATTCATCTACATACTCATGCAGGAGGAAAGTATTGGTTGGTTCATATACAACGGCGTTTTACAGTCAATCCATAATCTAGGAGGTTAATCATGAGAAGGTTGTGGGAGGAGCTTGATATGAAGTATGCTTAGGTAGTACAGGTGGGGTGCGCATACCTACAATCACGCATGTACACTAACACTATAAGGAGTACGTATAAGGAATAAGGGATAGTGCTTGTACAGGCTATCCTTTATTTTTTGATTAGCTGACTACGATGGAATTACCCATTCTAGCAGTTCACTCATGTATCCTTAGGAGGATATTATGTTAGACCGTATCTTGTATTCCTTTGACCACGTGTCAGAAACCAGTAAGATTGTCCTGTTCGTAGGAGCAGTCTTGGGTATGGGTGTCCTATTCGTGGGGATTGCCGCTTTCATAATGTGGGCACATTAGGATTGCCTGAGATATAGGGATATAGGGGATGCTATCATAGGTCCCCTATATTTTTTGATTAGCTGACTACGATGGAATTAGCCATTGTAGCAGTTCACTCATGTATCCTTAGGAGGATATTATGTCTAACGCCACAGCACGGTACGACATCGTAAGAAACTTTCTACCCAGAGTAGATGTATCGTCGGTTGATATTCTAACGAAAATAGCAATGATAAAGTTCATCGAAAAGGTGGTGGCAAAGAAATAGAAGTAAGTAAATAGTAAGTAATAATAGGGGATAGTGCTAGTACAGGCTATCCCTTATTTTTTTGAGTATATGACTACGATGGAATTACCCATTTTAGTTCAAAACCTTTAAGGAGGTTACTCATGGTAGGTAGACTAATTGAGATCGCTCAGTCATATGTCGTTGTAGAGGTATTAGATAGTCAGTTCAATGTGGTTATTAATAGGAGAGACGTTGTTGATAATCTTGATTTAGGTGATTTGGTATATATTGAAGGTAAATACCTTTCTCTATATTCCATATAGTCAACAACCTAACACTATAAGGAATAGGGGATACATGCTACTACAGGTGTATCCCTTATTTTTTTGATAGATTGACTACGATGGAATTATCCATTTTAGTTCAAAACCTTTAGGAGGTTACTCATGCAACTCAAACATCTCTTCTATACACCGGAAGAATTCGTACATATGGATGCTCTACCGGTTCGGATGGGATCACGAAAGCTTGTAGGTGTTATTGCTGATGATGGATACTACGTTGGTGAGAATCGTCACTTTAAGAAACCTAACGGTTCGTGGAAGCTGTTCAGAAAACAACAATACAAATAAAAGAAGAGGTGTGCACCGCTACCATAGGGTGCCCCTTTTTTTTGATTAGCTGACTACGATGGAATTGTCCGTTGTAGCGGTAAACTTTTATTAAGGAGTACATTATGTCCATGTTACACGTACCCATCACCAAGTACCTGGTAGAGCGTCTTCACAATGGTGTTGCATACAAGAAAGAATGGATCACCAACGATGAGATGGTACGTATCATTAGGGACCCGTCGGCACCTGATTATTTCCCATTAGGTGACATGAAGTACGTATTTGTATGCAGGGAGGTAGAGGATGCGGAGGAACTAATAGAGGAAGAAGAACCACACTATGATACCATGTATTACCATGATCTAGAAGAATACGAGTTCTAGTAATAAGGAGTAAGGTAAGAATAGAGGGACGCTACCATAGGTCCCTTTATTTTTTGATAGTATAACTACGATGGAATTGTCCGTTGTAGTTAAACCTTAAGGAGGTACTATCATGTTAATCTTCACCGTGTACGAGTTGACTGATGAGAAACTGATCCAGCACGCTCTTGATCTTCATATGGAAGTGGGCTTTTACCGACGCTTCACTGGTGCTAAGACGAGAGCACAGGTAGAAGCATTTCAGGCATATGGAGATGAGCTTGAATGGGAAGTGGGAAGTGAGTGGTACATGAATGTGTAAAGTGTGAGGTAGAGTAGTAATAAGGGATACATGCTAGTACAGGTGTATCCTTTATTTTTTTTGATTAGCTGACTACGATGGAATTAGCCATTGTAGCGGTTTAACATTTATACAAGGAGTATGTATCATGGCAACATTATCATCAGTACTTGAGTTGATCAGTCTCTATGATTTCAAAGAAGAGACCATTAAGTTCATAGACGCGGCAACTAATGACCCAGAGGAGAGAGCAGATGCATATCAGATGACGGAGTTGATGGACTTCAATGCTATTACCGATATTACCATTGAGCATATTGCTGAGAAGTTCACCGATGAGGAGATTGCTGCCATTATGGAGTTTCATCGTCTGTTCCCAGACATTGCAGACAAACAGAGGGATCTAATGATGGTGGCCAATCACGCTATCACCGAACAAATCAGTAATATGTAATCGTAGTATATGTAATCGTAGTAATGGTGGGATGCGCATACCAGTGATCACGCATATTTAACTAAAGGAGTAATATTGTGCAGTTTCCTAATATGCAAGTAGAATTTGTTGACATGTTTGATGGTAAGAAGACAAAGGGTACGCTGGCGTTTAATGAATACGTAGAAGGAAACCTTGCGGTGCAGTTATACGATGATGAAGGACCGTACGCAACACTCAGTGTCAATGTAGAAGGTGTCGAACTCGATGACGATGAATTTGTGGCCAAGACCTACTCTGAAAATACAGGATTGGTTGAGCAGTTCATAGAACAAGAACAATTCGTAGACACCGGGAAAACAGTAACGGTAGGCTATGCTGCAGGTCAACCCATTCTGAAGGTTTCAAATAACTTCGGATAATCTAACATAAGGGATAAAGGATAAGGGATGCATGCTTGTACAGATGTGTCCCTTATTTTTTTTGAGTATATAACTAGACGAGAATGGTCTTGTTTAGTTTAACTTTAAGGAGTACTATCATGCAACATTACATAGAACCAGAAGTACATGTAGAGTGGAACTTTGACACACAACAATGGGAGGAAACAAAAGTGCCAAGGAAGTTCAAGAAATGGGAGTTAGATACAAGTAACCTAGATACTACTCATTGGGCAAGGACGCTCAAGGGTACTACAAGAGTCCAAAGGTCACAGACATTCATCAAGTATCAAAATAGGATTGGTACATTTATTATTGGTGATTCTGTAGATGGTGACGCATTGATGTTGAAGTTCAAGAGAAGAGGTAGTAAGAATGTACAGTGGATGCGTATCGGACCAACGAAGAGAGGTATGCAGATCATACACTTTAAAGGTAAGCTACGGTTTATGATAGTTGGAGCCAATCAAACACTGAGTAGTATAATAAGAAAGTTCCTGACCAGACCGAGAGATACAAGAGACAAGATAGAGTGTTTCAATGTGTATATGGATACTTGCCAGAAAATGATGCGTGATATACATGAAGTCTTTACTGCGATATTCAAATTGAAGATGGGGAGCTTTGATGACTTAGAAAATGCATTCATGGAAATAAAATACCCACATCTGAAGAATCGTGATTTAAGTATGAGTAGTAGAATGAGAAAACATATTCATACTAATTCAGATGATGAGTCGGTGATTCATAGTATATGCAAAGGTAAGAAGTCACTAAAGAAGTTAATACTAGCTGAGAAGGGGAGAAATCAATTTAAGATGGGTGCACTAGCAGAGATACTACTTAGAAAGCGTGATGCTAAGAAGATGGGATGGAATATCGGATACATTAGGAATGTTCTACCGTATGCTAATAGGATATGGAATATTGAAGAAGCATGGGAGTATATATTTAAGTATTATACACCCAAGGCAGTAATATCTCGGTTATCAGTTGAAGCTGGGGATTATGAGTCTGATTGTAGAATATTGAGTTCGATAAAAGATACACTGACTATGTTAGTAGATATGAGGAAAAGAGATATACCTTATGATCTACCAAGAAGACTACCAAGTATCATTAGGCTGCACGATGAGGTGGTCGGTGTCTTGAACAATTACAATACAATGGGAGATAGGGAAGAGATTAAGTTAGAACGAACGAAGTCACTATACACCGATTTCTATTCTGATTTAGATGGAATTAAGGTGGATGATCTATATATGAGTATTCCCAAGACAAAGGGTGACTTGATGGATGTAGGTCAGAGTCTAAGTAATTGTGTCGCTAGTTATGGTGGTGTAGTTGCTTCCGGACATAGTGTGATAATACTGTTACGTAATGATGATATGATCAAGTATTGTATTGAACTTAGACCAGATGCAGATCGGTACCAAATTACAGCATTCCTTGGATATAAGAACAACTCATGCGATATGGATATCCAGTATAGATTTGCTAAGATATTGAATCAGTATATCGATGTGGATATGTCTAGGTATGAAATGTACTGTCCAGTAGCAAATGTTCCGGATGATACTTTTAATATTGACAACGCTGACGTACCATTCTAACTAAAGGAGTAGTATAATGGCAGAAGTAATATGGACATCAACAGTACAAGGTGTTGTGTATACTGATGGAGACCACATCGATAGCGATATCCATGAGTCCATTGGAAATGTAGATCCAAGAAGTGATA
>Ga0209402_10003999_pt1 | contig 13734 bp, 15 predicted proteins | sample ArcticOcean_MG_C_3_FD_187437 | JGI IMG/M metagenome (GOLD analysis project Ga0209402, IMG submission 187437) | Marine microbial communities from western Arctic Ocean - ArcticOcean_MG_CB8_126 (SPAdes) (version 2) | ecosystem: Environmental > Aquatic > Marine > Oceanic | place: Arctic Ocean... | reverse complement strand
CGAGTCCTTCTTCCCCAACACGTGTTGCAACTAATACTTTGAATTCACCATCTCTGAATTTTTGTACAACCTCTATCTGCTTTTTTTGCTTTAATCCAGCATCACCAGCTTTTCCAATCAAAATACCAGCAGGAATTCCAAGTTCTGTAAGTTTATTGAAAATCATATCTACAGAGTCCCGATAACTAGTAAAGATCAAGGCTTTACCAGGAACAGAATCTAAAATTTCTTTTAATTTTGGAATTTTTGAATGCTCTATTCCGTGTGATTGTGCTTCTCTTGCAAGAGTTAGTGCTTTAGTAAAATTAGAATCAAGTTCAAACAGATCTTTCACGCCCACTCCTTTTTTTGCCTGTGCACGCTTACAAAATTGTAAAAATGGAGTAATACCATGGGCCTCAAGCATGTTAAGAGCATAATGAATTCTAATTCCAGAAAATAATGGTTTTGCAGATTTTCTGCTTTTTGCCAATACAAATGGCCTCAATCGAAGTAATGCTGAAAGAGATTGTTGATCATTTAGATTAAGACCGTTTTTTCTAAGAGCGTCATACCGTTCATCTAAAGCTAATTTCAATAATTTCTGAATTGATTTTAATTCTGGCGGTAATTCAACATTAATCCATTCAGTTTCAGTTTCTTGGATGTAGGGTTTTACATCAGGACTATTTTCAGTTCTTTCAGCAACATTCGAAATTTTTAATCGTGTTAGAATCTCAGTAGCTTTTTCTTGCTCACTTGGAAGTGTTGCAGTCATTCCTAAAAGTCGAGTATTTGAATTTTCAAAATGCTCAGCAATGCTAGAGTAAGCATAATCTCCAGTAGTGCGATGTACTTCATCAAAAATTACCAAACTAAATTGTTGTGAAGTTATAATTTTATTATTTAGATCATTTCTAGCAACTTCAGGGGTAGCACAAATTATACGACTATTCCAAAGTTCAGTTCGTTTTTCAACACTATCCTCACCAGTAATTATTGTTATATCATCAATGGTTAGATTTTGTTTTAAAAATTCAAAATGTTGATTAACTAAAACTCGAGTTGGAGCTAAAAATAAAATTCCAACGGATTCCCGAGATAAGTATTCAGCAATTACATGTAATGCAATAGTGGTCTTCCCAAGACCAGTGGGTAAAACCACAACACAGTTTTCATTCATTGCCTGATTTGCAAGATTAATTTGATAATCTCGTTTCTCTACAGAATTTTTTTGTATGTATTTTTTTTCAATATATTCAATCAAAGTATAAAGAAAAATTAAAATTTAGGAATTTTATGTTTTCCCTATGTAAACTACTACATGTTGATCAGTGTTGAAGAAAAAAGTGTTCAGGCACAAAATTTATGACTAGTACAATAATTATCAATAAGATAGATTTAGATAATTTATTTAGATAAAGTAATTATGATTTCAAAAGGTCTCATTTTAGGAATATGTGTAATGATAATAGGCGTAATTTTACTAACAATGACAAGTTAGTAGTCATAACAAAATGAATAAATTATTTTAAAATAGCTAAAATTCCACCAACAATTAATCCACCTATTGAACCTAAGAATTATCTTTTATGGATTGTTTTAGTTCAGATAAAGATTCTAAATATTGTTTTTTCTCCAAATTTTTAGGAATTGTTTTGTTGTTCTTATTTTTTTGTGATGATTTAGGTTTGTTTGATGTTTTACTCAATACATGTTAACGTGTTTGATGAACTTAAGCCTGTTGGAGTTTAGAATCTTAATGATAGTGAATTTTATTATCTTTTAGCGTTTTATCTAGAGGCACAGTAATTATTCTATCTGAGCCTTTGCAATAATTTTTTCCTTTGTAATGCTTGTGGATTTTGATTTTAGCCATCATAATACTATCTATTCCATAGGCTCCATGATGGTCTGTAATTTCTTGACTAACAATATGACAAGTTTTAGAAATATTACACCATTTACACATAATTTTCATTTTTTTCTCATCAGTCATGAAATTTCTGCAAGAATTATGAACTTAAGCTTATTGTAAAAAATAAAAAAAATATTATTTTGACGTTTAGTCAAAACTATGTCATAATATGACAACGTAAAGAATCAAATAAAATTAACGATCTACATTAGATCGTAGTTTGTATTATTTAGTTCATGCTCGCAGCTAATAGAAATATACAAAAAATTGTCAAATTCCCTCAATTTTTTGCAATACAATCACAATTGATTGGATACAAAACACTTCTAAAAATCACAAATACTGTGAGTAGATAGAGCACTCGTGGTATTTTGATTTTAGGTTTGTTTTTTTTATTTAATTCAAATTAATTATAAATTTAGAACTTAAAGCTGTTTTGAATAATTATTTTAGTAAAGTATTCCAGTAATATTATTATTATTTTACTCAATATTATTACATAAAACCAAGATATTTTTGATAAATTATTCTGATAAAATTAAACAAGGTATATGAATACAAATAGAAGTGTGAATAGAGAAAATTGTGCCACTGTTTTGCAAAGAATGTAACGGTAGAAGATTACCTATTGCATTTCCAGAAGAAAGAGACGCATTATGGCTTTGTGAGAAATGTAAAAACTTTGTAAATATAAAAGATGAAATTATTCGTGAATGGACAGATAAAGAGATTGAAGAAAACAAGGTAAAACTAGAGAATTTCAATAACGACGTTACCATAGAAAAAACACCAGAAATTAAAAGACGTAGTGGCGTAAATTAAAAAATACAGTGGAATAAATAATTTAATTCTAGATAGTTAACATGGCATTTCTAAATAAAAAAAATATAATTAAAAATAGTATGTTGGTAATTGGAATAATATTTGTAATATTATTCTTAATTTTAGCATTAAAAGATTTAGAATTAGGATCAATTACTCAATGGACAGTAATGTCATCATACTTTATGGTTATTTTTTTAATAATTGGAATAGTTCTAAGAATTACTCAGAAATAATTCTCAAATATCCTGTCCAGTAATTACCCATTCAAGTGTTCGAAGTGCACCTTGATAATAATTCATGGCAGTCATTGGATCAGGCATTTTAGATACATTTTGCAATCTTTGCTCTATATCTTTTCGAAATTCTTCAATATCTTTTTCAGTTTTCATTAATCAAGTATGATTTTTTGAAATATAAATTAATTCGTAATGAATTAATAAATTAATTTTAAAATAATACTTAATTGCCAAAGACTAAATAATTTAATAAAAATTATCATTCATGGCAATTCCATGTAAATTACCAATTTTAAAAAATATTAGTTATCTTAGTGGGATAATGTTTGCAATTTCTTTATTCATCCCATTAATTACTGAAACTCCATCAACAGCAGACACTAGTTCATTAACAATATTATCATTAACAGGTATGATCATATCATTTGGAATTGGAATGAAAATAAGAAAAAAGAAAGCAAAAAAAATATTTTAAAATATTAAATAAAAATTAATTTCCAATACTCATAAATCCTTCTTGTACTAAAAATTGAATTCCCAATACAAATGAAGAGTCATCTATGGAGCCATCAGCCCACCAGCCTGCATTGTTTTTAATCCATACAGGAATTTCGTTACTTCCAGTTCCTGAACCTTGTTCAGTAGTAGGAATTTTCATAAATCCTTCTTGTACTAAAAATTGAATTCCCAATACAAATGAAGAGTCATCTATGGAGCCATCAGCCCACCAGCCTGCATTGTTTTTAATCCATACAGGAATTTCTGAAGTACTAGTAGTCATCGGAGATCCACTTCCAGCATTAATCATAAATGAAAATATGTTTACAGTTGATTTAGAATTTCCATATTGGGATTTAACAATATATTTTCCATCTGAAAATTTTTCATTTAATTCTACAGTGTAAGAGAATTTACCATAATTATCAACAGGGGTTTTTTTTGTTATAATTAAATTATTAGTAGAATCAAAAATAGAAATACGTAAAGAGCGGTCTTCATCATATTTGTTTACAGATCCAGTAAAAATTACAGATTCTCCAAGTGCATAAGATTCTTGATTAGCAGTAATATCTACAGCATAATTATTTGCACTGTTATTTTCAGGTGGACCGCCATAGCCAAAAGCAGATTGACCTATTACAGAAATAGCAACTAATGAAATCATAGAAACTATGAAAAGTTTGTTAAAGTTCATTTCATCATTATACATTTTTATTTGAATTTAAAGGTGGGGAATATTACAGATTTCAAAAAAAAATCTTGATCGCAAATTAAATCATAATCAACGAGATCCATATATTGAACATTTAGATACAATTTGTATGAGTAATTCTTTTGATAGACCAAATTGGGATGAATATTTTATGCTACAAGCAGAATTGGCAAAATTACGTTCAAATTGTATGACTAGGCAAGTTGGAGCAGTAATTGTTAGGAATCACAGACAATTAGCAACAGGGTACAACGGAACACCGCCAGGAATTAAAAATTGTTTTGAAGGAGGATGTAAAAGATGCCAACTTAGAATGGAAGGAAAAATTGAATCTGGTGCATCATTAGATAGATGTCTGTGTAATCATGCTGAAGCAAATGCAATTATGCATTGTGCAATTTTAGGAATTGAAGCAGGTGTAGCAGGGGCTATACTATACACAACCTTTGTGCCATGCCTAGAATGTACAAAAATGGCAATAACAATTGGAATTAAAAAATTTGTTTGCCTTGATAAATATCCTGAAACAGATTATGATTTACTAAATGAAGCAGGTGTAGAAGTAGTTCATTTAGATAAAAATAAAATTGTAAGATGGGCAAAAGAGCTAGTTAACAAATACGAGAATTCTGTGTAAGAAAATGCAAGTCAAAGTAGCACAAGTAGAAAAAATAGAAACAATGCTCCCATCTATGTTAGTGTCTGCAACATATGACGGTATTAGTAAATCAGCTGTTCTAAAATTTTATGAACCAACAACACAAAAATTATTTTTATGGAAAGATGAAATAGGACACAAACCATATTGTTATTCAAAATTATCTCCAGATGAATTAGATTTTTTACAAGAGAGAGAAGATGTTTTAGAAATTAAGACAGTTAAGAAATATGATTTAATTGAAGATAAAGAAATTGAGATGTCTAAGATAACTGTAGACAACCCACTTACAATTGGAGGAAACTATGGAGATAGTATTAAAAATCAAATTGAAACATGGGAATCAGATATCAAATATTATGAAGCATATCTATACGATAGAAAATTAATTGTTGGAAAATATTATGAGATAGTAAATGGTTTACTCAAACCACACAATATGGAAATATCAGATGAAGTGAAACTTGCACTAAAAAGTTTGTTGTGGGATAAAGTAGATAGTAAAAGCATGATAGATGCAGAAGAATTTAAAGAATTTATTTCAGAGTGGGCAGATTTACTCAATCAACCAATTCCAAAAATAAAAAGATTAAGTATTGATATTGAAGTAGAATTTGATCCAGGGAGATTCCCAGATCCTAAACTTGCTGAAAAAAGAATTACGGCAATAGGACTGAAAGGAACAGATGATTTTGATCAAATTTTTGTGCTCAAAACAGAGGGGACGGAGCAAGGGAATAATGAATTAAATGAAAATATCAAAGTTATTTTCTACGATTTAGACAAAGAAAAAGAAATGATTATAGATGCATTCAAAATGATTGAAGATTTTCCATTTGTAGTTACATACAATGGAGATGAATTTGATTTACCATATTTGTACAATAGAGCAGAACGATTAGGAATTCCAAATCAAGATAATCCCCTATACATGATGAGAGATTCTGCCACTCTAAAACGTGGAGTTCATATTGATTTGTATAGAACATTATCAAATCGTTCATTTCAAATCTATGCATTCAGTCAATCATATACAGATTTTTCTTTAAACAGTGTATCAAAAGCACTGTTAGGAAAAGAAAAAATTGATTATGGTTTAGATTTTGACAAGTTATCTCTTTACCAAACTGCAAATTATTGTTATAATGATGCACAATTAACTTATGAACTTACAAGTTTCAACAGCGACCTGCTGATGAACTTACTTGTAATTATTGCAAGAATTGGAAGAATGCCAATTGATGACATTGCAAGAGTGGGGGTATCTCAATGGATTAGAAGTTTATTGTATTATGAACATAGGAAAAGAAATGCACTCATTCCAAAAAGAGAAGAATTACAAAAAAGAACAGAAGGAGTTATGTCAGATGCAGTGATTAAAGATAAAAAATATCGAGGAGGTTTAGTCATTGAGCCAAAAGAAGGGATTCATTTTAAAGTAGTTGTGATGGATTTTGCAAGTCTATATCCAAGTATAATTAAAATTAAAAATTTATCTTATGAAACAGTCAGATGTTCTCACGAAGAATGTAAAAAAAATACAATTCCTCAAACAAATCATTGGATATGTTCTAAAAAAAATGGATTAACTGCATTAATCATTGGATCATTAAGAGACTTAAGAGTAAATTATTACAAAAGTCTCTCTAAAAAAGAGACGTTAACTGACGAACAACGACAGCAATATACAGTTGTCAGTCAAGCACTTAAGGTCATTTTGAATGCTAGTTATGGTGTGATGGGTGCAGAAATATTTCCATTATATTTCCTTCCAGTAGCAGAAGCTACAACAGCAGTAGGTAGACATACAATTTTAGAAACAATCAAGAAATGTGAAAGTATAGGTATTGAAGTTCTATATGGAGATACAGATTCATTATTTATTAAAAATCCCACAGAAGAACAGATTCAAAAAGTGATTGAGCAAGCAAAAACTGATCATGGTGTAGATTTAGAAATTGAAAAAACATACAGATACTGTGTATTAAGTAACAGAAAGAAAAATTATTTGGGCGTAACAAATTCTGGAAAAGTAGATGTAAAAGGTCTTACTGGAAAAAAATCTCACACTCCCGCATTTATTAAAAAATTATTTTTTGAATTAGTAGATGTTCTATCTGAAGTTCAAACAATAGAAGATTTTGTAAAAGCAAAAAAAGAAATTTCTAAAAAAATTGCAGCATGTGGTAAAAAATTAAATGCAAAAGAAATTCCTTTAGAAGATCTAACATTTAATGTGATGTTAAGTAAAGCACCATCAGAATATACAAAAACAATACCTCAGCATATTAGGGCCGCTAAACAATTAGAAGGAATAAGAGAAATAAAAAAAGGCGATAAAATTTCATTTATTAAAATATTAAACAAGCCAGGAGTAAAACCAGTAGAATTAGCAAAAAAAGAAGAAATTGATTCTAAAAAATATATGGAATTCCTAGAGTCAACATTAGAGCAAATAACATCATCAATGGATTTAGATTTTGATGTAATTCTTGGAAAACCAAAACAAACAGGATTAGATGAATTCTTTTGGAGTTAATAAAATAATGGAAGTTGATGGAGCATTATTAACAATTATTGGAGTGTCTGCAGGGATTTTAATTCTCACCGGATGGATTGAACAGATCTACAAAGGCTATAAAACTAAAAGTATGAATGATATTTCCAAATTTTTAATGATATTTATCGCAGCGGGATCAATTTTGTGGTTAATTTATGGGATAATTGTATCAGATGTATTCATTATAGGCACAAACATGGCAGGACTAATTTTGATGATTATTGTTTCAGCGATGAAAAGAAGATATCAAAATGTAGTTAAAGTTGAATAAATTCAATCAAGAATTAAATATGATATAAAAAATTCCAAAGAAAGATGTTTGTAATTAATTGTAAAAACTACGAAGAGGTATCAGGGAGAGAAATTATTAAATTTATAAAAATTGCAGAACAAGTTTCTAAAAAATATAAAATTAAAATTGCCATATCACCACCACAACACCTAATTGGATTAGTTGCAAATAGTTCAATTTCAATTTTAGCCCAACACATAGATGATTCTAAAATTGGAAGTACTACAGGTTTCATTATTCCAGAATTATTAAAAAAATCTAAAGTTAAAGGATCATTAATCAATCATAGTGAGCATAGAATTTCAAGTAAAGAAATTAAAAATTTAGTTTTAAAATTAAAGGAATTAAAAATGATATCAATAGTATGTGTAAAAGATATTGTAGAAGTTAAAAAATATGTTAAACTTAATCCAAATTTTATTGCAATAGAGCCACCAGAATTAATCGGTTCAGGAAAGGCAATATCTAAAGAAAAACCAGAATTAATTGCAAAAGCTGCACATATTGTCAATAATTCAAAAAATAAAACAAAATTACTTTGTGGTGCCGGTATTGTGTCAGGTGAAGATGTAGCAAAAGCAATCGAGTTAGGATCAAAAGGAATCCTAGTTGCAAGTGGAATTATTAAAGCAAAAGATTGGAATAAAATAATTTCAGAATTTGCTAAGGTATTGGTTTAAAAAGCCAAAAAATTTACAAATTTTTGCATGGTAAAAAATAAACTAGTTTATGCATTTGAAGAGGCAGATAGTAAAAAAAGAATGCTTCTAGGCGGAAAAGGGGCAGGATTGAGTGAAATGACTCGATTAAAACTACCAGTACCACCAGGATTTACAATTACAACTGAAGTTTGTAACAAGTATTATGAAAACAATGGGAAACTTCCAAAAGATCTGATGCCAGCAGTGATGAAAAATATTACAAAAATGGAAAAAAAGACAGGTAAAAAGTGGAATTCAACTAAAAATCCACTTTTAGTTTCAGTTCGTTCAGGTGCAGCAATATCAATGCCAGGAATGATGGATACAATTTTGAATTTAGGATTAAATGAAAAAACAGTAGAAGGATTTGCAGAACAAACAAAAAATGCACGATTTTCATGGGATTCGTATAGAAGATTTATTCAATTATTTGGAAAAGTAGTATTTGGAATAAATGATGAAAAATTTGATCATATATTGAACGTTGCAAAAGAAAAGCAAAGAGTTACAGATGACAGTAAACTAAACGTAAAATCATTAAAAGCAATTGTGTCAGAATATAAAAAAATATGTGAAGAACATACAAAAAGAAAATTCCCAAATACTCCAGATGAACAATTAGTGTTATCAATTGAGGCAGTTTTTAAAAGTTGGATGGGAGAAAGAGCAATAGTTTATCGTGAAAAAAATAATATTACAAAAGATATTGCAAATGGAACTGCAGTGAATATAGTTACAATGGTATTTGGAAATATGGGGGATGATAGTGCAACAGGTGTTGTTTTTACAAGAAACGGCCATAATGGAAAAAAAGAGATGGAAGGAGAATATCTGATTAATGCTCAAGGAGAAGACGTTGTTGCAGGAGTAAGAACAGGAATGAGTATTGAATTACTAAAAAAAGACATGCCAAAATCATATGAAGAATTAAACAATGCATGTGCAAAATTAGAAAAACATTTCAAAGAACCACAAGACATTGAATTTACTATTGAGCAAGGCAAATTCTACTTGTTACAAACAAGAACTGCAAAGATGAGTGCATCTGCATTAGTAAAAATATCAGTAGATATGGTTAAAGAAAAATTAATTGATAAAAATAGAGCACTTACAAGAATTCCAGCACAACAATTAGAAGCACTACTACATAGAACAATGGATGAATCTAAAATTAAAGAATATAAGCAATTAGCAAAAGGAATTCCAGCATCACCAGGAGCTGCAAGTGGAATAGTAGTATTTGATGTAAAAAAAGCAATAGAATTAGGTGATATAGGAAAGAAAATCATACTAGTAAGAAAAGAAACAAAACCAGAAGATGTTCCAGCATTCTTTTCATCAGAAGGTATTTTGACCAGTTTAGGAGGAAAGTCATCACATGCAGCTATTGTCTCAAGAGGAATGGGAAAGCCATGCATAGTAGGGTGTCCAGAATTAAAAATCGATTACGATAACAATACAGTTACTGCAAATGGAATGACAATCAAAGAAGGTGAAATAATCACTATTGATGGAAGTACAGGAACAGTATTTATCGGAGAGATTCCAACAGTAGAGCCAAAAGTGACAAAAGACTTTGAACAGATTTTAGAGTGGGCACAAAAAACAAAAACACTTGGAATTAGAGCTAACGCAGATACTCCAGAAGGCGCAATACTTGCAAGAAAGTTTGGAGGTCAAGGAATTGGATTGTGTAGAACAGAAAGGATGTTCAACGGTAGCGATAGAATTAATTTATTTGTAGAAATGATAATGGCTGAAAATATTGAAGAACGAAGTAAAATTTTGAATAAACTAGGCCAATTACAAAAAAGTGACTTCATTGAAATTCTAAAAGCAATGGAGGGTTACGAAGTTACAATTAGATTGTTAGATCCCCCATTACATGAATTCTTACCTAATCCAGAAGAATTAGTTGAAAAGATTCAAAAATTAGAAGCAAGTGGAAATACAAATGAAGCCAATAAAGCAAAAATTATTTTAAAAAGAGCAAGAGAACTTGCAGAAATCAATCCAATGATGGGGCATAGAGGAGTAAGAGTAGGGATTACATATCCAGAAATTTATGAAATGCAAATTAGATCAGTGTTTGAAGCATTAGTTGAATTAACAAAGAAAAAAATTAAAGCACATCCACAAATCATGATACCACAAATTAGTAGTATTGCAGAATTAAATCACATAAAGAAAATTTATGATTCTATTAAAAAAGAAACAGAATCAAAATACAAGATGAAATTAAAAATAAACTTTGGAACTATGATTGAAGTGGTAAGGGCAGCACTAACTGCAAATGAACTTGCAAAGACAGCAGAATTCTTTAGTTTTGGTACTAATGATTTAACTCAAGGAACATTTAGTTTTAGCAGAGAAGATGTGGAAGGTAAATTCTTACCAGAATATATGAAAAAAGAATTACTAGAAAGAAATCCATTCCAATCAATTGATGTAAACGGCGTAGGTAGTCTAATTAAAATTGGCATAGCAGCTGGTCGCAGCGTTAGAGCAAACATGGAAATTGGAATATGTGGAGAGCATGGAGGAGATCCAAGTTCAATTAAATTCTGTCACGGAGAAGGATTAACTTATGTTAGTGCATCACCACATAGAATTCCTATTGCAATTGTAGCAGCAGCACAAGCAGCAATTGAACAACCAAAAAAGGCAAAAAAGAAGAGAAAATAATACATTTTAAAACCAACTAGACTTTATCATAATTGAATTGCTTCCAAGAATTGATTCTATAAAACAAATAAGACTAAAAATTGGCATTACTCAAAAAAAACTGGCAGTAATGACAGGAGTCAGTACATCAATGATCAACCAGGTAGAATCAGGAAGAAGTCAACCAAGTTATGAGACAGCAAAGAAAATTTTTGAAAATCTTGCAAAATTAGAAGGAGAGTCATCATCACACACAGCAGGAGATTTTTGTAGTAAAGATATTGTAAAATTAAAACCTACTAATACGCTTCATGATGCAATTAAAAAAATGCACGAGTTATCAATTAGTCAAATTCCTGTTTTTAATAATTCAGAAATTGTAGGAGTAATAACAGAAGACGGAATTGTTAAACATTTAGCAGATGTAGGGCAATCTGAATTAAAAAAATCAAAACTTGCAGATACTATGGATTCAGTACCACCAATTGTAGATTGGAATACACCTGCAAATGTACTAGTACCGTTAATTAGATATTCAAAATGTATTCTAGTTTCAAAAAAATCTAAAATTATTGGAATCATTACTGCATCAGACACACTAAAAATGATGTAGTAGGTTTTAAGAATAATATTATAAAAAATAATTATAAAATTTAATTGATACGAAATTAAATAAAAGAAAATCAAAATTGATCTATCAATATTCAATACAATTATTTTTAATTTTAAAATTAGTCAAATGTATAATGAGATAACCTTCCCATCATATACCAAAATTTATCAATCAATATATGGGAATTCAAGATCTTGAAAAATTATTTTATATTAATCAACAAATTAAACAAATCGATAAAGAAAATTACTATAATTTTATGATTGATACAGATACCAAAGAAGGTAAAACAAGAATAATCATTGATGAATTTGGAACATGGCAGAAAGTTCCATTTTTAACAGAAGACCAAGCAAGAGAATTTAGGAAAAAAGGTTTTAAACAATTTGTACCAGATTTAATTGATTTTAAAAATAAAATAATTATTGAATACCAAGAAGAATCAAAAGGTAGACAAGGAGTGTTAAGAAGACGTGGAAAAATTAACAAAAAAGGACATGACGAGTTTAGTGATGAAGATAAAGACATGTTCTATGAACTAGCAAAATTCAATCAATTAAAAATTTGGGAAAATACTCCACCCCAAAAACAAAAAGAAGAATTAAAAGAATTTTTAAAAATATTTTCTAGTAAAAAATAGAACATTAAATTTTTTTTAAAAATTTGAACCTAACAAATTATGGTAGTGGCTCATGCCCTCGTTTGTAACCACTCCATTTCCTATATTCATAATCAGTTAATGGACTATCACAACCACATTTACAGAAAGTTTTCATATACTTCTAAATAATATCTGTATATTTTTAGATTAGGTTTAAAAAATACTAACTAATCATCAATGTTTTTTCAAAAAATAAAATTAAAAAAGATCGCATTAAAAATAAATTATGTTCTTAGAATTCAAAATAACAATAATTTAATCAAAAATTATTTTGGATGTGAACATAATTCTGCCAAAACTCCATGTAGCGATTTAGGATGAATAAAAGTAACTTTAGTTCCAGCAGATCCGGGTCTAATTTTACCTAAAAATTGTATTCCGCATCCCTCCATTCTGTCTACTTCATCTTCAATATCATCAGTTTCTAATGCCATGTGATGAAGCCCCTGACCTTTTTTATCAAGAAATTTTTTAATTGAACTAGAGTCATTTGTTGGCTGCATTAATTCAATTCGTCCATTTTCTAATTCAATTATAGCAATTTTTACTCCTTCAGATTCTACTGTTTCAAATATAACATTCTCAACACCCAATGCTTGTTGATAAATTTTTGCAGCTTCTTCAACATCATTTACTGCAATTGCAATATGATCAATTTTCAATTAAAAGATATCTTCAATTTACAGTATTAATGGATTTATTTTATTTCAAATTATAAAAAATAATTAAATTTTATTTTGTGACTAGATCATTAACAGGTTTTATTAATGGTGGGATAATAACATCACACCAACATGTATGAATTAAAAGTAAAAAAAGATTTTACAGATATTTACACGCAAGATTCTCCATATGAATATCTAAAAGAAATGGATAGATTGGAATATGATATATCAGATTCTACAAAACCGCTGTACAATTCCATCATAGAACAACTTGAAGATACATTATCTAGATCCATTAATGTTTTAGATTTGGGAAGTTCATATGGTATCAATTCAGCATTAATGAAATACAATTTAACAATGTCAGAATTGAATGATTTCTTTTTAAATAAATCTAAACCAACAAAAAAAGAAATTAAACAATTCTATGAGAAATGTACAAGTAATGATAAAATAAATTTCTATCAAATAGATATTTCAAAAGAGGCTCTAAAATTCTCGGAAGAGATGAATTTGTGTGAAAGAGGCATTAATGTCGATCTAGATAGTGAAAAATTAAATTTACCAACATCATTACCGAAAATAGATATAGTGATTGCAACTGGTTGTATCGGCTATATCGGATACAAGGCATTTTTAAATCTACTAAAAATAATTAAAAATAGACAATCTAATTCAGACGAAACTGAAACAAAGTATACCGCTCCAATCTTTGCATTCTCTGTTCTTAGAATATTTGATATGGATGA
>Ga0209402_10003998_pt1 | contig 13737 bp, 11 predicted proteins | sample ArcticOcean_MG_C_3_FD_187437 | JGI IMG/M metagenome (GOLD analysis project Ga0209402, IMG submission 187437) | Marine microbial communities from western Arctic Ocean - ArcticOcean_MG_CB8_126 (SPAdes) (version 2) | ecosystem: Environmental > Aquatic > Marine > Oceanic | place: Arctic Ocean... | reverse complement strand
GATTTTATTGCTATTGTGCTGGACGATGAAGTAGTCAGTGCTCCTAGTGTACGTGACCGGATTGGAGCTAGCGGGGTGATTGATATGGCTGGTGCCCAACTAGAGGAAGCTGCTGACCTAGCTCTAGTTCTCAGAGCAGGTGCGTTGCCTGCCCGTTTGAGGATCATCGAAGAACGTACTGTGGGACCTTCTTTAGGACAAGATTCAATAGATGGGGGCATGCGGGCGGGAATAATTGGGATGATAGCCGTGATTTTGGTGATGCTAATCTATTACAGGATGGCTGGAGTCTTGGCGGTATTCGGGTTAACGTTTTATTCGCTTTTAGTACTAGGTGGCCTGGCTGCCTTTAACGCAACATTAACCCTGCCCGGCATAGCTGGCATGATTCTCTCAGTTGGAATGGCTGTCGATGCAAACGTTTTAATTTTTGAAAGGATACGTGAGGAATTGGCACTTGGAAGAGCTGCCAGGACAGCTGTCGATGAAGGCTTTACAAATGCATTTTCTGCAATTATGGATGCTAATGTAACGACCTTGATTACCTCACTGATTTTATTCCAGCTTGGCACTGGGCCTGTAAAAGGATTCGCGGTGACATTGTCCATAGGGATAGTGGCATCTTTTATTTCTGCTTTGTATGTGACTAGAACCTTGTTTTTGATTCACTTATCCCGCAGGAATTCAACTGACCCAATCAGCATTTGAGATTAAGAAAATGAGACTTTTTGACAAAGCAAATTATGCGTTTATTCAGAAATCTAAGATGGCAGCTACTTTTTCCATAGCAATAATTCTTCTTGGCATTGTTTTTATGATAAGTAACGTCCTGTCGATAGGAAGTTGGCAGAATTATGGGGTTGATTTCTCTGGAGGATCATTAATCCAAGTGCGTTTTGAAGATAATGTATCGGCCGCAGAAATGAGGTCTGCATTGGGAGGAGCAGAGGCTCCTCCTATCACACGCTTCGGTGAAGAGAATGAATTTGTAATTCGGTCAGGGCTTGATGGTGAGGAGGTGGATGTTGTCAGACAACAAATAGAGCGACAATTGGATGCAGCATTTCAACAGAGTTCGTTTTCGATAGTAAGGACGGAAACTGTTGGTCCCAAGATTGGTGCTGAACTTCAGAGTAAAGCAGGATTGGCTATTCTTTTCTCGTTTATCTTGACTCTGTGTTATATCGCTTTCCGGTTTCAACTTCGTTTTGGATTAGCAGCGATCATAGCTACTGTGCACGACATCATGATTACGTTAGGATTTTTGGCCATATTCAAGATTGAGATCGCCTTGCCGACAGTGGCAGCCATCCTAACTATTGTTGGGTATTCTCTCAACGATACCATAGTTGTTTTTGACAGAGTTCGAGAAAATCTCAATTCGAGAGCTGGCCGCCGACAGGAGCCGATAGTACTCATTAACCAATCTATTAATGAGACTCTGCCGAGGACCATTCTTACTTCAGGTACAACTCTTGTGGTTCTTTTAGCACTGCTGTTTGTCGGAGGCGTGGTAATCCGAGATTTCACCACTGTGCTGATTATAGGAGTCATCGTGGGAACATATTCTTCTATTTTCATAGCGTCCCCAGCACTATTGAAAATACAGCGGTATTTTGATGACAGAGCAGAATCTGCTGTCAAGAAAAAACGAGCCAGCGCTGTGTCGGCTTCGGCGAGTGTTTGATAGTCACTGTCACCTAACTGACGAGCGGTTTGAGAAAGACCGCCTGGAAACGATCCAAAGGGCGATAATTCGTGGATTGACTGGTGCTGTCACGATATCTTCCAACCTCGAAGACGCCCGACTAGCTGTCGAACTCTCTGAAGGATCTGAGTACCTTTGGTGCACGGCTGGCGTACACCCTCATGAGCTATCGGAGGTGACTGCTTTGGCTTTAGAAGAAATCAAAGCATTAGCATCAAACAATCCTAAAGTGGTAGCCATTGGAGAGACTGGACTGGATTTCCACTACGAAAATTCGCCCAAAGAATTACAGGAAAAATGGTTTCGTAAACACCTCGAGCTGTCTAAGGATATGGCGCTACCAGCAGTGATTCACAGCCGTAATGCGGAAGATGATACCATAAAGATTATTGGAGAGTTTGAGGGTTCCGTGGATTTTGTTCTGCATTGCTTTCATGGAAAATTAGATTTTCTTCATGCTGGAATTGATCTGGGAGGTTACATCTCATTTTCCGGATTAATAACTTTCTCTAATGTCGAAATGGATGAAATCATAAGGAGCGTACCAGAAGATCGGATCCTCGTTGAAACCGATTCTCCTTATTTAGCTCCCGTGCCATACCGTGGAAAAAGAAATGAACCAGCTTATGTCCACAAAGTCATAGAAGAGGTGGCTCGAATAAGAAATCGAGAGTGGGAGGAAATCGTTGAAATAACCACTGCGAATGCGAAACGTCTCTACTGTATTGAAGTGTAATGTCAAGAACGATCCAAGTGCTTCCAGATTTAGTCGCCAATCAGATTGCAGCTGGCGAAGTTGTTGAGAGTCCAGCGTCGGTAGTGAAGGAACTTGTAGAAAATGCACTGGATGCCAGGGCAACAAGGGTCAAAGTTCAAGTCCGAAGTGGCGGCAAGAGATTTATTAGTGTCACAGATAATGGATCTGGTATGTGTAGAGAGGATTCTCTGTTGTGTATGGATAGGCATGCCACTAGCAAGATCAAACTAGCAGATGATTTGAGATCTATCTCTACTTTCGGATTTAGAGGAGAAGCCCTTTCGTCTATAGTAGCAATTTCAAGAGTTAAGCTTTGGACAAAAATAAACACTGAAGATACAGGTAACTTGATCAAGGCTGCAGGAGGTGTAATTACAGGATTTGAGGATATCGCCAGGCAGCGTGGTACTACAGTGGAAGTTGCCAATCTATTCTACAATGCCCCAGCCCGGAAAAAGTTTCTTAAAGCCAGTTCGGCAGAAACCAGGGCAATCAGTGAAGTAATCCACATGTATGCTTTGGCGAACCCATTAGTCGCTTTTTCGCTCAGATCTGATAATCGGATGTTGTTAGATATTTCTCCGGCGAGGGACATATCCTCAAGAATCGCTTCACTGTGGGGAGCACCTGTGGCAGAGGAACTGATTTCAGTGACCTCGGCATCGGGGGGAGTCCAAATGCAAGGACTTATTCAAAGACCTGAATATGTAAAAAAGGGTTTCAGGCGCGCCCACCTTTTTGTGAATGGAAGGCCTTTTCGCAGTTCCCAGTTAAAGTCAGCTGTCGACCGAGGTTATCGCACTACAATAGCCGAATCGGTCAAAGGATGGTTTTTTATTTACTTGAACTTGCCACCTGAGCTTATAGATCCAAATGTACATCCGACCAAGGCAGAGGTTCGATTTGATGGTTCATGTAAAGTTGATGAATTGATTGAAAACGGAATCAGGAGTGCCCTGAGCTCTGTGGAGAGTGCTGCGTCATTCCATCAGGTGGAGGCATCAATTGTACCTGAGCATACAACTCCCATTAATACGCAAGAATCTCAGGAGGAAGAAACTCAGACTGCTCTTTTTGTGTCAGCCAAGAGTCATTGGACTGAATTGGAAGCGGACGAGTCGCCAGTTAGCAATACTTCGGACAAAGAACCGAGCAACTCTACCGTGGTAGATCAGACGATCCCTGAGTTATTGCAGGTACTCAACACCTATATCTTAGCAGAAACCCAAGAGGGATTAATCATAATTGACCAGCACTCTGCACATGAGAGAATTTTGTTTGAGAAAATCCTGGAAGATATGGAAAGCGAATCAGAAAGTGGACAAAGGCTTCTTTTTCCTTTGACGATTCGATTGTCCAGATCAGAGTACATGGAGACTCTTGCATTAAGTGGAGTTTTCAAGAGTCTTGGATTTGAAATTGAAGGGTTCGGGGGGGATACTGTGATAGTGCATTCAGTTCCCACTCCGCATCCTTATTTCGATTCTGAACGTTGTTTCAGAGAAATGCTTCAAGAGTTAATGGAGGGTTCTGATTTGACCAGATCTGCTAAGAACCAGCATGAAAAAATAGCTATGGTATTCTCCTGCAAAAGTGCTATTAAGGCAGGTCAAGAACTAGCAAAAGAAGAGATGCAGGAACTCTTCGATCAGTTATTCGCTACAGCTCTTCCCTATCATGACGTACACGGTCGTCCGACTATCATTCGATTGGGTAAGGGAGAATTAAAATCTAAGTTTGGCCGGTGAGAGAATTCCTGGCGATAGTAGGTCCAACGGCTACTGGTAAAACCAAACTTTCGGTTGCAGTAGCCAAAGTTTTGGACGCAGAGATAATTTGTATGGACTCAAGGCAGGGTTATGTCGGTATGGACATCGGTACTGACAAAGTTTCCAAGGAAATAAGAAGAGCCGTTCCTCATCACGGCTTTGATGTACGGTCTCCTAAAGCAAGCTACAGCGCTGGGCAATTTGCGAGGGATGCCTCGGGTTGGATCAAGGAAATCAAGCACAGAGTTCGGGTCCCCATTTTGGTGGGTGGAACGGGCCTTTTCTTGCGATCTATTACTAACCCCATTTTCAGCGAACCAGATGTGGAAGAAGCACGCAAAAGGGCTATTCGCCAATTTCTTGCTGTTTTTCCAAAAGAAAAAATGGAACGCTGGGTAAAAACTCTTGATCCCGACCGTGCAGGAATTGCGATCCAAGGAGGTCCTCAACGTTTAAGTCGAACAATTGAAATGCCTCTTTTAACTGGTCGGCCTCTTTCTTGGTGGCACAAAAATGGCATACCGATTCGACAGCCGTTACGTGGCATGGTTGTAGTTATAGAAGTTCCCAGAGAAGTGTTAAATGCTCGAATAAACAAGAGAGTTGACCAAATGATAGAAGAGGGATTGGTCGAAGAGGTTCAAAACTTGCTTAATACTGGATTCGAGATAGGAGATCCTGGGATGACGGGAACTGGGTATCGGGAAATAGTTAATTACTTGAAAGGAGATTGCAGCTTAGAACAAGCTCTTGAAAAAATGAAAATGGCGACCAGAAGATACGCTCGCAGACAAGTCACTTGGTTCAAAAACCAACAAGAGGCTGGTACCTTACGGATAGATGGGACAAAATCTCTAGAAATTCAGCGTTCAAGAATTCTCACAGAATGGGCTAAGACAGATGAAATGGAATTTGATATATAAAGGCATTTTTCCGTGAAGATTGGCATTACGTGTTACCCGACCTTTGGAGGCTCCGGGGCAGTTGCTACGGCCCTAGGTAGCCAATTGGCTACTAGGGGCCACGAGATTCATTTTATCTCGTATGCACAACCGTTTCGTTTGGGAAGGTTTAACGAGCGTGTTTTCTTTCACGAGGTAGAGATGGAGCATTATCCGCTTTTTGAGCATCCTCCATATGCTCTGGCCTTGGCTGTTACCATACACGATGTGGTTCGTGCACATGATTTGGATTTAGTCCACGTACACTATGCGATACCTCACGCTACTTCAGCTTGGATCGCCCAAGAAATGCTCGGCGAAGAAGGACTTCCAGTAGTAACAACTTTACATGGAACTGACATCACCTTGGTTGGAGTCCATCCATCCTTCCAACCGATCACCGAATTTTCAATCCACAAGTCGGATGGGGTAACTGCCGTTTCGGATTTTCTTAAAAATGAGACTGTACGTGATTTTAAAATCTCACCAGATCGTGTAAAAGTCATACCAAATTTTGTGGATGTTGCTACCGGCAAGTTGTCCGAACGTTGTCGTTATCGTCACACTCTGGCTAAAGAGAACGAAAAAATAGTGATGCATGTATCGAATTTTCGTCCGGTCAAGCGAGTTTTGGATGTGATCGATATTTTTTCAGGTATAGCGCAAAAAATACCTTCTAAGCTAGTAATGGTTGGTGATGGCCCTGACCGAGCTATTGCAATGGACAGGGCTAAATCTCTGGGAATCTCTGACAAAGTCAGTTTTCTGGGAAAACATTCCTATGTCGATGAATTGTTATCAAGTGCTGATCTTTTTTTGTTACCTAGTTCCTCAGAATCATTTGGTCTGGCAGCTCTAGAAGCCATGGCGGCTGGGACCCCAGTAGTGGCATCTAACGTCGGAGGTTTAGGCGAAGTGATTGTTGATGGAAAGACAGGTTTTTTGTGCACAGTCGGGGACATTGAAACAATGACAAGCCGCTCTCTCAATCTTTTATCTGATCCAGTTCTTTGGAAGTCATTCAGTGAAATGGGTCTCAGTGTTGTGAGAAGTCGGTTTTCGGCAGCCAAAATAGTGCCGCTATATGAGAGATACTATTCTGAAATCTTAGGTTCTAGATGACTATTTGGGAGAGTATCTTTTTAGGAGTCTTGCAGGGAATCACTGAATTTTTGCCGGTTTCTAGCTCTGGGCATTTGTCAGTAGCTAGAAACCTTCTAGACATTGAACTTCCAGGTGTACAGTTCGAAGTAGCTCTGCATTTGGCCACATTGATTTCAGTGCTGACGGTCTATCGAAGCTCTATCAAGGATATTATTACTGGTTGTTGCCAAGGAGATTCCGTCACTCTGGGATATCTCTGGATGTTAGTAGTGGTTTCTATCCCTGCGGCCTCAATAGGTTTGTGGGGCAATGCGGTATTGGAAAAATTATTTATGAATCCGTGGGTGCCGGTTATCGGATTCTCATTAACTGGCCTAGTGCTTTCTGCCATTAATTTGAGACCGGCTGGTAGGAGTGTTGGAAGAATTACCGTATTTACGGCTATGGCAGTAGGCCTTGCTCAAGCATGCGCATTAGTTCCTGGAATTTCAAGGTCTGGGATGACGGTAGCTGCAGCTCTTTGGTTAGGGATTGATGACGAAGAAGCTTTAAAATTTTCATTCCTGGCCTCGATACCAATTATACTCGGAGCCACTTCACTTCAGTTAGTGGACTTGCGGCATCAAGAACTTGATTTCAATGGAATTAATTTTTTTCTGGGCATGGTTGTTGCGAGTATTACAGGAGTACTAGCAATTAGATGCTTCCTAGTGGTTCTCCAGAAGAAAATCATCCATAGATTTGCAATGTATTGCCTGTGTTTGAGTGCGAGTTTAGCAGTCTACCTGACCTTTTCGAGATAGGCTCTTGGCTATGGAACCAACTTGGGAAGGAAGGCCCATAGCAGAATGGCAGTCTGATTGGGACATACCTCTACTAGAGGTACATGATATCCTCACATCAACTAATTCACGAGTCAGAGATCTTTTTAAAGAAGGCGGCTCATCTTTCACTACTGTCGTTGCTGAAACCCAGACGAACGGTAGAGGTCGTAATGGCAATCGTTGGTATTCACCGAAAGGTATGGGTTTGTGGATGTCTTTCCTTTTGCGTCATTCTATTCATGATTCTCCCAATTTGGTTCCCACTCTTACGGGTCTAGCTGTTCTTGACGCGATTGATTCGGTTTGTGATACGTTGCGTGCTGGAATTAAGTGGCCAAATGATATTGAGATTAATGGAAAGAAAATCGGAGGTATTTTATGTGAAACATGTGAGAAAGAATCAGTAGTGATAGGGATTGGTTTGAATGTTACCCAGAAACAGAACGATTTCCCTGATGTTTTGACAGATAAAGCTGCCTCACTGGGCATGGCTTGCGATCGAGTAGTGAATCTCGCTGAACTTGCAGGTTCAATTCTGTTTCATTGTAGGTTGTTGCTAGACCCATTACCTAACGTCTTACCTGTGAGTTTGATCGAAAAACTGGAAAAGAGATCAACATTGATTGGTATGAAGGTATCTCTATACAGTGGCCTGGAAGGGTCTGTGGTGGGCTTCTCACCATCTGGCTCGATGCTGGTTATGGCGGAAGGACGCTTGCGTCATATAAATTCTAGTAACGTCGTCCGATCTTACGTTGAGAAACCCCTAAAATGAGTGGACCGAAAGTGAGGAAGCTAAGATGGACTTGGTAGTAGATATTGGGAACAGTGAAACCGTATTTGGATTGGTCCGGGATGAAAACTTGGAAATGGTTGATAGTTGGAGAATCAAGACTAGTAAGGACAGAACCACTGATGAATACGAGAGTCTGCTGAATTCTATGATAAATACGAGGAAGATTTCCCTGAATGGCCTTAGGTACACAGTTGTTGGATCGGTAGTCCCGGGTCACACCTCTGTTGTGGTTAAGAGTTTGGAGAATCTTTTCGGACAAACCTGTATTGTGGTGAATTCTGAAAGTTCCCTTCCCATAACTTTGGAAGTTGAGGAACCTCTGACTGTCGGGGTGGATAGGATAGTAAACACTTTAGCAGCGAAAGCGATTTATGATAAAGATGTTTTAGTGGTTGATTTTGGTACGGCTACATCGTTCGACTGTATCACTGCTGACGGGGTCTTCATCGGTGGAGTTATTGCTCAAGGATTAGAAGCGGGAATTGAATGGCTGACACACCGAACTGCCAAGCTACCTTCCGTTGAGCTCTTGGTTCCAGAGAGGGTGATTGGAAAAAGGACTGAAGAGTGTATTCAAAGTGGCATTTTCTTTTCTTCGGTTGATTCGGTCGATGGAATAGTTCGAAGAATTCACCGAGAGTGGGGAGTTTCAGATCTAACTGTGATTGTAACAGGGGGGTATGGAGCACTCGTTGGACCTCATCTAACTACGGCAAACCACCTTGAGCCTTTTCTGACTATATATGGACTTGCACTAGCAGGACGTTTTTTAAGTAGATGAATCTGCGGCTATCAGATAGTGTAGGGCCTTTCGTTCCCCCGTTGACAGTTCGTCTTGTCACATTACTTTTGATTCCCTACTGTCGCGCTTTTTTTCGGGGCGGAAGGGGTTTCACGCTGTTATGAAACAAAAACTTAACCAGATAGGTAGGAGGCATTTCGGATGTCGACGAAGGATGCACCGAGTATTAAGCCACTTTCAGATCGTGTAGTTGTACTCCCAGTTGAAGAAGAAGAACAAATGCGGGGAGGACTTTACATACCTGATACTGCAAAAGAGAAACCCCAGTCGGGGCAGGTAGTGGCCGTAGGAGAAGGAAAACTTTCAGACGAGGGTGTCCGGATCGAGCCTGATGTCTCAGTGGGACAGATAGTTTTGTATGGTAAATATAGTGGTACCGAGGTGAATGTGGACGGAGAAGATTACCTTATTCTTCGGGAATCAGATATTTTAGCTGTTCTTGGCTAAACAAATGAGCTTCTTCAATGGAAGCCAGTTTAAGACAGATTTCATTCTAAGAATTATACTCAGGAGTAATTAAGAAATGGCTGCGAAAGAGCTTTGTTACGACGTTGATGCTCGTGCTCGCCTCAAAGCGGGAGTCGATCAATTGGCTCAAGCTGTAAAGGTCACACTGGGCCCTAGAGGGCGTAACGTTGTGTTGGACCGGAAATTTGGATCCCCTCTTGTCACAAAAGATGGAGTGTCTGTGGCTAAAGAAGTGGAGCTAGAAGATCCAGTGGAAAATATGGGTGCTCAGATGGTCAAAGAAGTTGCGACAAAAACATCTGATGTTGCCGGTGATGGAACTACTACAGCAACGATCCTGGCCCAAGCCATTTTTGGTGAAGGTCTGAAGAACGTCACTGCTGGTACAAACCCTATGGGAATACGGCGTGGAATTGATCAGGCTGTTACTAAGGTTGTGGAAATTTTAGATGACCTTTCTATCGAGACTAAAGGAAGAAATGAAATCGCTCAAGTCGGAGCTATTTCGGCCAATAATAACTCAGAAATTGGTGATCTGATTGCGAACGCCATGGAGAAAGTAGGAAAAGATGGTGTAATTACGGTTGAAGAAGCCAAGGGTCTTGAGACCACCTTGGAGACTGTTGAAGGTATGCAGTTTGATCGTGGTTATTTGTCTCCGTATTTTGTGACCGACCCAGAACGGATGGAAGCAATAGTTGAGGATCCTATGATTCTGATCCACGACAAGAAAGTTTCATCCATGAAAGACCTTCTTCCCATCCTCGAGAAAGTAGCCCAAATGGGGAAACCCCTTTTGATCATATCAGAAGACGTGGAAGGGGAAGCCTTAGCGACCTTGGTTGTTAATAAGATCAGGGGCACACTTAAGGTTTGTGCTGTAAAAGCACCTGGATTTGGTGACAGACGCAAAGAAATGCTTGAGGACATTGCAGTGCTTACTGGTGGTCAGGTAATTTCTGAAGACGTTGGATTTAAGCTGGAAAATACAGTGACAAGCGACCTTGGTTCAGCGAAGAGAGTCGTGATTGATAAAGACAATACGACTATTGTCGACGGAGCTGGACAAAGGGAGAAAATTCAAGGCAGAATCGAAGTAATTAAGTCGGCTATCGACAAATCTACTTCTGACTATGATTCCGAAAAACTCCAAGAGCGTTTGGCAAAACTTTCGGGTGGTGTCGCAGTAATCAATGTTGGAGCGGCCACGGAAACTGAAATGAAAGAAAAGAAGGCCTTAGTTGAGGATGCCTTGCATGCTACTCGTGCAGCTGTCGAGGAAGGAATAGTTCCAGGTGGTGGCGTTGCTCTGATCAGAGCGCAGTCTGGTTTGGAAGGTTTCACACTAGATGCGCACGATGAACAAGTTGGAGTGGACATTTTAAGAAGAGCACTTGAAGCTCCGATGCGTCAGATCGCTACTAATGCTGGGGAAGAAGGTTCCATCGTAGTAGCGAAAGTCAGAGAGGGTGAAGGCGCCTTCGGGTATAATGCTCAGGCAGAGGAATATCAAGATTTAGTGAAAGCTGGGGTTATAGATCCTACAAAAGTGGTTCGTTCTGCTTTACAGAATGCTGCTTCGATTGCCGGATTGCTCCTGACTACGGAAGCTGTGGTTGTTGAGAAGCCGCAAGCAGAAGGGCCGGCCATGCCACCAATGCCTGGCGGCGGCGGAATGGAAGGAATGTACTAAAAAAGCTCTAAATTGCTTGTTTGTGGCTTAGAGTAGAGGGCTCATGTCTCTTTGGCTCCTTTCCCTTGGGAGGGTGTCGGAAACATGAGCCCTTTGTCATATTTGGTTGGAGATAGTTTCGATCTCAATCCTGAATTGTGGAATTTATTTCCCTGGGAAATTTTGATTTATCCGCCTCCAAGAACGAATTGATGTCCGACCGAGCATAAATTGGACTGACTTGTTCGGCAACAGACCAAGAGGAGTTCACAAGATGCCAGAAGTTAGAATTAATTTGCCCGATGGTTCAGTATTGCAGATGCCTGATGAATCTACCGTTCAGGATGTAGCAGTCGCTATCGGCCCTGGATTGGCAAAAGCAGCAGTAGCCGGAAAAATAGATGGGCAAACTTTTGGTTTGTCTTCGGTAGTTCCCGACGGTTCCTCTATAAGCATACTCACGGATAGAGATTTGGAATCATTGGTAGTCCTACGCCATTCAGCTGCACACATATTGGCTACTGCAGTCAGAAAGATCAGGCCAGATGCTGCAATTGGTTTTGGTCCAGCGATTGAAGATGGATTTTACTATGACTTTGATGTCTCTGATCCATTCACTCCTGGCGATTTGGAATTGTTTGAAACAGAGATGAATGAAGTCATACGAAAGGACTATGAATTTGTCCGTCAAGTTGTGACAAAAGAGGAAGCTAGGGAGTTGTTTTCGGGCGACAGTTTGAAGCTGGAAAGATTAGAAGAATTCAGTGATGATGAAGTGATTACCGTTTACAACAACGGTCCTTTTCTTGATCTCTGTAAAGGTCCTCATATCAATTCGACTGGCATGCTAAAACATTTTAAACTGCTGTCGGCAGCTGGTGCATATTGGAGGGGAGACGAGAATCGCCAAATGTTGCAGCGGATCTATGGAACCGCTTTTTTTTCCAAGAGTCAACTAAAAAATCATCTAAACAATTTAAAAGAAGCTAAGAAGAGGGACCACCGAGTTCTTGGCAAAGAATTGGATTTGTTTTCTACTGACAGTCGCGTTGGATCCGGTTTGATACTCTGGCATCCTAGGGGGGCGATTGTAAGGACTGAAATAGAAAAATTTGAACAGACATTGCTGACTAAACATGGTTATAGTCAGGTATTTACCCCGCATGTCATGAATGAGAAAATCTTTGAACTTTCTGGACATTTGGAAAATTTCAAAGAAGGAATGTTTGGACCTATAGAGGTAGAGGGAAGCTACTACCGGCCCAAGCCTATGAATTGCCCAGGACATATAGCCATATATCAGTCCAAGCAACGCTCATACAGAGACTTGCCCATCAGAATGGCTGAATTCGGCACCTGCTATCGTTATGAGCGAAGTGGTGTTTTACATGGAATGTTGCGGGTTCGTGGTTTCACCCAAGACGATGCTCATATATTTTGCGAGCCCAAGCAGGTTGAACAAGAAATAGTTGGGCTTTTGGACCTAGTAGATGAAATGCTGGGAGCATTCGGTTATCCATATACTATCGAAGTGGCGACAAAACCAGACGATAAAGCTTTGGGATCAGATGCTGACTGGGATTCCGCACTTGAGGTGCTTACGGGGACACTGAGAGAGAAAGGAGTCCCTTTTGAGTATGATCATGGTGGAGGAGCATTTTATGGCCCTAAATTGGATTTTAAGCTTATCGATGCAATCGGCCGTAGATGGCAAGGCCCAACTGTTCAGCTTGATTTCAATCTACCTGAGAGGTTCGAGCTTGAATACGTAGGAGAAGACAACGAGAAGCACCAGCCTGTAATGTTACATAGAGTTTTAGTCGGTTCGATGGAAAGATTCGTCGGAGGTTTGATTGAGCATTATGCAGGTGCGTTCCCATTGTGGCTAGCTCCTGAACAGATCCGCATTTTACCCGTGTCGGAAAACTTGAAAGAGCCTGCGCAGGTGTTAGAAGGAAAATTAATAAAGGCTGGCGTGAGAGCGTCCGTGATAGAGAGAGATACCCTTGGTTCTCGTATCCGAGATGCTGAAATGTTGAAAATTCCTTATATGGCTGTGATTGGAAAAGAGGAAGAAAAAAATGGTACGGTAGCCCTTAGGAAGAGAGGATCAGGAAAGAAACAGGAAGTCATGGAACAGAAAGACTTGATCGAGAGGCTGCAGCAGGAAATTGAATACAGGGTCTTGTCTTGACGAGTACTGCTGTCTAGATGATCTTCAGGAACACTGCTTTTTAAATATGATTAAGTGAGTCTAGTGAAGTAATGACTCCACCTCTTGGTCCTTATGATAAATTAAGAGATCACCGGGTCGAAAATTCTTAATAATCAAGGAATATTTCCTTGTGATAGTAAGAAATTTTTTGGCCCGATGAACTCGGGCCTTTTGTGTATAATTAACGTCTTTCTATTAACTCGAATTCATAGACAAGGAGATCAAGATCAGCGCAAAAAAAGCTCTGGTTAACGAAGAGATAAGAACTAGTCCAATCCGTTTAATCGACGAAAAAGGAGGACAGGTTGGGATAGTTCCGGTGGAACAAGCGCAACAACTTGCTAAAGAAAGAAGTTTGGATTTAGTAGAGATTGCACCAGACAGTCAACCTCCGGTCTGTAAGTTGATGGATTACGGTAAATATAGGTATGAACTCCAGAGGGCGGCTCGGGAAAACAAAAAGAAACAGCACAATGTTCAAGTTAAAGAAGTAAAATTTCGGCCAGGTATTGCAGATCATGATTATGACTTTAAGACTCGCCATGCGCGGCGATTCCTTGAAGAGGGAAATAAAGTGAAATTGACTATGATGTTCAGGGGTAGACAGAGTGCGTACCCAGAATTGGGGCGAGAGGTTTTGGAGAGAGTGACGGAAGATCTTAAAGATATTGGGAAAGCGGA
>Ga0209402_10003992_pt1 | contig 13747 bp, 17 predicted proteins | sample ArcticOcean_MG_C_3_FD_187437 | JGI IMG/M metagenome (GOLD analysis project Ga0209402, IMG submission 187437) | Marine microbial communities from western Arctic Ocean - ArcticOcean_MG_CB8_126 (SPAdes) (version 2) | ecosystem: Environmental > Aquatic > Marine > Oceanic | place: Arctic Ocean... | reverse complement strand
CCAAGTCATCCAGTGGCTCCATCAAAAGCACGCCGCCGACTGGGACGCGATGACCAACCTCGCCAAGCCCATGCGTAAAAAAATGGCCACCGAATATATTTTCAGCACAGTCGATCTGGCCCGCCTGCAGGGTAGCGGCGACACCACGCGTAAATTTCTCTGGCGACTACAGGACGGGCAGTTCGTTGAGAGCGTGTTGATTCCCGCGAATCCCGCGCTGTTCGGTGAGCCGAGTGACCGGCACACGCTGTGCATCTCCACACAAGTCGGCTGCGCCTACGGGTGCACGTTTTGCGCGAGCGGGCTCGATGGTTTTAAGCGCAATCTTGAGCCAGCGGAGATCATAGACCAAGTCTTGGCCGTCGAGCGCTGGAACAAGAAGAAGGGAGGGGCAGGGGGGCGCCTTGTGAACAACCTCGTCATCATGGGCATGGGAGAGCCGTTGGCTAACTACGACAACCTCCTTGTCGCGCTGGAAATTCTCAACGTCGACTGGGGCGCAAATATCGGCGCACGGAAAATCACTATCTCCACCAGCGGCCTCGTTCCGCAGATAAAAAAGCTCGCCGCCCAACCGCGCCAATACCGCCTCGCCATCAGCCTCCACGGCGCCACCGACGAAGTGCGCAACCGCATCATGCCCATCAACCGCAAATACCCGCTGGCCATATTGGCGGCCGCCACCGAGGAATATCAACAAGCCAAAAGCGACAAGCTGACGCTCGAGTATATTCTCATCTCCGGCGTGAATGACGCACTCGACCAAGTCGCCCCGCTCGCGGAACTCGCCAAACGTCTCCGCGCCAAAGTGAATCTCATCCCGTACAACCACGTCGACGGCCTCGAATGGAGCCGCCCCGCTGACGCCACCCAAGACGCCTTCCACGAAGCCCTTATTGCCCACGGCACCCTCACCACCCTCCGCCGCGAAAAAGGCCACGACATCGACGCCGCCTGCGGCCAACTCCGCCTCCGCACCGAAAAGGAATTGGCCGAAGCCACTGACTGAGTTTATGTTCAACCCGTGATTGCACTACTGGATTATGGCGCGGGAAATGTCCGCAGTGTGCAGAAGGCTCTGACGGCTGCTGGGGGCGAGGTGGCCTTGGTGTCCAAGCCAGACAATGTCGCCAGCGCGGCCGCCGTGGTGTTGCCGGGAGTCGGGGCGTTTGATGATTGTGTGAATGCGATGCAGCGACAGGAATTGTTCGCGGCCGCCAAGGATTTTATTGCCACTGGAAAACCGTTTCTAGGAATTTGCGTGGGCTATCAGGCATTGTTCGAGAGGAGTGAGGAGTTTAATTCGTGTGCAGCGGGACTCGGCATCTTTGACGGCAGCGTGGTGCGGTTTGCGGAGAATGGAATCAAGGTGCCACAGATTGGTTGGAATGAAGTAGAATTTGAACAACCGGAATGCCCTATTTTGAAAGGCATTGAATCGGGCAGCCATTTTTATTTCGTGCACAGTTATTTCCCGAAGCCCACGGACGAATCCATCGTTGCCACGCGCACGACTTATGGCGAAACATTCGCCTCGGCAGTGTGGCGCGACAATGTGTTTGCCACGCAGTTTCATCCCGAAAAAAGCCAAAGACTGGGCCTGAAATTACTGGAGAATTTCGTGAGCCTCAGATAGAGGTTTTGGCTGGGAGCAGCGATACTATTGTTACACAGGTGGAGCATGGGATAAGATATCGATTTGACCTGAGGAAGGTTATGTTTGCTAAGGGAAACTTGAGTGAGAGAGTTAGATATCCTAAGCAGGTTCAGGATGGAGAGATTATTGTAGATATGTTTGCTGGATTAGGTTACTTTAGTTTGGCTATGGGGAAACTATCTAATCCTAAGAAGATTTATAGTATCGAATTAAATCCAGTTAGTTTTGCTTTTTTTGAGGAGAATATTAAATTGAATAAGATTGATTGTATTGAGGCTATTAATGGAGATAACCGAGAAGTTATTGATAGGTTGGTTGAAGAAGGTGTTAAGGCAGATAGGGTCTTGATGGGATATTTGCCACCCCCTAAAGAATTTTTACCTTGGGCCATGAAGATTGTTAAGAAAGGTGGAATTGTTCATTATGAAGATATTCTAACTGTTGGAAAAGTTGAAGAAGAAAGTGAGAAAGTTATTAAGATGATTAATGAAGTTGCCAAAGAATATAGTAAGAAAGTTGAATTGATTCATTTGCAGGATGTTAAAAGTTATGGACCTAAGACTCATCATTATGTTTTTGATTTATTAGTTAATTAATCTTTAGCCTTATGAGTCTCTTTTATTTTAATCTTGATGTCATCTATAAATATTTGGGCATTATTTCCTATTGCTGCTTTGCATAGGAGATTTAGAGCTTCATTGTCTTCTGCTAAGGGGTATCTTGATTTATGATGTTGATTCCATCCTACTATTGATCCAAAATAACCTAATGCTGTACCTCCGAGTCCAATACTCGCTGCGATTCCTGTGAGGATCAAACCTTGACTTAGGGCTCCAATTATTGATAATGGCTGCCCAGTATTTTCAAGAAAGGTGTTACCAAATTCTATTGCACCATAGGTCCCCCCATAGATTCCTAATGCCAGTCCAGATAGGGTGGATGTTGTTTTTGTTAAAAATTCTAATCTATTAGAATCTGCAATATGGATCCCTTTAGTTTTCATAAAATTACGATGATGTAATGTTGAGGTTGTAGTCATTTGGTCTAATTCATATGCAAATCTACTTACTGGATATAACCAGTTTAATGTTAATAAATTTCTTTCATTAGAACTAAAATCTACTCTCCTTCCGTTATCATCTTCTGATTCTTCCCTATACCCCTCTTGCCTTAGTAACTTTCCATTATTTGAATTTGAATATAGTGCTCTAGCTATGTCTAAAATATATCTTTGAGGATTATGGTCATAGGCCTCATTAGTTATAGTTATGGCGTAGGTTTCAGATACTGTCTTTCCAGTACTGTCTCCCCTTACGATAAAATCTAAGCCTGGAGCTAGTGACGTTTCAGTTAGAGTAGTTTCTATTCTTGCCATAAAAATAGGGTCTGAAGTTTGTTTTTAAATATTATCATCTTGAATATACATTATCTTTTAGTTGTTTCTTCAAATGCCTACATTTATTAATCATATTTTTATCAATTTAATATGACTAAAGATAAATTTTATGTTACAACACCGATATATTATCCATCGGGAAAACCTCATTTGGGATCTGCATATACGACTATAGCTGCAGATATACTTGCTCGCTGGCATAAGTTACTTGGAGAAGATGTTTTTTTCTTAACTGGGACTGACGAACATACTAAGAAGGTTGTTAAAGAGGCTGAGAAGGCTGGGAAGGATGTTGAGGAGTATCTAAAAGATATAACTAAAGTGTTTAAGGAAGCTTTTGGAGAATTAAATGTAGAATACGACAGGTTTATTAGAACTTCAGATAAGGATCATAAGAAATTTGTACAACATATTTTGAATGTAGTTAATGATAAGGGCGATATATACAAGGGAACTTATGAGGGGCATTATTGCCATGAATGTGAGGCCTATTATACTGAAAGGGAAGCTTCTGGATTGATATGCCCTATACATGAAAAGAAGTTAGATGTTTTGAAAGAGGATTCTTATTTTTTTAAGTTATCTGAATATCAGAATAAATTATTGGAATTTTATAATGATAATCCTGATTTTATTTCTCCAAAACATAGGAAAAATGAAATTATTAATAGGGTTAAGGAAGGATTGAGGGATTTGAGTATTTCAAGAACAGATATTGAATGGGGAATTGAGCTGCCTTTTGATAAAGAACATACTTGTTATGTATGGTTTGATGCCCTTACAAATTATTTGACTGGAGTTGGTGTTTTGGAAGATAAGAAATTGTTTAAGAAATTTTGGCCTGCTAATGTTCATATTGTCGGAAAAGATATCTTATGGTTTCATTCAGTAATTTGGCCTGCAATGTTAATGTCTGCAGGAATTGAATTGCCTAAAAAAGTTTATGCTCATGGATGGTTAACTTTGAAAGATAAGAAGATAGGAAAATCTGCAGGAAATGCTGCAGACTTAGGCGAACTTATCAAAAGATTTGGGGTGGACCCCATTAGGTACTTCTTGTTTAAAGTAACTCCATTTGGAGAAGATGGAGAGTATAGTGAAGAAACTTTAATTGATCGGAATAATGAACTAGCTAATAAGTTAGGTAATTTAGTTAGTAGGGTCTCTAGCTTAGCTGAGAAAAATGGAATTATTAAATGTGAAAATAAATTGTTAAAGAAATTGAAATTAAAAGAAATTGGCAATTTAATTGATAATTTGGAATTTGATAAGGCTCTAAATGAAATATTCGCATTTATTGATGTTTGTAATGAGTATGTTCAAGATAAGAAACCTTGGGAGACTAAGGACCAAAAAATATTGTATGAATTAGTAGATAGTATTAAGGCTATTGCTATTTTATTATATCCTTTTATACCTGGAACTAGTGAGAAGATTGCGAAAGGGTTTGGATTTAAGTTGAAGTATGATGAGATTAAGAGGCCGATTGTTGTTAAGAAGATTAAGAAAGGTGAGAATTTATTTACCCGAGTTTGATAAATCTTTAAATAGTCATTTATGGAGGAGATGGTATGGAAAGATTAGAGTATAAGGCTGCTGTTTTTTATGATACGGTTGCACGTGTTTCAGGAGTTATGTCTTTATATCTTAGTTTGGGAATTTTGCAGAGTCCTATTGATATAGATTTAGTATCTGAAATGGGAGGCCATACTGTAGAATATAGAGAAACTGAGAAAAGAGTTAATAGGACTGTTAGGTCTGTTTATTCAGGCCAGTAAGAATATGTTATTCCCCTATCTAGGCAGAATACACCTCTAAAATTTGTAGAGGTTCTATAATCTTCTTTACATATACATCCTAATTCTGGATGGAGGTATTTTTTAGGGTCCGTGCATTTTGTGTTTGTTATTTGAATTGTTTCTCCATTTGATGGTTCTTCTAATCCAAATTCATTGGCTATTTTTCCTTTAAGTGAATCTGGATTGTTTGCCCCATACTCAGTTATTTTTGGAGTTGTTAGTAATATTCCTGCGATAATTATTGCAACAATAGCCGCTGCTATTAAGGACATTCTAGTAAATGAAAGCCAGTGTATATGCGTTAGTCTCTTTTTCTTCACCATCTTTAATATATGAGAGTAATTGTGTTTAAAAATATTTGGAGTTACTTATTTGCAGCGAGATCAATCCAGATAATCCTACTATGCTGTGAAGAATGGTATCTACTAGATTAAATGCATCTAGATTTGCGAAATTCATAAATGTCCAACCAAATAGTGCTACGAATGTAAAGAATATTCCATTGATAATGCAAAAGGGGTTGTAGAATTTCTTATTGTTCCAATTTGAAACTATTATTATTCCTAGTACTACATGAAAAATCTTATGCCAAGTTTCTGGTCTGTGACCAAAATTAATAAAATCTAGTAGAAGTGAGATAGTTACTAGAATAAATAAGATTCCAATTATTCTGCTATAGTATTTTGGTAAATCTTCTCTTTTCATATAATTTATATGAAATTAATAAATATAAATGTTAGCTTATTTTGCTTCCAAGGTCTAATGCACCTTCTGCTTGTAGAAGTTTCACTTCACTTTTATCTCCATTTGATGCAGCTAGAATCATCCCATGCGACTCTATTCCCATTATTTTTCTAGGTTCTAAATTTGCAATTACTACGCATTTTTTACCCTCTAATTCTTCTTTAGTGTAATAGGGTTTCATTCCTGCGACTAGAGTTCTTATTTCAGTTCCCAAATCTACTTTTAGCTTGTATAACTTATCTGCTCCATCTATATCTTCTACCCCTATAATCTCTGCAGTTCTAAGATCTAGTTTATTCCATTCATCAAATTGCACGTTTTCTACCATTATCTTAATCCGATTGATTGTAAGAATTTTCCTACAACTCCCAATTTCTCAGGATTTATATCTATATCTTCTCCAAGTAGTCTTTTGGAGGTATTAAAATACATTTTTGCTGCTCTGCTTCTGGGATGCGTATGGATGACCGCATTTTTTAGTGCCTGAGATTCTTTTATTGCATCATCTTCTGGAATAATTCCTATTATTGGTACTTCCAACATATCTCTTATGTTAGGAATTGACATTTCATAGGGTTTACCTTTATATCTTGTTAAAATAACTCCAGTAATAGGTTTGTCTTTTTCTTCTGCTAGCTTAACTGTTTTTAGGGCATCAGTGACTGCAGACATCTCTGGATTTGTTACAATAATTATTTCGTCGCAGGAATCTATTGCAGCTCTTGCTTCTTCACCTAATCCTGCTGCAGCATCTATTAATATTATGTTGGTTATTTTTTTTAATTTTTTCATTAGTTCAGGTAGTTTCTTGTAATCTACTTTTTCAGTTTCTCTTAAAGATAGTGATGCAGGCATGACTTTTGTTCCTGACTCATGTTCGTAAATTGCTTCTTCAAATTTTGCTTGATTACTTAGAACGTGATTTAGAGTGATTGGAACTATTGGTGCTCCTAAATGGATTCCTACGTTAGGGGTGGTTAAATTTGCATCTACTATGACTATGTCTTCTCCTAAATAATTCAAAGAAGTCCCTAGATTGATTGTTGTAGTGGTTTTTCCTACCCCTCCCTTTCCAGATATGATTGCATAGATTTTTGCCATGTTTAATTAATTATTTGTATGTTTTTAAAGTTTGTTAGACTCCTCTTAGAATTATTTTTTCTTACCTAAATATGCTTTTACAAAATTGATAAAATTTTCTTGGATCTCTGCATATTCTTTTAACTTATCTAAATTAATCGCAGTTTCTTCTCCCTTGTACATTACTCTTAAACAAACACCTTTTCTAAACTCCCCTTCTTTGGTGTTTTTTAATACATCAATTAATTTGTATAGCATATATTCGTTTAATGCAGGAGTAACTAATGGTTCATCTGCAAAAACTTCTTTCATTAAATCTAATTTTAATTTTGGGGCATCAGGTATCTTTTTTATTAGTTTGTTCTTCTTCGCTTTTTCAAGTAAGCCATCAAATGCATAATCCATCATGATTTTCCATCTTTTTAGAAGATTTATCATTACATCACACGTTTTTGTGTACTTCATACTCACATAAAGAAGATGATCTGCACTGATTTTTTCTTTAATTATTTTTTCTAATACTTCTGACATGTTTTTTTAATTTGATTCCTTTGAAATTTCATAATTTAACCTTAATGTGCTCTAATAACATAGAAAAGGGACTTTATTTAACAAGTTTGTACCTTATATAAAGGTTTTCTAATAAATTAACAATAGTTAATAATAATAAATAAAAAAACTAAGTTAAAATTGGAGACTCATATGCAGTTCTAGCTTCAGATCTGTATGTCGCTTGACCAACTCTCTCTTCAGCAATACTTGTAGCAGCAGGATGTAAATCTATGGCTCCTCTAAGCGCTTTTGCATAAGATGCTATAGCTTTATCATTATGTAATTGATTTTCTCTAACTGCATTTTTAAGTCTACGATCTATATTTACGATTTGTAAAGAGAGTGATAGGGTATCTGCAGCTAATTCAGCTCCTTTATCCGCATTTAAATCAAAAGGCATACCAATTGCAGGTGTTCTTGATTTAGATTTTCTGTCGTACATTTTATTTCATTTCCTCCTTACTTAATGAGAGTGTTAGAAGTATATAAACCTATGTATATGTTATTACTTAAGAATGACAACTATCCTAAATAGCTTTTTGGAACTTCTAATGCCGCTTTAGCAGAACGAAGATAGTCAGTTTCTATTTTTCTATATCTATCCATATCTGACTTTGTTACAGAGGCCCCAACTTTTTTAACGGCTTCTTCAAAGAACTTCATTTTAACTTCCTTTGAATCAATATCTTCTCTTAATGCTAGCATTGCCGCTTCTCTTACTAATGATTCTATATCTGCTCCAACATATCCTTCTGTTTGATCCATTATCTTTTGGACATTAACATCTTTTGCTAATGGCATTTTTTTTGTATGTATTTTAAAGATCTTTTCTCTTCCTTCTCTTTCTGGACTTCCTATAAGTAATATTCTATCAAAACGTCCTGGCCTTAACAATGCAGAGTCTAACATATCTGGTCTATTTGTTGCAGCTATAACTACCACATTAGAAAGTTCTTCTATACCATCCATTTCTGCAAGTAATTGATTCAGAACACGCTCAGTAACTTTTGTTCCTGTTTCCATTCCTCTTTTTCCAGCTAAAGAATCAATCTCATCAAAGAAGATTACACAAGGAGATACTTGTCTTGCCCTATCAAATATTTTTCTTATGCCTTCTTCTGATTTTCCAACCCACATAGATAATAATGATGGCCCTTTAACTTGAATGAAGTTTGCTTCAGATTCTTTTGCCACAGCCTTAGCTAGAAGAGTTTTACCTGTTCCTGGAGGTCCATAGAGAAGAATCCCTTTTGGAGGATTAATTCCTAACCTAGTAAAAGAACCTGGAAATTTAAGGGGCCATTCAACTGCTTCTTGTAATTCTTGTTTAATTTTTGTTAGCCCTCCAACATCAGTCCAATTTATATTTGGAGTTTCAACAAGAACTTCTCTCATTGCAGATGGTCTTACAACCTTTAGTGCTTCATCAAAATCCTTCTTTCTTACAACTAGCTTTTTTAGTGTCTCTTCAGGAATTTCTTCTTCTTCTTTTAATTGTAATTCTGGAAGTAATCTTCTTAGGACAACCATTGCTGCTTCTTTTGCTAATGAAGAAAGGTCTGCTCCAACAAAACCATGTGTAATTGCCGCAAGTTCTAATTTCATTTCACTTAAAAGTAAATTATTTAGCTCTTCCCTTTCATTATTATCTAACTCTTGGAGTATTTTTATATTTTTATCTTCATCGTTTGTTAAAATATTATTAAACTTATTTACCATCTTAAAATTATCTTTAAGAGTTTCTATTGTAGATTTAATTTCTTGAATTTTTTCCTTATTTTTGACAGTTCTTTGTTCTATCTCAAGTTCCTTAATTTCATTATTCATTCTACTAAATTCATTTTCTACATATGATTTTTTTATTGGCGGAATTATAGGCATACCTCTTGTATGAATTTTTAAGATTTGTAATCTTCCCTTTTTATCTGGAGCTCTTAGTTCAAGTTCTCTATCAAAACGTCCAGGTCTTCTTAATGCTGGATCTATAGAATTTGGCCTGTTAGTTGCAGCTATAACTACTACCTTTCCTCTTGATTGTAATCCATCCATCATTGTTAATAATTGGCTAACAACTCTACGTTCTACTTCTCCACCAACCTCTTCACGTTGTGGAGCTATAGAATCAATTTCATCTATAAAAATTATTGAGGGGGCATTTTTCTCTGCTTCTTCAAAGATGTCTCTAATCTTCTTTTCTGATTCCCCGTAAAACTTGCTCATTATCTCTGGACCATTTAGTAATATGAAGTTAGCATCAGATTCATTTGCTACTGCTTTTGCTAAAAGAGTTTTACCAGTTCCTGGATGTCCATGTAACAAAACTCCTTTTGGAGGTTCAACCCCCAATCTTTCAAAAATTTCAGGTCTTTTTAGAGGGAGTTCTACCATCTCTCTTATTTTTTTAACTTCATCAGTTAGTCCGCCAATATCTTCATAGGTAACTTCAGGAATTGATTCATCTGAGACTTCTACAGATTTACTACTTAGAACTACTTCGGTGTTTTCAGTGATTATGCAAGGAGCATTAGGATTTGTATTTGCTACAATGAATCTTATTTGTTGTACCCCTCCAAGGTTTCCAAATCCTCCAAAAATATCATTTAGGTTTCCAAAAATATCATCCATTCCAAACTCTTCATTCATTGCGTCTTTTCTTCTTTGAACCCCTCCAAGAACTATTATATCTCCTTTAATTATGGCTCTTCCAAGTAATCCTGGTTTAAGATCTCCCTGAATTCTTATTCCTTTTTGTGCTGGAGCTATAATTATTTTCTTTGCCTCTTTAATATCTGATTTGGTTATTGTAACATTTTCTGAAACCCCTATACGTGCATTTTTTCTTATGATTCCATCAATTCTAATAATCCCTTCTCCTACGTCTGCAGGATATGCTTTGTCAGCTATGGCTACAGTTTCTCTTTCACCTTTTATTGTAATAATGTCTCCTCTTCTAATTCCTAGTTCCTTCATTACTTCAAAATCTATTCTAGCGATTCCTCTATATGCATCATCTTGTAAGGCTTCAGCGACTCTTAGTTTTTGTAAGTTATTATTTGCCATATTAATCAGTTATGTTTTCTTTAGAATGTGAATGATTCTTATTTAAATGTTTGTGACGGTCACATGAGAAATTCATTCTTAGTGTTCCAAACTCCTCTAGGCATAGATTTACCATATCATCTACCATTTTTTGCTGATCTTGCATAAAATTAACTATTTCCTTTGGGATTGAAACTGCATAGGAGTTTCCAACAAATCTCATTTTAACACTAAATTGTTTTTTCTTTAGTTCATTAAAATTTCTGAATTCTTGTTCGTCTCTTGGATGGATAATTCGAGAAGTACATTTTGGGCATTTTATTGCCCTTAACGTGAAACCATTTTTTGATAATTCTATAGGGCTCATTTCAATATTACAATCTTTGCATAAAATTTTGTGGTTGAAAATATCTGATTCCATGAGTTTTTTTATTTTTTATTTGATATGAAAAATATAATATCGCTTTTTATGATTATATTTTTTCCATCTCCTAACCTACGAAAATTTTTATGATTTTCGTGGCCACAAGTGCTTTTTGCACATTGTTTTTATGATTATAAACCCAAGAAAAGCCAGTGTCATACAAAAGTATGTCTTAGCTCGTCCAGGGGAAAAGAGGTGTATTGAAGGTATGTATATACCTTCTGTATATACAGCGTGGATATACTATATAAAGGTTTCTTACAACTAGAAGGTAATGAAAAATGTTTTGTTAGTTTTAATAAATTATAGTATTGAGGCTTTGATTATCTTAACTTCTTCAAGAGGTCTATCTCCAGAGTCAGTTGCTATTTTTGAAATCTTATCGACAGTTTCCATCCCTTCAATAACTTCTCCAAAGGCCGGATGTTTTGTATCTAGGAAATTATTATCTATTGTATTTATAAAAAATTGACTTCCCCCCGTATTGGGTCCTGCATTTGCCATTGATATTGTTCCTCTCTTATTATTATTTCCACCCTCGTGAGTGAATTCATCTTCAATATTATATCCTGGACCGCCCATTCCAGTTCCTTCTGGATCTCCACCTTGTAACATAAATCCGTCAATTACTCTGTGAAAAATTACTCCATTGTAGAATCCATTATTAACTAGCTTTTCAAAGTTACCTACTGTAATTGGCATATCATTATATAATTCTATTACAATGTCTCCATGATTTGTTTCGAATTTTACTTTTTTATTATCTGTCATTGTTGTTTCTCCAGTCATATTACTTAAGACTATAGCTGCAATAAAAATTGCTAGTATTATAAAGATTGTGTTTTTAGAGAATTTAGGTTTTTTCTCTGGAAGGTGAAGATTTATCTCATTATTAATAATTTTATCTGTCATATTTCATGATAAGTATTTGGGTTTATAAGTTTTGTTGAATTTAATGAAGGGTATCTTGTATTGTAATCTTATTTAAAAATAAATTGTACTCGCTATTATCTGTATGGGAAGATTAAGAAATTTAGCTTTGAGTTCTCTTGTTTTATTTAGTGGGTGTGCTAGTTTATCAAATGGTTATGAGAGACTTAATAACTCTCAGATGATTCATGGTGCGAGAGAGGAGGGCAAAGATCTTTTAGGAGATGCAGCTGAATTTACCGGAAGAGGAGTCGCCTTAGGGTTAAACACTGGAGGATTTGTTGCTGGAAGATATTCAGGAGTTTGGGGAAAAGTTAGTGGAAGACTTTATCATGTTGGAGATAGAGTTGAGAGTGGAAGTATAGGACTTAATAATTATCTTAGTCCTAAGGATAAATCTAAGGCAGGAGTTCCAGGAATTAATTATTATGAAACAGCCCCTCCAGTTCCAAGTGAAGTCCTACCGCCTCCATTGCCAAGAAGATAGCAATTAGTTTAAAAACTCATATTTCTACTACTTTCTATGAATAAAAATCTTGATAATCTTAAGAAAGGATGGAATTGGGTTTGGAATTCTGATTCTATATTGAGCTGGATTGTTGCATTAGTATTAATATTTATATTTGTTAAATTGATATTCTTTCCAGGATTAAGTTTTATTTTTGGGACTAGTTTACCTTTGGCAGGTGTTGAATCAAGTAGTATGGATCATCAGATAGTTAATGATGGACTTGGAAGATATAATTTATGTGGCCATTTTTATGATAAGGAAGATAAGAATTATGTGGGATTTGATGATTATTGGGATACTTGTGGAGACTGGTATGAGAATAATGATATTGAGAAAGAACAGTTTCTCGGATTTACCTTAAGAAATGGGTTTGCTAAGGGAGACATAATTATTGTCTGGGGAAGGTTTACTCCTAAATTGGGAGATATTATTATATTCCAGGCAAATTCCGAATCTAGTGCACCTCGTCCTATAATTCATAGAATTGTTAGTATTAAAGATGGCGTGATTGCTACTAAGGGAGATCATAATTCAGAGCAACTGAAGATGGGGAATAATCTTTATGGTACTGATGAGACAACTATTACTCAGGACAGAATTATTGGTAAAGCTGTTTTAAAGATTCCTTATTTGGGGTGGCCAAAGATTTGGATGGTTGAAGGATTAAAATGGATTTTTGGATAAATTTTTAGTACTGGGGAATAATTACGTTTAGAAGAAACATATAAATAGATGTTTTAAGTGATTAATTGATTAATATCGTAGAGATATTACATATAGATAATGGAATTTTGTCCAAAGTGTGGTTCTGTTTTAATGGGATCTGGTAAAGAAAAAAAATGTGTTAGATGTAGATATAAATCTAAGGGCAAGTTGAAAATTGAGACTTCTGAGTCATTAAAGAAGAGTATTCCTATTGGGGTTATAACCGATAAGGATACAGATGTTTTTCCAGTGATTAGTGGATATTGTGATAAGTGTAATAATAAGGAAGCATATTTTTGGACCTCTGTTTCAAGAGCAGGGGACGAGGCAGAAACTAGATTTTTTAGATGTACTAAGTGTAAACACACTTGGCGAGAGTATCATTAGAGTATGCTTAGAGTATTGCTCGAGTATTCTTAAGTTTTAGGGTGCATGATCTGTAATATTGTTAAAATCACTTAGATTGATATTATGGATATATCTTTCATTACTCATTTCATTAATATAATTTTTCTTAACTACTTTGTTTTCTTCGATTCTACAGTTTCCCCATGTTCCCGGACTGCCCCAAGTTTTATCTTTAAGCCAATCCCAGTTAATATAACAAAAAGCTTTTATTTGTTTGTGGTCATGAATCAATTTGAAGAATGGCTTAAACCATTCATCCCAACTTTCCTTTCCTTTTTCTACGCCTGTTCCTGCAGCAGTTGTTTCTCCAATCATTACAGGTTTTTTGTGTTTTATTGCTAATTTTAAAAAATCCTCAACAGGCTTATATTTGCCTGTTATATGCCTGGCAAAAAATACATCTACTCCAAACCAATCAACATAATTATCTCCAGGATAATAGGGTTCAACAGGGTCTGTCCCAAGATTAAATGGACAAGCACACCAAACTGTTGCAACATTA